>Ga0214472_10005053_pt1 | contig 13872 bp, 6 predicted proteins | sample RVTome_6_FD_207662 | JGI IMG/M metagenome (GOLD analysis project Ga0214472, IMG submission 207662) | Soil microbial communities from uranium-contaminated site in the Upper Colorado River Basin, Wyoming, United States - RVT140D175 | ecosystem: Environmental > Terrestrial > Soil > Contaminated >... | reverse complement strand
AACGATTTCCAATCTGATTCACTGCGTTTGATCATCGCTTCGAGCCTCCTGACAATAGAGGTCTAGGGTAGCTCGATGTCGTCATTGTTTATAGATGGGATTTATTGAGCGCTTACGTTTATTGAGCGCTTACATTATTTCTTCCTCCTATGCTCGTATTATAAGCTGGAGGTGTCTACTAGACCGGGGTAAGTCCAGATCAATTAATCTGATGTCCTAATAGGTAGGCTAACCATGATGTGGTTGTGATTATTGGGATGATGAACAATATCAAAAAAATATTTGCAACAATACAATGTTTCAGACTTTTTTTTCCTTTGAGAATAATCCTAAGAACCAGATTAAAGCAAACAAAAAAAATGATTATTGATGTCTCAGTGAAAAAATCATCGATAGCTTGACTATCAATGATAAAATCAAATATGAACGATATTATTAGATGAAGTAATTGAAGTGGTAAATATATGGCGTAAAGCCAGAATAAATATGAATTACTTACTTTATCGGCACCTCTTAACCACAGGGTTAGTTGAACACTAATAAAAAATGAAATATGTAATAATATTACTGCGGAAAATATAATACCATGCAACTTGATTCCAGATAATGACCTGGTACCAAAGAATATTAATTCTTCATTTATATTGTCCTTAAGAGTAATAAAATATAGCAATATCCAAAATACTAAGAAAGAAATTAACAACCCTTTTCTTATTGGGCGAATATTATTTTCAGCTATAAATCTTCCAATAATACCTGATTTAAAGCAGGTGATGTAATTATTTAATTGACCAATCATACAATTGATAAACAATAATTAATTACACTTTCCTTCGACGATCTCTTGGATTTGCTTATCCCTGTTTAGCAATTTATCAAGAGCATTATCTATTGGACTTCCTTTTTCAATTTCAAATGGATTAAAAAAGGGGATTCTACTAACAGAATCGGTCACCTTGTTTATAGCGCTCACTGCTTCATCTTTTGTTAATTTTTTGCCTGATTCTTTATCCTTTGCAGCATCATATATATCCTTCGCATCTTTTGCTTTGTCGACCACTTCAGCCTTATAAAAGTACTCCTTGATTTTTTCAAAAATACTACCTGCTTCGCCTCCTGGATCGATTAAATTTATAGGATCATTCAACACGTACCCATACAAATTCACATCACCCCCCTCAAACAGGATCGGATCCTTCGCTGTCCACCTCCCAGTCTGCGGATCATAATCTCTCGCTCCGAACCTAACTAACCCGGTATGCTGATCATAGATTCCACCTGCAAATCCGAATGGCTGGAAACCAGGATTTGTATCATTGATGATATTCCCGAATTCATCGTAGTCCATCCGCTGGGCTATGGTGCCATCAGCTATGTTGACAATGAGTCTAGGGCTACCCAGGTGATCACTGATGATCCGGTAGGTGGCTCCGCCCTTGATCATATAGTCCGGCACATTGATCTTACTACCATAGACAAAACGACTGACGATATTATTATTACTATCCAATTCTGCTATTGGATTAAATTGATCCTGATAGAGAAATCCTTGCGTCAAGCTGCCATTAACCTTTTTACCGACTCGCCGATTCTGTCCATCGATCAGGTAGTCAACAGTCACATCGCCAGGTATTGTCACATTCATCAAGCTGCCCAAGGCATCGTAGTCAAAAGTGGTTGTAATACCATTCTCAGATTTTGAGGCCAGTTCACCATTAGCCGTGTATGTGTAAGTGGCACCATTGTAGCTGGTAAGGCGATCTTGGGCATCGTAACTGGCAGCGATACTCCCTTGGCTGTTGCCACCACCAATGCGGTTGCCGTTGCTGTCATAACTGTATGTTGAAATCACAGCATTGTTTTTCTTTACTTCTATTAGTCTACCTGCCAGGTCATAGGTGTAGTCATAGGTATACGTCTGGCTATTAATTGTTTCAATCTTTTGAGTAATTCGACCCAGTTTATCGCGTGTATATTGTGTATTATATAGTTCATTACCAAGATATTGTGCATTAGATGAGAACAGATCACCAAAGGTATTGTATGCACGTGCAGTTGTAACATCGTCCAAAACCGTACCGGTAATCAGGCCATTGGTTATGTCGCGATTAATTATTAGATTACCCGCCTGGATTAATAGACTGTCCAGGTCATATGAAAAATTAATTGATTGCGAGCCATTCACTCTCAGTGCAGTAAGTCTAAAATCGTCATCATAATCCATCTCCACACTTCCACTTATGGCACCTGTTAAACCTTTGGATGTAACCAGATCGCCATCATAGCTAAATGACAGATTTATATTATCAGGTGCAATAATTTGTTCGAGCTGCCCTGTATTAATATCGTATATATAATTTATTTGCCCTCGTGGTATTGTCATATTACTCAATCTTGCACCACTGTCATAGTTGATATCGATTGTTGTACTATCTGGTCTTAAGATTTGTGTAGGTTGTTTGTTCTTATTATAAAAATATTGAGTTGATGTTAAACCAGAGCCCACATCAGGAGGTGTGTAACTATCATTAAGATTAACCGGTGTGTAGCTAAAATCATGTCGAGGCTTTCCAGGAGGAGTAATCGAAGTTAAATTACCATTTGCGTCATATGTGAATAATATTACCCGACCATCAGGCATGGTTTGCGATGTCACCCTTCCCCATGCATCATAGGTGAAACTTACCGGCCTGTTTAATGCATCTGTAATGGCACTAAGCCTACCTTGGCTATTATATGTTAGTGTTATTAGCCGCTGATCATTACCGATACCTTGCGACTTAGAGATTAAACGGCCACGGGCATCGTAATTATACGTAACATTTGCTAGGCCCGGAATTTGATCGATAGTCCGAAGCAATGTTGTTGTGTCATAGTATGAGGTTTGAGTACGACCTTCTGGACTGGTGATAATTATAGTTCCTGTTGTCAAGTCATCCAGTATGGTCGTTTCGTTCCCATTGGTTGTTGTGATTCTGAGGACTTGATCGATCACATCATCGCTATCTACGTCGATGTATTGAATGTTAGATTCTATGACTGATATTAAGCCGGATGGCAATTGTATTGTACGTTGTTTTTCACGCTTACTTATATAACGAGGATCAGATGTATACACAAAATCAGTGAGCGTGCCATTAGATGATTGAATCGTTTCAGTCAACCCATCAGACGAAACTTCAACAGTTGATGTCTGACCTGCCTTGTCTGTTCTAACTATATGTATTGCCCCTGTTGATTTTACATCTCGAACGGTTGTGTATGATCGACCTTCTTGGTCTGTTGTTGTTGATGTTCTCACGCTGCCTATCTTTGAAACATCAAATTGTGTAAGACCTCCATTTGCATCTCGTGCCGACGTAACCTGTCCATTGGTATCGTAAACATAGGTAAAAATTCCACCATTGGGATCAATTTTTCTATGAAGTTGCCCATCTAGCGCATACATAAACTGATATTCACTCCCATCCATATAGCCGATGTTGGTTAAATATTCCCCATCAACTGTTAAAGTTGTGTAAATCCCATCAGGTGAAGTAATAGATGTAGGAACGTCTCCTACCCATGTAATAGTCGAGGTATTTCCAAATCGGTCATTGATAGAAATAAGATTTCCATCTTGATCGTAGTCAAATGTTAACAAGAATTGATTCGTATCCAGATCCAGCGTGCTTAAGTGACGACCTGTTGCATCAAATATATAAGCATTTTCTCGATTACGATCGGTTACATAGACCTGGCCATTTGACAACTTAGTTGACAGAAATGGTAGATTTTCCACTTTAAGTATGCGATTAGCCAGAAAATCTGAAATAAAAATTCCTCCATCAGGAGCTATAACAACATTTTTGGGAGCTTCGAGAAATGCCTGTGTAGCAGCACTCTTGTTACTATTAGAATCAGCAGTATTGATACCTGCGATGGTTTTAATAATACCATCTGGACCCACTTTGCGGATACGATGATTGGCAAGATCCACAATGTACAGGTCCCCGTATGGACCGATTTCTACATCAATCGGAATATTCAATGCCGCATCAGTAGCAAGCCCACCATCACCGCTGAAATCTGCTAAACCATTGCCTGCTACAGTGTTGATTATGCCGTCGGGGGTGATCCTACGAATGCGATGGTTGAAAAGATCTGCTATATACAGACTCCCATCCAAACCGATAGCTATACCGCTAATACTTGTAAAAGATGCCTCGGTAGCGGGTCCGCCATCACCAGTAAATCCATAGTTGCCATTTCCTGCTACCGTTGTCAGTATTCCATCTGTACCTATTTTGCGTATAAATCGGCCGTTTTCAGCAAAGAATATACTACCGTCTGGGCTGACCTCGATGCCTGTTGGATGAGAAATCGAGGCAAAAAATGCATATTCACCATCAATAGGAACTCCGGGCAATCCATTGCCTATTACTGTGGTTATAATTCCGTTTGGCCACACTCTGCGAATACGATTATCGTTGTAATCCGTGATAAACAAGCTTTCATCAGGCCCAATCGCAATATCTACTGGAAAAATCATCGCTGCTTGAATAGCGGGTCCGCCATCACCCGCAAATTCTACCTGGCCATTGCCAGCAATAGTGGAGATTATGCCATCAGTTCCAACCTTACGAATACGATGATTGTTCGCGTCAGCTATATACAGACTTCCATCAGGACCGATAGAAATTCCACCATCACTACCTATCGATGCATCGATTGCTGGCCCATTATCGCCAGCATACCCATGTACACCATTACCAGCGATTGGTGACAATATTCCAATTACCGCTGATATGGCGCTGCCATCACCTCGTTGTACAGTATTTCCAATCATCTGATGGTGATTTGATAATGTCCATCCGTTGGCAATATCTCTATGGACGATAGGCAATGCAGGAAATTTAATGGAATACCACGAAACAATCTCTACTGTCGCTCTATTTCTATTTCCAATAACTTCTGTATTACCTGCCCTGGAAAAGGTTCTAGCAAGCACGCCTCCAGCACTATTATATACAGGAGAATAGTAATAGGAGATTTTTACACCTGCTTCAATTTTATCCGGAACTATATTCCCTAAATAATCTCTCCTATCCCAAGTCATATTAACAGTATAATTTGGTTGAAGTGGTACATTATAAGTATATCGTCGTCCGGCAAGACTCACTTCCACCGTAATTTTTTCTAAACTACCTGGCAATGAACTTCTTGTCGCAGGAATTGATATCTCCTCATAATAGTTAGGATTTCTGGATGATTTGTAATGTAACGTGTAATCAACGCCAGTTACTGGTATATCATCATCATAAATCCTCGTTTCACAACTTACAGAAGATCCTGTACATGTTATCTGCTCTTCCTTGCCCTGATCCCTTAATCTCTCTGTTTTGATAAAATAAGGTTCATCCGGGATATCTTCCGACTCCTCATCATTACTTGAGTCATCTGGATCCGAAGGTGGTACCTCTGCATCAGGTGGTAGATCATATGGCCAATTACAATCCCACGGAGTGAAATGGTCTATCATTGTGCGCCAATAGGTATTACCAGGAGCATACCGCGGATCTCCGATAATACCTTCAACTTCATCTATTATTATTCCATCACCATCGAGATCGTCAGCTAAACCATCACCTGTAGCATCCAATGCATCTATGATGCTGTCTCCATTTATATCTAATAACTCTACAACAACGCCATTATTGTACGGTATCCATGCAGCCAGTTGCCGATCATAAAATCCAACTGGTACTACTTCACCAACAGGAAAATTTAAGAAGTTATCAACATAAAAGCCTACAGGTTTATTAAAGATCACCGTAGATAGTGGATCTACCCCATCCACAGTAAGATCTACTGCGTAAGTAAAGGCACTCATAGGCGGTAGTCTGCCTGGTAGTGTATCTGGACGCGTGAATTCTGTCGCACGCACGGTGAAAGTGCTAGGCAGAGTTGTGACGTTACTTGCCGCATCGATAACCATACCAACGGTATCACCAGAAAATACTAATGTGGTTTGTCGGGTACCATCCTCATCAGTAATCGGTGTTGATTGGTGTATTGGATGGCTAAAAGGATTGCCATCAAAGGTGATCAAAGTCCCTTTAGTATCCGATGGAATTAGGACGATAGTTTCCACTGTATGAATCTTATTCCATAGAGTAGAAACATTACGTTGCGCCATTAGATATCCATCTTTTGTAAAATCGACTGTAAAAAGGCCACCCCCATTGACTGGCAGGGTGTACCTGCCATCTGATGCTGTTATCGTCGAACCAAATTCCGGATGATGATTAAGCTGAATTTTGACACCAGAAATTGGATTGCCATTAATATCTTCTATAAATCCAGTAATTAGACTAAATCGTTCAGGCGTATATTCTTCAATGGTAACGTTATTGGGTACTAGGTTTCGATAGGTATAACCAAAACTTCCCTCAGGTATTGTTTCTGCTGCATTTGAAGGTACAACAATTTCTAATGTCACAACAGGGCTATTATTCCATGCTCTGTCGAGAGCCCTAATTGTGAACTGATCGCCATACTCTGCGTCAACATCAATCGAAAAGGCACCTGCAGTATCTGCATAGACCGAATATGTTTCACCTGTTCGCGTGTTAGTGATCCCAACGAGTGCTTCCGACTCCACACACCCTGCCTGACCAGTTAGCGATACTTGTCCATTCACAACATTGCTAAACGATATTAAATTTGTATCAGGTGCGGATGGTGGTACCGTATCCAATATTATTCCAAAGATATTCACACTACTGTTATCAGCAACATCAATTGCGTCAATCTGGAAACCATTAAACCCTTCATCAAGTGCCGTTTGATAAAGGAAATTATAGTTTTGATCCAACGATAGTGATAATCCATTAATCGTTGCTAATAGTGATGTATTGATATCATTAATGCTACCAGTAACATCCAGATTTACAATATTGGTATAACCATCCACCGGGCTGGAGAGAGAAATAACCGGGGGCGTCTTATCAATCATTACGGATAATGTGACTGATCCCGTATTACCTGCGGCATCTGTCGCCTCGCCATTTACAGTATCGATACCTTCCGTACTTACAAGTATCGATGGGCTAGTATCGATTACGCCTGATAGATTATCTGTTGCTGAAAAACTGACCGTGACATCCGTGTTATTCCACCCAGCAGCATTGGCTGAGGGATTTCCCTCTGACTGAACCACAGGTGGTGTTTTGTCAATATTTAATGTCGTTGAGATTGAAACGCTATTTCCTGCGACATCCGTTGCTGACCCACTGATATTTTGCCCTACACCCTCGCCAGTTACAGTTATTGGTGATGTAACATTATTGATACCCGATAATGCATCACTTGCAATAAAACTTACCGTAGTATCACTATTATTCCATCCCGCTGCATTAGGCAGAGGATTTATGTCCATGTTTAGTGTTGGGGGTGTTTTATCCAGATTGATCGAAATCGAAGTCGAGGCAGAGTTCCCTGCATTATCAATGGCCGTACCCGTGATAACCTGATTACCACCCTCAGTAGAAACTGTCACAGGATCTGAACAAAATGAAATTCCCGACGTTGTATCATTACAGGTAAAGGTGACGGTGACATCCTGATTATGCCAACCCCCCGCGTTGGGTTGCTGGGAGAGCACTGCTTCAATTATGGGAAGATCTTCATCAATACCGACGACTTGTAAAACAATTGCGCCACCAGGTTTGCCTCGTACCTCGACAGCTAAATCATTAACAATTGTTACTGTTATAGACTTTTCAACATAATTGACATTTTGATTAAATTCACTAGGGCCAATAATTTGATCGCCACTGAGTGAGATAATAGAGCTTGAGACTTTTTCATATTCTGAGTCTTCTAAACCGCCATTGTATATTTCTAAACTATACGTCGTATTCGGATTGAGGACAGCAAACGTATCACTTACGGTAACAGGTGATCCCGACTCACGGAGAAAAACCTCTGGGCCATATGGAATGAAGGTGCCGGCATATACCGGAAAGTTGAAACTACTGATGACTGTGAAGAAAAACCAAACAAATACAATACGGGATAAATGACACTGCATATTAGACTCGCTTTTTTTTATTTTTTAGAATGAACAAATCTACATTATGATGTCATCACATAATGTAGTATTGTGCCCTCCCTCTTTAACCGGTAATAGAGCTATGATTAACTAATTATTCACTCTCAAGATACGGCACTCTTTAAGTTCTACCTCATTGTAATACTATATCTATATAAATTTGCTGTTAAAAGTGCATATTTCACCGATTTTTTGTGAAATATTCGCCTTTTCCAACCGTAAGCTATTTATACACGGCATGCGTCGAATTTTCTAACAAATTGGGTTGCTGGAAAATTCTATATATAGGTGTATCACCATTACCAGAGAACACTAGGCAGGATCAGCACGCTTGTCAATTATCCTAATGGGCTAGGTAAAAAGGGCTAGCCCTTTAGTGATGTAATGATATGGGTCAAAAGAATCAGTCTAATGAATTAGGACATCGTGCTGAACTCATGAGTAATAACTGAACATCAGTGACTAGAACCTATCTCAAAATTAGCGAGTGCGGATGAGACAAGACAATAATGAACGAGAAACCGGAGTTTACACGCTAGTAAATGAGGATTTTGAGTTCATTATTAACGCAGTATCATCAAACACAGCAATTTTGAGATAGGTTCTAGAATTATGGTTGCTCGACATTACGTTCAAACTCCGCAGCAGTCTCCGGGCTAATTTGCCGGTTGCCGCTTGTCTTGATGATGTCATAAAGATTGAGCACCGCCTTGGAGTAATCTTCCGGTGTCATTTTGTCGAAATTGCGTTCCTGCGAGGCCACCATCATTTCCTTGCATGTGAGTTCGTTGGGTTTTAATTCACTCAATACCGGTGCGAAGCGCCATAGCAAACCGGTTTTACCCTCCAGTTCCTTTATATAATTCCGGACATCCTGCCTGATATCGTATTCTCTGCGGTTGGTGGTCAACAACCAGATGAACATGCCGATGACCGTGGCCGGTATCATCAATATCCATACCAGCTTGGCAAAGGCTTCGTAACTGACAAGCTGGGCCTGCCAGCCGTAGTAACCGCCACCAAAGCCCACGGCATAGAAACTGAATGCGGCGACTGCGCCGGTGAGTTTGGCCTTGTGTCTGATCGGTTGGGTACGCACATAGTAGTTCAACCGTTTCAAATTGAAGGTGTCTTCGATGTGATTGACGATGTTTTTCTTTATTTTTCGCTTGCTGGGTTTTGCCATGTTTGATATTGCCCGTCGCTTTTACATAGAAATGTCTTGCGCATAGAAGAATTGGTGCAATGCCCTGCGGTTATTGCGCCCTACAAAATCCCCCGCACATAGCGCGGCCCCCTTTGAAAAGGGGGCATTCTTCCTTTTGATCAGGCTATATTAAAAGGATGAGATAATAGATGCTACAGAAGATCAGCTACTGTACGGAATAATTCCGGATAATAAAACTCATGGTGCAATGCCCTGCGGTTATTGCATCCTACATTGATAACGGATTCCCGCCGCAGCCTGCCCTCGACTCCGATCGGGGGCGGGACGTATACGAAGCGGAAGTAATGGACTTGAGGTGAGTATGTAAACTGAGTACAGGGAAATGATAGGTTATGTATTCCAGCCTGCGTGGGAATAACGGTCTTGAGGGAAAGAATTATAAAGTGTTCTTGTATATAAGTTTGATCAGCTTTTGAACACCAGGCCACCGAAGCCCAGAAAGCGCTCGAGAGTGCTCAAATAGATCTTGGCGGGATCGATATCATAGGCGCCTTGTGGCAGGCTCTTGCTGATATCCAGCCTTTTGCCGTGTTTATCCTTGGTATTTTTGAGCAGGTTGATGATACGGCGGATTCTAAGCGGTTTCTTGTTTTCATCCAGCACCAGGGTCACTACCGGGCGTAATCTACGCTGTGGATTTTGTTCGGTGATAACGCCGACCTCGCCACTGCTCAGTTGCACAATGGTGCCGGTCGGATAGATCCCGATGGCCTGGATGAATTCTTCGACGGTGTCATATTGAAAAGCGCTGCCACGCAAATCATGAAGTTTCGCCATGGCCTGCGATGACGTCAGCGGTTCGACATCAGGACGCGGATTGGTGAGCGTTTCATAATGATCGACAATACCGGCGATCTTTGCCAGAAAAGGAATCTCGTCGCCTTGCAGTCCGCGCGGATAACCTGAACCGTTATGCCGCTCGTTGTGACACCACACGATAGAAATAATCTCAGCGGAAATGCCCGGTGTCTCTTTTAATATTTCCACGCCATAGTCGACATGTTTTTTCATCAGCTTGACATCATCCGCCGTTAATTGGCCGGGCGTGGTTAACAGCTCCGACGGCAACTTCGTTTTGCCCACCTTGCACAATAAAACACCCAGCGCCAGCGTTTGCAAATCTTCCTTCGACAATCCCAGATGCCTGCCATAGGCAATGGCCCACACCGACGCGCGGACAGAATGACGATAGGTATGGGCATCTTTATCTTTTATTTTGCACACCCACACCATCGCATCGGGATTACGGGTAATGCTATCGACCATCTTATCGGCGGCATTTTTAATCTCATGCAGGCTTAGCGGTTTCCCGTCGCGTAATTTGTCCATGACATGATCAACCGCCACCGATACTTCCTGATGCAGTTGACTGGCGGTATGGATTTCCTTCTTTATGGGCCTGGTCGTTTTGTAGGCTTCACGAAACTTTAAATATGACGAACCTTTTGCCGCGGCAATGGTTCTTGTCTGCGGCTGTCGCTTTTCCAGTGCCTTGGGAATATTGTTGCGCTCGACATCGACAAAGACATGCTTGCAATGATGCGTCAGCGTATTGATCTCATCCTGGGTCTTGATATGAAATCCCTGAATCGGGAACGGTGTTCCGACCCACGGCCGGTCCAATCTTGTGACATACATGCCGATGATAAGATCACGAACGTTGATTTTTTCCTGGCTGTACTTCATTGCGGCTCACCTCACTTAAGCCTTATCCCTTAAATAGTGTATATAGCGTACGCCTCGCGGGCCCCGGAATCTGGAACGGGTTCACATTTTTGAAATCCCGGAAATGTGGTAGCTATCGGCAAAACCGCACATATATTCAATGCTATAGCGAACCCTAACAGGGCGCTAAAATATTGCAAAGTCAGTGTATAAATTCAAAGACTTAGAAGTGACATGCCGCCACTTTGGCCCGGGGTTTAGCTGGAAATATGGCAGGTCGCCAGGCCGCGTTTTTCAAGGTATTGCTGATGGTAATCCTCGGCCAGGTAATAGGCCGATGCAGGGGTGATCTCGGTGACGATGACATTTTCATACATCCCCGATGCCGCAAGCTTTTCTTTGGACAGCCGCGCGGCGCTTTCCTGTACCGGTGTATGGAAGAAGATCGCCGAACGGTACTGCGTGCCGACATCGGGACCTTGCCGGTTGCGGGTGGTGGGATTATGGTTGTCCCAAAACACCTGCAACAAGTCCTCATAACTGATGACCGACGGATTGAATATGACCTCCACGGCCTCCGCATGTCCCGTCTTGCCCGTGCATACTTCTTTATAGGCGGGATTCACCGTCTTGCCGCCGATGTAGCCGACCGACGTTGACACGACACCTTTTAATTTGCGGAAGGCCGCTTCGACACCCCAGAAACATCCCGCCGCGAATGTCGCCTTTTGCGTTTCCTGCGTTGTATCACTCATCGGTCACACACCCCTGTGCAGCGTCCTTGACGTTCTTGATATATTTATAAAGTGTACCGCGCGTTGCCTTGTAGGCCGGCATCGTCCACGCCTTGCGGCGTTGCGCCAGCTGTGCCTCACCGACATCCACCGCCAGCGTATTCGTTGCAGCATCGATCGTGATGACATCGCCATCCTGTACCAGCGCGATAGGACCGCCTTCCTGCGCCTCCGGCACGATATGTCCGATGATAAATCCATGTGAGCCGCCGGAAAACCGGCCATCGGTGATCAATGCCACGTCCTTGCCGAGACCTGCGCCCATAATTGCCGACGTCGGTGTCAGCATCTCCGGCATGCCCGGGCCGCCTTTCGGACCTTCATAACGGATGACGACGACATCGCCTTTGCCTATTTTATTCTTCTCCAGCGCTGCCAGCATCAATTCCTCAGAATCAAACACGCGCGCCGGTCCGGAAAAACGCGTGCCTTCCTTGCCGGTGATCTTCGCCACCGCACCGCCCGGTGCAAGGTTCCCTTTCAGGATGTGGATATGCCCCGTCTGTTTGATGGGTTTCTCCACCGGATACACAACATCCTGCCCGGCCTTCAATCCGGGCAAATCCTTCAGATTTTCGGCAATCGTCTTTCCCGTGACCGTCAGGCAATCACCTTTGATATAGTCCTTTTCCAACAGATATTTCATCACTGCCGGCGTGCCGCCGACATTGTGCAGATCCTCCATGACATATTTCCCGCTGGGCTTGAGATCCGCCAGAAACGGCACGCGGTCACTGACCGCCTGGAAGTCATCAATGACCAAAGGCACACCGACCGCCCGTGCAATCGCAATCAAATGCAACACGGCATTGGTCGAACCGCCCAATGCCATCACGATCACCATCGCGTTTTCAAAGGCCGCGCGCGTCATGATATCGCGCGGCTTGATATCGTTTTCGAGCAGGTTGCGGATGTATTTACCGGCTTCAAAACATTCTTCCAGTTTCCGCTTGTCAACCGCCGGTGTCGAAGAACTATAGGGCAGGCTCATGCCCATGGCCTCGATCGCGGAGGCCATCGTGTTCGCCGTATACATACCGCCGCAAGCGCCCGGCCCCGGGCAGGAATGCTTGACGATCTCCTCGCGGGTTTGATCGTTGATCTTGCCGGATATGAATTCCCCGTAACTCTGAAAGGCGGAGATGATATCCAGGGTCTGATGATCGATATGACCGGGCTTGATGGTACCGCCGTAGATCATCAATGCAGGCCGGTTGAGCCGTCCCATGGCAATCATGCAACCGGGCATATTCTTGTCGCAGCCGGGGATGGAGATGTTGGCGTCATACCACTGGGCGCTCATGACGGTTTCGATTGAATCGGCGATCAGGTCGCGCGATTGCAATGAATAACTCATACCTTCAGTGCCCATCGATATGCCGTCACTGACACCGATGGTGTTGAAGCGCATTCCCACCATGCCTGCAGCTACGACTCCCTCCTTGACCTTGGCCGCCAGATCATTCAGGTGCATGTTACAGGTATTACCCTCGTACCAGACGCTGGCGATGCCGACCTCGGCCTTGTTCATATCCTTTTCGGTCAGGCCGGTGCCATACAGCATGGCCTGCGATGCCCCTTGCGATTTGGGCTGGGTGATACGCGAACTGTAACGATTCAGCTTCTTTGGCATTACTGACTCCGATCTCCGGTTAAAATCCCCGCGCGTTGCGCGCGCCCCCTTTTTCAAAGGGGACTTTGCTTCTTACACTCCAGGTTATAAGCCCCTCTTTATTTAAAGAGGGGTCGAGAGAGATTTGTGGCAAAATAGTTAATATGTAATAAATCATATAGAAAAAACCGGTTCTGCTAAAGTATTCCATTAGATTCTGCCAATACTTTCAACTTTTAAAATGTCTACATACCCAAAACAAGGGGCAACCGCGGCATTACAGGCGTTTTTGAGCACACCGCTCAATGTCACGCTGGCGCGCCACCGCGAGCGGATACCGCAGCATGCCGCCGTGGGGCTTTTCCACTCGGCCGCGGCAGGTATTCCGGCCTATCAACGGTTTCTGGCAAACCACCATATAAACGCATCCGCAATAAAGAACTTCGCTGATTTCCAACAACTGCCCTTGATGACCAAA
>Ga0214472_10005052_pt1 | contig 13872 bp, 15 predicted proteins | sample RVTome_6_FD_207662 | JGI IMG/M metagenome (GOLD analysis project Ga0214472, IMG submission 207662) | Soil microbial communities from uranium-contaminated site in the Upper Colorado River Basin, Wyoming, United States - RVT140D175 | ecosystem: Environmental > Terrestrial > Soil > Contaminated >... | reverse complement strand
CGATCGCGGCGCGCGCGAGCGTCGAGCCGGGATCCGCGAGCGTCTCGATTATCTCAAAATGGTTCAGGCCGCGAGCTTCGATTCGCTCGCCGAGCTTTCCTTCGGCTTGCAGCGCGGCGGCGAACTCGCGCGACTGGCGGGCGAACTCCGCCGCCTCGTGCTCGCCCCAGGCCACCGTCACCGGGCAGCGGATCGCCTCGAGGTGCCGGATCGGGCTGTACTCGTGCTCCAGGCGCTCGTCGAGGCGCACGTAGCCGTTGCGCGAGCTCAGGCGCACCGGCAGAAGGTCGTAGATGCCGGAGACGACGAGCGCGCTGTCGACGAAGGGAAGACGCGTCAGCGCGCAGGCTGAAAGATGCGCGCCCGAGGAATGCCCGCACAGGACGAGGCGCCGCGGGGCGAACCGCCCCTTCAGCCACTCGACGCCCCGGCACACCTGCCCGGCCATCTCCGCAAGCGTCACCGTGGGAAGGAGGTCGAAGCCGAGCGCGGCGAAGCTCGCGCCGGCTCGAACCATCGCCTCCGCGGCGAAGCCCTGGTCGCGCTTCGCCTGCCGCTTCCAGGCGCCGCCGTGCACGAAGACGAACATCGTGCGCGCCTTCGGGTCGCCGTAGAGGTCGAGCGCCTCGCGTTCGCGCTCCCCGCAGCGATGCTCGGCAGGAGGAAGGCGCCGGCGCACCTCGTCGCTCGCCGCCGCGTAGCGCCGGATGATGTCGTCGGCGTGCGGCACCCAGACGCGCTGCTCGTACTGGGCGTCGAGCGCCGCCTGGTCGTAGTCGAGGAAGAGCTTGGTCAAAACAGGATCGCGATGCCCTCGAGCTCGCCTTCCGAGTTCACGAGATCGATGCGCTTGTGCGCTATCTTCCAGCCCTCGCCCGTGCGCCGCAGCCGGTGCTCGACGAGCGCTCCCCAGAGCCTTTGCTTCCCGTTTCTGAACTCCACCAGGACAAGGGTGGATGCAACTTGCGCTTCCACATCATTCCGGGAAATTACCTGAATGTTGCTTACCTGGTGCACCGTGCGCGCGAGCGGCTGGCGGGCGTGGGCGCGCGGGTGGCGGAACTGCTTCACGCGCAGCTCGAGCAGCGTGCGGTCGTCGTGGACGATCGAGGAGGTCTCGAGCGCGTCCTTCTGGCCCTGCTCGAGCGGCACCCAGTAGGTGGCGTCCTCGGTGAAGAGCTCGAGCCAGGCTTCGTACTGCTGCGTGTCGAGGAGCCTCGCCTCGTGGTAGAGGAACTCGTCGATCCGCATCAGCCTTCCGCGCTCATGTAGTCGAGCCAGGCGCGGAACTGGGCGCGGATGAAGATCTCGCTCGTGCCGGTGGCGCCGCGGCGCGTGCCGTCGGGCTCGTCCGCGTCGCGGCCGTGGCCGCGGCCGAGGTAGGCCCATTCGGGCGAGCCGGCGGCGAAGCCGCGCTGGATGCGCTCGTAGACCTCGAGGTCGTCGGTAAGCACCCAGGACGCGGTGCCGTTCACCACGTTGGCGAAGGCCACCGTGTCGCGGAACATCTGCGCCGGTGCGTCCTTCATGCGGAAGGAATACGTGGTGACCACCGAGCGGTCCACGGCGAGCGGGTGGATGATGCGCAGCTGCCGGAACTGGCTCATGAACGAGCAGTTCGGATAGACGATGGTGTTCCAGCGCGTGACGCGCAGCGCGCGCTCGGCCTCGCCCTCGCCCGCCCTGGCCGCGAGCCGCCTGCGGTACTCCTCGAACACCGGGTGCCCGGCGCCGCCGATGAGGCGCTTGTCGTCGTGGTAGTCGCCGAGCCAGCCGTGGCCGTAGGGGGTCGCCCAGATGCCGATCGCCTCCCACACCGCGTCCGGCGCGCCGTTCTGGCGCATCTGGCGCACGGCGATGTCGTAGTAGTGCTCCGCGCCCGGCGCGCCCGGCTCGGGCGCGCCGCGCGCCACCGCCACCGAGGAGGCGTGCACGTACGCCGGGTGCGCCCCGTCGAGGTGGTTCTCGAGCATCAGCTTCCAGTTCCCCTGGTAGGCGTGCTTGAACACGCCCCCCGCCACCTCCAGTTCGCCGCCGGGCGCTCGGTCGACGAAGTCGTCGAACGAGCTCTTCGCCGGCCCGAGGAAGTTCTCAAGATCCGGGCCGTCCGGCGCGAGCGACGCGAAAATGAAGCCTCGATAGCTCTTCACTCGGGGAACGGCGCGCAGTCCGAGATTCTTCTGGAAGTCCTTCTCGCTGTACCCTGACGAGAAAGGCACCGCGCGCAGCGCGCCGCCGCGGTCGTAGCTCCAGCCGTGGTAGGGGCACACGAAGCGCTCGACGTTGCCCCGGCCTTCGGCGCAGACGGTCGAACCCCGGTGCATGCAGCGGTTGACGAGCACCCGCACCGAGCCGTCGTCGTGGCGCGCGACGATCACCGGCTCGCGGCCCATGCGGGTGGTGAAGTAGTCGCCCGCGCCTTTCACCTGGCTGTCGTGGCCGAGCACCAGCCACGCGCGGCCGAAGACGCGCTCCATCTCGAGCTCGAAGATGCCGGGATCGGCGTACACCGAGCGGTGCACCCGGTCGGGCCGCACCAGCATCGCGAGCTCACTGGGTCCGAATGCGCTCATTTACTGGAACCGATGGAGGTAGGCGACGCGAAGCTGCGTGCCGTCGTACTCGCGGGCGTCGCGGTCGGTCTCGGCGGCGAAGTGCGTGAGCGAGACGTCGATCGCCTGGTTGCCGGCGAGCGGATAGTTGAAGCCGATGTCGTAGAGCAGGGTCTTGGCCTCGACCCGGTAGGCGTTGAAGCCCGGCCCGAGCGCGGGATCGAGGGCGCTCGCCTCGTAAATCGCCGACAACCAGGCTATCGCCGTGGGGTCGGCGGCGGCAAACGCATGGTCGCCGGCGATGCGCGCGAGGCGAGCGTAGAGCGTCGAGCGCAGCCCGAGCCTGTAGTCGACGGTGGCGAACAGCCGGCTCGTCGAGAGGTCGTAGACCTCGCCGTCGCCGCCGGAGCGGCGCTCGACGCCGGCGCCGGCGGAGAGGCGGATGCGGTCGGTGACATGGCTGCCGACGCCGGCGGTGAGCGAGAAGATGGCGCCGTCGCGCAGGTCGCTGTCGTTGTGCGCGAGCCACTGCAGCTCGCCGGCGAGCTCGAGCCACGGCATGCTGAATCCCACCACGGGCTGGAAGCGGTACGCCGCGCGGCCGGAGAGCGCGAGGTTGCTCAAGTCGCCGAGGTCGGCGAAATGCGTATAGCGCGCGCCGCCCTGGAACACCACGCCGCTGCGCGGGCCGAGGAGCACGCTGCGCGTCACGCTGCCGCCGAGCGAGAGGAGAGTGTCGGACTTGCGGTCGCCGTCCACCACGCCGCGCGAGACGTTGTCGTCGCGTGCGAGCTCGGCGTCCGCTCCGAAGCGCGCGGGCTCGGCGAGGAGCGCAGGCGCGCCCAGCGCGAGCGCTGCGGCGAGCAAGCAGTGAACCGGGGTACTGCGCGCCATGGAGGACTCCCGTAGACTCCGCGTCATAATACGTGGCCGAGCGGGGGACCGAAAAGAGAATGCCTAATCGTTTCGACAGGCACGAAGATCCGCGGCGCGCGTTCCTCGTCAAGGCACTGGCAGCCGGGGTGTTCGCCGCGAGCGGTTTGCCGGCGGCGCACGCGCAGCTCCTCGGCCGGCGCCCGGCGCGCATGCCGGACGACCGGTCGTTCTACGAGGTCAGCGGCGACGTGCGGGTGAACGCACGCGCCGCGACGCTGCAGACGCGCGTCGCCGCCGGCGACCGCGTCGAGACCGGCGCGGCGTCGCAGGCGATCTTCGTCATCGGCGACGACGCCTACCTGCTGCGCAGCCGAAGCCGCTTCGAGACCACCGGCAGCGGCCTGGTCGCCGACACGCTGCGCGTGGTCACCGGGGCGCTGCTCTCGGTGTTCGGCCGCCGGCCGAAGCGCATGAACCTCCACACTTCGGCGCTGGGCATCCGCGGCACCGGACTGTACGTCGAGACCGATGCCGAGCAGGACTATGTGTGCACCTGCTACGGCGAGGTGAGCATCGCGGCCGCGGACGACCCGTCGATGTCCGAGCGCGTCGCCACCCGCCACCACGACGCGCCGCGCTACGTCCTCAAGTCGGCCGCGCAGCGCATCCGCCCGGCGCCCTTCATCAACCATACCGACCTCGAGCTGATGCTGATCGAGGCCCTGGTCGGCCGCACCACGCCGTTCCCGCTGTTCGACGAGGACTACGGGGGCGCGCGGCGCCGCTACTGAAGATTGCGCGTGTCCAGATGAAGATCTCGACGCTCGTGGTCGGGGGCGGGATCGGCGGCCTGTCGCTCGCGCGCGAGCTCGCGATCCGCGATCTGCCGGTGACGGTGCTCGAACGGGCGCCCCAGCTCAATCCGGTCGGCGCCGGGATCATCATGAACCCGAACGCGATGCGCGTGCTGGAGCGAAACGGGCTCGCCGCGGCGCTGCGCGAGAACGCCTGGCCCTACCTTGCGCGCGAGACGCGCGATTGCCGCGGCCGCCTGCTCGCGGTGCGCGACTATCGCCCGCTCTACGATGCCGGAAAGCTTGCCAGCGGCGCGCTGGTGCACCGCGCGCACCTGCTCGATGTCCTGTACGGCGGCGTGCCGCGCGAGGCGGTGCGCTTCGGCGTGGCCGTGACCGGCATCGACCTCGAGCCCGATCGCGTGCGAGTGCACACCGAGCGCCACGGCAGCTTCGAGGCGGAGCTCCTGGTCGGCGCCGACGGGATCCGCTCGCAGGTGCGCCGCCGCATGGTCGGCGAAGTGCGGCCGCTGTACATGGGGTACCGATCGCATCGCATGGTTGTGGATAATGAGGCCGGGATCCGCTGTTTCACCGAGCTCATGGGCCGCGGCCAGAGGATCGGGCTGGTTCCCATCTCGCGCGAGAGGCTCTATGTCTGGACCACGTTCAACTCGCCGCAGGACCGGCCGCCCGCGCTCGACAGCGCCGAGGATTTCCGCGGGCTGTTCGGCCAGTTCAGCGACGCGCGCGTGAGGCAGGTACTCTCGGGGGTGAGCTCGGCGCAGGAGATCATCACCACGCAGATCGAGGAGTTGAGGCTCGATCGGTGGGTGCAGGGCAGGGCGGTGCTGCTGGGCGATGCGGTGCATGCGATGACCCCGAACATCGGGCAGGGCGCGGGCATGGCGATGGAGGACGCGGCGGTGCTTGCCGAGGAGCTTGCCGGTGCCTCCCGGCTGGAAAGCGCCCTCGAGGGTTATGTCAGGCGCCGTAAGCCGCGTGTCGCCTCGGTGATGGCGATCTCCCGCGAGGTCGGGGTCGACGGGCAGGCGTCGAACCCGCTGAGCTGCTGGCTGAGGAACCGCAGGCTGCGCCGCGAAGCGCTTGACGTCGAGAAGACGTACGCCGACCTGGAGCGGCTGCTGGCGTACCCGGTTTAACGCGAAAGGAAGCGCATGGGAAAGATCAGGCATATCGCGATCACCGCGGAGGATCCGTTCGCCACCGCGGAGCTCTTCAAGCAGGCGCTCGGCCTCGAGGAGATCGGGCGCGGCGACAGCGAGCTGGCGCGCGAGGTCTACCTCACCGACGGCTACATCAACCTCGCCATCGTGTGCTGGAAGCGCACGCCGGAGAACCCCAACCCGTACCCGGAAGGCTATGGGCTGGACCACTTCGGCGTGCAGGTCGACGACCTGGACGCGGCGGAAACCCGCGCCCGCCAGGCGGGCGCTGGCCCTCAGCCGCCGCCGCCGGTCGATCTCTCGAAGCTCGGCGGGCGCATCTTCTTCGAGAAGAAGCTCCAGCTCGCCGGCGTGAAGTTCGACCTTTCCGGCCACGGCTGGCCGGTGGCCCCGGAGAAGCAGTGACCGCGCTCGCGCTCGAGGCCTCGGGCATCCGCAAGGTCTACACCAAGAACGGCCAGTCGCTCCAGATCCTGGACATCGACCGGTTCGCGGCGCGCGAGGGCGAGTTCATCACCGTGATCGGTCCGAGCGGCTGCGGCAAGAGCACCTTCCTGCACATCATGGGCGGGTTCATCGGCGCCGAAGCGGGCGCGATCCGGGTCTACGGCCGCAGCGTGAGCGGCCCGGGCCCCGACCGCGGCATGATGTTCCAGGAGTTCGCGCTGTTCCCGTGGAAGACGGTGGCCGGCAACGTCGCCTGGGGCCTCGAGGCGCTGCGCGTGCCGCAGGCCGACATCGACACCATCGTTCGCAAGTACCTCGAGATCATGGGGCTGTGGGAGTTCCGCAACCACTTTCCGGCCGAGCTCTCGGGCGGCATGAAGCAGCGCGCGGCGCTCGCGCGCGTGCTCGCCTTCGATCCCAAGGTGCTGCTGATGGACGAGCCCTTCGGCGCCCTCGACGCCCAGACCCGCGAGGTGATGCAGGCCGAGCTGACGCGGCTCTGGGAGCGCACCGGGAAAACGATCGTGTTCGTGACCCACGACATCGAGGAGGCGGTCTACCTGGGAGACCGCGTGGTGGTGCTGACCGCGCGCCCGGCGCGCATCAAGGAGCAGGTCGAGATCGCGCTGCCGCGGCCGCGCGACCTCGAGATCAAGAAATCAGCCCGGTGCCACGAGTACCGCAACTACATCTGGGATCTGATCCGCAGCGAGTCGGCTCACCTCGGCAGGTAGCTCGGGTCGACGAGGCTCCTGACGTTCACCGGCTTCTCCAGCCAGTTCAGCTTCTCGCGCATGAAGACCGCGAGCTTCTCCAGGCTCTCGACGTTGACGCGCCCGCCGGGGTCGCGCTTCCAGTCGGAGGTCTTGAGGTAGAACTCCAGGGGCGTGCGCACGAAGCCGGCCTTGTGCAGGTCGCGCTTCGCCTGCGCGGTGTTGGCTAGGTAGTACCTGGTCACGGCGACGTAGTCCGAGAGGAAGGCGCGCACCGCGTCCGGGTGGCTCTTGAGGAATTTCTCGCCGAACCAGAGATCCAGCAGCTCGTGGTCGTAGCCCACCGCCTCGACCGCGGTGAACAGCTTGCGCAGCCCGCCCTTCGCCCGCTCGGCCGAATAGAAGGGCTCGACGAAGGTGCCGGCGCTGATCTTGCCGGTGCGCACCGCGTCGCCGATCACCGGGAAGGCCATCGGCACCACCTTGGTGTCCCGGTCCGGCTGCAGCCCGGCGTTGAGCAGCCCCGCCCGAGCCCACAGGTCGGTGGCGGTCTTGATGCCGACCACGCCGATGGTGCCGCCCTTGAGGTCCTTCACGCTCTTCACCGGCCCGTCGTCCTTCACCATGTAGGTGGTGCTGAACCACTGGTCGCCGGCCGCCTCGAGGCACACGCTCGCCACCATCTTGATGTCCAGGCCCTGCTCGGCTGCGAAGATCACGGTGAGGCCGGGCGCGGTGCCGGCGTCGATCTCGCCCGCGAGGTAGGCCTGGAAGCGCTGCGGGTTCGCCTGGAACAGGATCTGCTTGAGCTGGTAGCGCTTGCCCTGGTTGGGGGTGAGGTCCGGGCGCACGCTCATCAGCCAGACCTGCTCCTCGGCGGCGAAGCCGCGGCCGAAGCGGATGAGCGGCGGTTCTGCCGCCATGCTGTTGGCCGTAAGCAGAAGCGCAACGAGTAAAGCGAAAAGGCGGAACATAGGAGACCCCCTTCAGACGTAGTAGGCGTCGAGCTTTTCCCAGTATACCAACCGGTTTCGCAGCACGACGAGCGCGCGGTCGAGCGCCAGGCCGACCAGCGAGATCGCCACCACCACGGCGAGCATGCGGTCGGTCTGCAGCGAAGACAGCGTATAGATCACGAGATAGCCCAGGCCGTCGGCCGAGCTGATCATCTCGGTGATCACCACCACGATCATGGCGACCGGCAGCGCGACCCGGAAGCCGGCGAAGATGAACGGCGCCGCGGCCGGGACGACCACGCGCCGCAGGATCTCGGCGCGCGAGGCGCCCATGTTCTGCGCCGACCAGAGCAGCACGCGGTTCACGTCGCGCGCGCCGTGGTAGGTCATGATGACGATCGGGTACAGGCACTCGAGGAAGATCAGCGCCACCTTCGACAGGCTGCCGATGCCGAAGACGAAGATGAAGATCGGGAACAGCGCCAGCTTGGGCACCGCGTAGGTTCCCGAGAACAGCGGGTCGAGCAGTCCCGCGACGAACGGCGAGCGTCCCATCAGCATCCCCAGGAACACGCCGACCGCGGCGGCCAGCGCGAAGCCGCCGAGCGCCCGGTAGAGCGAGACCCAGGCCTGCATCAGGCCTTCGGCGCTGAAGGCGAGCGCGCCGAACTCGGCGCCGATGCGAACGAGCGACGGGAACAGCAGCCGGTTCCATAGCCCGCTTTGCGCGGCGAGCTCCCAGAGCAGCAGCACGCCGGCGATCAGCAGCATCGGCTTCAGGTACTTCACGTCGACGCTTCCTGCCATCTCAGCGCATGCGAGCGCGCCAGGCGCAGCAACCGGTCGCCGGCGTAGCCGAGGATCGCGATGGTGAGCAGCGACACGTACATCAGGTCGAAGCGCAGGCTCGATTCCGCCGCCTGGATCAGATGCCCGAGGCCGGAGCGCGAGTTGATCATCTCGGTGGCGAACATGACGATGAACGACAGCGCGAGCGAAACGCGCAGCCCGGCGAAGATCTGCGGCAGCGCGCTCGGCAGCACGATCCTGCGGAAGACGCGAGCGCGGCCGGCGCCCATGTTGAGCGCCGACCACACCAGGATGGTGCGGGTGGATTTCGCGCCGTAGAACGCGTTGATGAAGGTGGGATAGAAGCAGGCGAGCGCGATGATCAGGATCTTGGAGAGGTCGCCGATGCCGAACCACAGCATGAAGAGCGGCAGCAGAACGATCTTGGGCACCGGGTAGGTCATGAAGATCGCCGGGCTGAAGGTCTGGTCGAAGCCGCGCGAGACGCCGGCCGCGAGGCCGAAGGCGATGCCGAGCGCCGAGCCGATCAGGAAGCCCGGCAGCGAGCGCATCAGGCTGGTGCCGGCGTGCACGTAGAGCTCCTGCGAGCCCAGCGCAGTGAAGAACTCTTTCGCGATCTCGGCCGGGCTGAGCAGGTAGCTCGGCAGCCCGCCGATCGACGCGACCTGCCAGGCCGCGATCAGCGCGACCAGCAACCCGGCACGGGCAAGCTTTTGCAAGCGCTAGACCCAGACCTGCAGGACGTAGTCGTACGCGGCCTGCGCGTTCGTCATGTCGACGCGCTGCAGCTTGATCTTCAGCCCCTCCCGGGTCTTTTTCAGATTGTGAATGTAAGAACCGGCAAAATGGCGGACGTCGTCGCGCCGCAGCTCCATCATGTGAAAGCGCGAGCGCACGACGATTTCCCCTGAAGCGTCTTTTTCCAGTACGACGTTGGACACCACATGATTCGTGCCCCACAGCGGCCGCTGCGACCAGGCGTCCGGGTGCAGCACGCGGTTCATGCGCACCGTCATCAGGTTCCTGTCCTCGGCGAAGATCGCGGGCATGCCGTCCCAGGTGGTGTGCGAGGGCTCGGGCGGCATCCAGTAGACGCCGTCCTCGGTGAACAGGTCGATCCACTCCTGCCAGCGCTTCGAGTCGAGCAGCTCCGCCTGCCGGTAGAGGAACTGCTCGACCTCGTGATGCAGGTCGCGGCCGTTCGCGCGCTTGGGGGTCGGCTTCCTGCCCGGCTCCTTGATCGGAGGGCGCTTCCTGCCTTTCGATTTCGTCGCCATGTCATCGCTCCGTGGTCATGTACTTCGCCCAGGCCTTCATCTGGCCGCGCATCGGCGCCTCCGAGGTGCCGCAGTTCGGCGCGGTCTCGACCACGCCGTCGCGCTCGATGTCGCGACCAAAGTGCCGGGCAAAGCTCACCCAGTCGCCGCCGTCGCTCGCGAGGCCCTGGTGGCACTTCCAGAAATTCTCCAGGTCGTCGGCGTTGATGAGCGTCGAGGGCGAGTTCACCAGGTTGTAGTAGGCGAGCGAGCGCCGGTAGATCGCCTCCGGCGCGCCCTTCAGCCGGAAGTGCCAGATCTCGGTGAGCGTACGGTCGACCCCGAGCGGGCGCACCGCGCGCAGCTGCTGCAGCGGCGATTGCACCGAGAGCCCCGGGTAGATCAGCACGTGGTGGATGTTCACGCCCAGGATCTGCTCCATGCGCTCCTTGCCGTAAGCCTTGAGAAGGGTTTTTTCATAAGCAAGGGTGTCGGGGTCCTTCGGCCTGAGGCCCATGTAGCCGGTGAGCACGCAATGGCCGTAGGGGTAGTTCAGGGTCTGGAAGTTGTCCCACTTGTCGATGGTGACGGTCGCGAAAGCCGACAGCATGTGGTAGGAGAGCGGCGCTCTCCCGGTCTGCTTCTCGATTTTCTTCTCGATCTCGTGCGCGGCGCGCCCGGTCGACTGGTGAACCACCGACGGATGCAGCGCGTCGAGCTGGTTCTCGAGGAAGATCTTCCAGTTGGAATGCTGGATGACGCGGAAGCAGTTGGGCACGATCTCGACCTCGCCCTCGGGGGCGCGATCGCACATGTCGTCGAACGCCACGATCGACTTGCCCAGGAAGTCTTTCAATGAAGGACCCTCGCTGGCGAGGCTGGCGAAGACGAAGCCGCGGTAGTTCTCCACGCGCGGGGCGCGCTTCATGCAGAGCTCGGGGCTGTCCTTGGCGAGCCGCGTGCCGGCGTAGCCGGACTCCATCATCGGGATGCTGCGCAGCGCGCCGTCGTGCTTGAAGGTCCACGCGTGGTAGGAGCAGCGGAAGAACTCGCCGGTGTTGCCGTGGCGGTCGCCGCACATCAGGTTGCCGCGGTGCGGGCAGCGGTTGTAGAGGACGTTCACGCTTCCGTCGGCGCCGCGCACCATCAGCATCGGCTGGCGCCCGATCTGCACCGTGTAGTAGTCGCCCGCCTTCGGCACCTGGCTCTCATGGCCGCAGTAGATCCACACCTTCTCGTGGATGCGCTGCATCTCGAGCTCGAAAATCTGCGGGTCGGTGTACACCTCGCGCCTGACGCGATCGGGCTCGACGAACTTCGACAGATCGAGAATGCGTTCCTGCAGCATGTGCTCCTCCTATGCCGCCCGCTCGGCTGCCGCGGGCTGTTCCTCGAGATTGGCCTTCATGCGCGCCAGGCCGCGGCGCAGCGCTTCGAGCGCGCCCTCCGACAGGCCGGCGAGCGCCGCCCGGTTGAGCTCCTCCACCGCCGGCCAGATGCGCGCGAACAGGCGCTGCCCCGCAGCGCTGAGCGCAAGACGCACGACCCGCATGTCCTCGGCGTCGGCGAGGCGCGCGAGCCAGCCGGCGTGCTCCATGCGGTCGATCGTGCGCGTGAGCGTGGTACGGTCGATCGACGCCAGATCGGCGAGCTCGCTCATCGAGAGCCGCCGGCGCGCGTACAGCGCGGCGAGCGCCCGGTACTCCGGCACGCGCAGGCCGTAGCGCTTGAGCGCCTGCGCCAGGCGCCGGTCGCGCTCGCCCATTACCTGCGTCAGCCAGAAGAAGACATGGCTCTCGAGCTCGAAGGCGGGACCGGCGTCGCGCGGCATGGCGCTACCCTACTCCAGGAATACGTGCGATCGCAACTAACTCTGGGTGAAACGACGCTGCGCGACGGGGCCTCCCGGGCTTAAGCTTCCGGAGAGTGGAGATCGGGCTCTGACCCCGAATTCCGTAATGGGGAGAAACGCTTGAAAGTCATCGATGTTCACACCCACATGCTGAGCGACGCCTACCTGCGGCTCCTGAAGAAGCACGGCGGCGGCTACAAGGTGAGGAAGGTGGTGGGCGGCCAGAGCGGCATCTTCAAGGACGGCGCGCCGTTCATGACCCTGATGCCCGGCATGTTCGACTACGAGCTCAGGATCCGGGCGATGGACGAGGCGGGCGTCGACATCGCGATCGTCACGCTCACCAGCCCGAACGTGTATTGGGGCCCGGCGCGCGTCAGCCTGGACGCTGCCCGCAAAATCAATGAGGACATGGCGGCGCAGCAGAAGCGCTACCCTGAGCGCATCCGCTTCATGTGCTCGCTGCCCTGGCAGCACGCGAAACTTGCGCTCGCGGAGCTCAAGCGCGCCTGCGACGAGCTCGGCGCGGTGGGCGTCATGGTGCTCGCCAACATCGACGGCGAATCGCTGACGCACCGGAAGTTTTCGTCGATATGGCGAGAGATCGACCGGCGCGGCCTGCCGGTGCTGGTGCATCCGACCGCGCCGCCGGGGACCAGGCAGCTCGACGTGCAGCGCTACAACCTGATCGCCTCCGTGGGCTTCATGTTCGACACCTCGCTCGCGGTGAGCCGCATGATCTTCGACGGCTTCTTCGACCGCTATCCGAGCCTCAAGCTGATCGCCTCGCATGGCGGCGGCGCGCTCCCTTACCTCGCCGGCCGGCTCGATATCTGCTTCGCCAACATGCCCGCGTGCCGCGAGAAGATCTCCGCTTCGCCAAGTTCCTATCTGAGAAAAATCTATTACGACAGCGTCGTATTCCAGCAGGAATCCCTCGAGCTCGCGGTGAAGGTCGGCGGCGCCGACAACGTGCTCTACGGCTCCGACTACCCGCACAACATCGGCGACATGAAGGGCTGCCTCGCGCGCGTCGATGCCCTTCCGGGCGAAACCAGGGGCAAGGTCCGCGGCGGCAACGCGCAGCGCATCTTCGAGCTATAGATTGGGTTTTACTTCGGAAGCAAACAATTCAAGTGACCGCAGGGCGTGCCGCGGCGCCAGGTCGCCGAACGAGAACACGCACAGCAGGTAGTTGATCCCGGTCGCGCGGATCAGCTCGCCGAGCTTTTCCGTCACGCTGCGCGGTGTGCCGGCGATCAGCGGATGCGCCGAGTCGGCGGCATAGGCTTCGGTGTTGTGCACGTCGGCACGGCCGAGCCTGCGCGTGAGGTGGTGGATGTGCGCGTTCCAGGTCGCGTGCGCCTGCTCGCCCAGGCGCCGCGCCTCGGCATCGCTCTCCGCGATCACCAGGTGCTGCGTCTTGGCGAGGAACGGCTCGGCGACGTGCGCATTGTGGCGGCCCGGATCGCTCTTGTGACGCGCCCAGACCTCGCGGTAGCGGTCGAAGAGCGGCTTGCAGTCCGCGAGCTTGCCGAGGAATGCCGTGTGGTAGCCGTGGCGCGCGGTGAACTCGATCGAGTCGCGGTTGCTGCTCGGGAACCAGAGCGGCGGCCAGGGGCGCTGTACGGGTTTGTTGTAGAGCTCGACGTGCTCGCCGCGGTACTCGAGCACCTTCGTCTTGCACGCGGCGAAAAAGAGGTCGAGGGTCTCGCGGTATCTCTCCCGGGATTGCTCGATGCTCGTATAGCCGAAAACTCTGGACTCGATTGGCGACACGCCGCGGCCGACGCCGAGCTCGAGACGCCCGCCCGAGAGCTGATCGAGCATGCACACTTCGTTGTAGAAGCGGTACGGGTCGTACCAGGGCAGGCAGAAGGTGAGCCCGCCGGCGCGCAGGCGCTGCGTGCGCTGGAACATCGCCGAAAGCAGCACGCTCGGCGAGCCGTCGATCGACAGCGGCGTGCCCTGGTGCTCGGCCACCAGGTAGGCGTGCAGGCCAGCCTTGTCGGCGGCAGCCGCGAGCTCGAGCTTGTGCGCGTACACCTCTGCGGGAGTAAGCGTGTCCGAGGCTTCGACCCAATCGAAAATCCCGACGTCCGGCATTTCACACTCCCAGATAGCGCTGCCAGAGACTGCGGTCGGCGTCGAGCTCGGCGGAGCTGCCCTGCCAGGCGACGCGGCCGCGCTCGATGATGGTGTGGCGGTCGGCGAGGCGCACCAGCCGCTCGATGTACTTGTCGATCACCAGGATGGTCTGCCCGGCGGCGCGCAGGCGCGCGAGGCAGCGCCAGATCTCCTCGCGCACCAGCGGCGCGAGGCCCTCGGTCGCCTCGTCGAGGATCAGGAGGTGCGGGTTGGTGACCAGCGCGCGGCCGATGGCGAGCATCTGCTGCTCGCCGCCGGAGAGCTGGTTGCCCTGGTTCTCC
>Ga0214472_10005051_pt1 | contig 13873 bp, 15 predicted proteins | sample RVTome_6_FD_207662 | JGI IMG/M metagenome (GOLD analysis project Ga0214472, IMG submission 207662) | Soil microbial communities from uranium-contaminated site in the Upper Colorado River Basin, Wyoming, United States - RVT140D175 | ecosystem: Environmental > Terrestrial > Soil > Contaminated >... | reverse complement strand
TGGGCCGGGAGAAGGCGGGGCTCGCCTTGGGCTATCGCCGCGCCCGCTCCCACGATCTGATCGACGTCGCCGTCTGCCCGGTGCTGTCTCCCCGCATCGTGGAGCGGCTGCCCAAGCTCAAACAAGCGCTGGCGCCGCTCTTGGGTGGAAAGCGGGAGGCCAAGGTCGGCGTGACCGACACCGAGAACGGCCTCGACATCGTGATCGAGGGCGTGAGGCCTACGCCTGCAACCTTGGGCGCCTTTGCCGGAAAAGCCGCTTCACTCGGCCTGGCGCGGCTCACCGCCGATGGCGAGAGCATGGCGCCGGGCGACCCGCCCGAGATCGATCTCTCAGGCGCCAGGGTGAGGCTGCCGCCGGGCGCCTTCCTTCAGGCCTCGGGCGCGGCCGAAGCGGTTCTGGCGGGGCTGGTGCGCGAAGGGGTTGGCGGCGCGAAGCGCCTCGCCGACCTTTTCGCCGGGCTCGGCACCTTCACCTTCGCGCTGGCGCGCGACATCGCGGTCGATGCCTTCGAGGCCGACGAAGCGGCGCTTCACACTCTTGAAGAGGCGGCGCGCAAGACCCCGAAGCTGAAGCCGGTGCGGACTTTATCCCGCGACCTGTTCCGCGCCCCGCTCAGTGCGAAGGAGCTGAAAGCTTACGATGCCGTCGTGTTAGACCCGCCGCGCGCCGGTGCGTCGGCGCAGGCGCAAGAGCTTGCCAAATCTCAAGTGCCGAAGCTCGTCGCGGTCTCCTGCAACCCTGGCACGCTGGCGCGCGATCTCCGCATTTTGGTGGATGGCGGCTACCGCATCGCCCGAATCGTGCCTGCCGATCAGTTCCTCTTCTCGCCCCATATCGAGGTCGTCGCCCATCTCGAGCGCTGAGGGGAGCCTAGCCCTTACCAGTCTGCCCGCGATGGCGGAGGTAATGGTCGGCCAGCACGATGGCTACCATGGCCTCGCCGATGGGCACGGCGCGGATGCCGACGCAAGGGTCGTGACGGCCTTTGGTCGAAATCTCGGTATCATGGCCTTGCGCATCCACCGTGCGCCGCGGCGTCAGGATCGACGAGGTCGGCTTCACCGCGAAGCGCGCGACGATCGGCTGGCCGGTGGAGATGCCGCCGAGAATGCCGCCGGCATTGTTGGACAGAAACTCAGGCGTTCCGTCCTTCTTCATGCGCATCTCGTCGGCGTTCTCCTCGCCCGAGAGCGCGGCCGAGGCGAACCCTGCGCCGATCTCGACTCCCTTCACCGCGTTGATGCTCATCAGCCCGGAGGCGAGGTCCTGGTCGAGCTTGCCGTAGACCGGCGCGCCGAGACCCGGCGGCACGCCGTCAGCCACGATCTCGATGACGGCGCCAGCCGATGAGCCCTTCTTGCGCACCTGGTCGAGGAATTCGGCCCACACCCGCGCCGTTTTGGCATCGGGGCAGAAGAAGGGATTGCAGTCGATCTCGTCCCAATCCCAATTGCGCCGGTCGATCTCGTAAGGCCCGATCTGGGTCAGCGCGCCGCGCACCCTTAATCCCGGCACCACTTTGCGCGCGATGGCACCAGCCGCCACCCGGTTTGCGGTCTCGCGCGCCGAGGCGCGGCCCGAGCCCCGCCAATCGCGCAAGCCGTATTTCATGAGATAGGTGTAGTCGGCGTGGCCGGGACGGAACTTGTCCTTGATGTCGCCGTAGTCCTTGGAGCGCGCATCCATATTGGCGATCTCGAGCGCGATCGGCGTGCCCGTGGTGACCTGCGCGCCACCCTGGTCGGTGAAAACGCCGGAGAGGATGCGCACCTGGTCCGGCTCCTGGCGCTGGGTGGTGTAGCGCGACTGGCCGGGCTTGCGCTTGTCGAGATAGGCCTGGATCTCGGCCTCGGTGACGGGGATGCCGGGCGGGCAGCCGTCCACCACGCAGCCGATCGCCGGCCCGTGGCTCTCGCCCCAGGTGGTGATGCGGAACAGGTGGCCGAAACTGTTGTGCGACATGGGTTTCTTATGCGCCCATGTCTTTACTTTGTCATTACCGCGAAGGCAGGTTGTGAGGCCTACTCCTTCACCACCGAGATGTCGGGCGCGTCCTCGTTCTTCATGCCGACCACGTGGTAGCCGGCATCGATATGCAGGATCTCGCCGGTCACACCGCGCCCGAGGTCCGACAGGAGATAGAGGCCGCCGGCGCCCACGTCCTCGATGGTGACCGTTCGCCTGAGCGGCGAGTTGTACTCATTCCACTTCAGGATATAGCGGAAGTCGGCAATGCCCGATGCCGCGAGCGTCTTGATCGGGCCCGCCGAGATGGCGTTGACCCGGATCGCCCCCTTGCCGAGATCAGCGGCGAGATAGCGCACGCTTGCCTCGAGCGCCGCCTTGGCCACCCCCATTACGTTGTAATGGGGCATGACCTTCTCGGCGCCGTAATAAGTGAGCGTGAGCAGCGAGCCGCCGTTCGGCATCAGCGCCTCGGCGCGCTTGGCGAGCGCGGTGAAGGAATAGCAGGAGATCAGCAGCGTCTGGACGAAGTTCTCTTGCGTCGTGTCCACATAGCGTCCGTCGAGCTCCTCCTTGTCGGAGAAGGCGACGGCGTGCACCAGAAAGTCGATGGTGCCCCATTCCTTGGCGAGGGAGTTGAACACGCCCTCGACCGTCGCTTGGTCGGTGACGTCGCAAGGCAGAACGAGCTTCGAGCCGACTTCGTGCGCCAGCGGCTCGACCCGCTTCTTGATGGCCTCGCCCTGATAGGTGAGCGCGACCTCGGCGCCCTGATCGGTCACGGCCTTGGTGATGCCCCAGGCGATCGAGCGGTTGTTGGCGACGCCGAATACGACGCCGCGTTTGCCCGCCATCAACTTGCCGCCTTCGGCCATCGACCAGCCCTTCAGAAGGAAGGCGCTTTATAGGGCCGCGACCGCCGGGCCGGAAGGCATTTCGGCCGAGGGACATCGGGGTCAAAACGCGCGGATTTGCACCTAGTCTTTTTTCCACCCGGGAAAGCAAAGGGCAGAGAACGTGCGCGGTCCGCCCCGCTCGGTCCGCATTTGTGCGAATGTGTGCGCAACGCGCGACAGGAGAGGCGTGAACCGCTCCTCCGAAGCTTGTGTGCTGGCTCCGTCCTTGCTGCCCCGCGATGAGGCGCCTGAAGCCGCTTCGACCTGACTGACTTGAGACATGTGAACCCCGATCTACCCCGATAGCGACCAGGAACCGTCCGGCTCGCGGCACGCGACACCCTCGATCTGCCGCTGATAGGTGCCGAGCGCGAGCGAATAGACGACGTGGCGGCACACTCTGCCCTGGTCGTCGCGGAAGGCCGACACGGGCTTGATCCTGCCGACCAGCCTGCGCTCCGGGCGCTGCCACACGAGGGTCACGCCGTCGCCGAGCTCAGATAGGGCGAGCTCGAGCGCCTGCACCGCCGCGACCCGGTCGCTTTGGTCTAGGCGCGCTTTCAGCTCGCTGAGGCCAAGCTGCTGACCCTCAGAGGCCGCAGCCATGTCCGCTCCATTCTCCCCGGCCATGAGGGGAAGAGGGGCGGGCGCGAATAACGAAAGTGCGAGAGCGCCCGCCCCAATGATGATAGGAGCGTTCCAACGGAACGTACGCATAACCAACTCGTCCCCAACTCGACGCGGTACTCAACTAGAACCCCCGCGCCCACTATCAACAGGACCCATGGTGCCGTATCAGGGTGAGGAAAACGTAAATGCCCGTTCCGCGGCGGGATGGCCCAGAAAATCCCGGGTAAAGCAGGCCTTGAAGGATCTTTGACGCATGGCCGACCAGTTCCAAAGAACCTTGGCTGAGGCAGGTGAGGGGGCCGATTTCACCGAGGCCACCGACCCTTTCGCCCTGTTCAGCGCCTGGATGGCGGAGGCCGAGGCCTTGGAGCCCGCCGATCCGGAGGCCATGGCGCTTGCCACCGTCGACGCGCAAGGTTTGCCCAATGTGCGGATGATTCTCCTCAAAGGGGCCGACAGAAACGGCTTCGTCTTCTACACCAACTGCGAAAGCGCCAAGGGCCACGAGCTTGCCGCCACCCCTAAGGCGGCGCTTCTGTTCTACTGGAAGAGCCTGGGGCGCCAGATCCGGATGCGCGGGGCCGTCGAGCCGGCGACTGCAGCCGAGGCCGACGCCTATTTTGCCACCCGCCATCGCGAGAGCCGCATCGGGGCTTGCGCCTCGCTTCAGTCGAGGCCTCTCGCCAGCCGCGCGGTCCTCGAAGCGGAAGTAGAGCGCCTCACCAGGGATTTTGGTGATGGCGAGGTTCCCCGCCCGGCCTATTGGCGGGGCTATCGGTTGGTTCCGCTCGAGATCGAATTCTGGAGGAGCGGTCCGTTCCGGCTGCACGACCGGATCGTGTTCGGGCGCGCCACCCCGCAACAGCCCTGGACCAAGACCCGGCTCTACCCGTAAGGCCCGGCACCTCCATCCTCGGCACAAAGAAAGAGCCCGCCGAGATGGCGGGCTCGTGGGGGGAGAGCGAAGGAGCGGGTCGGGCTTAAGAGGTCCAGTCGGCGCCGGGAGGGATCGGCGACAAACGGAAGAGCCGGTGTGATGAGGAACTGGGCGAATGCGAGCGATGAGCGCTTGCCGCGTCGGGGGCGGCCACCGGCGCATAGGCGGCGGTAGCGAGCCAGACCGCGGTCATGCTGACAAGGACGGTTCCCAGAGTGCTGCTCATAAGCGCATACGGAAACGAATGTTTTGTCATCTTGCGGGTCATGGCGAATATCCTAGGGGTTCTGCTGCTCGACAGCGGCTTAGGTCGAATGGGACGGTCCCTAGGCTCCGAGCACCGGGGCGAATGACTGGGCGGTGACGATCCACACGGAGGCGAGGCTGACGATCGTGCCGAACGTGCTGCAGATCAGGACGTAGGGGAAGGAGTTGTCGGTCATTTCGAAGATCCTCTCTGAATTCCGCCGCTCAAGACCATCTTGAAGCGTGAGAGGATCATGCCTGACCGCTTGGATTCCCGCTGTGGCATTTGTGACGCTGCAAAATCCGCCGATTTTCCCAGAATTCTGGGGCTTTTACGGCGCCAATATCAGCCAGCGCGCAGTGCGCGGCGCGTGGCACCACAAACCTGCCATGCCCTCGTTATAGTCAGCCTGAGGGAGACCGGTGTCGCGGACGCCCGCAACTTCGCTATAAAGAGGCTGAGGCACATCGTGTCCGTGCACTGGTGAGGCTCGCTTGAGGTGAGGGCTGCGAATTGAGCTTTTCGATGGCGCGCTACGCGACCGCGCGTTACTCCGTGAAGGAGGTGCGCGAGGCCACTTGGGCCCGGCGCGTCGCCCTGTTCTTCGTGCAGCTCCTCATCCTGACGGTGCTGCTGCACCGCTTCGCCTCGTTGACCACGCCGGCGGCGATCAACCTTATCGCCGTGTGCATTGCCGGGCTTTTCCTCGCCATCGCCATCGCCATCGCCTCCATCGTGCGCATATGGTTCGGCGGCCAGACCGGAGCGGCTCAGGCCTTCGCCGCCATCTTCATCGCCTGTGTCGGCCTTGCCGTGCCCCTCTATTATCTCTCCCATGCCGTCACCCTGCCGCGCCTGTCCGACGTCGAGACGACGCCGGACGAGCCGCTCGACTTCAGGATGCTGACGACCATGCGTCCCGCCGACGCCAATCCCATCACCGAGCCCGACGCCGCTTCCGTCGAGGCCCAAGAGGAGGCCTATCCCGATATCGGTCCGATGGCGCTCGAGCGCTCGGCGCCCGAGGTGTTCAGCCTGGTGCATGAGGCGGTCGAGCGGCTCGGCTGGACCATCGCCTTGAACGAGGCGCCGGGCGAGACCGGAATCGGCCGCATCGAGGCGACCGACCGGACCCTGGTCATGGGCTTCACCGACGACGTGCTCGTTCAGATCAAGGGGGACGACGCTCACGCCATCATCGACGCCCGTTCGGTGTCACGCTATGGCTTGCACGACCTCGGGACCAATGCCGCGCGCATCCGTGCATTGCTGGCGGAAGTTACCGCGGCGCTTGAGAAGGGCGAGAAGACGGTGCTGGAGCAGGTGGAGCCCAAGGAAGAGGCCACCGACAAGAAAGAAGTCGCCAAGCCGCGCGCTAAGAAACGCGGACGTAAAAAGCGCTCAGGAGCTCGCTAGTCCCTTCGGCCGCCACCAGCTCGCGGCCGATGAGGTGCTCAAGATGCGCGAGCACCGAAAGCGCAGCCGCCTCTTTAAGCTCGGCATCGAGCGTACCGTAGAGCCTCTCGACGATGCGCGGGATGGTGCATACCCCGTCGTCGAGGCAGGCGAGGATGGTCTGCTCCCGCCACTTCCGATGCATGATGTAGGCCCGGACCACCCGCTGCGGAGTCTGGATGCGGCCCCCATGGGCCGGCAGGAACATCTTGTCGTGGCGCTGCATCAGCCGTTCCAGCGAGGTCAGGAACATGCCCAAATTGCCTTCCGGCGGCGCGATCACTGTGGTGTTCCAACCCATCACGTGATCGCCGGTGAAGACGGTGCGCTTGCCGACGAGAGCGAAGCAAAGATGGTCCGGTGCATGCCCCGGCATATGCAGGACATCCAGGGCGAAGCTATGTCCCTTGACCGTGTCTCCGTCCTGGAGCTTCCGGTCCGGCACGAATGAGGGATCGACAAAGTCATAGCTTAGGCCCGGCGGCCCGGCGCCCCGTTCCGTACCGGTGGGCCCAAACGCGGCGATCTCTCCGCCGGCGAGCGCCTGCAAGCCGCGCGCGCCGTCGCAATGGTCGCGATGGCTGTGGGTGACGAGGATATAAGCGAGGCGCTCGCCCTTGATCGCGTCCGCGACCGCCTTCAGATGGCGCCCGTCGGCGGGACCGGGATCGATGACGGCGACTTCTCCGCTACCGACCACATACGTATTGGTGCCGAGGAAGGTGTAGGGTCCGGGATTATTGGCGACGATGCGCCGGACGCCGGGCGCGACCTCTTGGGCGACGCCATAATCGACGTCAACGCTGCGATTGAAAGCAAGCTCCGCCGACATGGTTTTATATGATGTGTTGGTCTTCTCGTCGTACCCGCGCCTATTCTAGCGGAGCGCACGAGCGGCGACAGCGCCGCCCTCCTGGCAGCGTTAACTTTCCCATTGCTTTTTGCGCAAAATGTGGCCTGTCACAGGGACTTGGGCCCCAATATTTGGAGCTTGGATTGGGATAGAGGCCAAGTGCGCGAGATCGTTCGGCGACCGACTTGCCGCAATAGCCACGCTACGCCCACGCCGAAGCTGGGACGAACTGCCGCGTCTAGTCAGTAGTACGACCCGGTGCACCGATAGTAGCGGTCCCACCAATAGTCACTCCCTGTCGCCACGGCTTGGCGATAGAGCCAGCCACATCCGCCGCCGTAAGTGTAGAGCGGCAGCCCGTACCAGGGATACCCGTAGCGGCGGTAATGGCCGTATTTGCCGTGATGGCGATCGTTGTCGAATTTGCCGGACCAGCCGCGATACTTGCCGCCTTGATTGGTGTGGAACTTCCCACCGCTACCGCGATAGCCGTACTTCAAGCCTTGATTGGTGTGGAACTTGGCGCCGCCACCACCACCGCGATAGCCGTACTTCCCACCTTGATTGGTGTGGAACTTGGCGCTGCCGCCCATATGGATGCCGCCGCCGCCCATGCGGGCACCGCCCCCACGACCGGCTTCGGCCGTTGACACGATGCCGATCAACGCAAGGAATGCGGCCGCGCTGACGGCGATGATGGATTTGGTGGTTACACTCATAGGAGTGGCCTCCTGTGCGTCAGTTTCCTTTTTCCCTTACACCGGTAACGCGGCCTCCGCCTTGAGCTAACTCAACCCCGGAAGGGCGAGGCGCGTTCCTTGGAGCTGGGGCGGCATTCACTGGGGCGAGTTGAAGGCCGCCTCCCAAAATGCGCGGAAGCAAAGGGTGCGCTCAATAATGCAATCAGACAGAGATGGTCGGAGTGGGGAGATTTGAACTCCCGACCCCCTGCTCCCGAAGCAGGTGCGCTACCAGGCTGCGCTACACTCCGGCTGGCTGAAGAGCCCCGTATATAGACGGGAGCGCGAAAGCCCGCAAGAAAGCCAATCCGTTGCTCCGAGGTCTCGATGCTGGTAGGAGGGCCTCCACTTACCATATTCTAGGGGAGCTTGGCGACGCGGGTAGCGGGCACATCACCGAAGCGGATTGGGGCGTGGCCAAGCGGTAAGGCAACGGGCTTTGGTCCCGTGATCCCAGGTTCGAATCCTGGCGCCCCAGCCACACTAAGTACTTGTTATAGAACGATTTTATGTCTTTCAGGGACGGGTTGAATTCGCGGCCGAATACCGCGCTGTTTTCGCGTCCTCGGATTCGGTTCTAAGTGGCAGAGACAATTCCGCGCCAAATTCCGTTGCGCCCCGCTAAGAAAGTCTCTCGGCCGGCATTTGGGGGTCAACTTTCCAGTTTGGTGAGGATGGTGACAGCTTAGCGGCCAAGTCCGCACTAGGCCAACGTTACACGCGCGACGGCTCAGACATTTCAGCACTGGGCATCTTGCAGAATCCCTGAGCTGGTACGCCAAGCGCGCTGTTGAACTTGCTCGACATGTTCTGGAACGCGACCAGTCCCGTCAATTCCACGATGCCATCGTCGTCGAAATAGGACCTCAAGCTCTCCACCTGCTCGTCTTCCACCTGCCGGTCGGATCGCGTCATGGCCTCTGCGTAGTCGAGGACCGCTTGCTCGCGGCGATCAAAGAGGTTGCTTTGGCGCCAAGTCTCGAGAGCTTCCACCTTTTCCAGGCTCACGCCCCGCTTGATGAGCGTTGCCGAGTTGAGATCGACACAAAAGGGGCACGTGTTGATCTGCGACACGCGGACGGTAACGAGGGAGCGTAATGCAGCATCAATAGGCGAAGAACGCCGGTCGATCATGCCATAGAGCATCGCCACAGCAGCGAACAGTTTCGGTGCTCTAGCCCACAGCAGCGCGGCCTGTAGGACCTCTCCGTACTTGCGGCGCTGGTTCCAGAAGAATGGCTGAAGGTAGAATGGGTAGCTGCCGAGCGGCTTTGCTGGGACTCGCATTTGTTAGCCTCAACGCTTTTAGCTCTGATGTGGTTTGCGTGGTCCGGATTCTACCTTGCGCAACGTCTCAAATGAATTTCAAAAGGGGTTCTGGCGCGCGGACCGCTTCTGACCTCTGTTTTCGGCGCCCTTGCGCCTGGGCCCGAACGTCCGCTTTGGTCAGTTGCTGACCTAGCGCCCGTCGAATTGGTCCGCTTGGTGCCAGCAGCGGACGTTCGGCTAAGGACACCCTATGCCTGATGAGCTGAACAGCTGCCCCGCTGCAGCGCCGCTGAGCTCATTTTTCGCCCTCATCCTCAGCACTAAGCGGGCTCGGCGAAGAGGTATTTCATTTCCTGTGGTAACTGCCCCCGCACTTCGCTGATCTGACCGGGTGCAACAACATCGGAAACGGCCTTGGGCACGGCATGCAGAGCCGTGCGCGCCTGCTTGCCGTCGAGACCAAGCACCTTGCTCAGCTCGCGCTCGATGGCTTCAGCCGTCACCGCACGGTCGGGCCCATCGAGGCATCCATCGAGGTGCGGTTGGAGCCGCGAGGGTAGCTGTGCAATGAGATGTTGTGCCTCCTGTGGCGTAAGTCGCCGGCAGAGCATGCAAACCGTTAGAAGCAAGGCTCGCTCCGCCCGGTCGTGATCGAGCTTTGCACCGGTGGCAACGGCCTTGACGAGCTTGTTATAAGTCGCATCGGCGCGCGTCTTGGCGCGCATCAGCGCTCCGGCGCGGCCGGCTGGACGACGTTCGGCGCGTGCGGGTCCCTCCGGATGCAGCAATCCTTCCGGCTTGAGCGGTGCTGCGGCCTCGAGCTGAGCGGTAACGATCGCGGCAAGGTCTTCCTTACTGACCGACTCGTCCACGACGAGATCGTCAAAGCTGACTAGGCCAACCAGCCGTCCATCCGCTGTGATCGGCACCCGGCGAATGCCATGCTCCCGCATAAGGCAGACCACATCGTCCAGACCTGCATTCACGTCACAGGTAACCAGGTCCTCCGACATGACCTCACCCAAAGCGGTCGTTTTCGGATCGAGGTCGCCGCCGAGCACGGCCAATGCAAGATCACGATCGGTGATAATCCCGGCGGGGCCCTGCCGGTCACTGACAAGGACCGAGCCGATGTGATTGTCTGCCATGGCTCGTGCTGCCTGATACGTCATGGATTGCCGGCTCAGCACGACGATCTTTGTTCTGCGGAACCGATCGAGAGACATTTCACGCCTCCAACAGGGTCATAACGTACCTTGAATAAGCGAGACGCGGCTCTCCGCCTTGATGTGCATCAAACGCGCCCCATGAGGCGGTTTCGCTCCTGCGTCACGGGGAAACGACGATCTCGTTGATGACGTCGTCGACGCCAAACACGTACCACGCGTCCCATTCGGCGGCATCGCGGGCTTCGGGGGAGTGGACCGCCCCGGTCAGCCGGACCGTTCTATGGCGAACGCCGACGCGGACTTGCGAGGCGTCGACGAACGGGTCCTTGTCGAGCGCGATGCGTACCGCTTCCTCAATCTGGATAGGGGCGTCCTCCTCCGGCGGCTCGACGGCGATGCCGTTGATCACATCGCGGCTTCCCGGCACCCACCAGGCGAGCACGCCGGCAAGCCGCTTGGAGGCAAGGCCCGGCACGCGCCCATTTAGAATGACCACACCTTGCTTGACCTCGATCTCGATCTCGCCGCGCGCGTCCTCGAACGCCTCGCGTACGAGCGTGACCTTGCCGTCTTCTCGCTCCTTCAGCGCGAGCTGGCGGAAGGACGGCTCGTCGTAAAAAGCCTTTCGCAAGTGATCCAGGATGCCGTCGTCGCTCATCGCCACGGCAGGCTTGACGCGCAAGCGGTCGACAATGGCGCTGACGCCTTGCGTCGCTGCCAGGCGCTCCAGCGCCAGGCGCTTGATTGCGACATTATCCACCTCCGCCTGAATCGTAGCGGTGCCGTCCGCGTCGATCTCGAGGAGCGTCGGCTTGAATTGGAGTCCGATCCGCTTTTCGCTGCGGATCGCGGCGAGCGCCCTCTCGCGCGAATCTGCGGCTTTGGCCATTCCTTGCAACGGCTTTCAAAAAAGAGGCCTCGGTGACGATACTGTAACCCTGCGCGAGCGCGGAAACTTGATGCCGATCAAGGACAGCGCAGCCCGCTTGCGCTTGCATACAAGTCTCCCTCAAAAACCAGTGCAGTAAGGAGGCATCAACATGGCCGAAGCAGTGACCAAACTACCCATCAAGACGGAAGGCCAGAAGCCCGAGCCGAGCGCCGGCGAATGGCGCCCCTTGGCCAATCTCAGGCGCGAGATCGACCGCCTGTTCGACGATTTTGGCTGGGGCATCGCGCGCCGGCCCGCAGGCCGGACCCTGTTCGACGTCGAGCCGTTCTGGCGCGGCGAGCTTTCCTTCGGCAAGGCGCCCGCCGTCGACATCGCCGAGAAGGACAAGGAATATGAGATCACGGCGGAGCTGCCGGGCCTCGATGAGAGCAATGTCGAGGTGAAATTCGCCGACGGCTTGCTCACCATCAAGGGCGAGAAGCGGGAAGAGAAGGAAGAGAAGAAGAAGGACTTCTACCTGTCGGAGCGCCGCTTCGGGTCCTTCCAGCGCTCGTTCCAGGTTCCCGAGGGCGTTGACGCCGACAAGATCGTGGCGAGCTTCAAGGATGGCGTGCTCACCGTGACCTTGCCCAAGTCGCCCGAAGCCCAGAAGAAAGAGAAGAAGATCGCGATCAAGAAGGCTTAAGCAGCGGCTGAGGCTTGCGAGCTTAAGGAAGGCAAAGATCGAACTGACCTTTCTCGGCACACGCGGCGAGATCAAGACGAGGTCTCGCCGCCATCGCCGTCACAGCGCGCTCCTTGTCAGGCGGGGCCGCGCCCGCATCATGATCGATTGCGGCGCCGATTGGCTGAAGGCGCTTCGCGCGGTTGCGCCAACCGCCGTCATCCTCACCCACGCTCATCCCGACCACGCTTACGGGCTCGCCGCTGGCGTGCCATGCCCGGTCTATGCCAGCGAGGAGACCTGGTTCCTCATCGCCCACTATCCGATCGAAGATCGCCGCGTCGTCGAGGCGCGCGCGCCGTTTGTCGTTGGCGGCGTGGAGTTCGAGGCCTTCCCCGTGGAGCACTCGATCCGCGCGCCGGCGGTCGGCTATCGCGTGGGCGCAGGCCGCGCCTCCTTCTTCTATGTGCCCGATCTCGCCGCCATTTGCGAGCAGCACGCGGCGCTCAGCGGCGTTGCCCTCTATGTGGGAGACGGCGCCACGGTCGTGCGGTCGATGGTGCGCCACCGCGACCACGTGCTGATCGGTCATGCGCCGATCAGGGCCCAGCTTGGCTGGTGCGAGGCGGAGGGGGTTACCAGAGCAATCTTCACCCATTGCGGCAGCGGAATCGTGAAGAGCGACCCACGGCGGATCGAGGCCCGCATCAGAGGTCTCGGCCAAGTGCATGGGGTCGAGGCAAGCGTCGCTTACGACGGCCTCATGCTGACCCTCGCGGCGCCGAAGCGCGGCATGGTGCGCGCGAAAACGACGGGCGATTGACCAACGACTCTCGATTAGAAGCTGATTACGAGGGTCATGACGGCGAAATAGATGGCGATGGTCAGAACGTCCTGGATGATCGTGGCGACGGGGCCTGATCCGAAGGCCGGATCGGTGCCGAGGCGCGCGAGCAGCCACGGCAGGAGCAGCCCAAGCACGCTTGCGATCGTGCTCGCGGCAAAGAGGGCCGCGGCAACCCCGATCGCCAGCCTGAAGTCCTGAAAGACGAGCCAAATGCCGAGAAAGGCAAGAAGCGCCAGGGGCAAGCCGATAAGCGTCCCCGTGGCCACCTCTGCAAGCAGCAGGGGACCAAGCGGACGCATCCGCAAAGAAAGCGCGCGAACCACAATAGCCTCGGTCTGCGTTCCGACGGCATCCGCCAGATAGACCAGAGCCGGGATGAAGAACGAGATGACGATGTTGGCTTTGAGCGCGTGCTCGAAGCCAGCCATCATGGCGGTGGCCCCGGTGCTCAGCGCCAGCCCGACGAGGAGCCATGGCAAACGGCGACCGGCGCGGCTCAAGGGCGGGTCATCGAGCGCGTGACGCGCTCCTGCCCGTTGCCTCAGGATTCCAGCCAGCCGATGCACATCCTCATGGTGCTCCTGCGCTAAGGTTTCGAGCAGCGCAAGCGCTGGGATGAGCCCCAACGGGCGACCATCGGGCGCCACCACCGGGATCGCCGCAACACTGTGTTGATGGGCAAGGGCTCCAGCGTGCTCTTGGTCGATGTCTGGGCCCACCACAGGCCAATCCTTGCGGACGAGGGAAGACAGCGAGGTCTCATCGGGCGCATTCAGCACGTCTTTTAGGCGAGCGGTGCCGGCATAGTGCCCTTCGTCGTCGAGAACGAGCACGGCATCGACGGTATCGAAGTGCATCTCGTGAAGAAGCGCACGGGCACCGGCGGCCGAAAGCATCGTGCTGAACATCGGCACGCGGGCGACCGCAAGGTTGGCCGCGGTCTCTGTGCGCGCTCTGGAGACGCCTTTACCCACGAGATGTTCTGCTCATGACTGCACGAAAGGCCCCGATCAGCATCCCCACAAGGAGGGGCGCCATGCTTGCAGCCACAACGAGCGTCCAACCAGCCCGATCGGGAGGGACAACGTGCAGGGCGGAAGCCAGGGGCGGCACATAGACGGCCAGCAAGAGGATCGCCGTGCATAGAGCGACGGCGATCCAGACATAAGGATTGCGGGTAACAGCATTGCGAAAAGTGCGCGATCCTCTCCCTCGCATGTTGAACACGTGCCAGAGCTGCGCGAAGGCAAGGGTCAGAAAGGATACGCTGACCAGCGCGTCGCCCTCAAGCTTGAGCCCATAGCGG
>Ga0214472_10005049_pt1 | contig 13876 bp, 14 predicted proteins | sample RVTome_6_FD_207662 | JGI IMG/M metagenome (GOLD analysis project Ga0214472, IMG submission 207662) | Soil microbial communities from uranium-contaminated site in the Upper Colorado River Basin, Wyoming, United States - RVT140D175 | ecosystem: Environmental > Terrestrial > Soil > Contaminated >... | reverse complement strand
CGATCGACTCGCCGAGCTCGGGCGTGAGCGTGACGGCATCCAGACGCTCATCGACTGTATGGCGGAGGGCGTGGTGGCGCTCACCGAGGACGGCCGTGTGCTCCGCACGAACCGGACCGCGCGCACGATGCTCGGCATCCCGGACGGACCCTCCATGGCGCCGATCGGATCGGTGATCCGACACCCCGAGCTCCGCGAGGCGCTCAAGGACTCGGTGCGGCGTCCCGAGCAGTCACGGGAGATCGTCATGAATGGGAAGCATCTCCTGTTGGCATCGCGGGCGCTCGACCGCGGCGGGTCCGTGACGACGTTCCTAGACATCACGGAGATCAGGCACATGGAGCGCGTACGGAGCGACTTCGTCGCCAACGCTTCCCACGAGCTCAAGACGCCGCTCACCTCGATCCGTGGCTATGCCGAGGCGCTGGCGGACGAGCCGCCGGAGGACATGCGCGCACAGTTCCTCTCGTCGATCCTGAGCAACACGCTCCGGCTCCAGCGGTTGGTGGACGATCTGCTCGACCTCTCCCGCCTCGAGTCGGGCGGCTGGACGGCGAAGATGGAGAGCGTGCTGGTGAGCGAGATCGTCGAGGAAGCCTGGGAGCTCGTCGGGCCGCGCGCGGCCCAGTCGGTCCACTTCGACGTGGTGGGCGAGGGCGTGGTTCGCGGAGACCGCCAGGGGCTCGTCCAGGTGCTTCGCAATCTCCTGGACAACGCGGTGCGCCACACGCTGCCCCATGGCCACATCCGCGTCACCGTGGGGCCGTCCGGTGGCGAGTCGGCGGTCGATATCTCGGTGTCCGACGACGGAGAGGGCATTCCCGCGTCGGCCTTGCCGAGGATCTTCGAGCGCTTCTATCGGGCCGACTCCTCCAGGGCACGCCACGTGGGTGGCACGGGCCTGGGGCTCGCGATCGTGAAGCACCTCATCGGCGCGATGGACGGGGAGGTCTGGGCCGAGAGCGAGCTCGGCCGCGGCACGACGGTCCGGATCCGCCTGCCGGTCGCGTCGGAGGTGTCTCCGTGACCGTTTTGTTACTAATCTGTCGTCGTTCCGACGGCGGATCGTCCCAGTGTTGGGCGTAGCAGCAATCGTATTGGCCGGACTCCCACACAACCGGATGAGGTGATCATCATGACTCCACGCACCAGCGCCGCAGTGGCCGCGGCCGTTCTCCTCTCGGCGTGCGGCGGTGATGCCGGGAACGCGGGCTCGGGCTCTCTCAGCGGCTCGGTTTCCATCGACGGTTCCAGCACGGTCTTCCCCGTGGCGGAGGCGGTCGCCGAGGAGTTCCAGATCGCCAACCAGAACGTCCGAGTCACCGTGGGCGTCTCGGGAACGGGTGGCGGGTTCCAGCGGTTCTGCGGCGGTGAGACGGACATCTCGAACGCCTCGCGGCCCATCGACGACGACGAGCGCGAGGAGTGCGCCGCGAACGGGGTCGAGTTCAACGAGGTCTCGGTGGCCTGGGACGGCCTGTCGGTCATCGTTAACCCCGCCAACGACTTCGTCGAGTGCCTCACCGTGCAGGAGCTCCGCCGCATCTGGCAGCCGTCGAGCTCCGTACGCACCTGGCAGGACGTGCGCCCCTCGTGGCCGGCGGAGGCGATCCGCCTCTACGGCCCCGGCACCGACTCCGGGACCTTCGACTACTTCACCGAGACGATCAACGGCGAGTCGGGAGCGTCCCGGCCCGACTTCCAGGCGAGCGAGGACGACAACATCCTGGTCCAGGGCGTGGCGGGCGACCGCTACGCGCTCGGCTACTTCGGCTACGCCTACTACAGCGAGAATACGGACCGGTTGAAGCTCGTCGCGGTGGACGGGGGCTCGGGCTGCGTTCTGCCGACGGACGAGACGATCGAGGACGGCACCTATGCTCCGCTCGCGCGGCCGCTCTTCATGTACGTGAACCACGCTGCGCTCCTCCGGCCTGAGGTGCGGGCCTACGTGGACTTCCTACTCACGGAGGCGCCCGCGATCGTGCCCAGCACGGGGTACCACGCGCTGTCCGATGCCGAGTATCGGCAGGAGCTCGCCGAGATCGCGGAGGCGGCCGGCGCCGCCGGCTGACGCGACCTGACCGGAGAAGCTGCGAGCGGGGCGTCCCCGAGCGCCCCCGCGCCACACCTCGCCCTCACCGCGAGGCCGGTCCGGCGCATCAGCGAGGGCCTCATCCGGAGCGCGCTCTTCGCGTGCGCCGCCGCGTCGACGCTGGTCACGGTGGGGGTCGTGCTCGTCCTCACGGGCGAGACGATAGCCTTCTTCCGCGAGGTCTCGATCGTGGAGTTCCTCACCAGCACGCGCTGGGAGCCCATGTTCCAGGATCAGCACTTCGGTGTGCTGCCCCTGCTGGTCGGATCGGTGTTGGTGGCGGGTGGGGCGGGGGTCATCGCGCTGCCGCTCGGGCTCATGACGGCGATCTTCCTGAGCGAGTACTCCGGAGCGCGGTTGCGGAAGGTGCTCAAGCCGGTCCTCGAGGTCCTGGCCGGGATTCCGACGGTGGTCTACGGCTACTTCGCGCTGACCTTCATCACGCCGCTCCTGCGCACCGTGTTTCCCGAGACGGACGTCTTCAACGCGGCCTCCGCGAGCATCGTCGTGGGCATAATGATCATCCCCACCGTCTCGTCCCTCTCCGAGGACGCGCTCAGGGCCGTTCCCAACGCGCTGCGTGAGGGCGCGTACGGGCTGGGAGCGACCAAGCTCGAGGTGGCCACGAGGGTCGTCGTCCCCGCCGCGCTCTCCGGGATCATCGCTTCGTTCATCCTCGCGATCTCGAGGGCCGTCGGAGAGACGATGGCGGTCACCATCGCCGCGGGTAACCTACCCAACCTCACGCTCAATCCGCTCGAGTCGATCCAGACGATGACAGCCTTCATCGTCCAGGCGAGCCTGGGCGACACGCCGCAGGGCACGCTCGCCTTCCGAACGCTCTTCGCGGTCGCGATGACGCTCTTCCTCATCACCTTGGCGATGAACATCCTCAGCCAGTGGGTCCTCGCGCGCTTCCGCGAGGAGTATCAGTGAGCGAGGCCCCGCGCCCCATCGGGTCGGGCGAGTCGGCGTTCGACCGCCGTCGGCGCCTTCATGGCATGGTGTTCGCGTGGCTGTGCGCCGCCGCCACCCTCGTGGGCGTGGCCGCCCTCGCGGTGCTGCTCGTGGACGTGCTCATCGACGGCCTCCCGAGGCTCGACATGGCCTTTCTGACGGGATTCGCCTCACGCCTTCCGGAGCGCGCGGGGGTGAAGGCCGCGCTCGCGGGGTCGGTGTGGATCATGGTCCTGACCGCACTGATCGCCTTCCCCGTGTCCGTGGCCGCCGCGATCTACCTCGAGGAGTACGCGCCGAGGAGCTGGCTGACGAAGGCGATCCAGACCAACATCGCGAACCTCGCCGGCGTTCCTTCCATCGTGTACGGCATTCTCGGTCTCGCGCTCTTCGTACGGGCGATGGGCCTCGATCGCAGCATCCTCTCGGGTGCTCTGACCCTTTCCCTCCTGATCATGCCGGTGATCATCATGGCCGCGCAGGAGGCGATCCGGGCGGTCCCGCAGACGATCCGCGAGGCGGCCTACGGGCTGGGCGCCGCGCGCTGGCAGGTCGTGAGGGGGCAGGTGTTGCCGATGGCACTTCCGGGGATCCTCACGGGCACGATCCTGGCGCTCTCTCGCGCCGTCGGCGAGACTGCGCCGCTCATCATGGTCGGCGCCGTCGGCTTCATCGCATTCACGCCGCAGGGCGTCATGGACCAGTTCACCGTGCTACCGCTGCAGATCTACGGTTGGATCTCCAGGCCGCAGGACGAGTTCCGCGAGCTCGCGGCCGCGGGCATCATCGTGCTGCTCGCGCTGCTTCTCACCATGAACGCCATCGCGATCGTCCTCCGTAACCGGGCCCAACGCCACTCCTAGCCATGGCGACCACCTACGACATCCAGATCGGCGAGGGCGGCCCGGCGCTGGAAGCCGTGAACCTCTCCGTGTACTACGCAGATAAGCAGGCGGTGAAGCACATCGACCTCCAGGTGCCGGCGAACCAGGTCGTTGCGCTGATCGGTCCCTCGGGGTGCGGCAAGAGCACGCTGCTGCGCTGCTTCAACCGCATGAACGACCTCATCGGCGTCGCGCGCGTCGACGGAAGGGTCGACTTCCGCGGACAGAACCTCTACGGCGCCGGCATCGACCCCGTCGAGGTGCGGCGACGCGTCGGCATGGTCTTCCAGAAGCCCAACCCGTTCCCGAAGTCGATCTACGACAACGTGGCCTTCGGGCCCCGCGTCAACGGCTTCAAGGGGAACATGGACCAGATCGTCGAGGAGTCACTGCGGCAGTCGGCGCTCTGGGACGAAGTCAGCGACCGGCTCAACGAATCCGCATACGCCCTCTCGGGGGGGCAGCAGCAGCGCCTGTGCATCGCGCGCACGCTTGCAGTGAAGCCGGAGATCGTCCTCATGGATGAGCCGGCGTCGGCGCTCGATCCCATCGCCACGCAGCGCATCGAGGAGCTCATCTACGAGCTCAAGCAGGAGTACACGATCGTCATCGTGACGCACAACATGCAGCAGGCGGCGCGCATCTCGGACTATACCGCCTTCCTGTACATGGGAGAGCTCATCGAGTACGGCCCCACGGAGACCATCTTCACGAACCCCCGCGAAGAGCAGACCGAGGCCTACGTGACCGGGAGGTTCGGATGACCGAAGAGCGGCAACCGCGACGCCGTTTCCACGATGAGCTCGAAGTGCTCCAGGAGCGGTTGATGGAGATGGCCGGCCTCGTGGAACGGGTCATCGGTGAAGCGGCGCAGGCGGTCCAGGATCGCGACCCTTCGGTGGCGCAGAAGGTGGCGGACACAGACCATCGCGTGGACGAGCTCGAGATCGAGATCGACGAGCGCGTGATCGAGCTGCTCGCGCTCCAGCAGCCCATGGCTTCGGATCTCCGTCAGATCGTGACCTCGAACAAGATCTCCAACGATCTGGAGCGGATGGCGGACCATGCGGTGAATATCTCCAAGGCGGCGAAGCGCCTCGCCGACACGCCACCACTTCCCGAGGTCCGCGAGCTCGCTGAGATGACGGCGATCGTCCGCGCCATGGTGGCGGACTCTCTGCTGGCATACGTGTCCCGCAGCGCCGGCAAGGCCCGCCTGGTCTGCATCACGGACGACAGAGTCGACGACCTACGCCGCTCTCTGTTCCGGATCCTGGTCACGCACATGCTCGAGGACACCAGGCGGCTGAGCGGAGCGCTCGAGCTGCTTCTCGTGTCGCAGAACTTGGAGCGCATCGGTGACCTGGCGACGAACATCTCCGAGGACGTCGTCTTCCTCGTCGAAGGGGTCACGATCAAGCACGGAGCGGAAGTCGATCGCCCGCCCTCATACCGAGATTCGTGACGCCTCTGTAACACGTTGGCGACAGGGCTTGCCGAACGGCCATCACGAGCGGAAGCTGCACCCATGACAACCGCCCCCTCGCCCATGGACCTCTCGAGCCTCAGCATCGGGAGCCTCGTGTGGATGGCGAGCTCGCAGCCCGTGCTCGACGAGTCGGCCGAAGATCAGCTCATCCAGCGGGCTGGCAACGGGGATCGCTCGGCGCTCGAGGAGCTCGCGATGAGGAATCTTCGCATCGTGATCGACGAGGCGATTCGCGCGCGCGGCCTCGGGACGCCGCAGGACAAGCTCGTCCGTATGGGCGTCAAGGCCCTCGTCGAGGCTGCGCGGACCTACGACCCCGAGCGCGACGACCGCTTCTCCCGCCACCTGCGCCTTCGCGTGCGGTCGGCGTTCCAGGAAGCGATCTCGGTCAGTTGAGGATCGGTCCCAACGCGTAGAGCACGCCCGCGCTGACGACCGGAATCGTCAGGTTGTCGTCGAGCGGCCAGGAGCGTCGCTCCGCCAGCGCCCCGGCCACGGCGGCGCAGAGCGCGGCCGGCCAGGGATGGCTGAAAACCAGTACGGCGGCGGCGGTGAGGAAGAACGCAAGGCTTCCCTCGAGGGTGCCGCCCAAGAACGGACGACGCCCCCGCGTGCGGCCGATCCAGGCGGCTGCCGGATCGGCGAGGCCGAGCACCAGGATGCCCGCCACCGCCTCCGAACGGGGGAACGCGGCGACGGCGGCGAGGATCCCGATGGCATACCACGTCGAGGAGGCGATGCCGCGCCGTTCGCGGGGTGAGGCCAGCTTGCCGAAGAGGCGGAAGAAGGCGCGGTTGGCCGGCGGATATGCGAGGCGGCCGAGGTCGAGAACGAGCAACGCCGCGACCGCGCCGCCGAGCGCGAGGAGGAGCGTCCGGTCGGTCCACGGGGAGAGCGCCACGATCGCGGCGATCACGACCGCGTTCACGGCGTGGAACACCTTCCGCCACGGCTGCGGGCCGGCGGTGCGGGCGACGAGCGCGTCGAGCTCGGAAGGGGCGTCCTGAGGCACGGGGAAGCCTAGCACCGCAGGCGGCGCTGCGACACGAGCGGTGCGCGTCCGGTACGCATCCGTGACAGGGCCGTCGCCGTGTCGCGGGCGTGGCGCCAGATGTTTACCGTGACGATGGACACGACCTCGCGTCCCGCGGAGGCTCCATGCCAGGGATAGCCCTGCACTTCGTCCTCGCCGAGCGCGCGCTCGCGCGATGGCAGATCTCGGGCTACGCCCCTTGCGATCCGGCCGATCCCGACGTGTTGAACGCGTTCTATCACGGCGCCGTGGGGCCCGATCTCGGATATCTGCCCGGCGGCCACCGCCCGCTCTCGGAGCTCGCCCATTCCGTGCGGTCGGGCCAGCTCACGCGGTGCCTCATCGAGACGGCGCGCACGCCCATCGAGCGGGCGTTCGCCTGGGGATGGCTCACCCACGTCCTCGCCGACCGTGAGATCCACCCCTGGGTCGGACGCGGCGTGGGCGAGCTTCGGACCGGCTGCCGCCACACCTTCGTCGCCGGTGGGAGCGACCCGCTCACCCATCTCCGAGTCGAGCTCGGTGTCGACTGCTGGTACGCTGCGCATCACGCCGCTGCCAGGGTGATCCGCCTTCGCCCGGCCTTCGGTGAGGTGAGCATCGTCTTCCTCGAGCGCGCATACGAGCGGACGTACGGGCTCTCCCTCCCCAGACGACTCCTGCTCGACTCCCACCGGGCCGTGGGCAGGCGGGCCGGACAGGCGCTGGCCGCCATGTGCGTGCTGCGTAGGCTCACCGGCCAGGCGCGTTCACCGCTCGCCCTCTCGACCGTCCGGTGGCTGCTACGCGCGGCCTACCGCGTGCGGGCGCTGCAAAGGACCCCCCTGGCGTTCCTGAATCCCGTGGCACCGGCTCCCTGGCTGCTCGAGGGCATCTCGGCGGCGGCGGCGGCCCATGCGGACCTCTTCACGGAAGCGCTCCGCAGCGGGGGGCGGGATCTGGCGGACTACGATCTCGACACGGGCGCTCTCGCCAGCACGCCGGGCCACCCCCCAGCGATCGGCACCGCGGTGGAGGCGTAGCCGTGCGCATCGCGCTCTTCACCGACACGTACCTCCGCGACGTGAACGGGGTCGCCATGACGCTGGGCAAGCTGGTCGGTCACGCGGCCGCGCGTGGCCACGAGGTCGTGCTCGTCACGACGAGGGTGTCGGACGAGCCCGATCCACGCGCGGCCGCTCACCGACAGATGCGGGGCATCCCCCTGCCCCTGTATCCGGAGCTGCAGCTCGCGCGCGGCCTCGATGGGCGGGCACGGCGTCTCCTTGCGGGCTTTCGGCCGGACGTGGGCCACGTGGCGACGGAGTCGACGGTGGGATTGTCCGGCCGGACCTGGGTGCTCCGCCACGGTGTGCCTCTGGTCACGTCCTTCCACACGAACTTTCCGGCGTATCTGGCCGACTATCGTCTGGCCCGGCTGGAGCCGCTGGTCTGGAAGTACCTGCGATGGTTCCACCGCCGCTCGGCCCTGACCCTCTGCCCCAGCCGGGACACGCTCGAGGCGCTGAGCGCCCGTAGGTTCCACGACCGCCTGCGCGTCTGGGGGCGGGGGGTGGACACCCGGCTCTACGATCCCGCGAGGCGGAGCCCGGCCGTGCGGGCGCGCCTCGCGCCGGGCGCGGAATGCATCTTCGTCTACGTCGGCCGCCTGGCGGCCGAGAAGCGCGTTGACTTCCTGTTGGACGCCTTCGCCCTGGTCCGGCAGCGAGCCGGCCCCGGAACGGCGCTCGTCTTCGTCGGGGACGGGCCGGCCGCCGAGCGCCTGCGCCGCAGGGCGGGTGAGGGCGTGCATTTCACCGGCTTCCTGACGGGCGTCGAGCTCGCCGAAGCGTACGCGGCGGGCGACGTCTTCGTCTTCGCGTCCGACACCGAGACGTTCGGCAACGTCGTGCTCGAAGCCGCGGCGAGCGGTCTCCCCCTCGTGGTCGTGGACCGCGGCGGCGTGCGCGAGACGGCGATTCCCGGGCGGACGGGCGTCCGGGTTCCGGTCGGGGATCTCCAGGGATTCGCCGAAGCGTGCGTCGCCCTGCTGCGGGACGATGCCCTGAGAGCGCAGCTCTCCAGAGGCGCGCGGGCGGAAGCGCTTTCGCGGCAATGGGATCGCACGCTCGACGATGCTCTCGACGCCTATAAGGAAGCTGCGCTCGGAGAACTCCGGGAGGTGGCGACATGAGCGGGCTCCTCACCTCCGTGAGCCGCGCGGACGAGCGGCTCCTCAGGGCGGTGCTGACGCGCCGGCGGCCCCTGCTCGACAGGCTCGTGAGGCGACTCACGCGGCTCGGGAACGCCGAGGTGATCCTCCCCGCGACGCTGCTTCTCTTCTTCCTCGGCGACGGGGGCCGATTCGAGGCGGCGGCGACGGTGGCGTTCGTGAGCCTCATCGCTTCACACGCGGTGGTGCAGGCGATCAAGCGGAGCGTTCGCCGCGAGCGGCCGCGCCTCCCCGTGGGACTCGGGTTCCTGATCGTTCCGGAGGACCGCTTCTCGCTCCCCTCGGGTCACGCGACCGCCGGGCTGTCGGTGGCGCTCCCGTGCGCGCTCGCGCTGGGCGGACTGGCCGGCGCGCTCCTGCTCACGCTCGGGCTCGCCGTCGGCCTGAGCCGATGCTACCTCGGCGTCCACTACCCGTCGGACGTCTTCGCCGGGTGGGCGCTCGCCGCGCTCACGGTCGCCCTCGTCACCACGTTCGCCTGAGGGTTCCGCCGCCACTCGTGCCGCCGCCGCGGCGTGGGTCGCGTCAGGCCGGGCGCGCGACGCGCTCCACCATGTCGAGCAAAAGGGCTCCGGCGCCGAGGCACCAAGACCGGAACCATTGTGTGTCCACGCGGTCAGGGAGGCGGTCGAGCGCGTCCAGGTCGAAGTCGTCGTGCGCGACGGCGAGGCCTGCTCCCTCGGCGTCCTGCGCGTTGAGCCGCTGCTCGTCGTGGCCCTCGAGCGGAATCATGAGCACGGGCTTGCCGAGGAAGGCGGCCTCGCAAACGGACTCGAAGCCCGCGGTGCATACGACCGCGCGGCCACCGGCCATCAGGCGGAGAAACTCGTCCGCGTCGAGCTGGTGGAAGGTCAGGTGCGGGCCCACACGCTCGACGCGGGGTGCGCCGGGATGGTCGTAGAAGCAGTGGAGGCGCACGTCGTCGTGGGAGGCATGCCACGCGCGTACGAGGGCTCCATATCCGTGCGAGGCCACGTAGACGAGAACATGGTCGCTGACCGTCGGCTCGAGCTCGAGGACGCGGCGTCGCAGAAGCGGAGGCGCGACCACGAGCCTGTCTCGCCGCGGCGGCCGGGGCGAAGCACTCCCCGGGCGGAAGGAGAGGGCGAGTCGCCACGAGCGGCAGCCCACGAGTCGGATGAACGTGCGGAGCCACCAGGCGGCCACCGGCGAGCCCGCGGGCGCACCGGCCTTGGGGCCGAGTAGCGCGAACTGGTGCGCGGCCGCGAGCACGGGGACCCCGGGTGCACGCACGAGCTGCAGTACGCCGGTGAGCGGCTCGAAGAAGTTCAGGATCACGTCGGGACGGGTCTGCTGGATGAGCCGTGAGAGGCGCCCGAGGCTCTCCGCCCAGGTGCGGGCGTGCCTCGCCGCGTGCCAGAGGGTCGCGAGGAGATCCACGCCGCGGTCCGCGCGGAAGATGAAGCCGGGGCTCGGGAGGACGTGAACGGGCACCGGGAAGGCGCGGGTGAAGAAGGCCGGTAGCTCCCGGCCCGGATGGTTGCCTGCCGCCACGCCGACCAGCTCGTGACCCCCCTCCTGGAGGATCTCCCACGCCGCCAGCGCCTGCGTCAGGTGACCGCGGCCCTGACCCTGCACCGTGAAGAGGATCCGCATGGCCACCAAGGGAACGCGTCGGCGTATCGGCGCGGTGACGACCAGGTGACGATTGAGACACCGTCGCGCTGGGGCTGGGCCGGACTCGGTCGACGCCCCGTTCGGGCCCGCGGCCGGCCGCGCGGGCGGCCAGGCCGTCCTTGCGCCCCAAGCGCCTTCGGTCCATGATTGCGGCCGCCCGCCCCGGGGGGGAAGCCGGCGGTTCACAGGGTGGAGCGGCAGCGCAGGACGGCGCCCCGCGGGGGCGCGAGCAGGAGCCGAACGGACCGCAGCGGCCGACGCGCCGGCGCACACTGACTCCACAGCACAAGGGAGCTCCTCCTTGAACGCGATCGTCCTCGTCGTGATCGGGGCCTCGGCCTTCACGCTGGGCTACCTCTTCTACTCGCGCTACCTGACCGAGAAGGTCTTTCGCCTCGATCCGGACTTCGTCACACCGGCCCATGCCCAAGAGGACGGGGTGGACTACGTGCCGACGCGGCGGATCATCCTCTGGGGCCACCACTTCGCGGCCGTCGCGGGGGCAGCCCCCATCGTGGGGCCCGGCATCGCGGTGGTGTGGGGCTGGCTCCCTGCCTTCCTCTGGGTGACGGTCGGGACGGTCTTCTTCGCGGGCGTGCACGACTTCGGCGCGCTTTGGGTCAGCGTGCGGAACCAGGGCCGCTCGATCGGCGCGCTGACCGAGGACATCGTGGGCGCGCGCGCCCGCAGCATCTTCATGATCGTGATCTTCCTGCTGCTGCTCATGGTCAACGCGGTGTTCGGCATCATCATCGCGAACGAGCACATCGCCGTGCCCGGCAGCGTGATTCCGACGTGGGCCGTCATCATGGTGGCCATGGCCGTCGGATACCTCGTGTACAAGAAGGGCATGTCGCTCCTCTGGGTGACGGTGATCGGAGTGACCGTGCTCTACGGCGCCATCTGGCTCGGAGCCGTCGTTCCGCTCTCGCTGCCCGACCAGTTCCTCGGGCTCGGCGCAGCTGCGCAGTGGGTCATCATCCTCTTCGTCTACGCCGGCATCGCGTCCGTGCTGCCCGTCTGGCTCCTGCTCCAGCCGCGTGACTACATCAACGGCATCCAGCTCTTCATCGGCCTGGCGCTGCTGTACCTGGCGGTCGTCATCTCCGCTCCGACCATCGTCGCGCCCGCCTTCAATCCGAATCCGCCGGACAACGCGCCGCCGCTCGTTCCGCTCCTCTTCGTGACGATCGCGTGCGGCGCGATCTCGGGCTTCCACGGCCTCGTGGCCTCCGGCACGACGTCCAAGCAGCTCGACAAGGAGCCACACGCCCGCCAGGTCGGGTACCTGGGCTCGGTGGGGGAGGGCACGCTCGCGATCGCCGCCATCATCGCGTGCACCGCCGGTTTCGCCTCGGTTTCCGATTGGGAGGGCTTCTACGGCGCGTCGTTCCCGGCCTCGGGCCTCTCCGCGTGGGCGATCGGCGGGGCGAACATCATGGAGGAGGGGCTCGGCCTCCCGGCCAACATCGCGGAGACGTTGCTCGCGGTGATGGGCATCCTGTTCGCAGCGACGACGATGGACGCCGGCGTCCGGCTGCAGCGCTACATCATCCAGGAGTGGGGCAACATCTACAACATTCCGGCGCTGACCGGACGGACCGTCTCGACGCTCATCGCGGTCGGGACTTGCCTGCTCCTGGCCTTCGGCGCGGGCGGCGGTGGGAGCGGCGGGCTCATCATCTGGCCCCTCTTCGGGACGAGCAATCAGCTCCTCGGGGCGCTCACCCTCATGGTGCTCACCGTCTTCCTGATCAAGCTGAAGCGGCCGATCTGGGTGACGGTGATCCCGCTCACCTTCCTGATTGTCATGACGATCCCTGCGCTCGCGATCCAGCTCCTCGACTTCTATCGGTTGGGTAACTGGCTGCTCGTCGTGATGGACGTGTTGATCCTCGTGGCGAGCATCCTCGTTGCGCTCGAGGGAATGTCCGCCCTGGGTCGCGCGCGTCGCGAGAGCAAGGCGAGCGCATGACGCGGACGGAGGTCTGAGGGAGCGTGCTCTCGGGGCTGGCGAAGTTGCTGCGGGAGTTCTACTCCGCCCCGTACAGGGGCGCGGTAGCGCGCGCGAAGCGCCAGGAAGACGACCTCTTCATGCTCCTGGTCTTTTCGGAGATGGTGGGCGTCCCCAACCCGGCCAGCTACTACACGCTCGAGCTTCAGCCACTCCTATACCAGGACTTCCACGAGTGGCACAAGCGCATGGGCATGGACCACTCGCCGCTGGAGTGGTTCAGCTGCTGCTAGCGCTCGGTAGCCGGTAGGACCCGTGGCGGGACCCGAGAGCGCGGCGCGGCTGCCCCTGGCGGAGCGCCGCGTCATCTTCGTGGGCGGAAAGGGCGGCGTCGGCAAGACGACGGTCGCCGCCTCGGTCGCGCTCCGCCTCGCCGACGCGGGCCGGCGAGCGCTGGTGGTGTCGACGGATCCCGCGCACTCGCTCGGCGACGTCTTCGACGTCGCGATCGGGGACCGTCGGCGCGAGCTCGCGCCCAACCTCGAGGGGCTCGAGATCGATCCGGACGCTCAGGTCGAGAGCTACCTCGCGGACGTGAAGCGGAGCATGCGCCAGCTCGTCCAGCCGAGCATGTACCACGAGGTCGACAAGCAGGTGGAGCTCGCGCGCACGTCGCCCGGGGCGGTCGAGGCGGCGATGCTCGAGCGGGTTTCGGAGATCATGATCGACGAGTCGGGGCGCTACGACGTGGTGGTGTTCGACACCGCGCCGACGGGCCAGACGTTGAGGCTGCTCTCGCTCCCCGAGATGATGGCCGCATGGACGGACGGGCTCCTCCGCCACCGGGAGAAGTCCGACGAGATCGGAGGCGTCCTGAGGCGGATGGGTGGTGAGGGAGCCCGCCGCGGCGGTGACGACCTGTCCCACTTCGAGCAGACCCACGAGGCGGAGGCGGGGGACCCGCGCTTCGCGCGCCTCCGCGAGACGCTGCTCGAGCGGCGCCGCATCTTCGGGCGCGCTCGGAGGCTGCTCCTCGACGAGCGCACGACCGCGTTCGTGCTCGTCCTGACTCCCGAGCGCCTCCCGGTGCTCGAGACGCGCCGCGCGGTCGAGGCGCTCGAGCGCTTCCACGTCCCGGTGGTGGGTCTCGTGGTGAACCGGGTACTCCCCGAGGGGCCGCTCGGGGAGTTCCTCGAGCAGCGGCGCACGCAGGAGCGTGAATACCTCGAACAGATCCGGCGCCACTTCAAGAGCCTACCGAGCGTCCAGGTTCCGTTGTTCGCGCGGGACGTCGGCGGGGCGGAGGCGCTCCGCGAGGTCGGCGGCTACCTCCTCACTGTCGAGCCACGCTCAGCGTGAAGGCCCCCGTTCCGTCGGAGAGCGACGAGACGATCACGCGATAGGTGCCGCTCTCCGGGAGTGTCACGCTGATCTGCGAGTCCAGGCCGTCACCGCCGTCGTCGTCGGAGAGAGGCTCCACGAGCCCCGGTCCGGCGAGGTAGAGGTAGGCGTCGAAGTCCTCCGCCATGAGGTCGATGACGAGACGCTGACCGGCCACGCCGTTCAGGCCCCACACCTGGCCGCGGCGTCCCTCCACGAGGACGGGATCGCTCG
>Ga0214472_10005048_pt1 | contig 13877 bp, 12 predicted proteins | sample RVTome_6_FD_207662 | JGI IMG/M metagenome (GOLD analysis project Ga0214472, IMG submission 207662) | Soil microbial communities from uranium-contaminated site in the Upper Colorado River Basin, Wyoming, United States - RVT140D175 | ecosystem: Environmental > Terrestrial > Soil > Contaminated >... | reverse complement strand
GCCGAGTCTCCTTCGCCGTCGCATCCTGCGTCGCGGCCGCCGTGACGGCCGCCGCCGCCGACCGGAAGGGCGATACCGCCCCCTCCGAGGGGACGCTGGATCTCTACCGGTCGAAGTGCCAGCAGTACCATATGGCCGACGGCGACTCGGCTCTCGAGCCGATGAATTTCACAGACGGCAAGTGGAAGCACGGTAGCAAGCCCAAGCACGTGATCGGGGTGATCACCGACGGCGTTCCCACCACTGCCATGCTGCCGTTCAAGGCCCAGCTGACCACGGCCCAGATCGCGGACCTGGCCGCCTACGTGCGCTCGTTCGATCAGGGCCTCAAGAAGGACGGGAAGGCGAAGTAGCCGCCCGAAGGCGTCAGTCGTCGGGCTTCAGCCCGGCCCTCTTCGCGCTGTCCAGGCCCTCGGGCAGGCCCTGTGGGAAGCGGGCGTAGGCGCGCAGGGATGTGAAGTCGGGACCGCGCACGAGCAGCCGGCTGGACTTCTCCAACGAGTGGGCCGAGGGGGCGCCGATCGCCGCCCAGAGTCCCGCGGTGACGCCGAACCCCGTGCCGCAGCTGTCGCTGTCGGCCGAAGCGCAGGCGGCGGCCAGCGCGGCCCCGGTCGCGACGGCGCCGAGAGCCATCCACGCCCACGACCTTCCGCCACCGAGGCCATGGAGCCGCACGCGAATGTTCTCGATCTCCGCGAAGGGGACGCCACGAACTCCGTCCCGGGCCATGACCCAGACTCGCTCGGGGCCCACAGCCAGCAGCTCGCCCTTGACGGAGGAGGCTTTCTCGCTGGTAGGCTGGATCTCCACCATGCGACCACCGATGGCCACCTGGGGTCGCGCCGTCGCGCAGGACGTCAGGGCCAGGACCAGGAGGAGGGACACGCTGCGTTTCGCCCGGATCGTCATGGCGACCTCCCGAACCGGCTGCTCCAGAACGTCTGCTCGGCGCGCGCCTCTTGCGCCTTGAAGGGCGCGGCCAGCCGCCGCAGGGCTTCCTCGGGCCGATGGATGATGAGGGAGACCATGGCGGGGTCCTCCTCGCGCATCCACTCGGCACGCATCCACTCGTAGTAGTAACCCTCGCTCTCGAGAAAGAGCTCGCTTCGATCCGCGTCTTCGGGCAGCGAGAACGACAGCCGATACGCGTCTCCCGGCAGCGTAACCAGGTGGCGTCCCTCGCCCAGGAGCGCGGCCAGGGCCGCGGGGTCGGGCCGGCCCTCTCGCTCGACGGCAACGGGAGGCAGCGCGCGGGCCTGCACCGGAGCGCCCAGCTCGCCGAGAGCGACCCGGTCCACGCGCCAATGGCCCTTTGCCATGCGCAGGCGGACCTGGAGGGACCCGCTGCTTGGACGCTCGGGCAGCGGGAAGACCTGGGTGTCGCCGGCGATCGGACCGGCCTCGTCGAAGCTGCCCACGGTCCTCCACCCGCCCTCGGGATCGCCCACTGCGACCTCGATGCCACCGAGCACACGGCCCATCCCCAGGAGCGCCTGCGCCCCCGCGGGCCCGCCGCCCTCCGCCGCGGCCAGCCAATCGCCCGCGCTTTCGCCCATGTAGGCGAGGGTCTGGTAGAAGAGGAACGTGGTCATGAGGCTCTGGCGCGCCCGGATGACGATGCCGGCCCGCGCTGGCGCCTCGGGGAACGACAGCAGCAGCTCTTCGCGCGCCGCCAGGTCTTCCCGATCGGCGAGGCTGCGGCGCTCCAGCCCGTCGTCTCGCGCGATCTCCCGCGCGCAGTCTCCCTCGGGGCCGCGGCAGGACGCGGGCGACGCCAGCTGTCGAAGCGGCCGGAGCTCGCCGTCGCGGGTGGCGAAGACCCGTCCGCCGTCCGGCCGGCGGACGCTGAGCAGGCGGACCCGCCGGACCGCGTGGGTCTCCAGGGCCTCGTTGCGCATCCACAGGTCGAAACGCCCGCCGCGCGGGCGAGCCCCGGAGAGGAGGTCCAGGTCACGTGCCTGGAGCGTCCTCGCGATGCTCGACGAGAACCCCTCCGCCCTCGGCCGTTCGGAATCTCCCTCGACGTAGAAGGTCGGGCAGGATCCGAAGCAGCTCTTGGGATCCGCGAGACAGATGCCGCTGAGCGTCCCGAAGACCAGGGTCAATCCGACGAGGGCCCCCATGGCGCCGGAGGAGACTCTCTTCTTGTCGTCGGTCTCGAGCAGCGCGATGTCCTCCACTGCGACTGAGACCGGGCCCTTCGCCCTGGGCTCCCGAAGCAGCGTGTAGCGGGTCCCCTGTCCCTCGAGCGTCTGGCCATCGGCGAGGACGCGCCAGGAGTCGAGGATCAGCAACTCGCCCGAGCGCAGGTGAACCTTGAGCGGCCCTGGGCTGGATCCTGATACGGGAGGGTGCGACGGCTCGTGGAGGCGCGGCGTCATCACCGTCGGTCCACATCCGATGGTGAGCGCGAGGCTCGTGAGCAGGGCGACCGGCCGTTTCCACATCGTCGGCTCCTCGGCCTCGCCCTAGAGCAAGGGCGATGCCGGAGCGTGGAGGACGCACGACCGGCAGTCCGTTCAGGACTTACACGGATCGCCGGTCTTTCGGGTCCGGTGGAGCTGCTCAGTCGCTGGGCAGGGTGCCCAGTGTGAGGGCGGTCAGACGCTGCCCGCCCGCATCTGCTCCTTCAGGTAGTCCATCGTCCGCCAACACATGGCCAGGATCGACCAGGTCGTGTTCTGGGTGCCGCCGGAGACGAAGGGCGCCGCGTCGGCGCAGTAGACGTTGGGCACGTCGTGCAGGCGGCAGAACCGCGTCGTCACCGAGGTCTTCGGGTCGTCGCCCATGCGCGCGGTGCCGATCTCGTGGATCGACCAGCCGGGTGGAAGCATCTCGCGCTCGACCTTGATGTCCTCCGCGCCCGCCGCCTTCAGCATCTCCTCCGCGGTGTCGGCCATGTCCCGGGCCATCTTGACCTCGTTGTCGCTGAACCGATAGTCGAAGCGCAAGACCGGAATGCCCCAGGCGTCTTTCACAGTAGCGTCCAGCGAGACGCGGTTCTCCTTCCGCGGCAGCACCTCGCCGAACCCTCCGATGCCGATCAGCGCGGGATAGTGCTTGCGGACGGACGACTTGAACGCCCGGCCGAAGCCGGGGATGTCATGGGCGAAGCCCGGGTACTCCTGGGCCCCGCCGCCGCCCTGGAAGTGGTAGCCGCGGATGAAGTCCGGATGCTTGTCGGTGATGTTCCGGAAACGTGGCAGGTAGGGTCCGGTGGGGCGCCCGTCGTCCAGGGTGGGCTCGGTGCCCATGCGCATGGGGACGAACCCGCTGGCGCGGGGGCCCATGTGGTGCTCGCTGAGGTAGCAGCCGAGCAGGCCCGAGGAGTTGCCCAGCCCGTTGGGATGCCGGGGCGACCGGGAGTTGAGCAGGATGCGCGTGCTGTCCAAAGTACCCGCGCCCAGCACCACCACCCGCGCCCTGAAATCCATCACCTGGCGGGTATTGGCGTCGATGACGCGCACCCCCGCCGCCCGGCCGGAGGCGGGGTCGAGGATCACCTCCGAGACGACCGAATACGGACGCAGGGTGAGGTTCCCCGTGTCGCGCGCGGGCAGGATGAGGGCGTTCGGCGAATGGAAGGCGGCGTTGATGTCGCACCCGCGCCCGCACCGCCCGCGTCCCAGGCAGCGCGCGCGGTATTTGCTGTTCAGGACGCCTTCGGTGGTGACCCCGCAGCGGCCCGGGATGTAGCGGCGGCCCATCTTGGCGATCGTCCGCTTGAAGTGCACCTCGACGCAGTTGAGCTTGATGGGGCGCTGGTAGATACCGTCCGGGATCTGGGCCAGGCCTTCCCTGGTGCCGGAGACGCCCAGCAGGAGGTCCACCTTGTCGTAGTAGGGGGCCACGTCCTCGTAGCCGATGGGCCAGTCCACGTCGAAGCCATCGCGGCTGGCGGCCTTGAACTCGAGGGGTCCGTAGCGCAGCGCGACCCGCCCCCAGAAGTTCGTCTTGCCCCCCAGGACGCGGGCGCGCACCCACGCGTAGGGCGTTCCCGTGGTCGGGTGCTGCTTCTCGTCGACCACCCAGTTGCGCGTGAACGCGTTGCCGGCGTACGAGGCCACCTTCTTGTACTTCGCGAGCTCAGGGTGGTTGCCGTAGGGACGGTCGAAGAAGTTGTACTCGGCCGCCGTGATGGCCCGGTAGTCGGGGGGCAGACGGGAGCGACGCGGAGAGGCATAGGGCCACTCCATCGTCCGGTATTCCTTGCGATGGTTGATCAACCGGCCTGCCTCCAGTACCAGCACCTTGGTGCCGGCGGTGGCGAGTTGGAAGGCGGCCATGCCGCCGGCGGCGCCGCTGCCCACCACGATCACGTCCCAGGGGCCGGAGCCGGGCTTTATGGTCGCGGCCACCTGGCGGGATTCGGCGACGATGGCGTCGAGATCGAGGTCGAGCGTCTTGTCCGCGGGCATGTCAGCCCTCCGCCTTCTGCCCGCAGTGCGGGCAGTCCCGGCCATCCACCGTCTCGCAGCCGACGAACTCGGCCAGGAGCGTGTTGCCCTTGTAGCGCAGCTCCTGGTGGATGCCGATCTCGGACGTGTAGTACCCGTGGATGGCGGCCTGCTTGGTGTTGGCGAAGAACTCCTGCAGCGGCGTTCGGCGCGGGTCGGGCCGGCGCACGTCACCCAGGAGGGTGTCCACCTGTGGCGGCTGCAGCTTGGGCTCCTCGCCTCGGGGGAGGGCCAGAGCGGGGTCGGCGGGGGCAGGTTCCTCCTTCAGCAGCTCGTTGCGGCTGATGTCGGCGAGCAGGGCCTCCACCTGGACTGCGGGCAGCCGCAAGAACGAAAAGCCGAACCGGGAGGTCGACTCGGCATCCAGGGCGGCCAGGCCGTTCAGCCACCGCTGCTTCAGCAAGACCGGCGCCTCGCTGAGGAGAAGGTCGATGTAGTCGGCGACGCGCGCCTCCTTGGCCCCCGGCGAGCGCTCGTCAGCCGGAATGATGGCTTCGACGAGCGCTTCCACCGTCTGGTACTGGGCGCTCGTCAGCACCAGGAGCCGCGGCGTGGCCTTCGCCCGCTGGATCTCGGCGAAGGCGGCCAGCCCTTCCTCGGACAGCCAGGGCAGCAGGGTGACGGCGCCGGCGCCAGCGGCGAGGGCCTTGAGCGCGGTGCGGCGCGTGACGACTGGGCCGATGGGCATCGGCGCCCTCCCTTGGATGGGTCCGATTCTAGACCCGCCTGGAGTGCCGCCGCGGAGATAAAATGCGCCTTCCCATCATGGGCGGAGCATGACGAGCCTGACCCGTCGCCAGAGCCTGCGTCTTTTCGGGGGCGGGCTGGCCGGAGTGGCGTTGTGGCCGGCGCGGGAGCGGCTCGCCCACGCGGGCCAGGGCGTGCAGTTCAAGGTGGGCGTCACCGACTGGGACCTCCGCCAGGAGAACAAGCCCGAGGCGATCGCCCTGGCCAAGCGGCTCGGTTTCGACGGCGTGCAGGTCAGCCTGGGCAAGGGAAAGGAGCGTCTGCCCCTGGTCGATCCCGCGTTACAGAGGACGTACCTGGAGGAGTCGAAGCGCGTCGGCCTGCCCATCGCCTCGGTGTGCCTCGAGATCCTGCACACCAACGTTCTCAAGTCCGACCCCCTCGGCCGACGGTGGGTGACGGACTCCATTCCCATCGCGCGCGCCCTGGGCGTCAAGGTCATCCTGCTGCCCTTCTTCGGCAGGGGAGCCCTGGAAACCCAGGCGGAGATGGACTACGTGGGCGACGTCCTGCGGGAGGTGGCGCCTTTGGCAGAGAAGGCCGGCGCCATCCTCGGCCTGGAAGACACGATCTCCGCCCGCGACAACGTCCGCATCATGGAACGGACCCGGTCACCGGCCGTGCTGACCTATTACGACGTCGGCAACTCGACCAGGGGCGGCTTCAACGTGGTGGAGGAGATCCGCTGGCTGGGCGCGGACCGCATCTGCGAGGTCCATCTCAAGGACAACCCGCACTACCTCGGCAGAGGCACCATCGACTTCCCCGCGGTGGTCGATGCCTTGGCCGATATCGGCTTCAGCCAGTGGGCTCAACTGGAGACGTCGAGCCCGAGCGGCTCGGTCGAGCAGGACCTCGCCATCAACCTGGCCTACATCCGCGGGGTCATCGCGCGCCGGCAGGCCGGCTAGTCCTCCGCCACCGGAGCAGGATCCGCCCGAGGCACGCCTTCAAGGGCAACGGGTCGCGTCTAGCTTCGGAAGAAGACGTGCCGCAGCGCCAGGCCCCCCGTGAGCCCCAGCAACGTGATCGACGCGGCGGCCCACACGTACATCCACACGGGCGGGACCCCATGGATTCTCCGCCGCCACAGCATCAGGGCGATGACGATGATCGCGAGCGAGATCAGCGGCCCGTAGATCCGCAGGATTCGCGCGCGGGCGCGGGACTTTTGGTTCTTGACGAAGTCCCTTTCGCTGTCGACGACCCTGAGGTCCCGGAACCTGGCGGCGGGATTGTGCATGACCGGGATCTGCTGCCCGGCGGAGTACCCTTGCCTGCCCGGCTGATACCGCTCGACCTGCCCGCCGGCGAGACCTTGGAGCTCGTAGCTCCCGCTGGTGCGCCGCCCGGGTGGAGTGCGATCCACACGCTCCACCACGAAGATGGCTTCCCGGTAGCGCGGCGCCTCGTACGCGAGCCAGGCGCTCCGAAGCACGAAGGGAGCCGTCAGGAATGCGAAGCAGCCGGCCAGCAGGCAGAGGACGCCCGCCAGATGTACTCCGACGTCGAGGGCCCTCTTGCCGGCCCCGCTCATTCGTAGCGCAGCGCGCGTCGCCTCAGCCCTTTGCGACCCCGAGCCGTACCAGCACGTCATGCGGCGCGCCGCCCGTCCACTCGGCCACGAACGTGTTGCCCTGGTAGCCCAGGTCCTCGATCCCCATCTTGCTGCTCCAGAAGCCCGAGGCGGTGAGGTCGCGGAACGAGTTGAAGAACGAAGGCCCGTGATGGATGTGGACGATCAGCTGCTTCGGCTCCCTCATCTCCGCCTCTTCCTCCTCTTCGTCGTGGCCCTTGAAGTAGGCGATCTCGTCGAGGAGCGCCGTGCGCTCCGCCTCCGTGCAGGCCACGAAGTCCCGGCCGAAGCGCTTCGTGCAGATCGAGTGGATCCAGGCCAGGCCGCCGCGCATCGCCGTCTGGCGCTCCTCGCGCGAGCGGTCGGAGTCCGTGGGGTCGTCCATGAGGTAGTCCATGAACTCGGGCACGCCGGCGTCGGTGGCCGAGCCCGACCGCTCGTCCTTCGGGATGATCAGGTCCACGAGGATCCGCACGGTCTGCCATTCGTGAGGGGTGAAGAACTTCGGCTTGTAGGCGGCGCCCCGGGCCGCCGCCTTCACCGCCTTCGCGGCGTGGGCGCTGGCCGCGCCCGCCATCGCGGAGCCGAACCCGAAGGCCAGCGGCGCCGCCCCGATCAAACGCAGAGCCTCCCGGCGTCCGATGCTCACAAGTTCCCCTTCCGCTTCTCCTCGACGATCCGCTCGGCCGTCCTCATGGACAAGGCCAGGATCGTCCAGGTCATGTTCTTGTGGGCGTTGCTCACGAACGGCCCGCTATCGGCTACGAAGAGATTCTTGCAGTCGTGCGCCTGGCACCACTCGTTGACGACCGAGGTGCGCGGGCTCGTGCCCATGCGCGTCGTGCCCGCCTCGTGGATGATCTCGCCGCCCAGCTTGAGGCCCCAGTCGCGCTCGCGATCGGGCAGCTTGCCCAGCACCTTGCCGCCCATGGCCTCGATGATCTCGGCCGACGTCTCGACCATGTGCCGGGCCTGGGCCAGCTCCTGCTGTGACCACCTCCAGTGGAAGCGGAGCACGGGGATGCCCCACCGGTCCACCACCGTCGGATCGATCTCGCAGTAGCAATCGCGGCTGGGCAGCATCTCTCCCCGGCCCGAGAAGCCCACGATAGACCCCCACAGGCGCCGGTAGTCGTCCTTCAGCTTCTTGCCATAGCCGCCACCCTGGATCTTGTGGATGCCGCCCATGAAGCCGTAGCCCGGCATGTCGCGGCCGCCCCAGGTCTCGAGGTGGTAGCCGCGGGCGAAGTCGAGCTTGCGGTTGTCGAGCCACCACGGCATGTAGACGTGCATGCCGCCCGCCCCGTCCTCGTTGAACGGCGGCAGGCCCTCCAGCCTGGGGATCTGGCCCTGCACGCTGGTGCCGGTCGTGTCCGTGAGGTAGCGGCCGACCGCGCCGCTGGAGTTGGCAAGGCCGCCCTGATGGCGGGGAGCCTTGGAGTTCAGCAGCAGCCGCGCGGTCTCGCAGGCGCTGGCCGCCAGCACCACCACCTTCGCCTTCACCTGCGCCTCGCGGCCGGTGGCCGTGTTCACGTAGGAGACCGCGGTGGCGAGGCCCTCGTCGTTGGTCAGGACCTCGCGGGCCATGGCGCCGGTCAGGACCTTGAGCCGTCCGGTCGCGAGCGCCGGCGGCAGCAGCACCGATGGGGTCGAGAAGTTCGAGGCCGTGGAGCAGCCCCGTCCGCATTGACCGCAGTAGTGGCAGGCAGGCCGGCCGCCCAGAGGCCGGGTCAGGATCGACAGCCGTGACGGGATGCACGTGATCTTTAGCCCATCGCACGCCTTCTTGATGAGCCGCTCGTAGGCGCGGGGGGCGGGCGGCGGCTGGAAGATGCCGTCGGGCTCGTTCTCCAGCCCTTCGTTGGTGCCGAACAGGCCGACCATCTGGTCGAGCTTGTCGTAGTACGGCTTGATGTCCTCGTAGGAGATCGGCCAGTCGTCGCCCAAGCCGTCGCGGCTGCGGCCCGTGAAATCCCAGGGGCCGAAGCGCAGCGAGATGCGGCCCCAGTGGTTCGTCCGCCCCCCCAGCATGCGCGCCCGCCACCAGAGGAACTTCTGTCCCTCGGCCACGGTGTAGGGCTCCCCCTCGAGGTCCCAGCCGCCCAGGCAGCCGTCGAACTCCCCGAACGGCTTCTGGCGGGAGCCGGCGCCTCTGCGCGGGGAGGAGTAGGACCAGGCGAACATGGCCCCGTCTCTGGCCGCGTCCCACATCGGCCCCGCCTCCAGGAGCGCCACCCGCGCGCCGCCCTCGGTGAGCACCTTGGCCGCCATGCCTCCGCCGGCCCCCGAGCCCACCACGCAGACGTCGTACTCTTCGGCCATCAGTCTCTCGGCAGCGGGGGCTCCGGCTCGGCCAGCTCGCGTATCCAGATGTTGCCATAGCGGACCGCGTCGCCGTGGTCCTGGAGGCCCAGCGGGAGCTTGTCGGCGTGCGCCTTGTACGGGGGCCGCGACTTGTGGGCCGTGGGTCCGGGCAGCTCCCGGCCGTCCTGGACGAGAACGCCGTTGTGGAGGACGGTGACGCGCGCCGGGCTGACGAGCCCTCCCCCCGCGTTGAACCGGGGCTGCCGGAAGACGATGTCGTAGGTCTGCCACTGTCCCGGCGGGCGCGAGGCGTTGACGAGCGGCGGGTACGCCCCGTAGAGCGCGGCCGCCTGCCCGTCGGGATAGGTCCGGTTCCCGTGGGAATCGAGGACCTGGACTTCGTACAGGCCCATCAGGAAGACACCGCTGTTCCCGCGGTGCTGGCCTTCCCCCGCTCCGGGCGTGGGCGTCGCCCACTCGAGGTGGAGCTGGCAGTCGCCGAATCCCTGCTCGGTGCGGATGTCGCCAGCCCCCGCCACCACCTCCATGTAGCCGTTCTCGACCTTCCACCGGGCGGGATTCCCGTCCTTCTTGGAGCGCCACTTCGCGAGGTCCTTCCCGTCGAAGAGGACCACGGCGTCGGAGGGCGGCGCAGCCGGCCGCTCCGGCGGTGGGCCCGGGTCGACGACCGGGGGCTGGGGCCGACTCTCGTCGTGGATGGGCCATTCCTTTGCCGGCTGGCCGGAGGCGGCGGTGCCGAGAGCGGCCATCACCAGCGCCACGAGGGCGACGTTCACCGTCACGTCCATGGCTCGGGCTCCTTTCGCGCCTCCAATTCTTGCAGATCCTCCGCCGCACCCGGCAACCTTTTCATGAGCCGGCGCGTCTCATGCTCGCACGCGTGCAGCGGCGCCCTGTCCCACCCGAGGAGGAGCGCGATGACGAGACCGGTCCTGCTGTCTACGTCTCGAACCGTTCGCCGGCGTCGGCCGGGGCGTTCGCCAGCACCGCGTTGGCGGCGGCGACATCCTGCACGCCCACCCCGGTCAGGTCGCACACGGTGAGCAGGGCGTCGCCACCGCGCACCTCGCGTCCGGCCGCCACGAGCGCTCCCAGCTCGACCGCTCGGCCCGCCTGATCGGGCGCGTGCTGGAGCTCACCGATCGTGCGACACTGCTCGAGCGAGTCGACCACGAGGACCTCCGCCCGCCGGAGCAGATCGGGGTCGAGCTCCTGCTTGCCGACGCCATCGGATCCGACCGCGGTCACGTGCGCGCCGCCGCGCACCCATGACGACTCGACGAGCGCCGTACGCGACGCCGTGCACGTGATCACCACGTCCGCGTCGCGGATCGCTTCCTCGATCTCCGCGACGGCCCGGCCGCCCACCGCTTCGGCGGCCGCGGCCGCCTTCGCCGGGTCGCGACCCCAGACCCGCACCTCGAACCCGCCGGGCCGGACCACGCGCAACGCCTCGACCTGCCGGCGCGCCTGGATCCCCGTCCCCACGACCGCCACCCGGCCGACGCGTTCGGGTGCGAGCCACCGCGCCGCGACGCCGCCCGCCGCGCCCGTCCGCAGGTCCGTGAGGTAGCCCCCGTCGAGCAGGAACGCGCGCGGCGCGCCGGTCGTCGCGTCGAACACGAGGACGAGCCCGTCGATCGCGGGCCCGGCCCCGCCGGCGAAGCCGCTCGCGACCTTCACCGCGTACGCCGGGGCGCCGTGCAGGTGACCGGCCTTGACGTGGATCTCGCCGCCCGCTTCCGGCACGTCGAGGTGGATCACGCCGGGGAGCTCGGCGCGGCCCGAAGAATACGCGACCAAGGCCGCCTCCACCGCGTCGATGCACGCCGCCATGCCGAGCGCGCGCTGGACGTCGTCGCGCCGCAGGATCCGCACCATCCGCTCAGGGACTCGGCCGTGCGCGGGCCGTGGATCGTAGCCGAACCGAGTCAGGACAGGACCAAACGATCAAGCCTTCCGGCATGTCACGATCAGCTCGAAGGGCTTTCTCATCACGTCGGCCCAGAGATCGGTGCCGTGCTTCTCAACCCCCTCAAGAGAAGGGGTGGGCACCACCCAGCGGATCTCGGCTAGTCCTGCGCCTTGGAGAGCGGACTCCAGGGACTCCTTGCCCCAGTAGTAGGCCGTGACCTCAGGGCTCGTGTTGTCGCCCAACGTTACGGAGAACGTCAATGGGTCGCCGTCCGACGCGTCCTCTGAGATACGCACGTTAAAGCAGTACTTGTCGTAGTAATGCGGCTTTCGGGACAGGTCGTAGTTCAATTGGTAGCCTATGAAGCATCCGTCGGAGTTGAGGTTTCTCGAGATGCTCTTACACATTCCCTTCAGATGTTCCAAAGAGCTCGCATAGTGCAGGAGGTGGATACCGGTGACGATATCAAAGTCTCCCAAATGTTCCAGCGCTCCTGCGTCCCCGACCATGTACTCCACTCCGAGACGCTCTGCCTCCTCCCGAGACCTCGTGGCACGAATCATGTCTTCTGAAAGGTCCACGCCCATGACGCGAGTGGCCCCGCGCCGCCGAAGCTCCTTTGCGTAGTATCCGGTTCCACACGCCAGGTCAAGGACGGACAAGCCTGTCACGTCGCCGAGGATCTGATAGACGGAGGGCAGTTCGACATACTGGCGGAGGGGTACCAGGGTGAAGGACTGATCGTAGATTGCAACAACATCGGCACCGTACTGATCGCTCATCGTTTCTCACCTCCCCCGCGTTCCGACGAGACCCTGAACTTGCAGCTGCGGACGCATCGGTTCCCACCCGAGCAGCGACACGCGGGCAGGCTACGCCGCTCGGGCGGCGGCGGTCAAGGTCGGGTTCGGGTCACGCCCACCGTGCCGGCACGCCCCAGCCCTCGCCATGGGGCTGGCGCGGAGGGCTCGGCTCTCGCTTCCCCATGCTCAGTTCGAGCGCAGGAGCGGATGCGGACCGCGCTGGTCGAACCGCCACAGTCCGGCCCGCCGAGCGGCGGCGAACGCCGCCTCGATCTCGGCCGGCCGCGGCGCGCGGTTGATGGCGTCGTGCTTCACGGTGCCGTTGGCCGCGATCTGACCGACCTGGTACTCCGGGCGGTACTGGCTCATCACGTTGACGTAGGTGTCGGGCGACACCTCGCGGGCCAGCCACTCGAAGATGGCGGCCGCTTCGTCCTCCTGGCCCGGCATGACGAGATGGCGCACCAGCACCCCGCGGCGCGCCAGGCCGTCGGGGCCGAACTTCAGCGGACCCACCTGGCGGTGCATCTCGAGGATCGCCTCGCGGGCCCGCTCCGGATAGTCCCGGGCCCGGGCGAGGGCCAGCGCGGTCTCCGCCTTCCAGAACTTGAAGTCCGGCATGTAGACGTCCACCAGCCCCTCGAGCAGCCGCAGCGAGCGCAGAGCGTCATACGCGCTCGTGTTGTAGACGATGGGCACGCGCAGGCCCCGCGGCGCCGCCTCCGCGATCGCCTCGATGACCTGCGGCGCGACGTGCTCGGGGGTGACGAAGTTGATGTTGTGACAGCCGCGCTCCTGCAGGCCGAGCATCAGCTCCGCGATCTCGCGGGGCCCGCACTCCTTGCCCGAGAGCTTCTGCGAGATCTCCCAGTTCTGGCAGAACGAGCAGCGGAGGTTGCAGAGGCTGAAGAAGATCGTGCCCGAGCCGCGCCAGCCGCGCAGGCAGTCCTCCTCGCCGAAGTGGGGGAAGGCGCTGGACACGATCGCGTACCGCCCCGTGTGGCACGCGCGCGTCTCGCTCTTCAGCCGATTGTTGCCGCAGTCCCGCGGACAGCAGTGGCAGCTCTCGAGCTCGCCGAGCGCCGCGGCCACCCGCTCGTCCAGCCGGCCTTCACGATGCAGGCGGAGGCAGCCCGGCTCGTCGTCGTCGAGCAGGAACCGGGGATCCGGCTCCGTCCTGCGCGACCCGGCCCACATCACCGCGATCGTAGAGCGGGGGGAGCCGGACGGCAAGGGCTTCGGAACACGGAGCCAGCCGCGGGCGCGCAGGGGCCATGGACCAGAAAGCGACGGATGGGAATGACTCGCGCGCAAGCTCCTACCCGGCCCAAGAGAATGCCGGTTGTCCCGGGGCCGGCCGAGTGTAGGATCGCCCCGGCGGGCGGCTCGCCGGCGGATGCCGCCGCGCCTTGGAGGCTCCATGGACGCGCCCGAGACGACGTCGCTGCCGGCGAACGCCTACAAGCCCCTGGCCGCCGGGGAGGCCTACCTCCCCCTGGTGCCCTCGGCCGCCGCCCCCCCGGAGGTCACGGCGCGTTCCGTGGGCTGGGGCCTCTTCCTCTGCGCGATCTTCACGGTCGCCACCTGCTACTCCGCGCTCAAGGTGGGCCAGGGCATGGAGGCGGCGATCCCCATCTCGATCCTGGCCATCGGCCTGGCGCGGGTCTACAGGCGCCGGTCGACCATCCTCGAGAACGTGATCATCACCGCCATCGGGGGGGTGGCGGGGGCCCTGGCCAGCGGCGCCGTGTTCACGCTGCCGGCCCTCTACATGCTGAAGCTCGACCCCCATCCCCTCCAGACCATCGCCCTCGGCCTGCTGGGAGGCGCCCTCGGCGTTCTCTTCCTCATCCCCCTCCGCCGCTACTTCGTCCGGGAGATGCACGGCCGGCTTCCCTATCCCGAGGCCACCGCGATCACGGAGGTTCTGGTCACCGGCGAGAAGGGCGGGTCGCAGGCGCGCCTCCTGCTCGAGGCCACCGCCATCGCCGGGGTCTACGACTTCTTCGTGACCACCTTCCAGGTGTGGCGCGAGTTCGTGGACCTGCAGTTCG
>Ga0214472_10005047_pt1 | contig 13877 bp, 7 predicted proteins | sample RVTome_6_FD_207662 | JGI IMG/M metagenome (GOLD analysis project Ga0214472, IMG submission 207662) | Soil microbial communities from uranium-contaminated site in the Upper Colorado River Basin, Wyoming, United States - RVT140D175 | ecosystem: Environmental > Terrestrial > Soil > Contaminated >... | reverse complement strand
GCCCAGGATCTGGGGCTTCATGATGTCCCAGTCCTTGTCGTCGGTCTTGGTGACGGTGATGAAGTCGGAGCCCAGGAACACCCCGGAAATGCCGTCGACGCCGAACAGCGCGGTCGCCAGCGGCGAGCGCTGCGCCGCCTGGGAGTCGGTGAAATTGGCGGTCTTCGATTCCATGACCGGGCAGCCGGGCAGGAATTTCAAGGTCGCGGGATTGGGCGTGCGTTCGGTCTGAATGAACATGTCCAACCTCTTTCTCTGCCTTTCCGGGGGCCCCCGGGGTCGGGTCCCCGCCGGCGACCGCCGCACCAATGGCGCGGCCGTCCGCCGGTGGATAACCACATAGGGACCCGGGGCCCCGCCATCAAGGCCGCCGGCCGGCAGAGTATAGGCCAAACCGGCATCGGCCGGGCATCCCTTATTTTCCGGCGTCCCGTAGCACCCTGTATTGGCTTGCTATATCAGCATTCGCGCGGGGCGCCCACGCGCAGGAGGCCGACGATGTCGTGGACTTCCGCCAGAATCGGCTCGGCGATGGTACGCGCCCGCCTGGTGCCCGCGGCCAGCACGCCGTCGACGTGGGCGGGATCGGCCATCAGCCGCACCATCTCATCCCGGATCGGCGCCAGCTTGGCAACGGCAAGCTCGGCGAGTTCCTTCTTGAAGGCGGAGAACTGCTTGCCGCCGAAGCGCTGGCACACGGCGCCGATGTCCGCATCCGCGAGCGCCGCGTAGATGCCCATCAGGTTGGCGGCCTCGGGGCGGTCCTTGAATTCCGCTGGCGACTCCGGCAACGGGTGCGGATCGGTCTTCGCCTTCTGGATCTTGCGGGCGATGGCGTCGGCGTCGTCGGTGAAGTTGATGCGCGACATCTCCGACGGCTCCGACTTGCTCATCTTGGCCTTTCCGTCGCGGAGCGACATGACGCGCGTCCCGGCGCCGAAGATCAACGGCTCAATCATCGGGAAGAAATCGACGCCGAAATCGTTGTTGAACTTCTGCGCGATGTCGCGCGCCAGCTCCAGGTGCTGCTTCTGGTCGTCGCCGACCGGCACGTGGGTGGCCTTGTAAAGCAGGATGTCGGCGGCCATCAGATTGGGATAAGCGTAAAGGCCGACCGAGGCGTTCTCGCGATTCTTGCCTGCCTTCTCCTTGAACTGGGTCATCCGGTTGAGCCAGCCGAGCCGCGCCACGCAATTGAAGATCCACGCCAGCTCGGCGTGGCCCGGGACCTGGCTCTGGTTGAACAGGATATGACGCTTGGCGTCGACGCCGGCGGCCAGCAACGCGGCCGCAACGCTGCGGGTGTTCGCCGTCAGCTCCTTGGGGTCCTGCCACACGGTGATGGCGTGTAGATCGACGATGCAGAACAGGCACTCGTAATCGTCCTGCAACCGTACCCAGTTGCGGATGGCGCCGAGATAGTTGCCGAGGTGCAGATCGCCGGTCGGCTGAACGCCGGAAAAGATTCGCGCCATGGTCTTCATCCCCTATCGCGGCCGACAGGACCGGCGTTCGCTCGGGCCCGTTTTATGGCGCTTGTGGCGAAACCGGTCAAGGGCTTGTCCGGACCCGGGAAAGCGACCTACATCACGACGCGCCGCCACTCCGGGTGAGGCTCTTCAGATCGCTCAGGCGGGCGGCGCCGAGAGCGGCGGCGAGCGCGCCGAACACCGCCATGCCGCCCAATACGAGGACGGCGAGCGCAGCAATCCGTTCGGAGAGCGACCCGGCTAGGCTCGCCTGCAAGGGCGTCAACGCCGCAAATAGCGTCAGCGCCATGCCGGCGGCGGCGACAACCACGCGCGGCACGCGGCGGGCAAGGCGCGCATCGACCACCAGATGGCCGCGGCGGCCGAGTACGTAGGCGAGAAGCCCGGCGTTGAGCCAGCTCGCGACCGCCGTCGCGGTGGCGATGCCGACGTGCTTCAGCGGCACCATGAGTATCAGGTTCAGCACCAAGTTGACGATCAGGCAGACGACCGAAATCTTGACCGGGGTCGCGGTGTCCTCGCGGGCAAAGAAACCGGGCGCCAGCGCCTTCACCAGCACGTAGGCCGGCAACCCGGCGGCGAACACGGCCAGCGCCTGGGCGGTCGCCCGTGTCTCGGTGGGGCCGAAGGCGCCGCGCTCGAACAGCACCCGGATCACCGGCTCGGCGATCACCACCAGGGCCGCCGCCGCCGGCAGCGTCAGCAGGAACGACAACTCGAGCGCCCGGTTCTGACTCGCCAGCGCCGCCTCGGTGTCGCCGGCGCGCACCTGTCGCGACAGCAGCGGCAACAGTGCCGTGCCAACGGCGACGCCGATGACGCCGAGCGGCAGCTGGTTGACCCGATCGGCGTAGAATAGATACGAGATCGAACCGGTCGGCAGCAGCGACGCGATCACGGTGTCGATCACCAGGCTGATCTGGTAGACGCCGGCCCCGACGGCTACCGGCAGCATGCGGCGCAGCAGCACGCGCACGTCGTCCGTCAGCCGCGGCCTGGGCAGCCGGAGCCAGACGCCGGCGCGGCCGCAGGCGACGAACAGCCAGGCTGCCTGCAGGACGCCGGCCGCGAACACGCCCCACGCCAGCGCGTGGCCCGGCGTCTCGGCGACGCGGGCGAAGAGGAGGAGAGCCCCGATCAGGCACAGATTGAGCAGGATCGGCGTTGCCGCGGCGGCGGCGAAGCGGCCGAGCGAATTGAGTACGCCGGCCATCAGCGACACCAGCGAGATGAAAAGGATATAGGGGAACGTGATGCGGGTCAGCATCACTGCCAGGTCGAATTTTTCCGGCGACGCGATGAAGCCCGGCGCGAAACCCATCATCACCAGCGGCATGCCGAGCTCGATGAGGACCACGAATGCCGCAAGAGACCAGAACAGGACGCTGAAGGCGGCGTCGGCGAACTGCCGCGCGTGCTCCTTGCCCTTGGCCTCGAGGCCACCGGCGTACATCGGCACGAACGCCATGCTGAAGGCGCCCTCGGCAAACAGCCGCCGGAACAGGTTGGGCAGCTTGAAAGCGACGAAGAACACGTCGGCGACGCCGCCGGCGCCGAGCACGGCGGCGATCAGGATGTCGCGCAGGAAGCCGAGGACGCGGCTAAAGAGGGTAAAGACGCCGACCGTGGCGATGGACCTGAGGAGCGCCATGGGCGCCTGAATAAAGGTTTTTTGTGTCATCGGAAAGGCGGCTCCTCCCGGCAGGGGGGCGCCGCCCTGAGCCGGCCGCGGGCGCCCTCAGCGCGCCAGCTATTCCGCCGCCTCGATGCCTTCCGCGGTCTTGGTCCTGCCGCCTTTGCGGCCGGCGGTCTTCGGAGCTTCCGATTCGGACGCGCCGGGCGAGATTGCTTCCAGCAGGCGTTGGCGGAGCTGGTCCAGCTTCTCCTCGCGATCGACCTTCAGGCCGAATACGTCCTTGACGTAGAACACGTCGACGACACGCTCGCCGAAGGTGGCGATGTGGGCGCTCGAGATCTGCAAGCCCGACGCGGTCAGCGCCGCCGTCAGGTCGTGCAGCAACCCCGGCCGGTCGCGGCCGTTGATCTCGATCACCGTGTGCTGGTCGGAGGCCTTGTTGTCGATCAACACCCTCGGCGGCACCTTGAACACCTTGGTTCGGCTGGGCAGCGCCTTGGTCTGCGCCGCTTCCAATTCGCGGCCCGGATTGAGCCGGCCGGATAGCGCGTCCTCGACCCGCCGGGTCAGCCGCTTAAGCCGGTCGCCGGCGGCGTAGGCGTGGCCGCTCGCGTCCTGGACCCAGAACGTGTCCAACGCCATGCTGTTGGCGAGCGTCATGATCTTGGCGTCGACGACCGAGGCCCCGGACAACGCCATGGCGCCGGCGATCTTGGCGAACAGACCGGGATGGTCCTGGGCGTAGATGGTGATCTCGGTGACGTCGCGTTCCGGCTCGACGCGGGTTTCGATATGGAGGCCGTGGCCGCGGGCCTCGGCGTCGCGGATGAAATTGGCGTGGTGTGCCAGGGTATCGGTGTCGAATGCCAGCCAATAATCGGGATAGCCGCGGGCGAGGTGTTTCTCGATCTCGTCCGCCGGCCAGCCGGCGAGTTTTTCCCTGAGTTGCGCTTTGGCGTACTCGACCCGTTCGCCGCGGCGCTCGTGCGGCAGGCCGCCGGTCATTTCCTCCTGGGCGCGGTAGTAGAGCTCGCGCAGCAGCCCCGCCTTCCAGGCGTTCCAGACGTTGGGGCCGACGGCACGGATGTCGGCGACGGTCAGGATCAAAAGCAGACGCAGGCGCTCGGGCGACTGCACGACGGCGACGAAATCGCGGATGGTCTTCAGATTGTAGATGTCGCGCTTGAAGGCGGTGTTGCTCATCAACAGGTGATAGCGCACCAGCCACGAGACGGTTTCGGTCTCCCACTCGTTGAGCCCGAGCCGGGGGCCGAGCTCGATTGCGATGTCGGCGCCGATCTCGGAGTGGTTGCCGCCGCGTCCCTTGGCGATGTCGTGCAGCAGCACGGAGACGTACAGCACGCGCAGCGACTGCACCTCGCCGATCACCGCGCACGAAACCGGATGGTCCTGCTTCAGCCGGCCTTCCTCGATCCCCTTCAGGATGCCGATGGCGCGGATGGTGTGCTCGTCGACGGTGTAGACGTGATACATATCGTACTGCATTTGGGCGACGACGCGGCCGAAATCGGGCACGAATCGGCCGAACACGCCGGCCTCGTTGAGCCGCATCAGCGTCACTTCCGGATTTGCGCCGGTCAGCATCTCCATGAAGAGGCGATTCGCCTCCGGGTCGTTCTGCAGATTCTTGTCGACTAGCTTCAGGTTCTGCGTAACCAGCCTTAGCGCATTCGGATGCACGTCGAGATCGTGCTGCTGCGCCAGCCGGAATAGCCGCAACATCTTCACCGGCGTTTTCTTAAAGGCATCCTTGCCCTCGACGGTCAGACGGTCGCCATCGACGATGAAGTCCTCTATCTCCCGTTTGCGGAAGCCAAAGGTCAGGAACTTGAACCGTTGCCGGCTTTTCTTGTGCTGTTCCTCGAGCACGGCGCATAGGATGCGCGTCAGGTCGCCGACGTCCTTGGCGACCAGGAAGTAGTGCTTCATGAACCGCTCGACGCCCTTGACGCCGGCGCGGTCGGCGTAGCCCATTCGGTCGCTAATCTCGCTCTGCACGTTGAAGGTCAGCCGCTCTTCGGCGCGGCCGTTGAGGTAATGCAGATGACAGCGCACGGTCCACAGGAACGCCTCGGCCTTGGCGAACGTGCGCACGTCGCGGGCGGTCAGTACGCCGAGTTTCTGCAGCTCTTTTACGTCGTCGACCCGATACAGGTACTTGGCGATCCAGTAGAGGGTCTGCAGGTCGCGCAGGCCCCCCTTGCCTTCCTTGATGTTGGGCTCGAGCACGTAACGGGTATCGCCCATGCGGTCATGGCGGGCGTCGCGCTCGGCGAGCTTGGCTTCGACGAAGGCGAGGCTGCCGCTGCCGGCGATCTCGTCCTGGTAGCGGCGCTTGAACTCCTTGAACATCGCCTGGTCGCCCCACAACCAGCGCGCTTCGAGCAGGCTGGTGCGAATGGTCATGTCGTCGCGGGCGAGCCGGATCGCCTCGTCGATGGAGCGCGTGGCGTGGCCGACCTTCAAGCCTAAGTCCCACAGCGTATAGAGGATGAACTCGACCACCTGCTCGGAGTGCGCCGTCAGCTTATAGGGAAGCAGGAACATCAGATCGATGTCCGAAAAGGGTGCCATCTCGCCGCGGCCGTAGCCGCCGGTGGCGGTGACGCTCAACAACTCGCCGGTGGTCGGGTTGGCGGCCGGATAGATGCTTTTCAGCGTAAAGTCGTAGATGCTGCGGATCAGCTGGTCGACCAGATAGGCGTTGGCGCGCACTACCTCGCTGCTCGGGGCTCTCTCCTCCTCGAAGCGGCGGCGGATCTCCCGCCAGCCGTCGGTGTGGGCGGCCTTGAAGATCTCGAGCACCTGGGTTTGCGTCTTCGGCGTGTATCCGGACCACCCGACAAGGTCGTCGAGCTTGGCGAGCAGCGCCTTGCGGTCGATGATGTCGCGGGGCTTGGCTATGGTGGCCATGATGGGGTCCGACACCCGTTATAGCGGCGGCGGGGAATCGGTTAAAGGAGGAAAGGATGGCCGAGAAATGCTTGCTGATCGTCGACGTACAGCGGGGATTCATCAATCAATGGACGGCCCACATCCCGGCCGCCGTCGAGGCGTTGCAGGGTGGCTTCGAGCGGGTGGTGGCGACGCGGTTCTTCAACCCCGAGGGCTCGTTCTACCGCCGCCTTATCGGCTGGCAGCGGTTCGCCAGGGAATCCGACGACTTTCCGCTGGCCTTCCGGCCGGCCACAAGCGCGCCGGTGATCGACAAGCCGACCTATACCTGCGTCGGGCCTGAGTTCCTGAAAACGCTTGCCGGCTGGGGCGTGGGGCGCGTGCATATCTGCGGCATCGCCACCGACAATTGCGTGCTGAAATGTGCCGTCGACCTGTTCGAGACCGGGATCGAACCGGTGGTGCTTGCCCACGCCACTGCCAGCCACGGCGGCCCGGACTGCCACGCGGCCGGTATCAAGATCCTGCAACGGTTCATCGGCACCAAGCAGGTGGTCTATTAGCCTTTGAATTAAAATAATAATTTAATATAGACTCAGGTGAATAACTTTATTTGACAGGCCCTTTTCGAAGCCTGGGCGGGGCTTCCCGGAGGGCGGTCCCAAAGCCCTTTCATTCGGCGAAGATCAGTCGAATGATTCTATCCAGGGCACCTGCCCAGGCATCACCTCGCCATGCCCCTCGGTAGTGATCGGCGCCGGCAAAAATGACTTTTTCAATGCAAAAATAACAGGTTATATGTTTCCCAGTAATCTAAATCTAAGATTAGCCGGGTTATCTTGTTCCAAAGACTCGCAAAAAGATCACCGGCGGTCATTCCCGGTCGGCGGCCAGTGCCTTCAGCTCGTAGATCAATTCCAGCGCCTGTTTCGGCGTCAGCTGGTCGGCGTCGGCGGCCGCCAGCGCCGCAAGTACCGGCGACGCCGGGTTGGCGGGGGCGGCCTTGGCCCCCTCGACGGCGCGGAAAAGCGGCAGGTCCTCGGCCAGCCGGGTGATCGCCGACGACTGCTCGCTCTCCTCGAGGGTCGCCAGCACCTCACTCGCGCGGGCGGTCACCGCCTTCGGCAGCCCGGCGAGCTCGCCGACATGGATGCCGTAGGAGCGGTCGGCGGCGCCGGCGGCGACCTCGTGCAGGAACACCACGTCGCCTCGCCATTCCTTGACCCGCATGGTGTGGCAGCGAAGCCTGGGCAGCTTCGCGGCCAGCGCCGTCAGCTCGTGATAGTGGGTGGCGAACAACGCCCGGCAGCGGTTGACCTCGTGCAGGTGCTCGACCACCGCCCAGGCGATGGAGAGGCCGTCGAAAGTGGCGGTGCCGCGGCCGATCTCGTCGAGGATCACCAGCGCCCGCGGACCGGCGCGGTTGAGAATCGCCGCCGTCTCCACCATCTCGACCATGAACGTCGAGCGCCCGCGCGCCAAGTCATCGGCGGCGCCGACGCGCGAGAACAGCCGATCCACGGTGCCGATGCGGGCTTCGGCGGCGGGCACGAACGAGCCCATCTGGGCGAGGACGGCGATCAGCGCGTTCTGGCGCAAAAACGTGCTCTTGCCGGCCATGTTGGGGCCGGTGAGCAGCCACAGCCGGCCTGAGTCCTCGTCGCCGTTGTCCGACAGCTTGCAACCGTTGGCGACGAAGGCAGCCTCGCCCCTTTCCGCCAGCGCCGCCTCGACCACCGGATGGCGGCCGTCCTTGACGTCGAAGGTGGTCCCGGAGTCGACCATGGGCCGCAAGTAGCGCCGCTCGACGGCGACCGTCGCCAATCCGGCGGCGACGTCGAGGGCGGCGAGCGCGTGGGCGGCGGCGGCGATCGGCTCGGCCAAGCCGACGACTTCGCTGACCAGGTCCTCGAACAGTTTCAGCTCGAGCGCCAGCGCCTGGTCGGCGGCGCGCGCGATGCGGCCTTCCAGATCGCCGAGTTCGACCGTCGAGTAGCGCACCGCGCCGGCCATGGTCTGACGGTGGATGAACGGGCCGTCCGCCCCGAGCGGGACCTTGTCCGCCTTTTTGGCTGGCACCTCGATGAAGTAGCCGAGCACGTTGTTGTGCTTGATCTTCAACGACGCTACGCCGACGTCGGCGGCATAGCGGCTTTGCAGGCCGGCGATCAGGCGCCGGCTTTCGTCGCGCAGCGCCCGGAGCTCGTCGAGGGCGGGCGAATAGTCGTGGGCAATGAAGCCACCGTCGCGGGCATACAACGGAAGCTCGGCGGCGAGCGCCCGCTCCAGCCGCCCGATCAACGGATCATGATGGCCGAGGCCGCGGGCGGCGGCGGCGATGCCGGTAGGCGCCCCATCGCCTGTGCCTTCCAGCGCCGCCTTCACTTGGCCGGCTCGCGACAGCCCGTCCCGGATCGCCGCCAGATCGCGGGGGCCGCCGCGCCCGAGCGTCAGCCGCGTGAGCGCGCGCTCAACATCGGGAGTGCGCTTGAGGATGTCGCGGATGCGATCGCGCAACATTTCGCCCGCGACGAAATACTCGACCATGTCGAGGCGGGCGGCGATCGCCTTCGGATCGGTCAGCGGCGCCGCCAAGTGCGCCGCCAGCAGCCGGGCCCCGGCGCCGGTGAGCGTGTCGTCGATGACGGCGAGCAGGCTGCCTTCGACGCCACCGGAGAGACTCTCGGCGAGCTCGAGGTTTCGGCGGGTGGCGGCGTCGATCTCCATCACGGCGCTTTCGGCCAGCTGCCTCGGCGTCGCAATCCGGGGCAGCCTACCCTTCTGCGTCAGCTCGACGTAGTCGACGAGGGCGCCGGCGGCTGCCAACTCGGCGCGCGAGAAGGCGCCGAAGGCATCGAGCGTGCCGACGCCGAACAGCCGCTGCAGCCGTTTTTCGCCGTTGACGCTGTCGAAACGGCTGGCGGGCAGCGGGCTGAGTTGCCGTTTCCAGTCGGCGAAAGTCTCGAACAGAGCCGGCCGCTGCAACAAGGTCTCGGGCAGCAGCAGTTCGCCCGGGGCGATGCGCGACAGCGCCGACCCCAGGTTGCCGGCGGCCAGCGCCTGAGTGTGGAATTCGCCGGTCGACATGTCGATCCAGGCGAGGCCGAGCATGCCGCCGGCCTCCGCCGCCGCGGCCAGGAAGTTGTGCTGGCGTGCATCGAGAAGGGAGTCCTCGGTCAATGTTCCCGGCGTGACGACGCGCACCACGTCGCGCCGGACCACCGCCTTCGAGCCGCGTTTTTTGGCCTCCGCCGGATCCTCGGTCTGCTCGCAGACGGCAACCTTGAAGCCCTGCTTGATCAGCCGGTTGAGATAAGCCTCATGGCTGTGCACCGGGACGCCGCACATCGGGATGTCGTCGCCCAGGTGCTTTCCGCGCTTGGTCAGCGCGATGTCGAGCGCGCCGGCCGCCTTGGCCGCGTCGTCGAAGAACAGCTCGTAGAAATCGCCCATCCGATAGAACAAAAGGCAATCGGGATGGGCCTCCTTGATCGCCAGGTATTGCACCATCATCGGCGTGACGGCGGCATCGCCGCCGGAAGCGCCCGCCTCGGCCGCGTCCGGACCCGCGTCGGGGCCGCTGTCTTGCTTTCGATCGGCTTGGGGTCGGGACACGGGCGACGTCGCTGTCATGCTGGAACGGTCGGAGGCTGGCGCGAGTTTCCGACCATAACACAGGCTCTGGAGGGGCGCTATTGATGGCGCTTTCAATCTCCCGGCTGCATGGTGCAAAATATGATTTGCCCTGGGCAGAGGGCTCTCAGCAGGGATCGATCGTTCGGCATCGGCCGCCGTCTCGGACCGATGGACCCGCCGCCCACGGAAACAATCACGCGCCCGGGCCGCCGCGCCACTGCCGCGCCCGGAGGCCCGAAACGCCGGGGAGGGACCGTCGAGATGAAAGACAAATCCAAGAACATACTGGCCCAGGAAGCGCTGCAAATGCACGCCAGCGGTCGGCCCGGCAAGCTCGAGATTCGGGCCACCAAGCCGCTGACCACGCAGCGCGACCTGACATTGGCGTACTCGCCGGGCGTGGCCGCGCCGTGCCTTGAAATCCACCGCGACCCGTCGCTGGCGTACGACTACACCGCGCGCGGCAACGTCGTCGGCGTGATCTCCAACGGCACCGCCGTGCTCGGGCTCGGCAACATCGGAGCGCTGGCGGCGAAGCCGGTGATGGAAGGTAAATCGGTTCTGTTCAAGCGCTTCGCCGACATCGACGGCATCAACGTCGAGGTCGACACCCAGGACGTCGACGAGTTCGTGAACTGCGTGCGGTACCTGGGCAAGGCATTCGGCGGCATCAACCTCGAGGACATCAAGGCACCAGAGTGTTTCATCATCGAGCAGCGCCTGCGCGAGCTCCTGGACATTCCGGTGTTCCACGACGACCAGCACGGTACCGCCATCGTCACCTCCGCCGGCCTCATCAACGCGCTGCAGATCACCGGGCGCGATATCAAGAAGATCAAGCTGGTTGCCAACGGGGCGGGCGCGGCCGCCATCGCCTGCGTCGAGCTGTTCAAGGTCTTAGGTTTGCCCGCCAAGAACATCGTCATGTGCGATACCAAGGGCGTCATCTACGAGGGCCGGACCGCCGGCATGAACCAATGGAAGGCGGCCCACGCCAACAAGACCAAGGCCCGCACCCTCGCCGAGGCCATGGTCGGCGCCGACGTGTTCCTGGGTCTTTCCAAGAAGGGCGCGATGACCAAGGAGATGGTCAAGTCGATGGCGAAAAGGCCGATCATCTTCGCCATGGCCAACCCGGACCCGGAAATCACACCGGAGGAGGTAAGGGAGGTGCGCGACGACGCCATCATGGCCACCGGGCGGTCGGACTACCCGAACCAGATCAACAACGTGCTCTGCTTTCCTTACATCTTCCGGGGCGCGCTCGACGTGCGCGCCAGCACCATCAACGACGAAATGAAGACCGCCGCCGCCCACGCGCTGGCCAACCTGGCGCGCGAGGACGTGCCCGACGAGGTGGCCGCGGCCTACACCGGCGCGCATCTGCAGTTCGGCCCCGAATACCTGATCCCGGCGCCGTTCGACCCGCGTCTGATCATCGCAATGCCGAAGGCGGTGGCGCAGGCGGCGATGGATTCCGGCGTCGCCCGGAAGCCGATCATCGACATGGCGGCGTACGAGACCGAGCTTTCGGCCCGGCTCAACCCGACCGCCGGCATCCTGCAGGTGATCTTCGAGGAAGTCCGCGCCAACCCGCGCCGCGTGGTGTTCGCCGAGGGCGAGGAGGAGAAGAGCATCCGCGCCGCCTACATGTTCCAGAATTCCGGCTACGGCACGCCGGTGATGATCGGCCGCAAGAACCGCATCAAGGCCAAGATCAAGGACCTCGGGCTGCCCGCCATCGACGGCCTCGAAATCCACAATGCCCGGCTCAGCACCCAAAACGAGGCTTATACGGAATTCCTTTACTCGCGGCTGCAGCGGAAGGGGTTCCTGAAGCGCGATTGCCAGCGCATGGTCAACCAGGACCGCAACATCTTCGCCTCCTGCATGGTCGCCAATGGCGACGCCGACGCCATGGTCACCGGATTGACGCGCAACTATCACGTGGCGCTCGACGAGATCACTCGGGTGCTGGATCCCGGCCCGGAGTCGCGGGTATTCGGCCTGTCGCTGGTGCTGGCCCGTGACCGGACGCTGTTCGTCTCCGACACCGCGGTGCACGAATTGCCGCAGCCGGACGAGCTCGCCGACATCGCCCAGCAGACGGCCGCCGTGGCCCGCCGGATGGGCCACGAGCCGAGGGTGGCGCTGATCTCGTTCTCCAATTTCGGCAATCCGCCTCTGGCGCGCTCGCAGCTGGTGCGCGAGGCGGTGAAACTGCTCGATCAACGGCAGGCGGATTTCGAATACGACGGCGAGATGGGGATCGACGTGGCGCTGAACAAGGAGCTGATGGCGCTGTATCCGTTCTGCCGGCTGACCGGTCCCGCCAACGTGCTGATCATGCCGGGGCTGCATTCGGCGCAGACGTCGACCAAGCTGGTGCACGAACTCGGCGGCACCACGGTGCTGGGGCCGATTTTGATGGGGCTTTCGAAGCCGGCGCAGATCGTGCCGATGGGCTCGACGGTGGCCACCATGATCAACATGGCGGCGCTCGCCGCCCACCTTGCCGGCCGCTGACGCCCAAATCACGGAAGCAGAGACCGGCCTCAGCCGAGCTTTTCGAGGGCCGCCTCGTGGGCCTCGCGCGAAGCCTCGCCGAAGCAGCAGAAGATCACCCGCTCGGGCAGGTCCGCGCCGGCCAGGAACTCGGCCGTCGTGGCGACGGCGATCTCGGCGGCGCGCGCCGGCGGGAATCGGTAGACGCCGGTCGATATCGCCGGAAAGGCGATGGCTCGGAGGCCGTGCGCGCGGGCGAGTTCGAGCGAATTACGGTAGCAGCCCGCCAGCAATCCTTCCTCGTCGGCGCCGCCGCCGTGCCACACCGGTCCAACGGTGTGGATGACGTGGCGGGCGGGCAGCCGATAGCCCTTGGTGATGCGGGCCTCGCCGGTCGGGCAGCCGCCGAGCTTGCGGCATTCCTCAAGGAGCTGCGGTCCGGCGGCGCGGTGGATGGCGCCGTCGACGCCACCGCCGCCGAGCAGCGACTGGTTGGCGGCATTGACGATGGCGTCGACCGCGAGCTTGGTGATGTCGCCCTCGGCGATGGACATGCGTTCGCGGACACTGCGCGGGGTCATCGGATCCTCCCGCAACTCCTGCAACAGGGCGGCAACCGGCCGCTTGGTGCTATCTTATCAATATCTGCCGTTTCTTTCTGCCACGATGTCGGCGATTCTAGGGTCGACCCCAGGCATCCTGTGCCACGGACCCGTCCGTCATGAAGCAATCCCGCCCCATCGCCAGTGTGCTCGTTTACGTCGGCTTCGACCGCATCGGCGATTCGCTGTTGAAGTTGCCGTTCGTGCGCGGACTGCGCCAAGCTTTTCCCGGCGCCCGCATCACCTGGGTCGCAGGCCGCGAGACCAGTGTCTACGCCGACGTCATGGCGGACCCCGTCGCCGGCCTGATCGACGAGATCATCGAAAACGCCGGCATCGGGCTCACGCCGACCGAGTTCCTGCACGGCCGGCCCGGAGGCACGCTCGCCGGCCGCCGGTTCGAGCTGGTCATCGATACCCAGCGCATCTTCTGGATCAGCCTGTCGCTGTGGCGCATTCCCCACGATATTTTCGTTTCGCCGGCGGCGCGGTTTTTGCTGTCGAGCCGGAAGCCGCCCAAGGGCTACGCGTTCCCGAAAACCATGCAACGCCAGCTTCTCGACCTTCTCGAGCTGGCGAGCGGGAAGAATTTCCCGACCCCGAAGGCGCTCGATCTCGATCCCGGCGCCGAGGCGCGAGCGGCGGCGGAAAGGCTGCTTCCCGACGGCCGCCGCTACGTCGGCATCGCGCCCGGCTCCGGCGGGCCGCCAAAATGCTGGCCGCTCGCCAACTTCATCGCACTCGCCCGCCGCCAAGCAACTTCGGGACGGACGCCGGTGTTCTTCCTCGGTCCGAAGGAGACGGATTGGCGGGACGAGATTGCGAGTGCCGTCCCCGAGGCCCTGTTCCCGCTGCAGGACGAACGCACCCGCAAGGCCTTCGGGTTTTCGCCGCTCCTCACCATCGCTCTGGCTTCAAGGCTGACGGCGGCGGTTTCGAACGACTCCGGCGCCGGCCATATGTTCGCGGTCGGCGGCGCGCCGATCGTCATTCTCTACGGCCCGACGGAGCCCGGCAAATTCCGGCCGATGACGGACAGCCTGGTCATGGTCCGCGCCCGCGACTTCGGCGGCCGCGAGATGCGCCTGATCC
>Ga0214472_10005045_pt1 | contig 13882 bp, 25 predicted proteins | sample RVTome_6_FD_207662 | JGI IMG/M metagenome (GOLD analysis project Ga0214472, IMG submission 207662) | Soil microbial communities from uranium-contaminated site in the Upper Colorado River Basin, Wyoming, United States - RVT140D175 | ecosystem: Environmental > Terrestrial > Soil > Contaminated >... | reverse complement strand
GATCTTCAAAGAACGCGAAAAATGGGAATGGGATTTGTTTCAGGTTCGAGGCCGCGAGATTGGTGGCAAGGGGCCCACCGATCTCAAGAAGCAGGGTCTGAAGAAGTACGTCACACACAGCAGTCTAGACGTACCCAACGAAGACCTCGCAGCCGCTCTCGTAAAAAGCGGAAAGTGGACAGAAGCCGAAGCCCGAGAACACGTTAGAAAACTTCGCAGCCATCTGGATCTGGATCTTCCGGGTTTCGAGGGAGTCGAGTCCTCGAATCCTGGGAGAACTGGGCCACTTGATTTTGATCGGGTCAAAGTCGGCTCCCTCAAGACAAAAATCGAAGAGTTCGGAATTCCGTTGAACCCGAATTCCTGGGATGCGGGTCTGCGCACTGCGCAGTCCGCTGAAAAGAACATCAATCTTCATCCGATTCTGGGTGGGTTTAAAGCTGACGGCACCAGCGGGGTGACGGGCAAGACGCTGGACGAACTGGTAAAGGCTGTCTCGGCCGAGGGTTTCAACGGCGCGAAGTTCAAGACCATGATCGACACGATTGCCGGTCGCACCTATTACAACGAGGCCATGAGAAAATCGGCCACAACGATGACGAGTATCCAGGTTGCCGCAAAGTTGCCGTTGGCGTTTCTCGCCAATGCCAGTCAGTTTGTACTGACGACGGCTTATACGGGACTACGGGCCTCTACATCGGGGGCCCTCAAGCTCACCAATCGAGCGACCCGCGAAGACTTCGCGCGCGCACTGGCGGTTCACGAGCACATCATTCGTGGCGTTGGCCGCAGCATCGACGATGAGGGCCTAGTCCTGACGAGTTTTGAAAAGGCCGCTGACTGGACTTTACGGTTCACGTTGTTTGGCCGGATCGAGCGTTGGAACCGAGTCCACGGGGCTGCTTCGACGCAGGTTGCTCTGCGGGACCGGCTCGCCCTAGCGACTGCGGGTCGTCTCCGGGGAACGAGTCTCGACAGCGCTCGCCGAATGTTTGGGGATCTCGGACTCGATTTGAACGGTTTGACCCAACAAGCAAATCGTCTGGGCGGGCTCGACAATCTTCTGCTCGACCCGGCTTATCTTCAGGCTGAGACCACGGCGGTTATTCGGGGCGCGCAGAAGACTCAGTTTTTCCCCGGTGCTCTGCGAACCCCACGGTATTGGTCGAGTCCCGTTGGCCGTGTTCTGTTCCAGTTCAAGACGTTTGCCGTCGGCCAGAGCCGGTTTGTCCGGGACGCTGTTCTGACTGAATATGCTCATGGAAACGTTGCTCCGTTGGCTACCATGCTTTCGATCTCCCCAGTTGCCGGCGAACTGGTACGAGACGCTCGTTCTCTCATCAAAGACAAAGATCGCGCCGAAAACGGAATCATGCGATACCTTGACAATATGAGCGCGATCGGTGGCATGGGTATCTGGACCGATGTTCTGGGTCAGGCTCGTTGGGGAAACCTGGAGAGTGTTCTTTTGGGCCCGACTGTTTCGGACCTGTCGAGTCTGGCAGAGATGCTGGCCTCAGGAGAAGCCGATCAGATCTGGAATCTCATCAAGCGCCAGCCCGCTTATCAGGGAACCCAATTCTTGATGGGAACGGGTGTTTCGGCGGCTGAGTATCTGGACAGTCTGCGTCATGGGGGTGGGCCCCCGGTAACACGAGTAGATGTCAATCAAAAATATTTCGAGCGGGCACGAGATAAAACCACAAAATGAGACACAAAATGAGGGAATCTAATTGTGAAATTCCTGGTCTTGTCGCATACACATTCGCTTCTTCCGTTCGCCTACCGACTCCAACTAGAGGGCTCTGAGGTCCAACCTGTTGTCGCAATCGCAGCTTTCGAGGCGGCGTGGCGCGGCAAAATGCCCCAAAGTCCCAGAGATGGGAAAGGCAAACTCTCAACAAATTGGCTTGAAGCGCTGGCAGTCAAGTGCCGTGACGCGGACTGGACGATCCTCACAGATGATTGGAGACTCCAGCACCAGTTCAGCAAGACGATCGACTCGTCTCGGATTCTAGGCGTCTGGCGAGAGGCCAGTCCTGAGACCCAGGCCGGAGCCGAGGGCGCTATCCGAATCGGGGGTTGGTTCAATGGCAGTAACCTGCTGGCACCTCACCTACTTGTGGTTGATCGGGGCGCGTGGCCTGGGGGTATGGGGCCAGCCGTAGACTCTGCTTTGACGCTCATTCGAGTAGACGACCCGGAGACCCAGGGTGTTCTGGACGGGCTGACCGACGTGCAACAAGCTCGTTTGAGCGAAGAGGGTTTTCGGGGTCTTGTTCAGTTTGATCTACAGTTCCGGACTGCGACGGGGAGACCGGAAGTGTCGGCAGTCGTGGCAGGTTGGCCTTTTCTACAGACTCATGCGTTCCTCTCTGAGCTAGAGGGATTCTCCGAACTGTTGACCGACGCTACGAGTCTCCCAGTCCTGCCCAAGAAATTCGTCACCGTAATCACGATTTCCCGTGCTCCGTGGCCGACCCGAAAAGCCCGTTTCCGATTCGACACGCCGGAGATTCAAGGCTTGACGCCGGAACAGATGGGCCAGGTGTTTTGGCATGACGTTCAAGTGGACGAAGAGGGGGGTCGCTTGACAAGTGCGGGATTGGATGGATTGATTGGAGTCTCGCGAGGAGCAGCAGACACGAGTGAACTAGCTCGGGTTCGGTCGCTAGAAGTTGCTCTGCGGCTCGGGCTGCCCGAAAAACAGTTTCGTCCAGACGCGGGGGTTCAGGTGCAGGCTGCACTGGCTGAACTTGAGGGTCGGTTTGGAGTTCTGGTTTAGGCCGGGTCTGAGTCTGAGTTTGAGTCTGGGTCTGAGCCCGGGTCTGAGTCTGAGTTTTTGCCCGTGAGTTCATATTGTGTTCCTCCGGGTATCCGTAGTTCTCGGACAATCCCCTTGTCGATCAGATTTTCCATCATTTCCTTTCGCTCGACCGCTGAGAATTTCCCAAACGCTCGATGGTTGGCGTACTGTTGTTTACTGACTCGTTGGGTTTTTCTGGCTTTCAACCAGGCCACGATGCTTCGTTCGATTTGAGCAGAGTTTCGTTCGGTGGCCTGGGAGATGAACTCGGGGTAATGAAGATCTTCGGCTTCGATGATGTCGATTGCCTGTTGTAAGTGTCGGATCTGGATAAAGGGAAGCGTCTCACGCTCCGAAATACACAGCAGAGAAGCCAGCCGTAGCAGATGAATACAACGGCGTTCCAGAGAGTGCATGGCTATGTTCACGCGGTCTCGCGGACCCCGGCTATGTACATCTTTGTACCAGTCGGTAAAGTATTGTTTGCCTTGGGGAGTGGTTTGGAGAAGCTGTGGTCCAGTAACCTCAGTTGCCAATTCAACCAGACGATCGGCAAGGGGTTCTGCTTTCAACGGATCCAAGACCGGAATCTCAACCGACGACCATTGCCCATCGCGAACCGAGACCGAGCGGTGAATGAAGTTGACCCGTTCGATGAAACCACCCTCCAACGCATCGGACACGATCGTATTTCGCATCCAGCCAGGCTGCGTACAGGCTAGAACCGAGATCGCCATTCGTTCGATGTTTTCTTCTCCACCTGACTTGGTGGCCTTATAGTAGTGGTCCTGGAATGCTACTTCGGTGTAGAACGGGACTCGCATTTCGGCCCCGTAGGTTCCCCGCCCCAGCATGTTCGAGAGTTCATCGCAGTCAATTGCACAGACACCTTCTCCGTCTATCATCTCTGCTCTGCCGTCGGGCCGTCTGACGTGCCGTGACTTCGGGGACGATTTGGCCGATAGGGCTTTGCAGATGTGTTGCGGAGTCACATCGCCACCGAAGATCGGAATTTGAAACGCTCGCGCCGATACGATCTTTTGACAGTCCTCCATTTCTTCCATTTTGTCATTGGCCCGTCGGAGTAGATTCATTGCGGTTCCACGAGCGGCGGACTTCCCGTTGGCCTTTGCGCCAGTCAAAATGATGAACTGGTTCATCCAGATCCGCGTAACCCCGTTGTCAACAAAGTAGTTCCGTCGGACGGCGATTCCGAGTATCGAGAGCGCGGCCCAGAAGTGCAGAGCCAATGGGACTTTGTTCCACTTTGCGTACTCAAGGTAGTCGCCGAACCAACCCGTACTCGGATAGAGCCCGTCACCTGGGTCGCTTCGGAAATCCTCATAATCTTGCGATCTGACGGCGAGCGCCCGGAGAACATCTTCCTGGTTTGACAAGCCGATGATTTTCTCAAGACATTCTTGCGGATGGTGATCTGCGCGTGTGCGCGGGAACAAAAGAGCATACTTCTGGAGGGCGAATTGTTTATCCGATTTTTGCAGATCTGGCCAAGCCCGGCGAAGACTCTCCAGTTCGACCTGTTGAGCATAGATACTGAGATCGAAACCCTTCTGGTCTTTGCTGATTCGGATGGCCTGTTCGTCTAGCTGTTGGTATCCGGTGGGAACTACGGAGCTGATTCCGTCCACTTCTCCAAGTCTCCCCAGTTCCGGCCGAACTCCAAGTCTACCGGGATCGAAGTGTTGAGGCCATCCACAGGGGCCTCCATGACCTCCCGTACCGTTCGTGCCCAATCGCCGAGTTCCGGGGTCGGAACTTCAAGCAGAAACGAATCGTGCATTTGGAGGATGATCGGGGCGTCAAGCCGGCTCAGTTGGACCTGCCGTTCGTTCATCAGAAGAGCGCCGCCGAACTGCATGGGCAGATTCTTGAGTTCCCTACCCAACTCGGCGCCCCAGGGCTTCGCGATCCATCTACGTGCCCCGAGGGGGCTTTCGTAGTAGTGGTGTTTTCGCACGAACTGAGCGGTCTCGTCTTGAAATCGTGGAACAGCATGGTGGATTTGGAACCACCGATTGGAGGTCTGTTTGATTACGTCTCGCTTGAGTTTGAGAGTTGGCGGAACCAGGTCTGTGCATTTCTTGCACGGACAGAAGAGTTTGGTTTTCATCGTCTCCGTATCGCCGCCGTATGAAATTCCGTAGAGAAAGGTTTTTGCGTAGAGTCGATGGGCTTTCGTGACCTCGCTCAGGGGCAGCATAAACAGGTCCGCCGCGTTCTGCGCGTGAACGTCGCCACTCGTCTCGAAAACCTGAATACTCGGTGCGTCTCCGGACAGGTAGGCCAAGATCCTGGCCTCTAGCTGCGAGTAGTCTACTTGCAGATAGGTGTATCCGTTCGCCGGCTGGAAAACGTGCCGGGCCTCAGGGGGAAACTGCTGGAGTGCTGGTTTCGAGTAGGAAAACCGCATCGTCTTGGTGCCGTACATCTTTACCTGAGCGCGAACGCGACCGTCGAAGTCGGTTTCAAGCGCCAGATAGCGCTGATAGATCGTCCGCAGACGCGATCGGTGGAACAGAGCTTCGATAATCGGACGATGCTCTTCGTCTTTTTTTCTCAGATTTTTGAGGATCCGGTAGAGACTTTCCTGGTCAGTCGAATCGATTCCCGACTTGGTTTTCTTGCCGGTTTTGAGCCCGAGCGTCTCAAATAGAAACTTGCCCAGTCGTTTCGGGGATCCGATTCCGTTCGGGTATTTCTCGGTGCGTTTTCTCAGCTCTCCCGTTGGATCGGCTTGGAGAATTGTGTGATCGGCCTCTGCAATGCCGTCTCGTACCTGGTCACGATAGGTTCCCAGAGCCCGTGTATCTAGGAGAAGGCCACGTGACTGCATGTCGATGACCGCAGTTTGCAGGGGTTCCATTGTCTGGATTACGTAGTCGAGGTTCCCCAGATGCTCCAGTTCATCGAAGAGTGGCTTGACGAGCCGGGCGGTTTGGTGCGCGTCCCAACAATTGTAGATCCCGAGCTGAATGTCCGGCAGTTGGAGAAAAGCATGGTCCGTGTTGGCGGCATACTTGCTCACGCTTTTCCGTCTCCCTCGTCTACTTCGTCGGTTAGGGTTTTCCAAACCGGACTCCACAGATACAGAGTCGCGCAAAACTGAAGTCCTTTGGAAAGTTCCGGATAACAGGCATGTGCCAGGTTCATCGTGTCGATCAACCGGCCCCGGACAGAAAATCCCAGCGACTTCAGAATTGGAACATCGTACACGACCCCGTTGTGGAAAATCTTCGACAGGTTCGAGTCATCAAGAATCTCATACAACCATTCGACGGCTTGTAGTAGTTCTCGACGAGTACGCCAGTAAAGTTTCCCGCCGCGCCGACGAAAACGCACGCAAACCGTGGGACCAATTCGACCCGACCGGAGATCAACCAGACAGAGCCCTACACAAATGATGTGTCTCCCGGCGTTCTCGATGTCTACCGAAACACCGTCGTAGTCTTCTTTGCGTTGGATTTGGGAAAACTCCCGGAGATCTGAGATTGTTGGAAACAGAGTCGAATCTCTAGGTGGCTGGTTCGTGTTGATGGGGGGCCTTGGTGTTTCTCCGTTGACCATCTTCCAGAGCCGACGCAGATAGGTTTCTTGGCAAGGTTCTTTTGACCAGACGCCCCGGACGATGGCACCAGGGTGTTGAATCGGGTTGACGAGAATCTTCACTGAGGACTCCGAGGACTTTCACCGAGGCTGAGGACTCCGAGGACTTTCACCGAGGGCCTTGCCGGTTTAGGATTCGGGTCTGCGCCGCATTCTGCCCTCGCCGAGCAAGAGCCAGTTCAAGTTGATTGACTCGTGCCTTGCGAGGTAGATCAGGAAATCCGCATGTGGTGATGTTCCACCCGACAGATATCGGCTGATGTTCTGCGCCGGGATCCCCAGTTCTCGTGCCCAGGATCTCTGGCTACGGCTTCCCATTGCCCGCGTGAGTCGGACGTGGAGTTCCCGTCTTTCTGCTCGTACCCAACTCGGGAGTCTTGATTTTCGTGCCTGTGTTTGCATCTAGGTGCTCCTTGGGGGATTGTAAGTACCGCAGAAAGTGCAGGTGTTGGATCCGGCACCGAACATCAGGCGACCGCAGTTCGTGCAGTTTCGTCGCCCGTCGCTCGGAGTTCCCACGATCTGAGACTCCAGAGCAGTGAGTCTCTCTTCGATTCGCTGGTAAGCGTCTTCGATGTTTTTGATAGAGGTTTCGAGCCAATCGAGTCTCGTTTCGGTCGACGCTCTCAAAGCACTGAACTTTCAGTCACAAAGTTGTCTCCTTCAATTTGTTCTCCCGAAGCTCCGGCAACTCGACCCAATTCAAGGTTCCCAGGAATTTGTCGGCTGCTTTCTTCGGGGGGATTTTGAGTAGGAATCTGGATGCTGGAACGCCCACAGGGACAACAACGACCCTTTGATCCCCGTTTCCCCCCATGAGTCGGTGAATCCAAGGGCCGACGTGGGCGTTCCAGCACCAGACCATCTCCTGGGTTGTGGGTTCGCGATTTCCCAGTGGAACTCCATTCCTGTGGGTCGCCGGCAACCAACACTGGACGAGATTTCCGATTGCGATCTTGGTTCGGGAGATCCCCGCATGGTACAGCCATTTGTTCAGCCGCTCGCCGATCGGGGCAAGGTAGAAAAACGGTTTCGAGTTGTAGGCTTCTTGTTGCCCGGGGCCCTGTCCGATCAGAACCAACTTTGGATTTTCTGGGGTGCTCGGTGGCACGAACCCGACTCCGTAGTTGTAGGCGGGGCAGCCCTCGCAACCCTTGGGTTTATTCTGGTACGCCATCAGAGGCACCCCGACAAGGCTCTACCGAGGTGCCTCTGATGGTTGCTCCCAGCGGGGCTGGCCAGGAAAAGCAGGAACAAGGCCGCGAAAACCGGGATCATGGACAATCACCCCCTCTCAGGTTTCGATCATTCTTTGGCGCGACGTTTGGCGCGCTCTGTCAAGCTCTCCAGATTCTGGTCCACCGCTCGGATGTCTCGACTCGACATGATGAGCACAGCGGCCCGAAATTCGCGATCGAGCATCGAGACACGTAGAGGGGAACCTACGTGACTGGCAAAGATCACATGGAGTCCGAGAAGATCCGAAGGGTGTCCCGCAATGACTCCGATGGCTCCGGGTCCAACAGTCGTATAACCAGGGTCTCCCGCCACCGGGCCGGCGGCGATGATGTATCCCACTCCCATGTTTTCGTTATTTCCGATGTTTGGGAGGATGATGTGTCCGTACTCTTCTGGCTCTTGTTCGAGGATGACATGGATGAGGTTTCCCGTGGGTTCGATCGAGAAAATTTCTGGGTGAATGCGTCTGCCTGTCAGACGTTCCGCGTCGGCCTGGGGCATGATGTGACCCTGGTAGTAGGGATCTCTGGTTTTGGGTAGGACTTCGGTTCCGGGTACTGCTGTGCTGATCTCACTCAAGGTTTCGTTCCTCTGAAGTTTCGTGTGGGTGGGGTAGGCGTCTGAGGGGGAGGATGACAAGCGGACGCTCCTGCATCCTCTTGTCCCCTCAAGGTCCCCTCAGAGCCTTGCCCGCACTCTCTTCCTTAGAGCCCGTAGATGTTCAGAAGTCGGCCGGTGTAGAACTTTCCGGCTTCGTTCTTGTCTTCGCGGGGATCTCCCACTTCGATCGCGCACTTCCGACCCGCCACTTGGTCGGTGTCGTGGCGGAACGTGTCGCCCTCTACGGGGACTCCCAGACTGACCAGCCAGTCTCCGAGTTTCGAGCCCGAGTAGGCTGAGATGGGCTCGTAGTGGAACAACGTGGTCCCCCCGAATTCATCCGAGTTGACTCGGATTCGGATGAGGGCCCAGTTTTCCCTTGGTGAGTCCGGATCGTAACGCGGGGACTCGTCTGCGGGGAACTGGTAGTCTGTGATTTCGCAACTGGCTTCGTGGGGCATACCCGGGCCATACTGCCCGCTCCGCAGATAGACGCGCTTTTGTGCATCGGGGTTGAGTTCAACAATCGGCATTTTTGTGATTCTCCTAAAAATCCGGCGGGGCCGGAGGGTTGTGACACTGTTTACTGCAAAGTGTCAGGTTCAGGTTTCGTGTTGCGGTTGATTGCGATGTTCCAGTTGTGTAGCGCTTTTTCCATTGCGTGGCTGAAGAAAGCTCCGTCGGAGAGTCTGGCTTTCATCGACACGAGGTCTCGCCGGACAGAGATTCCGAAAAAGCTCGTCCGTAGCGGCGTGTCGTGGTCGATGGTCTGAATCATGTCTTTGATGGCTGCGATTCCCTGTCCGTTGGTTATCGAGGCTTGTTTGCGTGAACGGACCCCAATGTTAGCTTGAGGGGACTTCATCTTTTCCATCTTCCGATTTTCCATCCCAGATGTTCTGGAGAGTCTGATAGTCGCCCTTCAGGCGCGGTGGCAAACCTCCCCCCTTGCAGGTAATGAACGGATTGGGCGGAACGGAGTGTGAAATGAACTGCTTTGACGGCATGAGTTTTTGCCCACCTCCGGGGACTTTGACCAGGGTACTGGAGATTTCCGAGGTGCAGTATAGGATGGTATCGAGGTAAGCCTCCAACTCGTCTTTGAACTGGCCTGGGATCTTGGGGGCTATTTTGAGCAGCGTTCCGCTGTCGTCTGTTACGTCCATCAGGTGATAGTTCATCACGATGTTGTAGGATGGTTTGTCGGGGACGTTGGAGGTTGTCGAAGCGAGGTCGGAACAAACCGACCGCAAACGACCGAGAATCGTTCCCCATTCGGAAATCGCGAGCTTCGGCTTGATGCCCTGAACGTCTCGCATAATCATCGCGGCCATGAAGTCCATCGTGTCTACGATGAGGGTCTCGGCTTCCAGCTTTCGATGCAGAGCGGGCTGGACAAACTCTTGATCGAATTCCTGGTAGGAGTCGAAAATCATCACCTTGGCGTCCAGACCGCTTTTCACCAGGTCTCGGATCGTCTTCAGGTTTTTGTCGAAATAGGCCCAGATCTGGGGGGTGGGCCAACTGGCCGCGAGGGTTGTTTTCCCGCTGCCGCTCGGGCCTTTGTAGGCGATTGAGTTTCGACTTTCGCCGAAGTTTTCGGCCGTCATCGTAAGCATAGACTGACTCCTGTATTGGAATTCAAACATAGGTTTGTTGAAATCCTGAGTTAGAGTAGGTAGCACATGACGCAGATCTGACAACTGTGTTTTCTAGCCCTCGAATGGAGCGAGCCCAGCTCTGACCTGGACTCTTCGGAGTCGCGCCCACGCAATCGCAGACCAGACGATCTGGTCCAGGATCTCTTCTTCGATTTCTATCAGGAGTTCAGAGAGTGGCCGGTCGAAAGTCACATCTCCGTATTCCTTGTTGCCGTGGATCATCCGTTCTCGTAGTTTGGGCTCCAGGATATTCCACATGGTTTGCCATTTGGGATCCCCGGGGGGACATTCAGATTCTGTGCTCATCGTGTTCTACCTCCATCTGTTGGCGTAGGCATTTCGGATGTTTTTATTTCTGGGATTGCAGCACCTTCTGAAACGTCTTCCCAATAAACACTACGACCGATGAGTACCGTGCTGTTAGTTCTCTGGTCGAGAGGGCTTTGTAGACATCCGACAATTTCCAGATCCGTAGGCATGCCAGAAGTGACCAAAATGTGGCTCAGCAGTTGGTTCGTGACACGAATCATTCTCAGTCCCATTTGTTTGTTTTCCTCAGTGCATTTCTGTGCTCATTGGTTGGTTACCCCCTTTAAGTTGAATCGGCATCTTGCTCTCCCTCCGGCACGTAGCACTTGATGCGAAACGCACGGCCTGGATCTGCCCGGCAGCACTGAACAACCCGGCCCAGAAACCACGTACTGTTGTGACCGAACCACGGCGACCATCGTATCCAGCGCCCCAGACGCGAATTCCAGCGTTCGATTAGCCAGATTCTTTCACTCATCGTTACCCTCATCGCAGATCTTCTTTTCAATCCTCTCGATGCGTTTCGCAATGTCGAAAAACGTGACTAGAAAATTGATCGAGAATAAAAACAACGCGAGGCCTGAAGATACACACGCTACCGCTCCAATCATTTCCATCACTGAATAGTCCATCTACTTCTCCCGGTCTTCGAGTTTCCGGCACGCCTCCAGAACATCGGTGACGTTGACGCGGTAGGCGTCCTCTTCGGCGCGTGCTTTCCCAGCCATGTATTCGTAGCAGGCGGAAGAGGAAGAGTTGATGTGGCACGGAGTCATTAATGTATTGGATTGTGTCGGCGACGACGCAGTCAGAAACTCGATTGCTGCGATCAGCGCGGGGATGGTGCATTCAGGCATGGTGGTTCTCCGTTGGTTTGCGCTCGTGACACCAGCAACAGGCTTTATCGTCTGGCTCATACGCTGGATCTGGTGCCCAGTAGAATTCATGCCCACCCGAGAGCCAACAGATCCAGGGCGTGAACGTGTCTCGGAACACGTACTGCCTTGCGTATCGCAGGCGTCCCGATCTGGCGGCTTTCCACAGGTGGCGCCGGCCGTACTTGTGGAAGATGTTGAATCCCTCGCGAGTGCTACCCATTGTCATTTCCCTCGCTCCGGCTCGGCGCGGATGGCGGCGGTCCATCTCTGGTCATGGCACAGCGATGTCGGGCCTTCGACGATCACGCACCACTTTCTAGGCTGCGCACCGCATAGCGGGCATTCTATTCTGCAAGCGTCTATGACAGCGCATCGCTCGCGTTCGGCTAGGACGGCGGTGTGAACATCTCGTTTAATAACGCGCTCCACTTCTGGAGAAATCCAGAGGGGGTTATCCGGGCCACCATTGAAATCATCTTCTCGATCTAGTGAGCCCTTAACCTTCCGCATCTTCTTCCTCCGGCTCGCGGCGGATGGCGGCGGCGCAAGCCTTGCCGAACCTGGCGTCGGGCGCGTCATCGTGCAGGAACCGCCCGCCCTCTGCGATCTTCGCGCAGCGCTCGCGTTCCTGGTCGATGGCAGAGCGAATCTGGTCAGAAATCGCATACTTCATTCCCACCCCGTTCAAGATCCTGTCTAGCGCGCGCTCCGCTCGTTGTTCCGGTGTCATCTCGTCACTCATCTCGTCCTCCGGTGGCTTCGCCTGCGATGGCGGCGCGGGCCACCCTAACGCAATAGTCGTGGCCGAACTCGAAGTCTGCTTGATCTCTCTGGTTCTCGTCGTGCTCGTCGGATGTCTTTTGCTGAGCTATCCCACTCAACGCCTCCCTGAGCCGTTCGATCTCTTTCTGGCCCTGCTCCAGTTCGCTGGCTATGTTCTCCAGATTATCATCGGCCGTTGTCACCGAGGCTTCGCATTGGTAGGCGTATTCCCTCTCGCGCTCCAGCTCGTCGGCGAGACGGATGGCGTCACATGGCCATGAATGCTCGCACTGAACGCAGGTAGAATACACGTTCGGTACGAGACATAAGGCCTCATGCCTCTTCCGAACCTCCACCAGATCTACTTTCGCCTCGATCGGTTCAGGATTACTCATATTCCATTCCATTCTTCTCAGCGAGCCAGAGCGGGATCCAGACCTCACCAGTATCGTCATCAATGTGCGCGATCTGGCTGTTCGGAATCCAAACACCCTGAGTGTCGCTCGGCGTGAGCAACAAAAGTGTAGCCTTGCCGGTGTCGTGCTTGATCTCGTGAAAACGGACTAAGACGTTTGATCCGTTGTCGACCTCAGGATCGGTCACGGCTCACCTCCACCAGTGAAAACTTCTTGTACGCGCCCCTTCGTGCATGCACACGCAGGGGGCTCATCTGGTTGCTCCAGCCCTGCAATGGTGATCGGCTTCAGCACGCCAGCCAATCCGAACACATCAGCGAGCTTCTGTGTGTCTATCGCGTGGTCGAGACAGACAAAATCTGACTCTTCGCCGGGCCAGAAACGCTCAAATGCTACGCCGTTTTCGCACATTTCATCCGGGCTCATTCCACATCCATCTTCTTCTCGACGACTTCAATTCGCTTGCCGCAGTTGGGGCAAAAATCGAAGCCGTCCTCGTAATGCCACTTGGCAGGCATCGAAAAGCCCACTGAGTTGAGGTAGCTGTACCTTCGATGCAGCGGGCCGTGAAGCGAATTGGTGTCGTGATTGAGTCTCCATCGACACACGTCCGGGTCCGGCTGGGGTTCTTCTGTGGCCATGCCTAGCGATCCTTCTTCAGTTTAGTGATGACGCCACGGAGGGCCGAATTGGAGCGCTCTAATCGCGAGACCTGTTTCCCCTTGTTTTCGTACCGGCTCTTGTATAGATCGCGCTCTTCGATCAATGCAACATAGGACTGAGCCATCTTCTCAGTCGCATCGGCGATGCGCTGCAGAGAGCCCGCGTTGATTCCCTCTATACCACTGCTGCGCCAATCGGCTCGGCTCGTTTGTCTACACGTCGCCATGTTTGCCCCCGTTACTCATCCAAACGGAACCGGACTGTACCAGACAATACCGGATCAACCTCAACCTCGAACTCATCGTCACCGATCGAATAGTGGAACGTCTCTTCTTCGTGTTCCTCGATGATCTTTTCGCGTGGGACCGTGCGCTCCGTCCTCCATGTCTTGACCGTGATCTTGCGATCCGGGTGCAGTTCCCAGAGGCCGATGATGTGTCGGCGCGGGCTCCAGTACGTGTTTCTGCTCATCCACTCCCCGACGGCCTGCTTACTCTGGAACTCGTAGTATTCGATTGACCAAGCTGGATCTGAGGGACACGGAGATCCGTATACGCAGAACGGAGATCTGCTCCACTCTCCGACGAGCAGCACCCATCGAGGCGTGACACCGGGGTCCGCTGGTACGGGGTCAATTTGGTACGTCTGCGCACTGGCTGTCATCGCAAAGAGCATCGCAATCACGAGATATTTACTCACACGCCACCTCCTGAAACTCACCGTCAACGCACGTTCCCCACGCGCGCATCAACACGCCGATGTCGGAGAACCCCACCACTCCGTTCCCGTCGATGTCTGCGCGGGCCGCTGGCGAGAGCGTGCGAGTCTCGATCTCGATCCCGATAGCCGAATCGGATCCGAGAATTTTTCCGGATGAGTCAGTGAGGCTAACGCGGCCATGTGTTGGACCACCCGCCCCGAGGC
>Ga0214472_10005044_pt1 | contig 13883 bp, 8 predicted proteins | sample RVTome_6_FD_207662 | JGI IMG/M metagenome (GOLD analysis project Ga0214472, IMG submission 207662) | Soil microbial communities from uranium-contaminated site in the Upper Colorado River Basin, Wyoming, United States - RVT140D175 | ecosystem: Environmental > Terrestrial > Soil > Contaminated >... | reverse complement strand
GATCCTGTGCTGCCGTGTCCGCTAGGATGGGTGTCGTGGGTCCAGCGCCGAGTGCCTCGATCTCGCTCAGTGTCGCCCCACCCCAGAACCAGCGCCTCCCCAGTGTCACCGAGCGAATCACTGTCTTGAAGGACGACGGGAAGAGTCGGCGCGCCAGATGTGCGAGGGGGATGCCGATGAAGCACGACGGCCCCGTCTGCTCGACGCATCGCAAGAACGCGCCGCGTCCCATCCCGGGATCGATGAGCACCGGGACGGCTCCCACTTTGAACAGCGCGTACGTCAGTGTGATCAAGTCCACGCCCGGGCGCACCATCACCAGCGTGCGCTCGCCTCGCTGCAGGCCGATTCCGATCAAGCCGCGAGCGATGCGATCCGAACGCGCGTCGAGATCCCGAAACGTGATCCTGTTCCAGCCGCGACCCTGTGCTGCGATGACAGCCCACGCATCGGGACGCTGGGCTGCGGCGCGGGGAAGGTAGCTCGCGATATTGACGCGCGAGGGCGTCTCGAAGCTCATGACGCTTCGAGGAACTCCCCGAGCCGCTCGAGGGCTTCCTGTCTGGCGTCTTCGAGAACGTAGTGCGCGGCGCCTGGGAACGCGTGAACCTGGGCAGCGGGGAGTTGACGTTGCCACTCTTCACGGAATGCCGGAGTGAAGCACCAATCGCGTTCACCCCAAAGGATCAGTGCTGGGCGATCGCGAAACTGCGGAAGGCCGCGCTCCACGCTCAGGAGCGTGTCGTAGGAAGGGTGCGTTGGCACAAGGGGAATGTCCTGGACGAAGCGGTGCACCGCGATCCGATCGCGCCACGAGCCGTACGGTGCGAGGTAGCCCTGGCGGATCTCCTGGGGCAGGGGGCGCGTCGTCGTCATGAACGCCGCGGCGCGAGCGAAGCCGTTCAGGCCGCGCACGACGATCGCGCCGAGTAGCGGGATCCGGCACAGTGCGATGCGCCGTGGGAGTGCGCGGGAGCGGAATGCAGCCGTGTTGAGGATCACGAGGCGCTCGATCCTGTCTGGATGCCGCGCCGCGAAGCCGAAGCCGATCGCGCCACCCCAGTCGTGCACGCCGAGCGTGATCCTCTTCAGATCGAGAGAGAGCACGAGCCGTTCGAGGTTCGCGATGTGGTCTTCGAGTCGGTACGGCCAATCCTGGGGCTTGTCCGAGAGGCCGCAACCGAGATGGTCGAGAGCGACGACGCGTCGCCGCGATCGAAACCGTTGGATCACCTCACGCCAGTAGAACGACCAGGTCGGGTTGCCGTGAACGAGAAGCAAAGGCGCACTGTCCCGCGGCCCCTCGTCGATGTAGTGAAGAGCGTGGGCTCCGATCGCGAGCTCGTGGGATCTGAAGGGGTAAAGGCTCCGCCAGGTTGCTGCCGAGGCCACCGGAGAAGCCTCGGCGGCCAAAGTTTCTACCAAGTCACGCTCATCATCGTCGCGTTCAGACCCGATCCGATGCCCATCAGAGCCACGTGGTCACCCTGCCGAACGCGCCCCTCCTCGGCGGCGAGGGCGAGCGTGAGGGGGACCGCTGCAGGGCCGACGTTGCCGTGATCCGGGAAAGTGAGGAAGCACTTCTCAGGGTCGATCTGTAGCGCGGCGGCGAGCGCGGCCATGTGGGAGTTTCCCACCTGGTGGCAGATGTACTGTTTGATCTTCGAGTCCGACCAGAACGGCAGCACCTTGTCCGCGAGCTCCCAGGTGCGCTGTGCGAGACCGACGCCCGCCTTGAGCAGCCGAGTGGAATTCGTCACCATCTTCTCGGTCGTGCCGAGGCACAGACGGCTTTGGCTGGTGTCGGCCAGGGTCACGCTTCCGTTCACCCGATGGGTCGTCTTCGACAGCTCGGCACGACTGAGCACCATCGCGACCGCCACTGAACCGAGGGTGAGGGTCGCGAAGTTCTCCCAGAACTCGACGGCCGTGAGGTCCATCTTGAGGATGCGCTTGATCGTCGCTTCGACGATCTGTTCCGAGCTCTCGCCATCGACGAGCAACGCGTAGTCGACAGCGCCAGAGTCGATCATCGAACCCGCAATCTGGATACCGTCGAGGAAGCCGAGGCAGGCGTTCGCGACGTCGAAGTTGCGGCAGCTCTCGGGCAGTCCCAATTCCCCATGTACGAGGCTCGCCATGGAGGGCTCGACGTAGTCCTTGCTCACGGAGGTGTTGATCAGGACGCCGATCTGGTCGGGCGAGACCCCGGCGGCGTAGATGGCCCGCTGTGCGACTCGCGTGGCCACGTCATGAATTTGCGTTCCGGGTTCCCAGAAGCGACGTCGCGCGATGCCGGTCAGCAACTGGATCGGGCGCGTCGGCAGCTTCAGGCGCCTCATCGCTTCGACGAGGCGGTCTTCCAGCTCCATGCTCGTCACCCAGCGGGGTGGCAACTCGTAGCAGACCGTTTCGATTGCCAGGTTCTCGAAGCGCATGTTCCCCGTTCCGCGGGAGACACACCCGCGCCGAGTTATTATAGGTCGAGAATGCCGCCGGCGCGCCGGATATCCTTCGCGGCCGGGGCATTGAGCTCACGGTGCGGGTAGGTCCCCAACCCACCCGACCGCAGACCTATACTATTGGGGTGAAATCCGTCGCCGACGAATTGCGCAAACGGTCGCAGCACGACATCGAGCGGCTGCCCCCTGCCGAGCGGCTCGAACTGGCCCTTCGCCTGGGTGATGACGACGTGGAACTCTTCTGCCGAGCCCGAGGCATCGAGAGGGCACTGGCCGTGCGGCAGCTTCGGGCCCAGCGGCGGAGAGGAAGAACTCCTTCCAAAGCGGCTGAGCTGTGACGCTGCTGGCGCAGGTTGTCGGCGCGCTGAGAAGGCGCGGAGTGGCCCATTGTCTGATCGGGGCCGCCGCGCTCGCGGCACACGGCGTCAGCCGCTCCACGCTGGATATCGATCTGCTCGTGACGGATCTGTCCCTCCTCGCCGACACGCCCTGGGATCCACTGAAGGCGCTCGGGACGGCAGTGGAGGTGCGGCGGGGTGACGATACGGACCCTCTCGCAGGGGTCGTGCGTTTCGATGCACCTGGGGAGCGCACGGTCGACCTGATCGTCGCGAAGGCCGCGTGGCAGGCTGCCCTGATCGGGAGGGCGCGGTCGATACACCTCGCCGACCTCGACCTTCCGGTCGCCGAAGCGGCCGATCTCGTGCTGCTCAAACTGTATGCCGGTGGGCCTCAGGATTTGTGGGATATCCAGCAACTGCTGGAGACCAGCGAAAGCGAACGCATCGTCGCCGACGTTGATGTCCGTATCCGGCAGCTCGCCGAGGAGCAGCGTCGCTTGTGGCAGCGCTTCCGGACAGGCGACGCGTAGCCCCGTCTGTCCCGGCTGTCGACGCCCGAGGTGGCGTTCCTCAATCTGTGGAGACGCGGTTGGGAGCGGAGGCGCGTCTCTTCGACCCGGTTGGATCACTGCGTCAGCTCATGAAGCCGGGACAGCGCCTCGAGACCGATGTCATCACGCTCTGTGTCTGATCCGTAGTGCGCCGTGACCGCCTGGATCGATCGCGTCAGAAGCGACTCCAGGCCGCTGAGGTCGGTGTCGGTCGCGCTCGTCTCACCCGCCGCGACGCGCTCGATGCGACACACGGCCAGCAGCAGATCCACGTCGGCCATCTGCCAGGTTTCCGATTGGATCTCGCGGATGCGTCGCGCCTCACGCAGCAAGGCCTCGGCGCGAGCGAAGCGTCGCTCGGCAAGATGCGATCGAGCGCTGTTGTACACGGCGATGCTCACCCAGTAGTGATCGTCGCCGAGTGTTTCGCGGTAGCCGGCGGCGGCGGCATCGAAGAGCTCGATCGCTTCGGCGTAGCGGCCGACTTCGCGCAACAACGACCCGAGGTTGTTCTGGGTCGTCGCCACCGCGCTGTGGCTCTCTCCGAAGATGCGGCGATCGAGCTCCAGAGTCTCGCGGTAGAGCCGCTCGGCCTCGTCGTACAAGCCCATTTGCTGGTTCAGGTTCGCAAGAGCGCCCATCACCTGGAGCCTCAGGGGATGCTCAGCATCGAAATCGCACGCGTTAGCGACGGTCGTCGCCTCGTGCAGTCGCTCCGCCGCTTCTTCGTAGCGTTTCGACCAGCGCAGCCAGCGCGCCAGGCTAACCAATGGCGACACGAGTCCAGACTGGCACGCGCCGGAGCTCTCGCGCCGAATGTCCACCGCTGCGCGAAGCGGTCGCTCTGCTTCTCCCATCCGGTTCTGGTGCATCAGATACGTACCGAGGCCACTGAGGGCGTCCGCACGTTCCGTTTGGCGGTCCGGATGCGCGTCGAGCAGGGCGAGCGCCTCCCGGTAGAGCGCCTCTGCCTCCTCGTAGCCTCCGGTCGTTTCCAGTTGGTCGGCGAGCACGGTCAGCGCCTGAGCGAGTCCGGGTGCATCGACGCCAACCCGGCCGCGGCGGATCCGCACGGTATCCCGGAGCCAAGTCTCGGCCTCGTCATAGCGACCGCGGCTTTGCAGGAGCGTGCCCAGTGCGAGCGCGGCTTCCGACATCGCGGGCTCGTTCACAGGTTGCCGGCGGCTCTCGAACTGTACGCTCGATCGCAGATGAGCTTCCGCCTCGTCGAGTAGGCCGATGGAAGCGTAGACCCGACCGACAGTCAGGCTGAGTCGGGCGGCCATCTCGGGAGAGTCGGCGAGTTCCGTATCGATACGTCGGGCCGTTTCATCGAGGAGCTGTCGGAGGATCGCCACGTCGCGCCCCTGCGCGAAGTCCGGATCGATCGAGCCCAGCATGGTCGTCAGGGAGTCGTTCATACGTTCCGCGGAGACGCGCTGGATCTCGCTTTCGCGCATGGCGGAGCTCGCTCGAAAGTACATCGCCGTACTGATGATGGATGCCGCGACGAGTCCGACGAGAAGCAGGAGCGCGGCGGCCGCTGGGGCACGATGGCGCCGGATCAGCTTGGCAGTCCTGTAGGCGAGGGAATCGGGTCTCGCCAGGACGGGGCGGTCTTCGAGGTAGCCGCGGAGATCCTGTGCGAACTGATCCACCGAACTGTAACGACGTTGTTTCTCCTTTCGCAGCGCCATCAGGATGATCTGCCCGAGGTCGCCTCGCAGCGCCCTGTAGAGATGCGCAGGTTTGCTGCCGCGCCGAGTGGCGACCTGGGCGTTCTCCGCGCTGGCTGGCCAGACCCGTGCGCTGGGCGGAGTCGGCGGCCTCTCCTCGATGATGCGCGCGATCTCGGCGGGGCCTGCGCCGCGCAGCGTCGTGCGGTCGATGGGCAACGCGCCCGTGAGCAACTCGTAGAGCACGACGCCTAGGGAGTAGATGTCCGTTCGTGTGTCGATGTCTGTGTCGGTTCCCCGTGTCTGTTCCGGACTCATGTACTCGGGCGTTCCGATCACCTCGCCTGTACGTGTGAGTCCATCGAGAGCTGTCGTGTCGTCCATCCATTTCGCGATGCCGAAATCGATCACTTTGACGCGCAGACCGTCCGCGTGACGGCTGACGAGGATGTTCGCGGGTTTGAGATCGCGGTGGAGTACTCCTTTTTGATGGGCGTGTTCCACCGCGGCGCAGACATCGCAGAAGAGCGTGATCCGATCCCGGAGGCACAGTCGCTCGCGGTCACAGGCAGCGGTGATGGGTTCGCCCTCGACCAGTTCCATCACGAAGAAGGGGCGGCCGTCCGGCGCCGTGCCGGCGTCGTAAATCTGGGCGACGCCCGGATGCCCCATGCGCGCGAGGGTGGCTCGCTCCGCCTCGAAACGGGCGAGGACTCGTCGGCCCAGGCCGTGCCGGACGAGTTTCACGGCGACCCTGCGCTGAAGCGGAGCTTCTTGCTCGGCCGCAAAGACGACTCCCATACCACCCTCGCCGAGGCGGTGGAGGATGCGGTACGGTCCAAGCTGCGCCGGGTCGTCACTTCCGGAGGCCTGACTGATATGGGCCCGAACCACAGCGCCGAGCTGGTCGGGCTTATCGGCGTGATCCAGGAGCTGGCGCAACTCCGCTCCGAGGGCCGGGTCCTCTTGCTGGGCTGCGCTCAGCAAGGCGTCCCGCTCCTGTGGCGGGAGATCGATCGCCTCGTGGTAGAGCTCCTCGAGGCGCCGGAAGCGCTCTCGGTCGTTCACGGGGAGTGCGGGTCCATGCGGCCGCTCGGATCCGGGTGGCTCGAGGGCCCGATCAGTCGTTGAACAACAGCGGCGCGAACTCGCGCAGGCTGCGGCGCCAGGACTGCCACTCGTGGGCGGTGGCGGGAGAGACGTAGTAGTGGCTGTTGATGCCGGCAGCCTCGAGCGCCTCGCCGTCCGCCTTGGGGTCGCCACCACGTCGCGTCTTGCCGCCCTCGACCTCGCGGCTGCCGTAGCTCACGAAGACCAGTTTGTTGCTCTTCTCGAACGCCGCCATGTCTGTGATCTCGCCGGGGCTGATGCTCCCGCCTGAGAAGAGGCCGATGTGCGAGAACGTGGCGAGGTTTCGCAGGGTGATGGTCTTGGTCTCCATACCGCCCATGGAGAGGCCGGCCATCGCGCGGTGCGGCTGATCAGCGAGCGTACGGAAATGGGCGTCGACGTAAGGAATCAGCTCCTTCACCAGCACGGTCTCGAAGGGCTCGATCTTGAACTCCCTCAAGCCGCCGAACCGGACGTGGTTCGTCATGCCGTAGGTCATCACGATGAGGAACGGCCTGGTTTTGCCCGTGGCGATGAGGTTGTCCATGATCGCGGGGGCACGACCCTGCTCGCCCCAGCCGAACTCGTTCTCTCCCCAGCCGTGCTGGAGATACAGTACGGGGTAACGCTGGTCCGGAGTCTGGTCGTAGCCCGGCGGCGTGTAGACAAATGCGCGGCGCTCTGTCTCCGTGCTCGGGGAGTGGAAGTAGATCTCCCGCAGTTGTCCGTGGGGCACGTTCCTGATCGTGTAGAAATCCTGGTCGGGGGCCGGCAGCTCCACGGCGCTGCCCCAGCGCATCGCCCCGAAGTACATCAGGCTGTTCGGATCCGGCACCTCTGCGCCGCCGATCTTGATGGTGTAATAGTGAAAGCCCACATCGAGGGGGCGTGTGACGCCATACCAGGCGCCGTCCTCCCCCCTGATGAATTCACCACTGTCTCGAAAACTCACACCCACGCTGGTGGCGTCGGGCGCCTCGATGCGAAACTTCACGCGCCCCTCGGAGTTGATCTGTGGATACTCCTTGCCGGGCTGGTTAGACGATGCGGACCGCCAGTCGTCGGCGGGCGCCTGGTCCTGGGCGAGCAGCGGTTGCGCACACAGCAGCGCAGTCAGAACGAGGAGGGTTGGGATTCTCTTCATGAGCTCGATCGTTGGCGGAGTGGAGTTGGTTGGCGGAGCCATCATATCAGGTCCGATGACGGGAGGCCCGGATGGTCGTCCCACCCGGGCTTCCCCGGCGGTCGCCCTCGGGCCGCGCCTGCTCTCGCACGAACGGCCCGACGATCGGGGCTTATCCCGTCCGTTTCCTCAGTTTCAGAAGTCCAGACGAAGCGCGAACTGCATCTGCCGATTGCCGATCTCCGGCTGCAGCGACGTGATACGGCCCGCCGTGGGCGAACCGATGTTGGCGTTCGGGAAGCCGAACTGCGGGGTGTTCAGCAGGTTGAATGCATCCACCCGGAACTGCCAGCTCAGGCGGCCTCCCTTCATCGGGAAGCGCCGGCTGAGCGAGGCGTCCACCGTCTGGACGCCCGGAGCGTACAGGACCCCGCGGCCTGAGTCGCCGTAGGTGTTGGGCGTCGGCGCGCGGAAGGCATCGGTGTCGAACCAGCGGTCGACGGTCGGCTCGTCGATCCGGCCGTCGCCGATCCGGTCCGGCCACGAGGCGGCGCCGTTGTTCACGCCAGTGTTCAGGAAGACCGTGAACGGTCGTCCGGTGCTCAGCGTGACGATGCCGCTGAGCTGCCAGTTGCCGAGCAGCGCGCGGCCGATGCCGCTGGTGGCCCAGCGGCGGTCGGCACCGAAGGGAAGGTCCCACACGTAGCTCAGGACGAAGCGGTGCTTGACGTCGAAGCCCGAAGGGCCCCGGCTTTCCTCGAACAGCGTGACGCTTTGCGGGCCGCCCACGCTTCCGCCGCCCGAGGCAGGTGCGCCCGCGTGATCGAGCGACTTGGCGAACGTGTAGCTCAGCAGAAACTGGAGCCCCGCGGCGTAGCGCTTGACTACCTTCATCTGAAGGCTGTTGAAGCTCGATTCATTCGTGGGGTCGAACTGTGTGATGTTCGAGACGTTCGCGAGCGGCTGGATGAGCCGTCGGGAAGCCAGCGAGCCGAGTCCCGGCTGGACCTCGTTCGCGTTGTAGGCCCAGATGAGATTGCTGCCCTTGCTTCCCGCGTAGGCGATCTCCGCCATCATCGAGTTCGTGATCTGGCGTGCGTAGCTCACCTGCCAGGTCTGCATGTGCGGGGTGTCGTTCGAGAAGTCGTGGCCGATCACGCGGGGATTGGCCGCATTCAGCTCCGCTGTGGTCGTGGGCTTGATGGGAACGACCTCCGGGAAGGGGTTCGAGAGCCGCGGCACCCGGCTGGGCGAGAAGTCGGTGGGGTTGGTCTCGGTGCTGTAGTTCTGGGAGATCGTGAACGGTACGTTCAGGTGGATCAGGTTCCCCGCCGCGTGGGGCATCGGGAAGTAGCTCTTGCCGTAGCCCGCCCGCAGGACGTTGCTCCCATCCCCCGAAATGTCCCAGGCCAGCCCCAGGCGAGGGGCCAGGTTCCCCCACTGGGTCTGCTTGTTGGCTCGGCGATCGGCCTCCTCTCCCGCGAAGACGAGGCGGTTGCTGCCGCGGTCGAAGTTGGCGAGCCGATCCTGCTCCTCGGTATCCGGCACGTACACCTCGTAGCGGACGCCGAGGTTGAGGGTCACCCGTGAGTTGACTCTCCAGTCGTCCTGGACGTAGAGGCTGTGCTCCGAGTTCGTGAAGTTGGCGGTCTCGAGCAGGAAGCCGCGCGAGCCACCCGTGGTGTATCCGAGCAGCAGCGTCGCGAGACCCGAGCCTCCCGTGTTGGTCGCCGGGCTGTTCGTGAGATTGCGGTTGACGGCGATCGCGCTTCGGGTGTTGTCATTGATGAAGGGCGACGGCTCGCGAACAACGAGCCGGTATCCCGCCTTGAGGCTGTGCCGATTGCGGACCCAGGACAGGCTGTTCTCGAGCTGGTAGTGGAACTGCTCCGGGTTCACGGGCAGGAACGCGGGCCCGCCCGAGATCCCGGTCACGTCCTGGATGTTCAGGTTGGGCAGTCCCGATGTGGCATCGCTCAGGTTGATGCCCTGGATCCCCAGGCTGCTTGCAGCCATGTGGCCGTAGTCCGACTGGCGGGTCTCGGGGTTGGTCTTGGCGAAGCCCAGCCGGAACTCGTTCACGAGCGTGGGTCCCAGGACCCGCGTCCAGTTGAGCGCCCCGCCCATGGTCCACAGCCGCGTGTTCTGGATGCCGGCGACGTAGGGCCCAAGGTCGAATCGGGAAGCCGCATCGGGCGGTGTGGCGAGGCAGCAGGCGGCCTGTCCCTGTGGAGCATCGAGTCGATACTTGTCGTAGCTGAAGCGTAGGAAAAAGCTGTCGCGGTCCGTCGCCCGGTGATCCAGGCGCAGCGTGAACGCGTGCGACCGGACCGAACGGTTGTCGGTCGAGGTGTAGTTGTCAAAGTTGCCTGGACCGTTGGGAAGCGGGTAAATGCTGGCCACGTTCATCCCGACCGGGTCGAGGCGGTCCGACGGGATGATGTTTCCCGCGAACGGGTCGCGCAGGTACTGCGGGTTCGTAGCGCTCACCGGCTGGGCCGGGTCGAAGTTCGGGTTGAGACGGGTGGTCAGTGGGTCGTAGATCGGGATCAGGTCTCCCGAGGGCGTCCTGTAGTCGCTGAAGTCCCCGAGCCGGGCCGCCTCTGTGGGCACGGTATTGACGAAGGTCAGCCCCCGTTCCTCCTTGATGCCGGCGTAGTCCACGAAGAAGAAGGTTCTGTTCTTCGCAATCGGGCCCGAGAGCGCCGCGCCGAATTGGTGACGGTCCAGCGGCGGCTTCTTGGCGGTGGGAAGGGCGAAAAAGCTCTTCGCGTCGAATGCCTCGTTCCGCAGGAACTCGAACAGCGTTCCGTGCACCTCGTTGCTGCCCGACTTGGTCGACACCGATACCACCCCGGCGCCGCGACCGAACTCGGCGGAGAACGTACCGGTCAGCACCTTGAACTCGCGCACTGACTCGACCGTCGGCTGCACGATCACCGTATTGAACGTGTACTCGTTGTTGTCGATCCCGTCCACGAGCCAAGCGTTGGTGTTGGCCTGTGAGCCCAGGGCATTGAAGTTCGAGGCACCCCGTGGATTGAAGGTGGAGGCGCCGGACAGGTTCTCTCCCGCCTGGCCGGGCGTGATGCCGGGAGCCAGGTAGACGAGGGTCGCAAAGTTCCTGCCGTTCAGCGGCAGCTCGCGCACCGCGCGTTCCTCGATCACCTCGCCCAGCTCCGCCGAGTCCGTCCGCGTCAAAGGCGCGAACGCCGTCACCTCGGTGGCTTCGGTGAAGGCGCCCAGCTCCAATGCGGCATCGATGCGCGCGCGCTCGTTCACCTGCAGGACTACACCCCTGCGCACCAGTGACTTGAAGCCGCTCGCCTCGATCGCAACCTGGTACGTGCCCGGGATCAGGAAGGGCGCCTGATAGGAGCCCGCCGCGTCGGTAGTGAAAGTCGACGAGGTCCCCTTGTCGACCTCGGTGATGGTGACGGTGGCGCCCATCAGCACCCCGCCTTCCGCATCCTTCACCGTGCCCATGATGGTACCGGTAGTCACCTGGGCGCGTGTGGTGGCGATGTCCAGCACGCCCACGATCGAAAGCGCGAGCGCGGCCGTTCGTGCAAAATGCAAGCGCATGGTCATGACTTCTCCTCCTCTTCGACCCAGCGTCGGGCGGTACGTCGCGAACGCCGCGACCTCGAAATCCCCTGCCTCCGCGCGCCCCCGCACGATTCATCGGGCCATTAGCCTGATTAGTACGACTAATATTCAACGCGGCGCGGAGGATACAGCGGACGCGGACGTCAGTCAATACAAAAGTACCCGCCGCTCGAGAAACGGAAGGGCGCCTCGAGGCTTCAGGCAATCTGGGTTGTGCTGGCGTCGGCACGCCCCCGCCGGGGGGAGAGCCAGCACTGCCGCGTCGTCTCCAAACTCACCTCGACTTCGATCGCTTACGCGCGCCACATCAGCTCGTCCGGGCCCAGCATCAATTCCCAGGGGGGGCCACGAGTCGTGGAGCGCGGCAGCCCAACCTTCCTCACAGGGCTTTGCTTGTTCCGAAGCACGAAGAAGGGCATAATCCGGCACCCGTGCCGAGAGCCCCCGCAGCCATACCTTCGAATCGGAGCTATCCGCAGGGGGGACAGCACGGTCGGATCGTGCACACGATCGGCCGCCAGATCGTGTCCGGGGAGATCCGCCCTGGTGAGCAGTTGCCGACACCGGCGCGACTGGGCGCCAGCCGGGGGGTTTTCCGCGAGGCGGTCAAGGTTCTGGCCGCCAAGGGACTCGTGGTCTCCCGGCCCAGGATCGGCACGCGGGTTCGGCCGCCCGAAGCCTGGAACATCCTCGATACCGACGTGTTGGCCTGGCAACAGGAAGGCCTGCCCCGCGGGGTGTTCCTCAGCAAGCTCACCGAGGTGCGTCTCATCATCGAGCCGGGGGCGGCGGAGTTGGCCGCTCGGCGAGCCGGGCCGGAGGAGCTCGCGGCGCTACGCACTGCGCTTCGCGACATGCGAGAAGCGCTCGACCGCTCTCCTCCGGACCACGAGGCCTACAACGAAGCGGACATCCGCTTCCACCGTGCGATCGTCCAGGCGTGCGACAACGACGTGCTCCTGCAAATGGGGGCGATAGTGAACACCGCACTGCTGGTGGCGTTCAACGCGGCGATCCGTGTCCCCGGCCTGGCCAAGGCCTCATTGTCCCGCCATCAAGTGATTCTCGACGCGATCCAGCGACGCCATGCCAACCGGGCACGGGCCGCGATGAGCCGGTTGGTCGGGAACACGGGTCGTTCGATCGCGAAGCTCCCGCGCGGAACGTGGGCGGGTGCCGGCACGAGGCGCGCGCCGGTCGCTCCTGCGGCTGCCGGATCGCGCTCGACCAGGCCGCGGCGAACCCCAGGCGCCGCCGCATCGCGAAAGGTGAAGTAGGGATCTGCGCAGTAGGTGGTGTTCACCTCCCGGGGGGTGCCTGGGGCGCCGCGGCCAGGCGTGATCACAAACGCCTGGGCCCGCGGCAAGAAGCTCGAGCCCGTCATCAATCGCCTCTTCAAAGGCCAGCCCCCCGTTGTGTTAGAGGGCCTCTCTTGAAACCACCATAAACATCGGGCTTCTCAGATACTTTGCCACTCCTTCCCCAAAACTCCGCTTGATCGAGCGCTTATACTGTTCCCAGGAGGTCCGGAACTGATGGCGGAACGTTTCGTGAAATGCGCAAAGCTCGGGCGAGAGCTCTCGGGACTCCCCAAGCCGCCGTTCTCCGGTGCTCTGGGGCAACGTATCTTCGAAAACATTTCGCAACAGGCCATGGCGCTGTGGGACGCCGAGGCCGAAGCTCTGATGAAGAAGGGCATGAACCTGGCCGACGCTCAGGCGCGCAAGGAGATCATGCGCCGCATGGAGCAGTTCCTTTTCGAAGAGACGGTCGCAGCGCCGCCGCCGTCGTCCGAACGCATGGTGACGTGCGTGAAGTTCGGCAAGGAGATGCCCGCCCTGGAAAAGCCGCCGTTTCCAGGGACTCTCGGTCAACGCATCTTCGAGAACGTCTCTGAGCAGGGCTGGGGTCTTTGGGATGAGCAGGCGAAGATCGTCCTCAACCACTATGGGCTGAGTCTCGCCGATCCGGAAGCCCGCAAGTTCATGCTGAAGCAGATGGAGGAGTTCTTCTTCGGCGAGGGAGCTGCGCTGCCAGCGGATTGGGTGCCGCCCGGCCAGGGCGGGAAGGGCGCGCCCGCGGCAGCGAGCAAGGGCGGCGCGCCGGTCGCTCAGAGCAAGTGAGCCGGGGAGAGGTTCTCCTCCTCTCCTGCTACGAGCTGGGCCGTCAGCCGCTCGGGCTGGCGTGGGCACTCGCGTTTCTGGAGCGTGAGGGCCTCGAGGCGACGGGCGTCGATCTCGCCGTGCAGCCTTTTCCTGAGCAGCGTGTGATCGATGCGGCCGTCGTGGTGCTCTTGGTTCCGATGCACACAGCGCTACGTCTCGGTGTCAGCGCGAGCCGGCGCATTCGCAGCGCGAATCCGCAGGCGCATGTCTGCTTTGCGGGACTCTACGCCTGGCTAAATCGCGAGCTCTTGTTAGCCGGCCCGGCGGACTCGGTGATCGCGGGGGAGTCTGAGGAAGCTCTCGTGGCGCTGGTGCGCGCTCTGCGCTCGGGAGACGCAGTCGAAGGCTTGGCCGGCGTAACGACACGAGAACACCCGGCGGGGCCGAGTCTCGTCCGACTCGAGTTTCCCACGCCTCATCGCTCGACGTTGCCGACGCTGACCCACTATGCGCACTTCGTGGACGGCGCACGTCATGTGCAGGCGGGAGCAGTCGAGTCGAGTCGCGGCTGCTTGCACAAGTGCCGGCACTGTCCGGTGGTTCCAGTGTACGGCGGCCGATTCTTCGCCGTCCCCCAGGCTGTGGTTCTGCGCGATGTGCGCCAGCAGGTTACGGCCGGCGCGGGCCACATCACTTTTGCGGACCCCGATTTTCTCAACGGGCCCACTCACGCGATCCGTGTCGCTCGGGCCCTCCATGAGGAGTATCCCGACGTGACGTTCGACTTCACGGCAAAGATCGAGCACCTGCTGCAGCACCGTTCGCTCCTCCCCGAGTTCGCGGGGCTTGGCTGTCGCTTTGTCGTCTCGGCGATCGAGTCGTTGAGCGAAGACGTGCTCGAACGGC
>Ga0214472_10005043_pt1 | contig 13884 bp, 12 predicted proteins | sample RVTome_6_FD_207662 | JGI IMG/M metagenome (GOLD analysis project Ga0214472, IMG submission 207662) | Soil microbial communities from uranium-contaminated site in the Upper Colorado River Basin, Wyoming, United States - RVT140D175 | ecosystem: Environmental > Terrestrial > Soil > Contaminated >... | reverse complement strand
CGAACCCTCGGTACCTTTCAGTACACACGATTTCCAATCGTGCACCTTCGGCCGCTCGGTCACCTCTCCGCAGGCTGGGAAGAATACACCAAAGGATTTTTCGTGTAAAGCCATTTTTGCCGTCCCCCGACGGGGCGGAATCGGGCTCCTCCAAAGCCTCCCTTCTTCCGTCAGGTCTCTTCGAACCCTTCATTCTTCCCATTTGTCCCGACCCCCACCCGGGGCAGGAAGATCTGAAATGTCGTGCCCCGTCCCGGACAACTCTCCACGTCGATGAAGCCGCCGCTCTGAGTCACGATGCCGTAAACCGAAGCCAGTCCCAGTCCCGTACCTTTGCCCTTTTCCTTGGTGGTAAAGAAGGGCTCGAAAATATGGGGCAATATGTCGGGTTCGATGCCCTGCCCGGTATCGTCGACCGTCAATCGAACGAAATATCCAGCTTTTAGAGCAAAATGACCACTGGACAACGAATCCGATTCTTTCAGGCGAACATTGTCCAGAGACAGGGTCAACCTTCCTCCTTCCGGCATGGCATCCCGGGCATTGACCGCCAGGTTCATGATGACCTGCTCAATTTGGATCCGGTCGGCCCTGATACGTCCCGGTCCCTCGCCCGGCAGAATGGAGATCTCGACTTTCCCGCTAGCCAGAAGACCGTGCAGCAGACCCTCCAGGCCATCCAGCACGCCGCGGAGGTCAACCTCCTCGGTGTGCAGCACCTGCCTGCGACTGAAGGCCAGAAGCTGGCGGGTCAGACCGGAAGCACGATCCCCGGCCTCCTTGATCTGCTTGACGCAATCAACCAGTTCCGGATCCTCCAACTGCGGCTGCAGAATCTCGCAATAACCGATAACCACCGTCAGCAGGTTGTTGAAATCATGGGCAAGGCCGCCGGCCAGCCGGCCCACCGCTTCCATCTTCTGGGCATGGCCGAGCTGCTCCTGAAGGTTTTTCCGCTCGGTATCGTCGCGAATATGGCCCCGCAATTCGACCAGTTCTCCCCGCTCATCAAAGATTCCCACGGCGTTTAAAACCAGATGCAGCCGCTGCCCTTGGGGCGATCGCATCTCCAGTTCGTGATGTTCGATCCTTTTTTCCCGGCGCAACCGCTCGAGGATGGCCTCTCGTTCATCTTGCCGGACATACAGGCCGCACGAATTAAAGCGCAGAGCCTCCTCCACCGAAGCAAAACCGAAAATGCGGGCAAAGGCCTGATTGCAGGCGGCCAGCCGCCCGTTTACGGCAGCAACGAAATTGCCGGTCAGAGCCTCTTCAAACAGTTGCCGGAAGCGTTCCTCGCTTTCCCGCAACTGTTCGACACTCAACGCCCGTTCCGTAATGTCGAGGATCGTCCCCACAAGCCCGGCGGGTGCTCCGTTGGGCCGAGCAAAAGTCGCTTTGGAGAAAACCACCGCATGCAGGGTGCCGTCGGCATGAACCACCCCACTTTCATAAACCTGAATTCCGCCCTGTCGTAAAAGTTCCTGATCCGCTTCGCGATAAAGTTCCGCGAGTTCCTTCGGTGCAATGTCGAAAACCGTTCGACCGACGATCTCCTGCCGGCTTTTGCCGAAGTATTCGGAAAAAGCCAGGTTGCAGCCCTGGAAAACGCCCTGTTCATTCTTATAGAAAACAGGTACGGGTATTGCGTCCATCAAGGTCTGGAGAAACCCAACCTGCTCCCGCAACGCTGCGTCCTCATCCTTGCGGGCAGAGATGTCACAGAGCTGCTCGGCGACCAGGACCACTTCTCCCCGCCGGTTGAAAACCGGGAAACAGCGCGCCTCCATATGGCCGATGCGGGGATCGTACTTTTCCCGGACCACCGGTTCACCGGTGTGAAATACCTCAGCTACGGGGCAATTCAGACAGGGCCGGTCCTGGCCCGGGTAAAACACCTCATAGCAAAGCGCTCCCCTGCGCCGCGATTTTTCAGGGACAAAATCGTAACCACCCCGCCAATTGCACATCTCGATGCGGAAATCCCGATCGATGACAAGGAAAAAATCGGGAATCTGTTGAAAAAACCTGCGGTAGAGCAACCAGGAATACATGGTAAATACCCTATCGGTAGAAGACGGTTCAGTTGGAAGGCATCGAACCCGGTCATGAACCCCCGGTCCAATGGGGAAACAGGAAAGCGCCCTTCTCATTAACTGGAAAAGGCGCTATCCATTCGCGATATGTGGAAACCGTTTTCGTGTCCCTGCCAATCCCCTGCAACCATAATCGGCAGCCCTTGGATGAAAATCGCGTTGTCCGCCACGGACAATAACATAAATCAGCACCAATCCAAAAGAAATACCTTGTATTATCCAAATCTTCTGATATTTCCAAAAAACAGACACACAGATTTTTTTTGCCGCACGACTTGACAATTAATACCGTTTGCAATAAATTACCAAACATGAACAGAGCGACCGACAACCACAGAAGCGAATTCATCTTGCGGAAAGAGCAGCAATTCGATGCGGCCTGCCGCAAAAGGGGGCTCAGCCAGACCACCCAGCGCCGTGCGATTCTGGTGGCATTGGCAGGACGAACCGACCACCCTACCGTCGACCTGCTCTACGAAGAACTTCACCAGCAGTTCAAGGGACTCTCTCGCACCACGGTCTACCGGGTCCTGGAAACCCTGGTCGAAATCGGCGTCGCTCGCCGGATCACCAGCATGGAAGCCAAGGCACGCTTCGATGCCGATACCAGCCGGCATCATCATTTCATCTGCCAGGGGTGCGGCAACGTGAGCGATGTTCGCGACCCCGCGTTCAACCGGATCGAACTGCCCGCCGACCAGGCGGACGGGTTCCGTTTTCTGGACTATTCCATCACCTTTACCGGGGTCTGCCCCCATTGCCGGAGCTGACCGGTTCGTGCCTTCGGGTATGAACGTCAGGCGGCAGACAAACACGGCCTGGATTAATACATCCGCCATCACAGGCCCTTATCATCAACCAAGGAGGATATGACCATGGCTACATTGAAAGGCAGCAAAACCGAAAAGAACCTGTTGGAAGCCTTTGCCGGCGAATCCCAGGCCCGCAACAAGTACACCTATTTCGCATCGGTGGCCAAAAAGGAAGGTTACGAACAGATTGCCGCCATCTTCCAGGAGACTGCCGACAACGAAAAGGAGCACGCCAAACTGCACCTCAAGGCCCTCGCCGGCATCGGCACCACCAGGAACAACCTCAAGGCGGCGGCCGGAGGAGAGCATGACGAGTGGACCGATATGTACCCGCGCATGGCCAAAGAGGCCCGCGAGGAAGGGTTCGAGGAGCTCGCCCTGACGTTCGAAGGCATCGCCGTCATCGAAAAAGCCCACCAGGAGCGCTACCAGCAGTTGCTCAAGGCCGTGGAAGGCGGAACTGTCTTTACCAAAACAGCACCGGTAGTCTGGGAATGCCGCAACTGTGGTTACCATTCCGAAACCGAAACCGCACCTGCCATCTGCCCGGTCTGCAAGCATCCGCAGGCCTACTTTGAAATTACCAAGACCAATTTTTGATGCTTTCGCAAAAACTCATAAGATGGCTAAGCAAAAATTTCGTCCTACAAGGCTTGGTGGTTTTTCAGGGGCGAAGGCATACATATAGTATGTCGAGGTCCTGAAAAAACGCCGTAACGCCGTAGGGCGGACTTTTTGCGACGCCATCAATTTTTGAAAAATGCGCCTGATCGGTTATTCTTTTAGCGTTGCCATCTGCAAGCCTCCCGGTATCCATGAGGAACATCCGATTGGGTACCGGATTAATTCTCATTTTCTGATGGTCCGCGCATTTCACTCAAATGGAGGAGCCACATGGAAAAGTATGTCTGCCTGATCTGCGGTTATGTTTACGATCCCGAACAGGGGGATCCGGAAAACGGCGTCGAGCCCGGCACCTCTTTTGCTGACCTGCCCGAAGATTGGGTCTGTCCCATCTGCAGCGCCCCGAAGGATGATTTTGAAATACAGGACTGACAATTTTGCCGGTAGCCGCTTCGCAGGAGGCGGCTGCCCGGCCGTCCCCTCACCTGCCAGTGGCAGACGAAGGTGCCGGCGACCTCCGACCCGTCCCGGAAAGGTCTCCTGATGAAACCGAAAGAAATCGCCAAGGGCATTTACGACGTCGGAGCCACTGACTGGAATGTCCGTGATTTCCACGGGTTTTCGACGGACCGGGGCACGACCTACAATGCCTTTCTGGTCGTCGATGAAAAGATCGCCCTGATCGACACGGTTAAAAAGGAGTTCAGCGACCGGTTGCTGCAAAAAATCGCCGCCGTCATCGATCCGCGGGACATCGATTACGTGATCAGCAATCACACTGAGATGGACCATTCCGGCGGTCTGCCCGACCTGCTGCGACACATCGGCAAGGAGGTTCCCGTCTATTGCTCGAAGATGGGTCAGAAAAATCTTTCCCGCCACTTCCGGGAGGATTTCGAACTCCGGGCGGTGGAGGACGGCGAGGAACTTTCCCTGGGCCGACGGACGCTGCAGTTTTTCGAAACCCGCATGCTCCATTGGCCCGACAGCATGTTCACCTACCTGCAGGAGGAGAAAATCCTCTTTTCCAGCGACGCCTTCGGCCAGCATTACGCCGGACCTGAAAAATTCGACGACCAGATCGGCGAGGCGGTCATGCCCTACGCCAAAAAGTATTTTGCCAACATCCTGCTGCTCTACGCCCCCCTGGTCAAGGGGTTGCTCGACAAAATTTCCAAAATGGGCCTGAAGATCGACATGATCTGTCCCGATCACGGCATTATCTGGCGGCAGCAGCCGGACAAAATCATCGACGCCTATGGTCGGTGGTGTCTCCAGGAACCGGAAAACCGGGCAGTGGTGGTCTACGACACCATGTGGCACAGCACCGAAATGATGGCTGAAGCCATCATCGCCGGCCTGGAATCCGAGGGGATTCCGGCCATGCCGATGCACCTGCGTCGCTGCCATCGCAGCGACGTGATGACCGCGGTTTTCGACGCCAGGGCGGTCATCGTCGGCTCCCCCACCCTCAACAACGGCCTGTTTCCCACCTTGGGCGATTTTCTCTCCTATTTCAAAGGTTTGAGACCGAAAAACAAACTGGCGGCGGTCTTCGGCTCCTTCGGCTGGAGCGGCGAAGCGACCAAACTGATCCGTGACGAATTGGCCGGTCTGGACCTTGAACTGGTCTCCGAACCGTTGAAAATCCAATACGTGCCGGACCAAAAGGGAATGGAGACCTGCTTCGAATTCGGTCGGACCATTGCCCGGGCCATGCGTTGACGAACCAGTGCCGATATCAATTCAGGGTATTTCTTGATGCTTTCGCAAAAACTCATAAGATGGCTAAGCAAAAATTTCGTCCTACAAGGCTTGGTGTTTTTTCAGGGGCGAAGGCATACATAGTGTATGTCAAGGTCCTGAAAAAACACCGTAACGCCGTAGGGCGGACTTTTTGCGACGCCATCATTTCTTGAATTCCCGCCACCTTCCGGTCCCTCCCTTTTTCAGACTCCCGCCCAGGATTATGTCAAGGATACGGGAAATTTATACTTGACACTTTTTGTCGGAAATTGAAATATTACATCGGATAGCGCCCACCGCCCCTCTGCCACGAGGATCCGGGAGACCGGCAATCGATACTGTGGGAACCAGAGACCCACGCATACGAGGAAGCTCATCACCATGACCCAGGAAAGATTGAAACAGGAAATCCGTCGTCTGGCCAAGGAGCGCAACGCCCTGATTCTGGCCCACAATTACCAGCGGGACGAAATCCAGGAGGTCGCCGACATTACCGGGGACTCCCTCGCTCTGTCCATGGAGGCGGCCCGTACCGACAAGGACGTGATCGTCTTCTGCGGCGTGCATTTCATGGCCGAAAGCGCCGCCATCCTGGCGCCGGACAAGACGGTGCTGCTGCCGCGACTCGATGCCGGTTGCCCGATGGCCGACATGATCACCGCCGACGGCCTGCGGCAGATGAAGCAGAGCTTTCCCGAAGCCAGCGTGGTTACCTACGTCAACAGCACTGCGGCCACCAAGGCCGAAACGGACATCTGCTGTACCAGCGCCAACGCCGTACGGGTGGTGGGCTCACTCGACGCCCGGGAAATCATCTTTGCGCCGGACCGCAACCTCGGCCGCTATGTGGCCGCGTTTCTTCCGGAAAAAATCTTCCACCTTTGGCCGGGATTCTGCCCGACCCACGACAACCTCGAGGCCAAAGAGGTGCGCGAGATGAAAGCCGCCCATCCCGGCGCGCCCTTCATCGCTCATCCCGAATGCGCGCCCGAGGTGCTGGAACTGGCCGACCACATCTGTTCCACCAGCGGCATGTATGAGTATGTGCGAACCAATCCGGCGCAAAAGTTCATCATCGGCACCGAGATGGGCATTCTCTACCGCATGCGCAAGGAAAGCCCGGATAAGGAATTCATCCTGGCCAGTCCCCGGCTGATCTGCCCCAACATGAAACTGATCTCCCTGGAAGACCTCCATGCCAGCCTCGAAACCCTGAGTCCGGCAGTCACCGTACCCGCCGACATCCGCGAACGGGCCAAGGTGGCTCTCGACCGGATGCTGGCCGTACCGCGGGACTGAGAGAGCGGTACCGAACATGGTCCACGACGGCGATTTCGTCGCTATCTTTCAATCCATGCACCGGGTGCTGAAGGCGGAAAAAATCCTCAAGCAGGAGGCGGTGGATTTCCTGCTCATCCCCACCCCGCGCGAACTGAGTTCCGCCTGCGGCCTGGCGATCCGTTTCGAGGCCGGCAACAGGGAGCGGATCGAAGCGATTCTGCAACGGGAAGACCTGGTACCCAAGGAGCTGTTCGTCAAAAAATCCGTGGGATATCAACTGGTTGCCGAAGGTTGAATAAACGATCCCTCGGCGCCACGCCGGTTGCAGCCGACATGAACCTGACGACATGAACCGCTACTTTGACAATGCAGCCACCACCCACCCCAAGCCGGAAACGGTCTACCGCGCCGTGGATCGCACCCTGCGGGAAACCGGCGCCAGCCCCGGACGGGGCGGCTACCGCGCGGCCATGGATGCCGCGCGCCAGCTGTTCGAGGCCCGCGAGGCGGCGGCCGCCTTCTTCGGGATAGCCGATTCATCCCGCCTGGTCTTCACCGCCAACGCCACCGAAGCCCTCAATCTCGCCCTGTTCGGCCTGATCCGCCCCGGCGACCGGATCGTCACCTCGACCATGGAGCACAATGCCGTGACCCGGCCCTTGCGGGCCTTGCAGGATCGCGGAGTCGAGGTGATCAGGGTCCCGGCGGACCGGCAGGGTTTCGTCCATCCCGCCGACCTCCGGGATGCCTGCCGAAGCGGGACGCGACTGGTGGTTCTTTCCCATTGCTCCAATGTCACAGGCACCCGCCAGGCGATCGAGGAAATCGGGCCCTGGTGCCGCCGGAACGGCATTCTACTGCTGGTCGACGCCGCCCAGAGCGCCGGACTGTTCGACATCGACGTCGAGGCCATGGGCATCGATCTGCTGGCCGCTCCCGGCCATAAGGGGCTGCTCGGTCCTCCCGGGACCGGTCTCCTCTACCTGCGGGAAGGGCTGCAGCCCCAGCCGCTCATGTTCGGCGGCACCGGCGGCAACTCCGCGTCCGACCTGCCTCCCGAGGAGCTTCCCGAACGGCTGGAGAGCGGCACGGTCAACCTGCCGGGCCTGGCCGGTCTGAAAGCGGGGATCGAATTCCTCCTCGACCGCGGCCTGGCATCCGTCAGATCCCACGAGATGGAACTTATGCGGCAGCTCATCGACGGCCTGCAAGAAATTCCCGGCATCCTCCTCTACGGCCCGCTGGAGACCGCCCGCCAGGGCAGCGCCCTGTCCATCAACCTGAAAGGCCGGGATCCCTCCACCGTGGCCTTTGCCCTCGACCAGGAACACCAGGTCTGCGTCCGGGCCGGCCTGCACTGCGCCCCCGACGCCCACCGCACCATCGACACCTTCCCCCACGGCACCGTTCGGCTCAGCCCCGGCATCTTCCATTCCGGCGGGGATATCGATTACCTGCTCGACGCGGTAAGGGATATTGCGGGACGAAAGAACTGATGGCGTCGCAAAAACTCACCAACTGCTGCGTTGCTGCAATTACTCTCGTCACTGCGGCGTACCTAAGTACGCCTCATTCCTCGACCTTGCGCGCCTTGCATTTGGCGCTTTTTGCTTAGCCATTCCCTCTTTTTGCTTTCTTGCGGAACATCAAGCGTTGAGCAAACCGGTTGTGCCGGCACCATACAAGCTGGTACGATCCCGATTCCGATAGCGATCCCGACACCAAAGGACATTGGGCGATGAATCTCTCTCTCGTCTCCATCCATATCGAAAAATCGAGCAAGGCGGTATCCCTGGGCTGCGCCATGCTCGCCGCCGCCCTGAAACAACGCTTTCCGGAGGAGGTCCGGGTCAATCTGCTGGATCTTTACCTGCAGGAACCGGCAGTGGATTGCGTCGACCGGATCCTGCAACAACAGCCCGACTGGGTCGGCCTGTCCCTGGCGCTCTGGAACAGGAAAACCGCCCTCGAGATCGCCGACCGGTTGAAAGCCCTGCGGCCGGACCTGGTGATCCTGGCGGGGGGACCGGAGGCGACCGGCGACCCTCTGAAACTCGCGCAACATCCTTCCATCGATCTGGTCCTGCCGGGTGAAGGGGAACGGCTCATCGTCGAAACCTTGGACAGCTTCTTCCAGGGCACCGGCATCGCCGGGATTCGCAAATCCATGCGGTCCGCACCTGCCGCGGACCTCGCCCTGCTCCCCTCCCCCTGGCTCGACGGCACCCTGCGAGCGGAGGATCATGCCGGGCTGGTGTGGGAACTGTCCCGAGGCTGCCCTTTCAAGTGCGATTTCTGCTTCGAATCCCTCGGTACGGAAGGGATACGCCGCTTCCCCGCGGAGCGCCTGCGGGCGGAACTGAAACGGTTTGCGACCGCCGGCGTGACCCAGATCTTCGTCCTCGATCCGACCTTCAACTTTCACCGGGAAGAAGCCAAGCGGATGCTCAGGCTGATGGCCGAGACCGCCCCGGAGATCCATTTCAACATCGAAATCCGCAGCGAATATCTCGACCGGGAGATGGCCGACCTCTTTGCCGAATTGAACTGCTCCCTGCAGATCGGCCTGCAGAGCGCCGACCCGACGGTGCTGGCCAAGCTCAACCGATGTTTCGATCCGATCGATTTCCAGCAGAAGGTGATGCTGCTCCACGAGGCGGAGGTGGCCTACGGTTTCGACCTGATTTATGGCCTGCCCGAAGACAACCTGGAGGGCTTTCTGGCCAGTCTCGACTTCGCCCTGGCCATGGCTCCCAATCACCTGGATATCTTTCCCCTGTCCGTCCTGCCCGGTACCCGGCTGGCCGAAACCGCCCCCGGTTTCGGTCTCATCCATGTCCAGGAGGCTCCCTACCGAATTGTCTCATCGCCGACCTTCGGCGAAGAGGACCTGGCCACGGCGGCCCGGATCGCCGAGGCCTGCACCCTGTTTTACAACAAGGGAGCGGCGGTGCCCTGGTTCGGCTTGCTGCTGGAAAACCTCCAGTGGTCGCCGGCGCAACTCTTTTCCCGACTGTCGACCTGGCTGCAGGAAGGGGACCGGGACCTGACGGATGTTACGCAACTGCAGCAGGCCTTTCTCCACCAGCTGTTCGAAGAACGGGACCAGCCCGACAGCGGCCGCATCGCCGCCGACATCGCCGCCTGGTTCGGCCACTATGCGGCTCTCACCGATCCCGCCCGTCCCTGCCGGCACGAAGAACCGGAGCCCGGCCATACTTATCTCAACACGCTTTCCGTATTCGCCCGGTTCCGCACCGACCCCGGCGAACTGCTGGCCAACCTGCAGCGCGGCATCAGCGACTTCGAGGAACTCGCCTTCTTCCTGGAAGAAGAGCCCTGCGAAGCCCTGATCTACCTTCACGAAGGGGATGTCGACTTCCAGATCCTGACCGCCGAACAGAGTCGTTTTCTGCAAGGCCTGCCGCGCAAACTGGAGGAGGCGCAGCCTGCGGGAGAACTTGCCGATTTTCTGACCGAGGCACGGGCGAGGGGCATTGTCTGCGATTATTATAGAAATGGTGAAAGGCTTAACAGCAAAAAACCTTTAAATCCAATTCAGGACGCGGATAAAATCTGATGCTTCGCATACGCGGATAAATCAAAACCTGCCAGGCTTGTGATTCAGGATTTCAAGCCTTATCCGCTTTTATCTGCGTTCCAACAAAAAGAATTTGACCTGGTTTTTGTTTTTGCCAAGAGCCAAAAGCGGGTTCTGTATTGGGAACTTCAAAGTCTGTAAAATCTTTTGGCGAACGCAGATAAGGGCGGATGCACGCAGATGAGAACCTAAACCAAGTACAAAAATCTTCGTTTCTGTCTGGTTTTTGAATTTATCCGCCTTTATCCGAAGTTATCTGCGTTCAATTTGCCTTTAATGATTTTTCAACACCGGCGGCACGCAGGGTATCGGCCTGGGCATCGCCCGGGCCGCCATCATTCCTGGATCACGATCACCCCGCAGGCCAGGCGCCCCCCGGCATCCCCGGTCGGTTGCGAAGTCAGGTCGTCGGCTTTGGCATGCACCACCACGGCCTTGCCGACAATGGAATTCTCCCCTTCCAGGGCGATGACCTGATCGGTCAATTCCAGATGAGCCTTGCCGTCGGCATCCGCTTCCACATTACCCAGATCGCCAACATGCCGCTTTTCGGCAGGATCGATCTGCGCTCCGTGGGGGGTACCGGCCGGGTTGAAATGGCCACCGGCCGAACTGGCATCCGGCGCACTGCAATCGCCCTTTTCATGAACGTGAAAACCGTGCTTGCCCGGCTCCAGCCCTTGCAGATGGGCGACTACCCGGAGCTTTCCGTCGGCTGCAACGAAGGTTACGGTTCCCGATACCTGGTTGCCTTCCGTGGGCTTCAATTCTGCCGCCGCACGGACCGCACCGCCTTCTTCCGGCGGCCCGGCGGTCGGGGGCTGCTCCCTTTCGCATCCGGCAAGAACGAACAGGAACACGAACCAGACAGGAACCACCCACCGGCAATTGCGCATGTTCATGACTTAGCTCCCTTCACGAGATAAATAGCCTTCCATTTCCAGCACTTCCTGCCCGTTCACCTATATCGCCCTTTTTTCCTTTGTCAACAGATGCCGCCATGAGGTTTCCGGGCCCTCTGTCTGGCCGAATCTTCCTGTTTGGAGGAGGTTGCAGCCTTGACACCGCCCCTTGGCCCTCTAATCTTGAACGTAGGCTACTTGCGCATCACCGCGCCGGATAATCGGGGGAGCGGAGCAACAGGGAAATGACGTCATGAACGAAGAAACGGTCCGGCCGAAATCGAAGATACTTTCCGGCAGGATTGTCAGGATCCTCCTGGCAATGGCAGTGGTGATCGGGATCTTCCTTGCCGCCCGGCATCCCGGGCTGCAGGGGGCACTGAAAGAAACGCTGGCCTGGATCGCGGGACTGGGCCCGCTCGGTTACCTGCTTTTCGTCTTCCTCTACATCCTGGCCTGCGTCGCCTTTCTGCCCGGGGTCATCCTGACTTTGGGGGCGGGCTTCATCTTCGGCGTGGTCAAAGGCACCATCGCCGTTTCGGTGGGGTCGACCCTCGGCGCAACCTGTGCCTTTCTGGTCGGGCGCTACCTGGCCCGCGACTGGGTGGCCCATCGCATCGCCGGCAGCGCGCGGTTTCAAGCCGTGGACGAAGCGGTGGGGCGGGAGGGATGGAAAATCGTCCTGCTGACCCGGCTGTCGCCGGTGTTTCCCTTCAACCTGCTCAACTACGCCTTCGGCCTGACCAGCGTCCGCCTGAAACATTACTTTTTCGCGTCCTGGGTGGGCATGATCCCCGGTACCATCATGTATGTCTACCTCGGCTCCCTGGCCGGGTCCCTGGCCAGCCTCGGCGCCGGGGAACGTCAGCGCGGCGCGGGGGAATGGGTACTGTACAGCTTCGGCCTGCTGGCCACGATCGCGGTAACGGTGTTCGTCACCCGTCTGGCCCGCAAGGCCCTGGCCACCCGCATTTCATCCTGAGGAGCCCCCATGGGAGACCCGCCGATCATCCAACCCTGGGACCGATATAACCAGGAACTGGTGAGTCATGTCCATCCCGCCGACTGGCGCAATCCCGAACCCGCCGCCCGCTACAACCTGGTGGTGATCGGTGCCGGGACCGCCGGGCTGGTGTGCGCCGCCGGAGCCGCCGGGCTCGGGGCCAAAGTCGCCCTCATCGAACGCCACCTGCTCGGCGGCGACTGCCTCAATGTCGGCTGCGTGCCCTCCAAGGCCCTGATCAGCGCCGCCCGCGCCGCAGCAGCTGTGCGCGACGCCGGACGGTTCGGCATAAAGGTCCCCGAAGGGACCCACACCGACTTCGGCCAGGTGATGGAGCGCATGCGCCGCTTGCGCTCTTCCATCGCCCCCCATGACTCGGCCGCCCGCTTCAGGGAACTGGGCGTGGATGTCTTTCTCGGCAACGGCCGCTTCATAGACACCCAGACCATCGAGGTCGCCGGCGCCAGGTTGCGCTTCCGCAAAGCGGTCATCGCCACCGGCGCCCGGGCTGCGGTTCCTGCGATTCCCGGTCTGGAACAGGTCGACTACCTGACCAACGAAACCGTCTTTTCCCTCACCAAGCTGCCGAAAAGGCTGGCTGTCATCGGAGCCGGTCCCATCGGCGTGGAGCTGGCCCAGACCTTCGCCCGTTTCGGCTCAGAGGTTTTTCTGATCGAAAACCTGCACGGCCTGCTGCCTAAAGAGGATAGAGACGCCGTGCAGATCGTGACCGAGTCATTGACCCGGGACGGCGTGCGGCTGCTCTGCTGCGGCAGGGATCTGCGGCTTTCGCACAACGATGAAGGGATTCGCCTGCAGATCGAATCCCACGGTGCCGGTTTCGATCAGGTTGCGGACCGGGTGCTGGTGGCCGCCGGACGATCCCCCAACGTGGAAGGCCTGGAGCTGGAAAAGGCCGGGGTCGCCCTTGACCGGAAAGGGGTCAAGGTCAACGATTTCCTGCAGACCAACAATCCCCGCATCTTCGCCGCCGGGGACATCTGCTCCCCCTATCAGTTCACCCATGCAGCCGATTTCATGGCCCGGCTGGTCATCCGCAATGCCCTCTTCTTCGGCCGCGCCCGGGTCAGCGCCCTGACTATCCCCTGGTGCACCTATACCGATCCGGAAATTGCCCACGTCGGGCTGTTTGAAAAACAGGCCGCCGAAGGGGGAATCGAGATCGATACCTTTACCCGGCCGCTACGGGAGGTGGACCGGGCGGTCCTCGATGACCGGACGGACGGCTTCGTGCGGATCCATGTACGCAAAGGGACCGACAAAATCCTCGGCGCCACCGTGGTGGCGTCCCAGGCCGGCGACCTCGTCGCCCCGATCACCCAGGCGATGACCCACAAACTGGGCTTGAAGCAGATCGCCGACACCATCCACCCCTACCCGACCCAGGGAGAAGCGATTCGCCAGGTGGGCGACCTCTACAACCGCACGCGACTCACTCCCCTGGCCAAATCCATTTTTTCCTGGCTGATGGCCTGGAGACGGTAAAGTGGTGGTCCCTGCAGCTTGTGTATTTTTTATCAGCTGCTAGCATTAAAAGTAGGGCCTATGTCGAGACTCCGTAACGCCGTAGAGAGGACTTTTTGCGACGCCATTAACCTTCACCATGCCAGGGAGGACCATAGATGCCTGAATTTTCCAACTCGTTTTCCGGACTGACAGCAAGCCGCAAGGTAACTCATGAAGAACTGGTACGCGCCATCCGCTTCATGATTGCCGCCGAATACGAAGCCGTACAGCTTTACATGCAACTGGCGGAATCGACGGACAATCGCCTCGCCCAGGTGGTTCTGAAGGATAT
>Ga0214472_10005042_pt1 | contig 13891 bp, 13 predicted proteins | sample RVTome_6_FD_207662 | JGI IMG/M metagenome (GOLD analysis project Ga0214472, IMG submission 207662) | Soil microbial communities from uranium-contaminated site in the Upper Colorado River Basin, Wyoming, United States - RVT140D175 | ecosystem: Environmental > Terrestrial > Soil > Contaminated >... | reverse complement strand
CCCATAGACGCTCTGATTCAGATCTTCTTTACACGCGCTCGAATCTGGGAAGCATACTTCCCGAACCTGCACATCGTTATATAGAACAAAACGGCGGGATAGTTAAGCTCCATCAGCGCGTCACGCGATTACATATTGAAGGCGATAAACTCACCGGCGTTGAATTATCAGGCGGCGAAATCATGCATACCGGACAGGTCATTCTTGCTGTTCCTCCGTTGACCTGTGGAGAATTGCTTGAATCTCACCATGCAATGAATAACATTACGGCAACACTCGCGCAAATGGAGCACGCCCCGATTTGCACTGTTTATTTACAGTACCCGTCATCAACAAAATTAACCTTGCCAATGACCGGTTTGATCGGTACCACTGCTCAATGGATCTTTGATAGAGGTCTCTATGGTCAGCCGGGGCTCATGGCCGCCGTTATCAGCAGCGACGGACCACATATGCAATGGGATAACGAGACACTCTGCCTGAAAATAATCAATGAAATTGCGAACGTGTTTCCCGATTGGCCAGAACCAGAACAGAGTTTTGTGATCAGAGAGAAACGGGCCACCTTTTTATGCCGCACGGGCATTAATGCAATACGCCCGGCTACCATTACTCCCGTGAGCGGATGCCTGCTGGCGGGGGACTTTACTGCAACGGATTATCCGGCAACACTGGAAGGTGCGGTACACAGCGGTATCAAGGCCGCACACCATATCATCAAGCAGTATCCAAATATTTTTTAGGATTTGTATAGTGCTTATTATGTTACGTGACGTATCTGCTCGAAATTTTCTCTTGCCATTACGAACCCTCTTTGAAAAAGGGGTAGCCGAAGGCCGGGGATCTTATGTGTTATTTGATATCGTTTCGTCAGCTGACTTAAAGACGAAGCGTCATTACTTCACTGATCGATGTTTTGCCTTCCTTTGCATGGCACAGGGCATTGTCGATCAGACGTACCATACCCTGCTGAATCGCCATATTCGCAATCTTTTGCGTCGATGCGCCTGTATTAATGAGTTCGATAATATCGGGCGTCACCGTTAAAACTTCACTTACCAGGGTACGGCCGTGATAGCCGGTATAGTTACAAGCAGAACAACCGGTGCCACGATAAAAAACATCCGTATCAACCAGATTGAAATTTTTCCTTACCAAATCCTCGACCTGGTCTTCTTTAAGACAATGATGACAATTCAGGCGTATCAAGCGTTGCGCCATAACTCCCAACAAGGTTGAACTTAACAGATAAGGTTCGATACCCATATCCAGCAATCTGGTAACGGCACTGGGTGCATCATTGGTATGCAAGGTACTCAACACCAGATGCCCCGTTAACGCCGCCTTGTTGGCAATCGCAGCCGTTTCATTATCCCGGATCTCTCCAACCATAATGACATCAGGATCATGCCGCAGAAAATGCCTCAAGGTCTCTGCAAATGTAAATCCCTTTGATGGCAGGATCTGAACCTGCTCGACGCTTTCCATATCATATTCGACCGGATCTTCAACGGTGAGAATATGGGGATTATCTTTCTTGACCTCTTCAAGCAATGCATACAATGTGGTGGATTTACCCGCGCCCGTCGGACCGGTTACAAGAAACAGGCCATGCGATCTGGACAACATACTGCGGACCTGATTTTGTTCTTCCTGGCGCAATCCCAATCTCGAGAATGGCTTTAAACCGACATCCTTATCCAGAATACGGATAACGACACTTTCGCCATTGACCGTGGGGATAATGGATATACGGAGATCTATGCTTTTTTTACCGCGTTCCAGCCGCGCATGACCATCCTGTGGCAAACGCCGTTCCGATATGTCCATCTGCCCTATTATTTTGATACGGCTGACCAACGCGGGCAGCAAAGATCTGTGCAAGGTACGTGAATATTGCAACTTGCCGTCAACACGATAATAAACGTTTACCCGGTCCAGTTCTGGACGAATATTGATATCGGAGGCGCCACGGATGACCCCTTGCAGGATAATAGCATTCACCAGGCGTACAATCGGCTTTTTCTTCGCCTCAGCCTCAATCAGATAGGTTGCATCGTGGTGATTGGCGCCGGCACTGACACCATCGAAGCGGGTATCTTCCAATGCCTCGTCTTCATCGAACTTGCTGTAATATTTGCTCAAGGTCAAGGCTATATCACGTGCAGAGGCCATAACAGGTTCGATTTTAAGATTGGTATTAAACCTCAATACGCCGATACCGCTCATATCCAATGGATTCTCCATGGCCACAATCAATATGTCATCGATTTCTCCCAATGGCATGATGTTATATTGAATCGCAAGATCGGCGGGTATCCTATTGAGTATATGCGGGCTGATTTTGTAATCTTCCAGCTTGACAAAAGGAATGCCGAATTTTCGCGCCAATGCAAAATTGACCTGCTCCGTGGTCACTACACCTAAATCGATTAATATACGCCCCAGGTGTTTGCCATGCTCCTGTTTCTGTCTATGTAAAGCATCATTGAGCTGGGCTTGTTTAAGGACACTGGCTTCAAGCAGGATTTCACCGAGATACACATCGGGTAATTCCTTTTGCTGGTAAAGCACTTTAATCAGATCATCATTATCTTTAATGATGTATTTTTTCATCTGGTTTGTCTGATGATGTGGGCCACGTTCTAAGACAGAATAAGGTGAATTCATATTTAAGGCACCGGATTAAAAAACATTCAAAATTATTTTGCGCACGAAACGCAATTTTGGAAAAACTCTACAGAGGAGGAATAATTGTTTAATCGCGGGAGGAATTCATACCCGAGTTTATAGTTAAAATTTTTATAAGGGAATCAGAGTTTATCAGTGTCAATCGATTGACACAAGACATATTTTAATCATTTATAGAGCCAGATTAGTTAAAATACCGGTGCTTCATGCCAAAAATAGCTATGCTTCAGAACCTATATGCCGTATTTGGCACAGAAGATGCATCTGTTACGGGCAAGTGAATTAATCCAGGACTGTTATGTTACAACCACACGGACAACATAATATCAGTGACCAGATATTCGGGCAAAGTAACCTTGCCCTGATGTCCAGTTTTATTGAGGCGGAAGCCGGTCGGGAAGGTCTTAACAAGGCCTTGCAGATCGTCAGTATTTTGCAGACAACGCTCGATATCAACAACCTTATTAATACCTTCTCAACCGAAATCAACTCTCTGGTACCTCACAACAGTATTGCGCTTGAAAACCAATCTCAGCATATCGAAGTCAAGTTTGGAGAGACTGCAAGACACTCATGTTCCTATCAGCTTGTCACAACTGAACAGTCACTCGGACAGTTGACGATAACACGAAACAAGAAATTCTCTTCGAATGAAACTATCATGTTCGAATATCTGCTGTGCAGCCTTGTTTATCCGTTGCGCAATGCGATGCTGTATAAAAATGCACTGACAGCGGCCCTGAAAGATCCATTAACCGGCGCAAATAACCGCAGTGCGATGAATTCATCCATGATACGTGAGATTGAACTCTCACGCCGGCATGGTACGCCGTTATCACTGATCGCACTTGATATCGATTATCTAAAAAATATCAACGACAGCTATGGTCATGCCGCCGGTGACTGCGCCATCAAGGCAGTGGCCAATGCGGTCAATGATTGCATCAGAAGTTCGGATATGCTGTTTCGATTTGGCGGCGAAGAATTTGTGGTATTGCTGAGCAATACCGGCAAAAGAGGCGCCTTGATGCTGGCCGAACGCATCCGTCACACCATTGAAAAGCTTGAGTGCAAATACAGCGATTTTGTTCTGCCCCTGTCCGCCTGCCTGGGAGTCTCCTGCTATACCAAAAGAGACAACAGCGAAACCCTGTTCAAAAAGGCGGATATAGCATTATACCGCGCCAAATCAGACGGCCGGAATTGTGTCAGGTTTTCGGAAGAAGACTCATAATATCCCATCGTCCGTTCCTTCCAGTTAAGGAACCAAGTCTGATAAAAAAAGGTTTTTTTAACACCATTTAAAAGCTACGATAGCATTTTTTAGCGATGCTAAGGAGCCTCTGAATTAATCAGAGGCTCCTGCGATACAAGGTAGAAAAGTAAAAACTATGTTTTTTGCTTTGCGTCGCTGAATAATGTCAGGGATGAATTATTCAGCGTTTCCCTAATATCAATACTGGAGCTTTTGATGCGTTCACTCTTTAAAGCCGCAATAATCACCTTGCCATTATTTTTGGCGGATATCTCTAGCCATGCCGATACCGCGCCAATACCCACAACAGCAAAACCGTCTGTAACCACGTCATTAAGACCCGTAAACGGCATGACCATGCAGCAAGTTGAAATACAGTTCGGCCCTCCGGTTAACAAATTGCCCGTAACGGGCAATCCTCCCATCAGCCGCTGGACTTATCATGACTATACGGTCTACTTTGAACGTCAGCATGTAATACATGCCGTTATTCATCACTGATCCTTGTCCCCGTCTGGATATCCATGAAACGCCATACTCCTCCCGAATGGTCGCCGCAGTATGCCGTATTGTTGTCATGGCCACACGTTCATAGCGATTGGGCGCCCCTGCTCGGCGAGGTTGAAACGGTTTATACAGAAATAAGCTACCACATCAGCCGCCATGAAAATGTAATAATCTGCTGTTGGGATAAAACACATCTCGATCATATCGAAACACTGCTTAAGCGGGCCTCTGTCGATATGGGGCGTATTGCGCTGCACACCATTCCAGCCAATGACACCTGGACACGCGATTACGGTCCGATGACAACGATGGATAATGATAATTGTGTATTGCTTGACTTTACGTTTAACGGCTGGGGAGGCAAGTTTAATGCTGATCTCGACAACCGTGTAACAAATCGCTTGCATGCCCTGGGAGCATTTAATTCCACTCCAGTGACAACTATCGATATGGTGCTTGAAGGAGGCAGTATCGACTTGGACGGTGCGGATACTTTACTGACAACATCACAATGTTTATTGACACCGGCCCGCAATCCTCACTTAAACCGGGATCAACTTGAATCACGATTAAGGCATATCTTCGGCGTTAAACGTGTTCTCTGGCTCGAACACGGCATATTAATGGGCGACGATACCGACAGCCATGTCGATGTGCTGGCCAGATTCTGTAACGACAAGACTATCGCCTACACATGCTGCGATGACAAAACTCAAGGCCACTATCATGAACTCAAGCTCATGAAAACAGAGCTTGAGTCATTCAGAACGATCGATAACGTACCCTACCGTCTGGTCCCGCTGCCCGTGCCCAGTCCTAAATATGATGAAGAAGGCCTGCAGCTCCCCGCAAGTTATGTCAATTTTCTTATTATTAACAAGGCAGTACTGGTCCCCACCTATGACGATCCAATGGATGACGTGGCGCTTGATAGACTCGCCGATTGTTTCCCCGGCAGGGAAATTACCGGTATAAATTGTTTGCCCCTGATCTTTCAGCACGGCAGCCTGCACTGCGTTACCATGCAGTTGCCAGCCGGTCTTGTTAAAAACAAGACAGAATAATACCCTATTAAGGAAACTCTGAATTAATCAGAGGCTCCTTAATACTTTTCCATTACAATTAGGTCATGAATCCGATCTGGCATGGAATAATTTTGGATATACGATGGTAAAGACCCGCATCATAAAACTTGGACTGGTTCAACATGCCTGCACGCAAGACCGCGGCACGAATATTCAACGCTCAATGGAGGGTATTCGCCAAGCTTCGTTACAAGGGGCAGGGCTTGTTTTGTTGCAGGAACTTCACATCAGCAGTTATTTTTGTCAAAACGAAGATATCAGAAATTTCAACCTTGCCGAGCCTATTCCAGGACCATCGACCGATGAACTGGGCAGGCTCGCCGCGGAATTAGGCGTTGTCATCGTTTCTTCGTTATTCGAGCGCAGACAGGCGGGCGTCTATCATAACACTGCCGTCGTACTTGATGCCGATGGTACTATCGCCGGGAAATACCGCAAAATGCATATCCCGGATGACCCCGGTTATTATGAGAAATATTATTTCACCCCGGGTGATACCGGTTTCAATCCTATCAATACATCTTTAGGACGGCTGGGTGTGCTGGTATGCTGGGATCAATGGTATCCCGAGGCAGCCAGGCTTATGGCGCTGGCAGGCGCTGAAATTCTGCTTTATCCCACCGCCATCGGTTGGGATCCAAATGATAATCAAGAAGAACAGCAGCGCCAACGCGATGCATGGGTAACCATCCAGCGTTCACATGCGATCGCAAATGGCTTGCCGGTTGCCGTATGCAACCGTACCGGACTTGAAAAGGATTCCACAGGCCGTACGGCCGGAATCGATTTTTGGGGATCCAGCTTCGTCTGTGGACCACAAGGTGAAATAATTACGATGGCGCAAACCGACCGGCCGGAGACATTGGTTACCGAGCTACACCTTGAACACAACGAAAAAATCAGGCAGTTATGGCCTTACTTGCGTGACCGGAGGATTGATGCGTATGAGGGTCTGATGTTGCGCAGTAAAGATTAACAACCAATTAAGTGAGACCAACGGATGATTCTGATTCTTGAACCCAATACGGATAAAACCGGCCCCGAATACCGTCAGTTGATGAATTACCTTGAAAACCTGCCGGCCATCCAGGCACGCGTCCATCAGGAAACCGGCACTCAACAAACACTGACCGAAATCTACCTGGTGGGAAATACATCTTCGTTGAATATCGATGATATGAATAGCCTGCCCTGTGTGGAGCGGGTCGTGCGTATCTCAGAGGAATACCGCATATTGGGCAGACACAAAGACGACAACAGGTCCACCTCATTTGAATACAACGGTATCCATTTCGGTCAGGACAATCTCAATATCTTTGCCGGGCTATGTGCAGTCGATGCTCCAGAGCACGTCGAAATCATGATGCAGGCATTGCAGGAAAATGGCCAGGTCTGTACTCGCATGGGCGCCTATAAGCCACGCACGAATCCCTACTCTTTCCAGGGTCACGGTAAACAGTGCCTGCCGTATGTATTCGAGTTGGCTGGCAAGTACGGCATCAAGGTGATCGCCATGGAGATCACTCATGAAGCACATATCACGGAAATCAAACAGTCATTGGATCAAACGGGCAATCCAACCGGCATCATGTTACAGATAGGCACGCGTAATACACAGAACTTTGAACTACTGAAAAACGTCGGGCGTCAACAAGAGTTTCCCATCCTGCTCAAACGTGGTTTCGGTATCACACTGGAAGAATCACTGAATGCCGCCGAGTATCTGGCCAGTGAAGGAAATCGCAAGGTCATTTTCGGACTGCGCGGCATGAAGACCAATATGGGTGATCCACACCGTAACTTTGTCGACTTTGCCCATGTGCCCGTGATAAAAAGGCTCACCCGTATGCCTGTGTGTATCGACCCTTCCCATTCTGTGGGCAGCCGGGACAAGGGACCGGATGGCATACTGGACATTATGCATGTGACTGCTCAAGGTATCATGGCCGGCGCCAACATGGTGCTGGTGGACTTTCATCCGGAGCCGAGCAAGGCACTGGTCGATGGACCGCAGGCGCTTTTACTAGGTGAGTTACCCTATTTTATTGAAGACACCATGATCGCGCGTGAAGCCTATGAAAAGCGCGTGAAACTGGCAACCAAATACTCATAGTCCGGAAATATCAGCTCCGAAGAGCTTTTATACCCGATTATTTTCATTGAGCAATACCACGGCATAAGCAGCTATCCCCTCACCCCGCCCGGTAAATCCCATACCTTCCGTCGTCGTCGCCTTGATATTCAGGCGCTCTTCATCTATCTCTATATCCTCTGCCAGATTCTTCTTCATTGTATCTGTATAAGTAGCGAGTTTAGGCGCCTGCGCCACCACGGTAATATCGGCATTGGATACCGTTAATGCTTGCTTTTTAAGTAAGTCCATAATCCTGCGCAGCAACATACGGCTATCGATACCTCTATATTGCGGATCGGAATCGGGAAAATGCCGGCCGATATCATTCAACCCTGCGGCCCCCAACAAGGCATCGCATAAGGCATGTACGATGACATCGCCATCCGAATGTGCGGCCAGTCCTTTGTCATAAGGTATTGTTACGCCGCCAAGGACAAGCTTTGTCCCCGGCATAAACTTATGCACGTCATAACCGTGGCCTATGCGCATCACTGCCTCTCCCGCTGTTGTTGTTGCATATATAATTCTGCAAGCAGCAGATCCTGATGTCCGGTTATTTTAATATTATCTTTATGACCCTCAACCAACATCGGTGAAAAACCTTTGATCTCCATGGCACTCGCCTCATCAGTGATCGGCATCTTAATATCCATGGCATCTTTAATCGCGTCGATCAATTGCCCCAGCCTGAACATTTGCGGTGTTTGCGCATGCCATAACCCGGCACGATTCACCGTGGCGGCAATGATATTGTCGTTATCAACGCGCTTCATCGTATCCGCAACCGGTACACCGAGTATACCTCCAACCGGATGATCGATCAGCGTTGTGATTAATTTATCGATATCCTCCCGGCGCACACAAGGCCGCGCCGCATCGTGCACCAATACCCAATCGTTCGGCTCACAAAAGTCTGATAAAGCCCGCAAACCGTTCAGGACTGAATGGTGGCGTTCTCTCCCGCCAATGACAGTATGAATTGGCACATCATAATCATGATTGATGCCGGACCATTGACTATCATGTTCGGCAACGGCAATAACAATACCGGCAATTCCTTGATGACCGGCTAAACGGCCCAGCGTATGTTCGATAACGGTTTTATCCAGTAATTTCAGGTATTGTTTGGGGATCTCCGCTCCCATTCTTGAACCTGAACCGGCCGCGGGAACAACAACCCATAATTTTTTGATACTGGATAACATGAATAAAGCATCACGCCCGCATAGGCAGGCATGCGGGCATGACGAAAATGATTTTAATAAAATCTTTCATCTGTTATCTGTTTTTTTATTCCTCTACCGCCTGGAAAAAGGTCTCGTCTTTTTTGACCATCCCCAATTCACTGCGTGCCCGCTCTTCGATGGCGTCCAGCCCTTGTTTGAGGTCTCTTACCTCCGCCTCGAGCGCCTTGTTACGCTCCATTAAGGCCGCATTTTCCTGCTTTTGTCCCTCAACCGCATGATGCAGATTCCACACTTCGACAAGGCCGCCATCGCCAAACCAGAGCCTGTACTGCAGCAAAATAATTAAAATAGCAAGAATAACCACCAGTGTCTTCATGATGAAAAACCAATCGTGCGATTACCGTCCAATGATACTTGCCACCCGCCAGACATTCGAGAGTGTATCACTTGCCCGGGACTTTACACCATGAATACGCCGTTGCGGCAATGAATTGACTTGTTTCACAACTGAATTAAAGAACCTCTGATTTATTCAGCGGTTCATGCGATACAGGGATGTATCGCCATCTGACCACGCATGTGTAGTCAGATGTAGAAAAGCAAAAACCATGCTTTTTGCTTTTCGTCTCTGAATAATTCATGGATGAATGATTCAGAGTTCCCTTAAGTAAAATCGGAGAACATTTTAAATGCATTGCGGCCCGCATAACGCGAAGTATCACCAAGCAATTCCTCGATACGCAATAACTGATTATATTTCGCAACCCTGTCCGAGCGGGACATTGATCCTGTCTTTATTTGCCCGACGTTCGTTGCGACCGCAAGATCGGCAATATAAGGATCTTCAGTCTCTCCCGAGCGGTGTGAAACAATCGCAGTATAGCCCGCCTTTTTAGCCATATCTATCGCCGCCAACGATTCGGTTAAGGTGCCGATCTGATTGACCTTGATCAAGATTGAATTCGCCACGCCCTTCTCAATGCCCTTCTTCAATAATCCGGTATTGGTAACAAACAGGTCATCACCCACCAATTGCACGCGTTTGGAAAGACGCTCTGTCAATCTTGCCCAGCCTCCCCAGTCATTCTCGGCCATGCCATCTTCGATAGAGAGTATCGGAAAACGGTCCACCCAATCCTCCAGAAATTCCGCATATTCATTGGATGTCAGATGCCGGCCATCGGATTTTAGATGATAGAGGCCGTCCCGATAAAATTCCGAACTGGCCGGATCAAGTGCAATATAGACATCTTTACCGGCCGTATAACCGGCCTGCTCAATCCCTTCTAATATAACTTCAATGGCCTCTTCATTCGACGACAAACGTGGCGCGAATCCGCCCTCGTCACCGACCGCAGTATTGAAGCCTCGCTTCAACAAGACCTTCCGCAGTGAATGAAACACTTCGGCACCGACTTGGACAGCTTCCGCCATACTCCCGGCGCCAACCGGCATCACCATGAATTCCTGCATGTCAATACTGTTTTCGGCGTGCACGCCGCCATTGATCACATTCATCATCGGCACCGGCATCTGGATCGGACCGCTTCCGCACAGATAGCGGAATACGGGGACACCGTGCTCTTTGGCCATTGCCCGTGAAGTAGCCAGCGAGACGGACAGGATCGCGTTTGCGCCCAGGCGGCCCTTGTTGGGCGTACCGTCGAGGTCGATCATTATCTGATCGATGGTTTGCTGTTCACCCGCTTCCTGACTTAACAGCGCATCCCGGATTTCGCCATTCACATTATTCACTGCACGCAGGACACCTTTGCCGTTATAGCGTTTGACATCACCGTCTCTTAATTCGACCGCTTCATGGGTACCTGTTGAAGCGCCTGACGGCACGGCAGCACGCCCGGTTGAACCCGCCTCCAGAATGACATCCGCTTCAATCGTTGGATTACCACGCGAATCAATAATTTCACGGGCATGGATATTAACTATCTTCGACATTTCTCCTCACTTATTTTTACCTAAAAATCGGGAACCACCGTTCATAATAGTGGACCCTGCAACACATGGAAGTATCACCATTCATCAACCGCGCACGGGATATTCTAAGTACAGAAAAACAATATTAAGGAACCTATGATTTATTCAGAGGTTCCTGCGATACAGGGATGTATCGCCATTTTTCAAGCTCCCGAGAGATTGAAAAATGTAGCACAGCAAAAACCGCGCTTTTTGCTTTTCGCCGCTGAAGAATTCATGGATGAATTATTCAGTGTTTCCATAACGTATAAACGGCTGTATGAATCTTTTAAATTCCTATAGCCGGCAAATACCACATCTTGCCTTCCGCCAATGACTAATGTCACGGGTGACCTATTCAGGGTTTCGATTTTCTTCGATAAGCCCCTGTTTCTTGACATCTTCGTCTATCACCTTGAGTGTCTCAAGCAGTGCTTCCATGCGGCCCATAGGCCACGCATTTGGGCCATCACTCAATGCCTTGTCAGGCTCCGGATGAGTTTCCATAAATAATCCTGAAATACCCGCGGCAACAGCGGCACGCGCCAACAGGGGCACGAATTCACGCTGCCCACCCGAAGCACTTCCCCGACCACCGGGCTGCTGTACCGAATGTGTCGCATCAAACACTACAGGACAAGCGGTATCGCGCATGACCATCAATGCCCGCATGTCCGACACAAGATAATTATATCCAAACGAAACGCCGCGTTCACAGACCATAATATTTTCATTACCTGTTGCACGCGCCTTGCCGACAACGTTCTTCATGTCCCAGGGCGCGAGGAACTGGCCCTTTTTAATATTCACCGGCTTACCCTGACGCGCGACATTCTGTATAAAATTGGTCTGGCGGCATAAAAATGCCGGTGTCTGTAACACATCCACGACTGCGGCCACCTCATCCAGAGGCGTATCTTCATGGACGTCGGTCAATACCGGAACAGAAATCTGCTGCCGGACTTTCTGCAAAATCCCGAGTCCCTCTTCAAGGCCGGGCCCGCGGTAACTGGCGCTTGAGGTCCTGTTGGCCTTATCAAAAGATGACTTATAGATAAACGGGATTCCCAACCGGCCGGTTATCTCTTTAAGATAGCCGGCCGTATCCAATGCCAGCTGTTCACTTTCAATAACACAAGGGCCGGCGATCAAAAACAGAGGGTGTTCAAGCCCGGCATCAAACCCACAAAGCTTCATGCGTTGGCGACTCGCCCTCCCTCGGTTTCCTGTAACGCTCGTGCGGCCTGGACAAATCCCGTGAATAACGGATGTCCATCACGCGGATTAGAGGTAAACTCCGGATGGAACTGGGCGGCGATAAACCACGGATGATCACGAAGCTCGATGACTTCGACCAACTGTTTGTCGATCGATTTTCCGGAAATAACCATTCCCGCCTTTTCCAGAATCTCCACAAAACAATTATTCACCTCGTAGCGATGGCGATGACGTTCGACAATAATATCCGAGGCATATATTGCATGAACATGAGTGTTGGGAACCAAACGGCATTGTTGCGCACCCAACCGCATGGTACCCCCCATGTTTGAATCTCGTGATCTTTTTTCAACGGCCCCGGTTGCGGTGATCCATTCTTCTACCAAGGCAATCACCGGATAGGGTGTATTGGGATTAAATTCCGTACTATGGGCCTCGGCCAATCCGGCCACATTTCTGGCAAACTCGACAACGGCAACCTGCATGCCCAGACAAATCCCCAGATAGGGGATCTTGTGTTCACGCGCATAACGGGCGGCCTCGATCTTCCCTTCTATCCCGCGTTCGCCAAACCCTCCCGGGACAAGAATGGCGTCCATCCCCTTTAGATATGCCGTGCCTTTGCTTTTGATGTCTTCCGCGTCGACATAGATAATGTTGACCCTCGTCTGCGTTCTGATTCCGGCGTGAATCAACGCCTCAGACAAGGATTTATACGAATCGGTAAGTCCAATATATTTACCAACGATGGCAATCTCCACCGTGGCCTTCGGATGTTCGAGGCGGCGATTGATCTCGATCCACTCGCTCAGGTCCGCTTCCGGTACATTCAGGCACAACTTTTCGACCACAATGGTGTCCAGATCCTGCTCATGTAATAGTAACGGGATCCTATAGATATTATTAACGTCTATCGCTGAAATTACCGCCCGCTCCTGAACACTGGTAAACAAAGATATTTTACGCCGCTCGTCCTCCGGCAACGGGCGGTCCGTGCGGCACATCAAAATATCAGGCTGGATACCAATTGAGCGTAATTCCTTGACGGAATGTTGGGTTGGTTTTGTCTTGATCTCGCCGGTGGTCGCAATATAGGGAACCAGGGTCAAATGCATATAAAGCGCATTTTCAGGACCCAGCTCGACGCCCATCTGGCGAATCGCCTCAAGAAAGGGCAGAGATTCAATATCGCCCACAGTGCCCCCAATCTCGACCAGAGCGATATCTGCATTATTGGCTCCACCAATAATACAACGCTTGATCTCATCGGTGATATGGGGGATAACCTGTACCGTCGCCCCAAGATAATCTCCACGCCGCTCTTTGGCAATGACACTCTCATAGATGCGCCCGGTGGTGAAATTATTCCGCCTACCCATGGTAGTGCGGACAAATCGTTCATAATGGCCCAAATCAAGGTCGGTCTCGGCACCATCCTCCGTGACGTAAACCTCGCCATGTTGAAACGGGCTCATGGTGCCCGGATCAACATTAATATACGGGTCAAGCTTGATTAACGTAACATTCAGGCCGCGCGCCTCGAGGATTGCGCCCAAGGAGGCGGAAGCGATGCCTTTTCCCAAAGAAGAAACGACACCGCCTGTTACAAATATATATTTGGTCATGATACCTAAAATGAAAAAGTACTGGAAAAAAAATGACTATCAGGACGGGATTGTAAGGTACCAGATTTAACCTTTTTCCTCAATGCAACTTTAGCAATATTAGAACCTGTCTCATCATACCACGCGGTCGCGACCGTAGCGCTTTTGGCCCAGGGCGCGACGCGGTGAGCGTGATGTAGCCAAGCTACATGCGCGAGCCGCAACAAAGCCCTGGG
>Ga0214472_10005041_pt1 | contig 13891 bp, 10 predicted proteins | sample RVTome_6_FD_207662 | JGI IMG/M metagenome (GOLD analysis project Ga0214472, IMG submission 207662) | Soil microbial communities from uranium-contaminated site in the Upper Colorado River Basin, Wyoming, United States - RVT140D175 | ecosystem: Environmental > Terrestrial > Soil > Contaminated >... | reverse complement strand
CTTGAGGGGGACCTGATCGCCCCCGAGAGCCTCGTTCGTTACGTTGAGATGGTGATCAGGCTGGAGCGATTCGACGCTCGAAACGCCAGGCTCTCACGGTAGCGGACAACACGATCGGTTCATCGTGTCGGGCACCCTGGGTCGACATCAGCGAGACGCTCGGAGCGTACCGTCCGGGAGTGTCGGCACGCCGACAGGGCTCGTGGCGTAGCAGGTGGGCCGTCCGAACGTCTCACTGGCACACGCCGCCCTGGGGGAACATCGGATGCGTTCATCGCTCTCGCGGATCGGGACGACGATCGTCGTGGGCCTGCGCGTCGGAGCCTGCACCATGGCCACGCGCCCGGCCCCGATGCCGCCAACACACCGGCGCCGCGGGAAGGCACTCGTGCCGCCGAGGCGTCCCTCGCTTTCGAGGGCGGCCATCTGGGCGGCCATTCCTGCGCTCGGAGGACGAGGTTCATGCTCGGCGCGGGTATCGATCGTCTGCGCCGTCCTGGCCGCGGGGCTCCTCACCGCATGCGCCGGACCGAACGCTCCGACTGCGTCCGGCAGCCTGGCTCCATCCTCGCCATCGGCTGATGCCGCCACTCCCACCCCGGCCCTGTCCTCGGCATCGCCCGGCGCGGCGTCCGACGCGCCGGCGTCACGCGCACCAGACAACGACGTCGCCCGCGCGTCCCTGCCGGTCCGGGACGCTGGCGAGGCGGTCCAGGACATCCAGCTCGCCGCAACACTCGATGGGGGCCTCTACGTTTCGATCGCGGCGCGGGCCGGAACGGTCCTCGCGAATCTCGAACCCGACGGACGCGCGCGGGCCGGCTGGCCCCTGATGCTCGCCGGCTGGACCTACTGCACGCGACCGGTCCCCGTGGCCGACGGCTCGGTCCGCGTCGTCTGCGCTCGGTTCGATAGCTCGCTGAGCAGAGCATTCGCATTCGACGCGGATGGTCGACTGCTGGCCGGTTGGCCGGTCGACTTCCCGGGCGACATCGTCGACTGGGCATACCGGGAGCAGCCCCGGGTGATCGGCGATCGGCTCGCGATCGTCGCTCATGCCTACTCCGACCAGACCGATCCGGCAACGGGCCGCCAGCCGGGTGAGGCGTGGCTCGTCGAGGTGACGGTCGACGGAAAGGTGAGCACCGGCATGCGCGTGGCGTTCACGTGCTGTCCGAACCTGAGTCTCTCGCCGGCTGGCGTCGGGTACGTCACCGCTTACCAGAGTTCCGCTGGTGAAATCGCGGCGACAGAGATCAGCGCGTTCGGTGTCGACGGGGTTCGGGCGGGATGGCCAGCGCGGATCGATGGCATCGCGTCGGCACCGGCGTTCGGCCCTGACGGGCGCATTCACGTCGTGGTGGGCTCGCCCGAACGGAGCCCCATTCGGACGCGGATCCTCGATCAGGACGGTCGCGTCCAGCCCGACGGCTCCGATGAGCTGCCGATCGCGTCGAGCAGCGAGTGGGATGGCGCCGGCGCCGACTACCCCGGCCGTCCGTTCCTCGCCGATGACGGCCTGACGTACGTCATCGACGAGCGGGGCGGCCACGTCGTCAACACGGGCGGCGGGACGACCGTGTTCGCCGTGGATTCGGTCGGGAGCGTCGTGCCAGGCTGGCCGTATCGGGCGCAGATGGGCCTCGAGTACCTCGGCAGATGCAGCACGGATCCGGAGGAAACCGGGTGCGGGTTGTGGCGGACGAGCCCGGCCGTGGCACCCGGACCGATCCTCTACCTGCTCCATGCGGCTGCCGATCCGTCGAGCGGCGGGAGCATCCTCGCGCTTGATCGAGGTGGCCGGGTGGTCGATGGATGGCCGGTGGGGCTGCGCCGACCCGGCGCCACGTTCGCGTCGATCATCGTCGGCCCGGATGCAACCATCTATGCCGTCGCGGTGGAGCCCGAGGCGGGCGGCCGGTCGGGGACGATCCTCGCCCTAGAGCCTGACTCGACTGTCAGATACCGCACTACGGTGGTCCAGCCGTGACCCGCCTGAGACACATCCCGCCGCATGAGGGCCCCGCCCAAGCTCATCGGCCGTGGGCCGCCAGCGGGGTGAGCGTCCGCGCTCTCGCCTTAGATAGGCCCGTGCACTACGCGACCACGGTCGTCGATCCGTGAGCGGCCGGATGTCGGCACGCCGTGACGTCACCCGGTTGCGCCGCCACTCGGGGTACTCCGCGAACGATGAGGGGCAGCGTCGTGGCCATCCTGGGTCTGGCGCTGCTGGCTGGCTGCGCTGGCGCTGTATCGACATCGCCGGACGCCGCAATCCCGAGCCCCAAGCGCTCAGACGAGCCCTCCCCGCCGGTGACGGCGCCGCCCGCATCGCCGACGGAACCTGCCTCCGCGTCGCCCGAGGCGTGCTCGACGCCCGCGGGCGCCGGCCAGGGCCCCTGGCGTCCGACCGGAAGCATGGTGTCGCCCCACTACCTCCATGGCACGACGCTCCTGCCGAGCGGCGCCGTGCTCGTGACCGAGGCGTCGTCAACGATCGGATCGATGGCTTCGTTCTGGTCGGGGCCGAGCTGTATGACCCGAGCGATGGCAGATGGGGCGCGACCGATGACATGATCGAAGCGCGATGGGGTCACACGGCCACGCCGCTCCGCGATGGGACCGTGCTGGTGGCCGGCGGCTACATCAACAGCGGCGACTCGCGGTCCACGGCCGAGCTGTACGACCCTGCGACGGGGCGCTGGACCGCGACCGGGACCATGGGCGACGGCCGCGGCGGCCACACGGCGACGCTCTTGCCCGACGGGCGGGTCCTCGTGGTGGGCGGCGACGGCGGCTACATCGAGGGAGTCCATGCCACGGCCGAGCTGTACGACCCGACGACCGGTAGCTGGACGGCCACGGCGCGCATGGGCTCGTCCCGCGCGAGTCACACGGCAACCCTCATGCTCGGTGGCAGGGTCCTCGTCACCGGTCGCTGCGATGCCGCGACCGCGCTGGGATCGGCAGAGCTGTACGACCCGGTGAGCGGGTCGTGGACTGCCCCCGGGAGCCTCGCCGACGGTCGCTCCGAGCACACGGCGACGTTGATGGCCGACTGCGGCGTGCTCGTGGCCGGTGGCTTCGGTGAGGGTCGCGTGCTCGCATCCGCCGAGCTGTATCACCCCCAGAGCGGGGCGTGGACCACCGCCTCGCCGATGATCGAGAGCCGCAATCGTCACACGGTCTCGCTGTTGGCCGACGGGACGGTGCTCGTGGCCGGCGGCCGGAACGATGCCTCCGGGGTGTTGGCCAGCGCCGAGGTGTTCGATCCGACGAGCGGACGATGGACCGCGATCGGGAGCATGGCCATGGGCCGCGAAGGCACACGGCCACGATGCTGCTCGACGGCAGCCTCCTCGTTGCGGGTGACTACGACGATCAGAGCCGGGCGACCGCCGAACTGTTCGGAGCGAGTGACGCGCCGTGATCGCGCGATGGGACCGATCAATGCGGGAAGGATGAGCAGGTACACGAACCGAACGGGTGCGTCGGGCGCCGCTGATCGCTCCGGTCGTCGCCTCGGGGTTTGGTTAGGGACGTCGGTGTTGGCCACGCCGTAGGCGCACGGTGCCACGATCTTGCCATCGTGTTTGGGCGCTAGCCTGAACAGCCTCCGGCCTTGCGGCACGGTCACACTGGCGCTCGAGGGGCCTCAGTCGGCCACCATTCGGTGGATCTGGCTAGACGACCTCTCGACTAGGCCGACATCATCGGTCGCCTGATCGCCGAGGAGACGTGGAGTAAGCTGGAGCGGGCGTCGTGAGTTCGCCGGAGGCACCGTCCGTCGCAAGCTCGCAAGTGACGCGACGCTATCGGTTCGCGCCGAGGGTTCGAACCACGACGGGAGGGAACCCGATGCCGCTCTACATGGACCGTCACGACGTACCTGGCGCCTCAGCCGCCGACATTGCGCAGGCCCATGTGCAGGACGTCGCAACCGCGGCGAAGCACGACGTGGAGTTTCTGACCTACTGGTTCGATCCAGATCGCGGCCGGGCATTCTGTCTGGCGAAGGCTCCCGCGCCTGCGAGCATGGAGGCGGTGCACCAGGAAGCCCACGGTCTGATCCCGAATGAGATCATCACCGTCTCTGAGGACCATGTCCTCCGATTCCTCGGAACGATGACCGACCCCGTCGGGCACACGAAGCGTTCGAGTTCCTTCCGCGTGATCCTCTTCACCGATCTGGAAGGTTCGACGTCGCTGCTGCATGGCCTTGGGCAGTCAACGTTCATGGTCCTGCTCACAGAGCACGACCTGATCATCCGACGGGCGCTCGCGGCCTCCGACGGACGTGAGGTGAAGCACACCGGCGATGGCATCATGGCCTCGTTCGACGAGGTCGGCCATGCGCTGGAATGCGCGCTGGCCATCCAGCATGCGTTTGCCAGCCGGGCAGCCTCGGGCGCCACGCCGGCACTCCACGTTCGGATCGGGATCTCCGCCGGAGAACCAGTTGATCACAACGATGACCTGTTCGGCTCCGCGGTGAACCTCGCCAGCCGCATCTGTGATGCTGCCGATGCCGGACAGTCCCTCGCCTCCGACCTTGTCGGTGACCTGGGGGTCGGGAAGGGGTTCATCCTTCGCGAGGTTGATGCCCGCCCACTCAAGGGCTTTACCGAGGTGACCCGGCTGTTCGAACTGGTCGGAAACCGGGCCTGAGGGGACCAGCCCATGGAGGCTGGTCCGCACCTCAAGGCCATCCCCCGCGCGCGGGCGTTGCCGCGGCTGAGCGTACAGGCACTTGTCCACTGGCACTAGACTTCGGTGCTATCGGGCGGGACGCGCGCGGAGCGGATCGGGTCGAGCTGGCGACCGCCGGGTGGGTCGACTGGTGGAACACCAAGCCGGTACGAGGCCTGCGAGTACCGGCCGCCGTCCGAGTTGCCGTGCCCAAGGACACCCGCGGAGTCGTCGAGGCGATCCGCCTGCTTCGGGTCGCCCGTGCGGGTGCGGTGAAGGCGCACCGCAGCGCTCAACCACACGATCCTCCCATCGTGTGCCGGCCTGCCCCCCTTTCGCGGTCTGAATCTCGCCCCGTTGTGACGATCCCTGTGACCCCGCGGAGTGGTTCGACGTAACAAGGGGCACCGCCGAACGTCTCAGCGCCATACCGCCCCGAGGCCATCCGATGCGCCCCCCGTTCTCGCGCTACACGACCACGATCGTGGTAAGCCTTCTCGTGGCGGCCTGCACGTCAGCCTCGAGCCCGGCCCCGAGCACGACACCAGCGTCCGGGTCCCCGGCGTCGTCCTCTGTAACCGCGACGCAATTCGCAACTCCCGGACCGACGGGCGCGTCAGCGTCACCGTCGCTTCAGCCGTTGCCCGCATCGGGGAGCCTCCCAGTCCGCGGATTCGCCCGCGAGATCGGGGTAGTGACGGCAGCCGGACCGGGCGGCACCCTCTTCGTCTTAGTTTCCGGGCGCGATGGCTCGGTCCTGGCCCTCCTCGACGGCACCGGGAAGCCGCGCCCAGGGTGGCCGATCACGGTCACCAACTCGAGCTCGTGCCATCGCCTGTTGCCCGTGGCTGACGGCTCGGTTCGGCTCGTCTGCAGCGGCACGGACCTGCCTCAGCCCGATAGCGACCCACCGGACGTGCGCGCCTACGCGTTCGATGTGAATGGCCGGTCGATGGCCGGGTGGCCCGTCGAGCTCCGACCCGGACCCGTCGGATCGGTCGTCGGCACAGAGCTGACGGTCCTGGAAGAGCAGTGGCTGAGTCACCCTGGTGGCGACCGGCACATGGCGTGGGTGACGACCGTCGCCGCGAAAGGTGCGATCGAACGCGGAGTGGCGGTTCCCCTGGTCGAGGGGTGCTGCTGGATGGAGTGGGCCATCGGGCCGGACGGGGTCGCCTATGGCGTGGTGCCCGTCGGTGAGTTGACCGAGCAGGGCGTCGCGACGCTGTCGAGTCTGGTCACGGCGTTGGATCTCGGCGGCTTGCGGCCGGGTTGGCCGGTTGAGATCGACGGCATGGCTTCTAGGCCGGCGTTCGATGCAGCCGGCCGGATCCACGTCACCGTGGGCGTGCCCTTCCAGCGTCCGGCTCGGACGCTCGTCTTCGATGTCGACGGACGTACGGTCGATGCCGGCTCGGGGCTACTGAACATCGCGGCCCCGAGTGAGTTCGACGGGATCGAGGGAACCGAGCTCTTCCCGGCGCCACCGCTTGTCGGCCGGGATGGCACGACGTACCTGACCGACATCGCTGGGGGTGGAACGACCGTCGCCGGTTTGGCGCCGTCCGGTCAGGTCATGTCCGGTTGGCCGTATCGATCCGACGCCGGGTCCCAGCCCACCGGCTTTTGCGCCGCGAGTGACGTGTGCGAAGGATCCTTCTGGGCCATCCCCGCGATCGCCCCCGACAACGTCCTCTACCTCATCCACGCGACCGCGAGCGCCTCCGTCGGCGGCAGCATCGTCGCCGTCGGCCCGGACGGCCGGGTGCGTGGCGGCTGGCCGGTCGACCTGAAGAAGCCCGGAGCGGAGTTCTGGTCGGTCGTCGTCGGCTCGGACGGGACCGTCTATGCGTTGGCAATCGAACCGGAGGCGAACGACACCTCCTCGGCGACCATCCTCGCCATCGCGCCGGACAGCACCGTGCTCTGGACCACCATGGTCATCGAGCCGTAGTCGGCCGGCTCACAAGGAGATCCGATGCGTTACTCGATCGCGCGGGCCGCGGCGACGATGGCCGTCATCCTGCTCGCCGCCGCCTGCACGTCAGTCACGAGCCCGGCCGCGATCACCCCGTCGCCGACTGCATCGTCGCCGGATGTCACCTCCCCGCACCCGACGCCATCCCGGACTCCACCCGCCACCCTGTCCGCGACTCCGGCGGGAATCGCGCCGGGCGCTTGGACCGCTACCACGAACATGGCCGTGGCTCGCTCCGGACACACGGCGACGCTGTTGCCCGACGGCAGGGTGCTCGTGGTGGGCGGCGGCGGCGAGGACACGCTACTGGAAGGAGGCCCACGAAGCCCTACGGCCGAGTCATTCGATCCAGGCACCGCGACCTGGAGCGCCGCGGCAAGGATGATCGAGGCCCGTGTTTGGCACTCCGCGACGCTCCTGTTGGATGGTTCGGTGCTCGTGGTCGGCGGCAGTGGCGGTCTCCGAGAGGCCGAGTTATTCCACCCGAGCACTGGCGAGTGGATCGCCACCGGGAGCACGTCGACGCCCCAAGGTAGCGGCCACACGGCGACGCTCCTGGCCGACGGCAGGGTCCTCGTCGCGGGCGGCAACCCCGGCAGCGAATTCGACCCATTGGCCACCGCCGAGCTGTACAACCCGGACAGCGGGCGATGGACGGCGACCGCGAGCATGGCCACTGCCCGTTCCTGGCATACGGCGACCCTGCTGCCGGACGGCAGAGTGCTCGTGGTGGGCGGTGGCAGCGACGAGCGGGGGGAGCAAGTTCCGAGTGCCACCGCCGAGTTGTACGACCCGAGCAGCGGGCGATGGACCGCCACGGCGACGATGACCACGGGCCGCCTTGGCCACACGGCCACGCTCCTGCCCGACGGCAAGGTGCTCGTAGCCGGCGGCGACCCCGGCGACGGTACGATCGCCCAGTCCGCCGAGTTGTACGACCCGAGCAGCGGAAGTTGGACGGCGACCGGGAGCCTGACCGAGGCTCACGGTTTTGGTCACACGGCAACCCTGCTGCCCGACGGCACGGTGCTCGTGGCGGGCGGCTCGGCCGAGCTGTACGACCTGAGCGTCGGGCGATGGACCACCACAGACAAGATGACCGATGAGCGATACGGCCACACGGCCACGCTCCTCGCCGACGGCACAGTGCTCGTCGCGGGTGGCTTCAGGGATAGCGACGGCCTCGGCATGGAGTTCTGGGCCTCTGCCGCGCTGTACCACCCGACCGGCGGGTCGTGAGATGCCTTGGATGCGCCCCTCGCTCTCGCGGATCGCAACAGCAATTGTCGGCGCGCTGCTCGTCATGGCCTGCGCGTCAGCCGCGAGCCCGGCCCCGATCACGACGCCACCACCGTCCGTACCAGCGGCCAGCCTGACGCCCTCCGCAGCGCCCGTCCTCCTGCCCTCGCCCAGCGGCCCAGTCCCGGCGACGCTCCGTTGGGAACCGATCGGAGTGATTCCCGAGCGCGGCGCGAGCGGTATCGTCAGTTTCGACGGCGGCTACGTCGCGTACGGAGAAACCGACCAGCAGCAGCGGCCTGTGGCCTGGTTCTCAGCCGACGGGCGTGACTGGGCATCCGTCGAGCTTGCCGGGACGGTTCCGTGCGGATCAGACCAATGGCCTGCGGCCGACGTTCGCGATGCCGCGTCGAACGGGCCCCAGGTCGTCCTCGTGGGGTCAGAGTGGCCGGAGGGCTCGCAACCGTGCGACGGGACCAATTCGCGCAACACACGACCGGTCGCGTGGATCACCTCTGACGGTCAGACGTGGCAGCGGTCGGACCCGATGCAGACCTCACTCGTCGATTGGCCGACGGCCCACATCGTCTGGGCTGTCCCAGGCGGCTGGGAGGCGGCGATCGGCGACGCGAGCAGCCCGAGTGTCGTGTGGCAGTCCGTCGGCGACCGCATGTGGCGTCAGGTTGCCGAGATCGATTACGGCGAGGCCGCGCGGCTGATCGCCGCTGCGGCGAATCCCGACGACGGGAGGCGCCTTATGTTGGTCAGACAGACGTACGTCCACGGGGCAAGCGCGTATCTGCTCCTCACGTCAGGGGACGGTCAAACCTGGGACGAAGTCGCGCATCCAGTGGGAGACGGTTGGGGCCAATACTGGATTCTTCCGGGCTCCCCGAGGACGCAGGTCCCGTGGGTCGTCATTACCGGTGATGCCGCCTCGACGGTTGTCTCGACCTCAGTTGACCTCGATGCGTGGGAGCAGCAGACGGTCCCGATGCCGGCCGTCGAGGCGCTTGCGCGCACCCGCTACGGCCTCCTCGCGATCGGCTGGTCCCCTGAGCCGGTGGACGTCCCCTCGGCCTACACCACCTACCTGAGCGCCGACGGCCTCACCTGGACGAGACTTGAGTCAGATGTCACCTTGCGCAGCATTACGGACGGGCCTGCAGGCGTGCTCGGACTGGAGTGGAACGGGGAGCGCGTAACCGTCTGGCGGCTTGGCGACACCCCTCGGCGATGACTAGGTTCGCCGGCAACGCGCATCTACTGACCGCGGTACCTGCCGCTCGCGTTGCCCGGACCTCCATAACACCCTTCTGTGGTCAGACAGCGTGATCTCGCATGGTTTCGACGCACCACGATGGGTTCATCGTGTGGGCAGCAGCGGGCGTTCTCGAGATGAGGCGGCTGACGGCTCCTTGAGCACTCGATGTGCCGTGGCCAAGCTATAACCCTACAACATGACGCACCGGACGCTCGTGGAAGTCAGCCGGCGGATGGCCGGTCAGGCCGAGGCGGCTCGCGCCGAAGTCGCCGGCCGGCGGACGGCACGGGCTCGCGACATGGGTCCGGGAGGCCCTCTCCGCAGACGATTTGGCACGAGTCGACGAAGAGACCGGGGCCCTCACCGAGTTGTAGTCGCTGCCTGCGGTAGCCGGCAGGCGCTTACATCGCCGAAGGGTCGTGTCGGGATCTCCTGCCCGACGCCTCATTCATAGTTTGGTCGCATGCCGACACGATGGAACTCTATTGCCCGGCGTCGTCACTATCGCCCCGAGCCATCAACACCACCTGAGCGATGTATAGCCCTAGCCCGGCACCCCCAATCGCGCCGACCGCCGTCACCAGACCGACTCTCCCTTGCTCCGTAGCTAACCCGAGCGTTCCGCCGATCGCCGAGCCGATGCCTAACCCGAGTGCGAGGAGCAGGAGGCTCAGGAGTGACCGCACGCCGCTCTGTTTGGGCGCGCTGTCAACCTCCGCCGGGTCGTCGCGCTCTTGCTCATCGAACGGGGCGCCGCATGATGGGCAGAAAGAGGCTCCAGCTGGCCTCACTGACCCACAACTACCGCAATACCCCATGGCAAAGAACCTCGATCACCGTAACCGGGCCTGACGGCCAGGGCGCAATGGCGACAGTGCTCGCGCGCGCTAACGTGGCCACAGGTTACGACACGGCCGTGCGCGTTCTTGATGACGAGGCCCTTCCGCCGGTCGAGCCGTCGACCGAGCCGCGCATGCCCACCCGAGGCGCGGGAACGACCGCGTCGTGTGGGTGCCGACGCACGGGGCGCCACGCTCGTCCGCTCGCCGGCCCGCGAGTTGGCGCCCACGCCTCTCCGCACCGCCGTTGCGGGTATTGCGACGGCCGCCGCGTGACCCAGCCCCAGCCCAGACGATGGGCCTATCGCGTCGTGGCGATCTCGCCGATCGGACCGGCGCTGACCGGCGCACCAGCCGCGAGCTTCGGGCGCAGCCAGCGGGTCGCGACGGCAACCGCCCGCCGACCATCGCCGAGCTCGTTGTAGGCCGTTGATCGGGCCGGCTCGACCTGGTCGGCCGCCAACTGGGCGACGCGAGCCTCGACAGCTGCCACATCGTCCGGTGGCGGAAGGTATCCATCGAGCTCCGCCAGGCGCAGCGCGAGGACGGCCATCGTCTCGCTCTGGGTGCGCTGCTCGTCCCACGCGCGCCGGCCAGCCGGAAAGAGGGCCGGAGCGCCGTCGAGGAAGCGCGCCTCGACGCGACCGCGCGCGGCCTCCAGCGCGTGGAGCTCCATCACCCGGCCGAGGAGCAGGTCGCGGCAGCGGGCGACCCCGATCGGCGCACGGTCCCGGGCGGGGCTGGCGCTGCCCTCGACCGCTAGGGCGATATAGGCGGATAGCGCTCCCTGGACGAGGACCTCGCGATCGACGAAGTCACTGGCGAGGACGTTGATGCGGAGGACGAGCTGCACCCGGAAGACGGCCGCGACGATCGCCGCCCCGACCGCACGGTCGGCCTCCGCCCGCGGTCGGCCGCGGGTCCGCTCGGTCGCACTCGCCCTCGCCTCGCGCGCCAGGCGATCCATCGGGTAGGTGCTCGGGTCGGCGTCGAGGAGGGCAGCGCTGTACGAGCCGAGGTCGTCGTAGGCATGGGCCTCGGCCAGCCAGCGCACGACAAGCTCGGTCGGAGTCAGGGAGGCCTCGACCCGTGCGAGCCGGGACGCGACGGTCACAGATCGTCGTCCTCGTCGACGTCATCGGTTGCCCGACGTCGGGCGGCAATCACGGACTCGAGGGTCGCGATCCGCTCCTCGTGGTCGCCGACCTCGACGAGCTTTGCACCGGTCGTCGCGGCCTGGATGAGCGTCCGATTCCGGGCGATCGAGTTCTCGAGGGCGAAGGTTTCGGTGACCGCGGTCTCGAGGAGGGCCTGGTTGTCCTCGACCGTCCGGAGCCCGTTGAAGCCGTAGATGGTCGCGATCGTCTTCTTCTTGCGGCGGTGGAGGCCACCGAGCCGGCGGGCCTCGGCCGCCTCGTCGGCCGTGTCGGGCGCATGCCAGAAGCAGAACGACTCGCCGCGCCGGGCCGGCGCTCGGCACAGCACGCCCTGGGCCTTCTCGAACGAGCAGCCGCGGTTTACCAACGCTTACCTCTGGTAAGCCCGCACATTGGTATACCGAGCCACGATCAGGTCATAGTGGTGGGGCCGGACCGCGATGAACGCGTCCCAACTCGTCACCGCGGCCGGCGTCGCCCCGTTCGCCCGTGGGCGCCACGGTTGGCCCACGTCGAGCGGTTGGTGCGGGTGTGGCTCAGTCATCGACCCGCACCGCCTCCGCGCCGCTGAAGCGCTCCCAGCGCCGGAGCGCGACCTCGACGTAGAGCGGGTCGATCTCCATCGCGAACGCCCGGGCGCCGGTCCGCTCGGCGGCGACGAGCGCGGTGCCGGATCCCGTGAACGGGTCGTAGACCGAGCCGCCCGGCCGGAGGTGGTTGCGGATCGGGGTCTCGAACAGGACGAGCGGCTTCTGGGTCGGGTGGTCCTCCTTCGCCTCTGACGAGCCAGCCATGATCATCTTCGGGCTGGGTGCCCGCCAGATCGTCGCTTGGTCGCGCGAGCCGAGGAACTTCGCCTTCGACCCGGCCTTCCGGACCACCCAGCACGGCTCATGGCTCCAGTGGTACCAGGAGCGCCCGATCGCGAACAGACCCTTGTCCCAGATGACCTGGCTGACGATCTCGAAGCCGACCCGGACGAGCCCCTCGGCCACCGCCGCGGCGTGGACCCCGGCGTGCCAGACGTAGCCGACGGTGAGCGACGGGACGAGGGTGAAGGCATCGGCCCAGTCGACCCGCGTGTCGCCCGACACGGTCGTGTTCCGGTGGCCCTTCGTCCGAAGATACGGCCGCTCGGCTGGGCCGAGCGCGTTGTACACCCCGTCGCGCCAGGTCGGGTCGAGCGCGACCCCGTACGGCGGGTCGGTCGTGAGGAGGGTCGGCGTTCCGTCGCCGAGGAGCCGGGCGACGTCGTCGGGGTTCGTCGCGTCGCCGCACAGGAGACGGTGGTCGCCGAGCGCCCACAGGTCGCCCGGCTTCGTCCGCGGCGCCCGGCGCGCCTCCTCCAGCGCCTCGGCGAGATCGAAGTGCTCGGGACGCTCGCGCTTCTCGCGGGTCTCGAGGCTTCGCAGCAGGTCACGGACCTCGTCGTCACCGAAGCCCGAAAGCGTGAGATCGAGATCCGGCACGGCCTGGAGCTCGGCGAGCAGGCGGGCGAGGAGCTGCTCGTCCCAGGAGCCCGAGATCTTGTTGAGGGCGAGTCCGAGGACCCGAGCCTCGTCGACCGACACGTCGAGCCAGATGACCGGGACCGTCTCGTGGCCGAGCCGGCGCGCCGCGGTGAGCCGCTGGTGGCCGCCGATGACCGTCCGGTCCTCCCGCCGGGCGAGGACGGGCTGGACGAAGCCGAACTGGCGCAGACTCCGGGTCAGCGCCTCGAGCTCGTCGTCGGTGATCCGGCGCGGGTTGGCCGGGTCGGGACGGAGGACGTCGAGCGGCACCTCCTCGACGGCGAGGGCAGCGGACGGGAGGGTCATCGGCGTACCGTGGTCGACAGGCGACGCGACAAGACGGACGAGGCGCAGCGGAAGGCGGAGTTGAACCGGAGGCTTCGAGCCGCGTTCCTCGAGGGTGCCGAGGGGCACTCGCGGCGCGCGCACGGCCGCGGGCTCTCGGCCGCCGAGCTCGATCGCGTCCTCCGCCGGTACCCGGCGACGTGCCCGAGCGGTAGGGAGACGTCGCCGCAGCTCGATCAGATCGGCCTTGCATCGTCGCGCCGGCCGAGTGATGGATGTGCGCCGCGACGCGAGATGCGCGTCGACGAGCGAAGGAGCGAGCGCCATGGCAGACCAGACCACCACCCGGCGATGCATCGGCTCGGCCAGATTCGGGATCGAGCCGCACGACGCGCCGGTCGCTGACTTCCCGCGCCAACCCTCCCAGAAGGACGGCCTCGGCCGGATGTGCAAGACCCACTGGAACCGTACACGGCCGGGCTCGCCCGCGATGCGAAGGCACGCAAGGCCGCGGCTTCGGCAGAGGTAATGGTCGAGCCCGCCGATCAGGCGCCCGAACCAAGCGAGCCGATCGCCAGCGACGCCGCCGACCCGCCCGGGGCCGACAGCCCGACCGACGCCGGCAGCCCGATGTCGGAGCAGCCGGCGCCCAAGCGGAAGCGGGCCCGACCGGCCGTTGTCCCGTCCGCCGGCTCGCGGGGCGACGCCGGATAGACCGGACCCCGATCGCCGCACCGAGGGCCCCGGGTGCCGTCCCGGGGCCCTGTCACGTCCGGGTTGGGATTGCGCGCCAGTGGCCACGCTGTGATGGATCGCGCCACGTGAGCGAACGCTGGCGCCCGTGGGCGAAGGTGCGCCGTGGTGTGGCGCGGCGACCGGACGCTTGAGGAGGACCATCACGACGCGGACTCGACCAGCCGAAGCGGAGG
>Ga0214472_10005039_pt1 | contig 13896 bp, 10 predicted proteins | sample RVTome_6_FD_207662 | JGI IMG/M metagenome (GOLD analysis project Ga0214472, IMG submission 207662) | Soil microbial communities from uranium-contaminated site in the Upper Colorado River Basin, Wyoming, United States - RVT140D175 | ecosystem: Environmental > Terrestrial > Soil > Contaminated >... | reverse complement strand
GAAGCCCTTGAGCCCGATGATGAACCCGGTGTCGTAGTACAGCGTGGTGATCGGCGCGATCAGGATGCCGGACACGGCGCCGATGAACGCCGCGAGCAGGAAGCTGAGCTGCCCGGTGAGCGCGGTGGGGATGCCGACCAGGCGCGCGCCGACGCGGTTGATCGCGGTGGCGCGCAGCGCCTTGCCGTAGATCGTGTGCTCGAACAGCAGCCACAGCGCGACGATGAGGATGAGGCTCGCGGCGAGCACCCAGAGGCTTTGCGCGCTCACGTCGAGCACGCCGAGCTTGAACCTCGCGTCCCAGAACGGGCTCGAGCGCAGCCCCTCGCCGCCGAAGAACACGAGCGAGAGCCCGACCAGCACGTAGTGCACCGCCATCGACACGATGAACAGCACCAGCACCGAGGCGCTCGCGAGCGGCTGGTAGGCGATGCGGTACACGATCGGCCCGAGCGGCACCACCATCGCGAGCACGAGCAGCACCTGGATCCACTGGTCGAACCTGCGCGGCGCCGCCCAGGCCACGAGCAGGGCGACCGCGACCGGCAGCACGACGTACAGCAGCGCGATGCGCGGCAGGCGCCGGGCCGCGCGCTCCCGCCACGCGACGAACAGCTCGATCGCGGCGGCGCAGAGCCCGCCGAAGGCGAGGATGTACACGGTGCCGGGCACCCGGCCCGCCTCGAGCAGCGAGAGCGACAGCGCCGCGAAGGTGATGAACTCGCCCTGCGGCACGAAGATGACGCGCGTCACCGTGAACACGAGCAGCAGCGCGAGCGCGAGCAGCGCATAGATGGCGCCGTTGGTCACGCCGTCCTGCGCCAGCCAGAGGAAGATGTCCGCGTTCATGCAGCAATGAAAAGGGGACGGTCGCCCGTCCCCTTTTTGCGCAAGCCGCGCTTCACTTCATCAGCCGCCAGGCGCCGTCCTGCACGCGCACCAGCACGCGCGCGCGCTCGTCCTGCCCGTTGTGGTTCTTCGGCGTCGGGTTGTACACGCCGTGCGTGCCGACCACGTTCTTCGCGTTCTCGAGCGAGTCGCGCAGCGCGGCGCGGAATTCCGGGGTGCCGGGCTTCGCCTTCTTCGCCGCCGCGGGAATCGCGGCCCCGAGCAGCATGACCGCGTCGGCGCTGTAGCCGGCAAAGGCGTTGCGGCTGCCGGCGCCGAAAGCCGCCTCGTAGCGCCTGGTGAAATCGAGCGACACCTTCTTGGTGGGGTGGCTCGCCGGCAGCTCTTCCGGGACGATCAGCGGGCCGGTCGGGGCGATCGCGCCTTCGACCGCTTTGCCGCCGACCTTGATGAACTCGCGGTTGACGGTGCCGTGATTGTGATAGATCCGGCCCTTGTAGCCGCGCTCGACCAGCGCGACATGGGGCAGCGCGCCGCCCGTGCCCGAGCCGCCGACCACCACGGCGTCGGGCTTGGCGGCCATGATCTTCAGCACCTGCCCGGTGACGCTGGTGTCGGCGCGCGCGTAGCGCTCGTTGGTGACGACCTTGTAGCCGTACTTCGCCGCGTGGTGCTCGGTCGCCTTGTACATCAGGTCGCCCCAGGCGTCCGAGAAGCCGATGAAGCCGACGGTCTTCACCTTGTTCCTCTTCATGTGCTCGGCGACCGCGCCCATCATCAGCTCGGTCGGCTGCGGCACGATGAACGCCCACTGGTACTTTTCCGGCGGCAGCGAGATCGGCGTCAGGACCAGGTATGGGGTCTTGGTCTCGAACGCCACCTGCGCGATCTGCAGCGAGGAGGGCACGCCGTTCGAGCCCATCACCACGTCGACCTTGTCCTCGGTGATGAGCTTGCGCGCGTTTTTGCCGGCGTTGGTGGCGTCCGAGCCGTCTTCCAGGATGATGTACCTGACCGGCTGGCCGCCGAGGGTCTTCGGCATCAGCTGGAAGGCGTTCTTGTAGTGGATGCCGAGCGAGGCGCCGGGGCCGGTGGCGCCGAGCGTGACGCCGACGGTGACTTCGGCATGCGCGGCGGCAGCGCCGAGCGCTCCCGCGGCCAGTAATGCGACGGCTAGCCTTCGGTTCATGTTCCCCTCCTGATGGGTGATAGTCCCAGTTTCTATAATCCGCCCCCCGGCCACTGTCAACCGAGCCAGATCAAGGAATTGCCTTTAATGCGGCGCCGGGCTCGGGCGCGAGGCCCAGGTGGCGCAGCAGCGCGAGCTGCCGCGCGAGCACCTCGCGGCGATAACGGGCCGTATCGACGGCGTTCCAGTCGAAAAAACCGCGCCCGTCGCGCAGCCCGCGGCGGCCTTCGCGCATGTAGCGCTCGACGATCGCCGGGGGCTCGAAGCGCGGCTCCCCGAGCGCCTGCGCGAGGTAATGGCTCGCGTAGTACAGGATGTCCAGGCCGCCGTAGTCGATGAACTCCACGATGCCCATGCTGGCGTAGCGCAGGCCGAACCCGTAGCGCACCGCGCGGTCCACGTCCTCGGCGCTCGCCAGGCCCTGCTCGACCATGCGCGCCGCCTCGTTCATCACGAGCGCCTGCAGGCGCGGCACGATGAATCCGGGCGCCGCCTTGCAGACCACCGGCTTCTTCCCGATCGCTTCGAGCAGCCGCTGCATGCGCCCGGTCACCGCCGAATCCGTGCCTTCGTGCGGCGAGAGCTCGACCAGCGGGATCAGGTAGGCGGGATTCAGCCAGTGGCAGTTGAGGAACCGCTCCGGCCGCGCCACCAGCGCGGCGAGCTGCGTCGAGAGCATGGTGGAGGTGGTCGAGGCGACGATCGCATCGGCGCGCAGGTGCGCACCGGCGAGCTCGAACGCCGCGCGCTTCGCTTCGAGCACTTCGGGAACCCCTTCGAACAACACGTCCACCGCGGCGAGCGCCTGCGCCGCCTCGGCATATGGGGCGAAGCGCACTCGCGCAAGGATTTCCCAAATTTCTTCTGACTTGAGGGCTCCGAGCTCGGCGAGCGCGGCGAGGCTGGCGTGGATCTCGGCTCGCGCCTGCACCTGCAGCCGCGCGGCAGCCTGCGCCTCGCGCGGCTTGCCGTCGATCAGCAGCACCTCGTGCCCGGCGAAGGCGAAGGCGTGCGCGATGCCGCGTCCCATGCGCCCGGCGCCGAGCGAGCCGATGAGCGGCAGGGCGCTCAAGAACTGATTCCTTCATTGAGGAGGTTTTTCATGGCGGAGCGCTCGAGGTTCGCGAGACCCAGAGCTTCGAGCGTACGCGGCGAAGCGGCGTACAGGTCTTCTCCGAGCACCGCGGATGCGATCGCGAGCAGGCCGCTCGCCACCGGCGTCGCGACGCCCGCCCAGCGCGCCGCGGAGACGAGGAACGCGAGGCCGAAGGCCACGTCCTCGCGCATGTAGCGATGGCTGCGCAGGTCGATGTGCTCGCGCCAGTCGCCCGACTCGGTGAGCCGGCCGTGCGCGTCGCCATACATCCACTGATCGCTCGCGTAGTGATCGCGCAGCGGATAGTGATAAGGCGCATAGCCGAGCGCCTCGCGCAAAGCGATGCGCTCTTCGTCGAGCGCGTCGGTGACGCGGCGAATGGCGGGCTGGGTGCCCTCCTTGTGGATGTCCCAGCGCTCGAAATGCTCGAGCGGCCCGGCGTTCATCAGGATGAGCGGCGGGTGGATGATCGGCCCGGCGTTCATGAGGGCGGCGGAGAGCGCGTCCTCGACCGGGTGCACCACCGGATAGGCCGCGGCGATCACGGCGAGAGCGCTGGCGGTGCGGCGCGCCGGGAACACGCCCACCGGCAGGCGCTTCGCGCGCATGGTGATCGCAATCTCGTCGGGCGCGTGCTTGCGCGCAAGGTAGGGCAGGGTGCCGGTCTCGGCGAAGCCGGCGTCGATGCTTGCGCCGGCGCCGCGAACCACCGTCGCCATCGCGTAGCTGCCGAACGTGCCCGGCGGGCAGAAGACGACCTGCGTGCGCTCGAGGTGCGGCGCCATGGCGCGCGCGATGTCCGCTTGCGCGGTGGCCGGCGTGGGAATCAGCACCAGCGCGGCGCCGCGCAGCGCAGCGGCGATGTCGGTGGTGGCGAGCGCAAGGCGCACGCTGCGCGCGCCTTTCGCATCCTTCAGGCGTATCGCGCCGCTCTCGAGCACCGGCGCAAAAGCGGCCGCGTCGCGCCGCCATAGCCGCACCTCGTGGCCCTGCTCGGCGAGGTCCGCCGCGGCGGCGTAGGCGCCGTGTCCGCCTCCGAGCACTGCGATGCGCATCAGGCGAGGTGCTCGAGCGGCAGCACCGTGGTCTCCTTGACGCGCTCCAGGACGAAGTTGGTCCGGATGTCGATCACGCCGGGCTGCTTGAGAAGCCGGTCCATGACGAAGCGCGAATAGTGCTCGAGATTCTCCACCTGGACGCGCATCAGGTAGTCCATGTCGCCGGTCATCGCATAGCAGGCGATGACTTCGGGCCAGCTTTCGACCGCGCCCATGAACTGGTCCACCGGCATCTTGCCGCGCTTCTCCAGCTTCACGGTGACGTAGGCAAGCAGCCCGAGGCCGACCTGCAGCGGGTCGAGCACCGCCGCGTAGCGGCGGATGACGCCCGCGCGCTCCAGCGCGCGCACGCGGCGCAGGCAGGGCGAGGGCGACAACGCCACGCGCTCGGCGAGCTCCTGGTTGCTCAGGCGCCCGTCGGCCTGGAGCTGCTCCAGGATGCGGCGGTCGGTGGCGTCCAAGGTCTTCGAGGTTACTTTTGGCATTTTATTGCTCGATCGTGGCAGTTTCGGACGAAGAATGCAATTTAATTGCCTATTGACGGGCATAGACTCGGTGCATGCGCGAGTTCCTCTCGGGCAACGAAGCGGCGGCGCGCGGCGCCTGGGAAGCGGGGGTCGAGGTGGCTGCCGCGTATCCCGGCACGCCGTCGACCGAGATCCTCGCCACGCTCGCCGGGCTGCCGGGCGTGTACGCCGAATGGTCCAGCAACGAAAAGGTCGCGCTCGAGGCGGCGTTCGGCGCCTCGCTGACCGGGCGGCGCGCGATCACGGCGATGAAGCATGTCGGGCTCAACGTCGCTTCCGACACGCTCATGACCCTGGGACTGGTGGGCGCCAAAGCCGGGCTGGTGATCGCGGTGTCGGACGACATCGGCTTCTCCTCCTCGCAGAACGAGCAGGATTCGCGCTTCTGGGGCCGCTTCGTGCACCTGCCGGTGCTCGAGCCCGCCGACGCCGCCGACGCCTACGCCATGGCGCGCGACGCGTTCTCGATTTCCGAGCGCCACCAGGTGCCGGTGCTGCTGCGGCTGACGACGCGCGTTTCGCACGTGAAGCGCACGCTCTCCACCGCCGAGCGCGAGGTGCCCGAGGCCGCGCGCCACGGCTATACGCGCGATGTGGAGCGCTGGATCATCACGCCGAACCATGTCGGCAAGCGCCTGGAGCTGCGCGCGCAGCGCGACGTCGCGCTTGCGCAGGAGTCGGCCACTTCGCGCTGGAACATCCTGGAGCACGGCGCCGAGCGCAAGGTCGGCTTCGTCGTTTCCGGCGCCGCGGTCCACGTAGTGCGCGAGGCGTTCCCGCAGGCGAGCGTTCTCAGGCTCGGCTTCTCGCACCCGCTGCCGCTTGCGCTGGCGCGCGAGCTCGCCGCGAGCGTCGAGCACGTCATGGTGGTGGAGGAGAGCGAGCCGCTGGTCGAGACCGAGCTGAACGCCGCCGGAATCGCGGCGAGCGGCAGGAAGTGGCTGCCCGCGCACGGCGAGATCACCGCGCCGGCGCTGGAAAGCGCGGTCGCGCGCCTGCTTGGAGAACCGCAAGCTGCAGACGCAAGAGTACCGAAGGCGAAGAAAGTTTTTCCGCGGCCGCCGACGCTGTGCGCGGGCTGTCCCTACATGGGGGTGTACTTCTGGCTCGGCCAGCTCACCGACGCGGTGATCTGCGGCGACATCGGCTGCTACACGCTGGGCTGCGGCGAGCCCTGGAACGCGATGGACAGCATCATCGCGATGGGCGCTTCGCTGGGCGTCGCGCACGGCATGGCCAAGTCCTTCGCGGGAAACGGCGCCGCGAAGCCGGTGCTCGCGGTGATCGGCGACTCGACCTTCCTGCACAGCGGCATGCCCGCGCTCGCCAATATCACCTACCACGGCGCGAACGTGACCGTGCTGCTGCTCGACAACCGCTCCACCGCCATGACCGGCGGCCAGGACAATCCGGGCAGCGGCTACCGGCTGGACGGGACGCCCGCGCCGCGCCTGGATTTCGTGCAGCTCGTCAAGGCGCTCGGCGTGCGGCCCGAGCGAGTGCGCGCGGTGGACCCGTACGATCTGCCGGCGTTCTTCAAGGTGCTGCGCGAGGAGATCAAGGCGCCCGAGCCCTCGGTGATCATCGCCGAGCGGCCCTGTGTCCTGTCGCGCGACTTCGTGCGCCGCCGAGCGCTCGCGGTGCTCGAGGAGAAGTGCAACGGCTGCGCGCGCTGCCTCGAGGTCGGCTGCCCGGCGATCACGGTGACCCGGCGCAGCCGCGAGACCCGCGCGAGCGGCAAGGTCGTGGAGCGCGCCTGGGTGCGCATTGAAAGCGGCCTGTGCACCGGATGCGATGTGTGCGCGAAAGCCTGCGCGCGCGGCGCGATCCTCGCGTCATGATTTTCGACCTCCTCGTCGTCGGCATCGGCGGGCAGGGCGTGCTGACCGCCGCCGAAGTGATCGCGCGCGCTGCGCTCGCGTCCGGCTGCGAGGCGACCAAGACCGAGGTCACGGGCATGTCGCAGCGCGGCGGCGTCGTCTGCTCGCAGGTGCGCTTCGGCGAGCGCGTCTCGGCGAGCGAGATCCGTCCGGGCGCGGCGCGCTTGCTCATCGCGTTCGAGGCAGCCGAGGGCCTGCGCTGGAGCCACTTTCTCGCGCCCGAGGGCTGCGTGCTCCTCGACCCGTGGCGCGCGGTGCCGCCGATCGTGTCCTGCGGCGTGCACCGTTACCCGGAAGATCCTTCCTCAGAGCTGAAAACCGCCAACATAAGAATTCTGGAAATTGCGGCGCGAGCCACGGCCGAGCGGCTCGGCGACGCGCGGCTCGCCAACAGCGTCATGCTGGGCGCGGCCGCTTCCAGCCTGCCGTTTCCGGAGCTGGCCTTGCGCGACGAGGTGCTGCGCCGCTTCGACCACGGCGAGCTCGCGGCGCGAAACGCGGCCGCGTTCGACGCCGGCCGCGCGCTGGCGTGCCGCTACACGCCCCAGATTGCCGAGGCGTAATCGCGAACGGTCCGATCGGCGGAGAACCTGCCCATGCGCGCGACGTTGACGATCGACATGGAAGTCCAGCGGGCGGGGTCGCGGTAGGTCTGCTCGACGCGCCGCTGGCAGTCGAGGTAGGAACGCCAGTCGGCGCAGTGCAGGTAGCGGTCGTGGCTCGTGAGGATGTCGACGATCGGGCGGAAGACATCGCCGTAGGAGCGGATCGTCTCGATCACGCGCTTGAGCTCGGCGTCGCGCGCGATCCAGCTCTCCGGCCGGTAGCCGCTTTCGTGGGTGCGGCGCACTTCCTCGGCGCTCTGGCCGAAGATGAAGATGTTCTCGGCGCCGACGGCGTCGCGGATCTCGATGTTCGCGCCGTCGAGCGTGCCGATGGTGAGCGCGCCGTTGAGCGCCGCCTTCATGTTGCCGGTGCCGGAGGCCTCGGTGCCGGCGGTGGAGATCTGCTGCGAGAGCTCGCAGGTGGGGAACAGCGCCTCGGCCGCCGTCACGCCGTAGTTCGGCACGAACACCACCTGCAGCCGGCCGCGCGCCGCAGGGTCGCGGGCGATCGTTTCGGCGACCGCGTGCACCAGGCGGATGATGAGCTTCGCGATGAAGTAGCCGGGCGCGGCCTTGCCGCCGAACAGCACGGTGCGCGGCGCGCGCTCCTCGCCCGCCTTGATCGCGTGGTAGAGCGCGAGCGCGTGCAGCACGTTGAGGAGCTGGCGCTTGTACTCGTGGATGCGCTTGATCTGGCAGTCGAGCAGCGCCTCCGGGTCGATCGCGATGTTGTGCTGCGCCTGCAGCCAGGCGGCGAGCTCGGCCTTGTTCGCGCGCTTCGCCGCGCGCCAGCGCTCGGCGAAAGAGGCGTCGTCGCGCAGATCGGCGAGCGCGCGCAGCCGCTCGAGGTCGGTCAGCCAGCCCTCGCCGATCGCCTCGGTGATGAGCGCCGACAGGCGCGGGTTGCACTGCCCGAGCCAGCGGCGCGGCGTGACGCCGTTGGTGACGTTGCCGAACTTGCCGGGAAAGAACTCGTGGAATTCGCGGAACAGCGATTCGCGCAGGATGCGCGAGTGCATCTCGGCCACGCCGTTCACGCTGTGGCTGCCGACGATCGCGAGGTTGGCCATGCGCACCTGCTGCGAGCCGCGGTCGATGATCGCGGCGCGCTGGATGCGCCCGGCGTCGGCCTTGCGCGCGCGCAGCTCGCGGCAGAAGCGCGCGTCGATCTCCTCGACGATCTGCAGCTGCCGCGGCAGCAGCCGTCCCAGCAGGTCGCAGGACCAGGCCTCGAGCGCCTCGGGCAGCACCGTGTGGTTGGTATAGCCCGTGGCGCGCTGCACGATCGGCCAGGCCTCGTCCCATTCGAGCCGCTCCTCGTCGAGCAGCACGCGCATCAGCTCGGGAATCGCGATCGAGGGATGGGTGTCGTTGAGCTGGATCGCTACCTTGTCGGGGAGCGCCTGCCACGGCCACGCGCGCTTCTTGAACCGCCGCAGGATGTCCTGCAGGGTCGCCGAGACGAAGAAGTACTGCTGCTTGAGGCGCAATTCCTTTCCGGCGTAGCGGTCGTCGGCGGGGTAGAGCACCTTGGAGATGCTCTCGCTCTGCGCCTTGCCCTCCACCGCGTGCACGTACTCGCCCGCGTTGAAGCTCGACAGGTCGAACTCGCGCGTCGCCTTCGCGCTCCACAGCCGCAGCGTGTTGACGATGCCGTTGCGGTAGCCGACGATCGGCGTGTCGTAGGCCATGGCGAGCACCTCCTCGGCGTCGTCCCAGCGCCAGCGCTCGTGGCCGGTCTCGTCGTGGTAGTGCGCGGCGCGGCCGTAGAAGCGCACGCGGAACAGGGCGTCGGGACGCGCGATCTCCCAGGGATTCGGATAGCGCAGCCAGTTGTCGGGCGATTCGACCTGCTGGCCGTCGCGGATCTGCTGGCGGAAGATGCCGTACTCGTAGCGGATGCCGTAGCCGTAAAACGGGATGCCGAGGGTGGCGGCCGAGTCGAGCATGCACGCCGCGAGCCTGCCGAGGCCGCCGTTGCCCAGGCCCGCGTCGAATTCGTGCGACTCGATGTCCTCCAGGCGGTAGCCGATTTCCTCCATCGCGCGCGCATAGGCGTCGCGCGTGCCCAGGTTGTCGATGTTGTTGCGCAGCAGCCGGCCGATGAGGAACTCGAGCGACAGGTAGTACACGCGCTTCACGTCGCGCCGGTAGTAGTCGGACTGCGTCTGGAACCACCGCTCCATCAGCCGATCGCGCACCGCGTAGGCGAGCGCCTCGTACACGTCATAGGGCGTTGCGGTGTGCTCGTCTTTCGCGACCGAGTACATCATCCGGTGCGCGAAGGCCTCGGTGACGCCCGCGACGTCCAGCCTTCCCGCGGCAGGAACGGGAATGCGCTTGTTCACCGGGCGCGAAACCTCCTTACTTCTTCTCCTTCGGCACGCGGCCCATCAGGTAGAACTCGTCGTTGGGCCGCATGCTGGACATGTTGGCGAGGCGGTTGGACATGGCGAAGAAGGCGGCGATCGCGCCGATGTCCCAGGCCTCCTCTCGGGAGAAGCCCGCCTTGTCGAGCGCCTCGTAGTCGGCTTCGTTCACTTCGTGGGCGGCAAGCGACACTTTCATGGCGAAGTCGAGCATGGCGCGCTGCCGGGGCGCGAGGTCCGCCTTGAGGTAGTTGACCGCCACCTGATCCGCGATGAGCGGGTTCCTGGCGCGCACGCGCAGAATCGCGCCGTGCGCGACGACGCAGTACTGGCAGCGGTTGGCGCCCGAAGTCGCCACCACGATCATCTCGCGCTCGGCCTTGCTGAGCCCGCCCTCCTTCTCCATGAGCGCGTCGTGGTAGGCGAAGAACGCGCGGAACTCCTCGGGGCGGTGGGCAAGGGCAAGAAAGACGTTCGGCACGAAGCCCGCCTTCTCCTGCACTGCGAGAATCCGCTCGCGCACGTCGGGCGCGAGGTCCTTCAGCCCGGGAACCGGGAAGCGGCTGATCGCGGGTGGCATGGCGCGATTCTAAGCCCGCGCCGCTAGCGGAAAGCCTCCGCCCGCTGCAGCAGCTCCTCCAGCCCGGGCTCGGCCGGATCGCGCGGCTTGCCGGGGTGGATGATCGAGACCTGGCAGCTCTCCGCGGCCTCGACCAGCTCGCGGTAAGTGCCCGCCTGCAGATCGGCGATGGTGGCCTGCTTGTTCGCGTCGTAGACGAACATGCGGTTGTTGATCTTGACGCATTCTTCGCAGGTCGTGCAGCGCGGCGTCTCGATGTAGGGATCATCCGAGGCGGGCGCCTTCTCGGGCTCGGGCGCCGGCTTTGCGGCAGGCACGGCTTTTTCGGCTTCGACCGGCGGCGGTGGCGCGCTCGGCGGCGCCTCGCGCTTGCCGAACGCCTGCACGCCGTGCCAGGCGTCGAGGCAGCGGCGCGCTTCGCGCATCAGCGGCTCTGCGACGATGACTTTCTGCAGGCCGTCGTCCCGGTCGACCATCAGGAGCGAAGGCACCTCGCCGTTGCCGTGCCCGTGCGGGATGCGCGCGAAGTAGCCGGCATAGCGGCGGTCGCAGGCGGCGAAATCGGCCAGCGTGAACGGCAGGTCCTGGCGAACCCTCTGGTGCTCGGCGTCCTCGTAGGCGAAGCTGTGCAGCGGCCAGTCGACGCCGGGCTGAGGATTGCTCTCGAGCGAGAAGCGCGCCGCCCGGTCCTCGCCCGCCGAGGGGTCGTAGCTGAAGGCCGGGAAAGCGCGCGACTCCATCGCCGCCGCCGCAACCAGATAGGCGGGCAGGCCCTCGGAGTACTGCGTGGCGCCGGAGAACACGCTGAACAGCGCGGCACCCGGGTATTCGAGCCCCTTCAGGACCCGATCGCGCAGCCGGTAGAGATTCGAGGCGCTCGATTGCAGCACGTACACGTCGTTCAGGCCGAGCGCCATGCCGGCGAGCAGCCGGGCGTGCGCGCCGAACGCCGGGCCGTTCGCAACGCCCGAGCGCTCCAGGATGTCGTCGTGCTGCACCAGGATCTTCACCGGCAGGCCGCTGGCGAGAAGCTCCGCGAGTCCGGCGTTTTCCGCCGCCTGCAGGTTGCGCGCGTTGAGGCACACGAGGTAGTCGGGCATCAGGGCCGCGCTGAGCGCGCCGTCGGCGAAGTCCTCGAAGAGGGCGTCGTGCCGCTCCTCGACGTATTGTCCCGCCGCCTCGAGGCGCGCCGTCGTCACCGCCCTGGCAAGCTCGGTGAACAGGGGGCGGCGCTCGCGCATCGCCTGCAACGCCGCCGCGCAGCTGTAGAACACGAAGGGAAACGGCTTGGCGCCCGCGGCGAGCTCGGCGCCGGCAAAAAAGCGCTGGCCCTTCAGCGCCGACAGCATCGAACGCACGCGCCGGCGGCGCGTCGCGGGCAGCCGGCGCTCGGGCAGCGCCTTCGCAAGCAGGCGCGACATCGCTTCGGTATCGAAGCTCCCGTCGCGCGCCGCGAGCGAGGCGGCGAGCCGTTGCGCGCTGCGGCCCTCGTCGGAGTGCACGAAGTCGGCGGCGAGAATGCCGGCGAGCTGGACGATCAGCCGGTCGGCTTCCTCGTGGAAGCGGCGCGCCTTTCTTGCCTGCACGTTGCTCCAGGCACGGGTCATGAACCTCGCCGGCAGCGTGGCGTCGCAATCGGCGAGCTCGCCGTCGTGCGGGAGGGCGGGCGGCACGTTCCACAGCTCGGAGAGCCGGCCGGCGGCGCGGCCGCCGGCAAGCGACGCCCGGATCTCGCGCTCGCGGCGATGAGCGTGCTTGAGCAGGCGGTCGGTGTCCTTCCCCGGCGGGCAGTCGCGCAACGCCTCGTCGACGAGCTGTGAAAGGGGCGCGACGAACCCCGAATCCGATTTGTCCGTGAAGACCAAAGGAAAGTCGTAGCGCAGCGCCGTCAGGTCCCGGTAGCCGGCAAGCAGCGCCGGGCGCAGCGCCAGCCCCTCTACCGGTTCGAGCTCGCCGGCGCTCCTCATTCCGGTCAGGTGGAATGCAAGCTGCGCGTTGAGCTCGGAGTGCATGGCGATTCAGCCCTTCTGCGCCGCCTGCGGCCAGACGGTGAACTTGTCGAGCTCGGCTTCCAGGCCGGCGCGGATCAGCTCGGCGGTGCGCGGCTTGGAGCTGCGCCGCAGCTCCTCGTAGCACGGCAGCGCGGCATTGCGGTACAGGATGCCGACCGGGATCGGGTCGAGGCGCGAGGCCACCTCGCGGGCCCGGTCGAGGTTCGACGCGTCGTGACCCGACTGATCGAGCCGCAGAATGCGCTTGGGATCCTTCATCCACGGATCGAAGTAGTTCGGCAGCCACTCCGGGCAGCGCTGCAGGATGCGCACGAACGAGAAGCCCTTGTGGTGGAAGGCCGCCTTGACGAGCTCGTAGAGCACCTCGGGCATCCAGTCCACCGCCTGCGCGACGAAGGAGACGTTCTGGACGCCGAGCGTGACGGTGAGCGGGTTGAGCGCCTCGAGGTACGCGCCGCGCGGCGTGGTATTGCTTTTCGTGCCGCGCGGGGAGGTCGGGGAGGCCTGCTTCTTGGTGAGGCCGTAGATCAGGTTGTCGTGGAGCAGCACGGTCATGTTCATGTTGTAGCGAACGGCATGGATCCAGTGCGCCGCGCCGATGCTGCAGCAGTCGCCGTCGCCGGTGTTCACGAACACATCGAGGTCGGGCCGCGCCATCCGGATGCCTTCGGCGACCGGCAGCGCGCGCCCGTGGATGCCGTGGAAGCCGTAGGTGTTCATGTAATGCGGAAAGCGGCTCGAGCAGCCGATGCCGGACACGAAGACGGTTTTCTCGGGACGAAGCCGCTCGTCGCGGCACAGCCGCTGCACGGCGGCGAGGATGGCGTTATCGCCGCAGCCGCTGCACCAGCGCGGCACGCCGCTCTGGTAATCCTCGAGCTCGTAGCGCTCGTCGTGCAGGCGCAGCAGGCACTCGGGCGTGAAGTCGTTCATGACGCGACTTTCTCCTTCAATTCCAGTCTTGCCTCGATCGCCTTGCGGATGCTGGCCGGCTTGATCGGCTGGCCGCGCACTTCGCTCCAGCAGTCCACGTCGACCAGGTAGCGCGCGCGCAGCAGCATCGCCAGCGCGGAATAGCGCCGGTTCGACTCGTCGATCAGCTCGTCCTCGGGGCGGTCGCACCAGTTGCCTTCGACGGTCAGCACCCGTTTGAAGCGCCGCATCGCCTCGCCGATGCCCGGCGCCAGGGGCTGCAGGAAGCGCAGGTGCATCGAGGCAACCTCGAGGCCGTCGGCGCGCAGGCCGTCGACCGCCTCCTCGATCGCGCCCTTGGTGCTGCCCCAGCCGATGACCAGCAGCTCGCCTTGCGGCTCGCCATGGATCGGCGGCGCCTTCAGCGTCTTTTGCAGCGCCGCGAGCTTGAGGCTGCGGAAATGGATGCCTTCCTCGTTGACCTGGGGATCGTAGGCGACGTGGCTGGCGCGGTCATGCGCCAGGCCGGTCAGGGCGTGCATGCCGCGCGGCTGGCCGGGGACGAAGCGGCGCGCGAGGCCGGTGGCGGCTTCCCAGCCGTACGGCTCGAGTCCTTCGGGAACCGCGCTCTGGTCCGCGGGCGGCGCGATCCAGGCCGGGTCGAACCTGGGGCGCGGAAACGGCTGCTGCGAGGTGGCGAGATTGGCGTCGGTCAGCACCACCACCACCATGTTGAACGTCTCGGCGATCTTGCGCGCCGTGATCATCGAGTAGAAGCAGTCCTCGATGGTGCTTGCCGCGATGACGACCTTCGGCGCA
>Ga0214472_10005038_pt1 | contig 13898 bp, 11 predicted proteins | sample RVTome_6_FD_207662 | JGI IMG/M metagenome (GOLD analysis project Ga0214472, IMG submission 207662) | Soil microbial communities from uranium-contaminated site in the Upper Colorado River Basin, Wyoming, United States - RVT140D175 | ecosystem: Environmental > Terrestrial > Soil > Contaminated >... | reverse complement strand
ACGGGAGCGGGTATCCAGCCATGGATCTAATTAATTCGGCAAGTTACGCCGGAACGGAATTACAGGACTGGAGCTTTGGCGGCGGTACGGTCCTGATGCGCAGACATCATCATCGTTTCAGCAAGGATATTGATATTTTTTTCCGGCCCGCAATTCCTGGGTTACCTGACACCACGTTTGAACGACAAGGCGGAATCATTGACCAGTGATTACATCGAGCTGCAATAGCCGGGGAACTGCCACATTACTTACCTTGAAATCTCGATTGTCACATGCGAAATTTCAAGGTGTTATTGGAGTATGCCTCGAAACTCTGGCTCGCGGCTTTTTCAAGAATAATCACGCACTGAAATAAAAATACGTACTTGCTATAGTCCCAATATGGGACTAATATAAATCAGAGCGAGTAATTGCTCTTTCGACACTCAAGGCCTTTTGGAAAAACAACAAAGCCCACAGGGATGCCAGGGAACCGGTATTGGCATGGTACCGGCACGTCCTGAAAGCCGACTGGTCAACTCCGGCAGATGTAAAACGGGATTTCCACAATGCCAGTATTCTTCGGGATGGCCGGGTGGTTTTCAACATTGCCGGCAACAAATACCGGCTGGTCGTCTGGATCAATTACGCTTACAAGGTCGTGTATGTCCGTTTCATTGGAACACATGCTGAATACGACGCCATAGATGCACAAACTATTTGATTGAAACAAAGATGAACATCAAACCCGTTAAAACCAGGGCAGATTACCGGGCGGCATTAAAGGAAATTGAATCCCTGATGTCCGCCAGACCCAACACACCGCAAGGCGAACGCCTTGATGTGCTGGTAACGCTGGTCGAAGCCTATGAGCGCAAACATTATCCGCTCGATCTGCCGGATCCGGTTGAAGCAATCAAATTTCGCATGGAGCAGATGGACCTCACTCCCAAAGATCTGGTGCCCATGATTGGCCAGCTTAACCGTGTTTATGAAGTGCTGAATCACAAACGGCCATTAACATTGAAAATGATCTGGCGTTTGCATAATCAACTGGGCATCCCGGCGGAAAGTTTGATCAAACAACCCGGCAATTCCCACGCGGCGTAATTTGTCATACTTTTCCAAAACCAGATTGCTTCGGCCTCCGGCCTCGCAATGACTCAAAAAAGTGTCATTGCGAGCGAGTGAAACGAGCGTGGCGATCTCTTGTGTACCCCACCCTGAAATCCGAAGACTACGCCCTACTCACCGGCAGCATCGGCCTGTTCACGATCCTTTCACTGATTATGTATTTTACGAGGAATTTTAACTGGTACAGGACGGAAAGCATTCATACATAACAAACAGCCAGCAGACATTCTAATCCCATATTCAAGCCAGTGGCACACCCGGTATTTCCCGCAGTATCTGCGAACCGTGCATGACTGTCAGGATATCAATTCGTTCAGGCAATATGCGATAGATGATGCGATATGGATATTCGATGAGTTCCCGAATATCGTCCCGGTCGACCTCCGGCACTTTCCTCCCGGATTGGGGAAACGCGATGATTTGATCCTCCCGGCTGGTCAGCCGGTCTATCATTTGCAGGGCATTAGCAGTGGAATCTGCTGCGATGTATTCGTAGATAGCATGCAAGTCCCCTATTGAATGCGGCGTCCATTGCAATTGCATGTGTATTATTTATTTTGTGGTGATTGTTTATTCAGGCCAAATTCCGCCCGGACTGTTTCAGTATTGACCCCATTCCCTGCCTCGCTCTCGCGCAGGCCGATTTCAATCGACCGGCGTACAGCCAACCGGTATAACACATCGTCCCAGGTTGAATTCTCGGGCAATTGATCTATCAACTGATGGGCAGCCTGTTTGATGTCATGTGCAGGTGTACTCATGGATGTAAGGATAGCAGAAGAAACGGGGTGCTGGAATATTCCTCTTACCATGAAAATCCGTCATTAAATAACCGGTTTTCATCGGTAGTCAAAACCCGGCCAATTGAAAGGTTTTGTATCGTCTGATTGCAACTTTTCTAATCGTCTGATTGCTGAATTTGCCAGCGTCCAATTGCTGAACAGGATCAAACCGGGACTGCTTCGGCCTCCGGCCTCGCAATGATTCAAAAAAGTGTCATTGCGACCGCGAGATGTAGCCGTGGCGGGTGGCAATCTGACCACGAAGTGGCCCTTCAGTAATCCCCCTCCCCTTGCGGGAGGGGGCGAGGGGGAGGGATCAGTGTCATTGCGAGCCCCAAGTGCGTGGCAATCTGACCACGAAGGGGTCATCGCGAGCTCACGCAGTGAGCGTGGCGATCTCTTCTCTACACCACGCTGAAATCCGAGGACTATGCCTTACTCATCGGCAGCATCGGCCTGTTCACGATCCTTTCATTGATTATGTATTTCACGAGGAACTTTAACTGGTACAGGACGGCGGGTGAGTCTGCATAAACCAGACATTTCAGATTTAAAAAACAGTGGTCTGTCCGATTATTCTCCGGCTGACATTGCCAGAACTGAACAAACGGGAAAAACAGTTTGTCCCGAAGCCGCAATAGCCGGGGAACTGCTGCATTACGCACCTTGAAATCTCGATTGTCACCTGCGATATTTCAAGGTACTATTGGAACATGATACGCCGCACCGTTCATCTTAGCCGGGTGATAAGCCTGCTCAAGCAGTTTCCGGTGGTCGCCATACTGGGAGCCAGGCAGGTTGGCAAAACCACCCTGGCCGGAGAGATTCAGAAAGCCTGGGAAAAGCCCAGTCACGCTTTCGACCTGGAAAGTCCTGCTGACCTGGGCCGTCTGGCAGACCCGGATTTGGCCCTTTCGCCTTTAAAAGGTCTGGTCGTGCTTGATGAAATCCAGCGAGCGCCGAACCTGTTCCCCCTGTTGCGGGTACTCGCCGACCGGCGGCCGATACGTACCCGCTTTCTCATTTTGGGCAGCGCATCGCCGGACATGCTTCGGCAGGGGAATGAAACCCTTGCCGGGCGCATCGCGTATTATTCGCTCGACGGCATTTCGCTGGAGGAAGCCGGAATCAAGAATCACCCGAAACTCTGGCTTCGCGGCGGCTTTCCGCGTTCATACCTCGCCGCATCTCACGCAAAGAGCCAGACATGGCGGCAGCAGTTCATTACCACATTTCTTGAGCGTGATATTCCACAGCTTGGCATCCAGGTCAGTTCGACAACGCTCAGACGCTTTTGGACCATGTTGGCCCATTACCATGGACAGGTGTGGAACGCCTCGGAGTTTGGCCGATCCTTCGGTGTGGCCGACAATACCGTGCGGAACTATCTGGACATTCTGACTTCTGCCTTTGTAGTGCGACAGTTGCAGCCGTGGCACGAGAACATCAAGAAACGCCAGGTTAAATCCCCTAAAGTTTATCTCGCGGACAGCGGGATTCTTCATTCACTGCTGGGCCTTGACGATAAGGCCAGCGTCGAAGTACACCCCAAACTTGGAGCATCCTGGGAGGGATTTGTCATTTCTCAGGTCGTCGCGCTGCTCAATGTCCGGCCTCAAGAATGCTTTTTCTGGGCCACTCATGCCGGGGCAGAACTCGACCTGCTGGTTGTTCGCGGCCGGAAACGATGGGGCTTTGAAGTGAAGCGAACTTCGGCTCCGGCCCTTACTCCATCCATGAGGACTGCATTGTCCGACCTCAAGCTACAACGACTTTTCATAGTTCATGCAGGCGAGCATTCATTCGATATGGCGAAGAACGTTCGGGCGATAGCCATCTCGCATCTGCTTGATGAAGTAACACCGTGGAAGTAATCCATTCGGCTTGCCCGTCCATCGTTGCGAGCCCCAAAGGGGCGTGGCAATCTGACCACGAAGGGGTCATCGCGAGCTCACGCAGTGAGCGTGGCGATCTCTTCTCTACACCACGCTGAAATCCGAGGACTATGCCTTACTCATCGGCAGCATCGGCCTGTTCACGATCCTTTCATTGATTATGTATTTCACGCGGAACTTTAACTGGTACAGGACGGCAAGTACTCAAAGTTGAGAGTAGTAATGATTACTACCACTGATCATATAAAAACTGTGGTCTGTAACCAATTATTTCAGTGAGTAAATAAGTTTCATCTGACCCCACTTGCTTTTCGGGCATCGCTCGTGGCAGAAGGCCGTGCGTTGACATTGTACGAAGAGGTACATGGAAAGAAAACAGCCATCAAACGCAAGACGCACGAGAATTTTTTGCAACGGCTGAAGACGTTGTTGCCGGAGGGATGTCAGCCAGTGTTGGTGACGGATGCAGGCTTTAAAACACCGTGGTTTCGGGCTGTGGAGGCTTTAGGTTGGTATTGGGTAGCACGGGTACGTAACCCCTGTTATGTACGGTTGGCTGGTGAGGAGACATGGCAACCGGTCAAAATGTTATATGCCCGGGCGGGCGCCCGGGCCACTTACCTGGGTAAGGTGGAACTGATTCGTAGCAGGGGGCATGGTTGTCACCTGGTACTGTATCAAGCGAAGGCCCAAGGTCGACGAGTCATTAATCGCTATGGCAACCATTCACGTAGTCAGCGCAGCATGAAGGCCGCACGCGGTGCACGCGAACCCTGGGTATTGGCGAGTAATCTGCCGTCCGGGTTTAAGTTTGCCCACAAGGTGGTACAGCTTTACCGGCGGCGCATGCAGATTGAAGAAAGTTTCCGGGACATAAAAAGTGCGCGCTTTGGGTTGGCCCTGGAATTCCATCGCAGTCGTGACCCGAAGCGACTTGCCATATTGTTGCTCATTGCGACGTTGGCGCTGTTGGTATTGTGGCTGATTGGTAGAGTTGCTCGTGAACAAGGACTGGCCCGACAGTATCAGGCCAATACTGTGCGTCAACGAGAAGTGCTTTCTATCATCTTTCTTGGCATGCGTGTCATCGAACGTGCACAGAAGCACTTTACGGTCGCCGAAATATGCAGCGCATGGCAGCCTGCTGTCAGACTCAATGTCGAAACTTGGGGTGATGTGCCATGATTTCGTGGGGATCGCTCAGGGTCTGTAACCAATTATTTCAGTGAGTAAATAAGTTTCATCTAAATAAGTTTCATCTGACCCCACTTGCTGTGCGGAACCACCTGCAAATCTTTATTTCACGTCCTGATTAATACCGCTTAAATCCTGGGGACGCAACCTGTAACGTATGATATTGCCTTCATGCAAACCATGAAATTCATTTCCTACATAGTCAATGACCTGTTGGCGATCTGCTTCGAATAAATGGGGTCAGATAAGATTTTTCAGGTCATACTCTAAAAAAGTTTCATCTGACCCCACTAACTCTTAAAAAGTTTCATCTGACCCCACTAACTTAAAAAGTTTCATCTGACCCCACTAACTCCTAACTTAAAAAGTTTCATCTGACCCCACTAACTCTGAACTCTGTAACTCTGTAACTCATGGTAGGTCTTGGTATCCCCGGGCCGTTGCGGGGAAGCGAGAAATTGTTTCAGCATGGTTTACGCCGTGGCCATAATCACGGATGCATCATACTGCCGGATTTTTTCATCGGCAGTCAGAATGGTCAGTTTTTCTGTGTGTGCCTGTGCAATCAGCATGCGGTCGAATGGATCTTTATGGTGATCCGGCAATTGACCTGCCAGTTCGCCGTGAACCAGCGATATGGGTAATTTATTGAACCGTTCCTGTTCGACGATACTGTCGATATTTTCCGGCCCTGTCAGTTTGCCATTGCATTTCTTGATGGAAATTTCCCAACTGCTGGCGGCGCTGACATAGATTTCATTTTCACCGTTACCGATCAGGTCGCGGGCGTTTGTTCCCAAATTCGGATCATCGGCCAGCCACCACAACAAGATGTGAGTGTCCAGCAATATCCGCTTCATGAGTGTTCACCTTCAAACGATGAAATGAGCGCTTCATCCACGGCATCGAAATCATCCGCAATGCGGATTTGACCTTTGAAACGGCCCGGCACACGCGGGGATTCGTTTTTAATAATAGGAATCAGTTTCACCAGCGGCTTGCCGGCCTTGCCGATGATGACTTCCTCGCCAGCGAGTGCCTTTTCGACAAGACTGGAGAGCTGGCTCTTGGCCTCGTGCATATTGACTATGGTCATGTTTTATCTCTTATATTCGGACTTAGCTAAGTTTAGCTAAACTATATTTATTTACAAGCTGAATTGTATAGAAGTAATTCACTTACCTTCCCCTTCCATGGCGCCAGGTCTGTCCTCGAGAATATGTTCCTGACATTGGCCGCTTCTGCTATCCCATACTCACGCGGTATTAGTAATTTAGGGTCAGACTCGAAATATGACGGTAGCGATTGGTAAAACTGATATGAACCATAATTTCCCCACTCTCCCTGTCCCCACATGAAACCAGTGACTGGTAACTGGTGATTAGTAAAAATCAATCACCATTCGAATCAGTAATTTTAATTTATTCTAGGCAGCCCGTGTTTTGACTGTTCTCTCTATTTCCCTGCCGGATTCCTGTATTGCACGCTTCACCTCGTAGGCAGCCTGGAGATTCATCCAGAATTCAGGTGTGGTATCGAAATATTTTGCCAGCCGCAATGCGGTATCACCGGTAATGGAACGCTGTTCGTTCAGGATTGCAGTAATGCGATTCGCGGGCACACCCAGCGCCTTGGCAAGCGCATTTGCTGACAGGTCAAGTTCGATCAGTTCTTCACGGAGTATTTCACCGGGATGTATGGGGCGCATTTTGTTGGACATAAATGTTTAACCTTTGTGGTGGTCGGCAATTTCTACATTTTCCGCATGACCATCGTGCCATTCAAAGCAGATCCGCCAACGATCATTGATACGTATGCTGTATTGTCCCTTACGGTCACCTTTGAGAGCTTCCAGCCGGTTGATCGTACCTATATTCATCTCCAGACGGGTAAATCCTGTTGCGAGATAATTTGGGGCAGCCCCATAAAAAAGCCGCAGTATCTGATAAACCACTACGGCTTTTTACCCTTAGTTGCTATCTCCCTAGATGTCGTTTCATTTAACTTTTACCTTGCGGCTTCCACCTGCACCAGGTTATCGAAGAATGATGGGGCATTCCCCATTTCGATGAACTCGGCGGAACTGGTGATGTTCACCGTGCCCTTGTTGAGCTGGCGCCAGTATCCGAGAGTAGCAACACAGACTCCCTCGTTGACATCGTCAGAGACTTTGGCCACGCCTTCAAATGCACCGCGATCATTAAAGACACGGACATTATCACCATCGTTAACACCACGTGATTTGGCATCAGTTGGATTAATAATCACGAACTGATCGCCCTGCTCTTTCTGCTTGCCTTCCATGTTCGCGTAACAGGAATTGAGAAACGCATGGCTCTTCGGCGTAACGATATTTAATGGATATTTCTTTGCCAGTTCCGGGTTGGTTTCCGGCCGTTCATACGGCGGCAGGTAATCCGGTAACGGATCGATGTCCTGTCCCGGCTGGAAGCCTTCGTACATTTGCCGGAACGGTGCAGCGACAAAGTTCTTCGCCCCATCCACACGGAAATGACATTTGCCGGTGGGCGTCGGGAACTTGCCTTCCTTGTGCGGACAGCGGTCGTCTTTTGTGCCGACGTTGAGGCGCGCAAAACCATCCTTGCGTAACGATTCCAGCGTAATGCCCTTGCTCGCCGGGGCATCCCAGTCGATGAAGTTCTCCAGGCATTCCGAGTCGGACCACTTCAGCCGCTCTTCATCGTAGCCCATGAGCTTGGCGAGGCGGCGGAAGATCTCGTTGTTTGGGATTGCTTCGCCGGGAGAATCCACGCACTTGGTGTTATAGGTCAGGTACAGGTGGCCCCAGGACAGGATGATGTCTTCCATCTCTGCACCCATCGCGGCCGGTAACACGATATCGGCATAGGCAGCGGTATCGGAAATGAAATGATCCGCGGCAACATGGAATAAATCCTCACGCTCCAGGCCTTTCACAACCTTGTCGGCTTCAGGTGATTGCGTCACCGGGTTGGTGTTCCAGGTCATGACCGACTTGATCGGTGTCTTGAGGTCCTGTTCACCGGTCAATGCCCGGCCCAGTTGCAGGATGTTCACCACCTGTGTGCCTTCCGGGATCCAGTCCGGCCGGCAGATCACATCAAACTTGTAGGGATGTTCCCATACCGGGAACTGCGTGACGCCCCCACCCACATGCCGCCATGCACCGGTCAGTGCCGGGATGCAGGTCACTGCACGAATTGTCTGACCACCACCGTGATGGCGTTCCAGTGCCACGCCCATGCGAATGGCAGCCGGTTGTTCAGTGGCGAGTTCTCTTGCCAGCTTGCGAATATCTTCTGCTTTCACGCCGGTGATTTTTTCCGCCCATTCCGGGGTGTGTTTCTTGCAATGTGCGGCGAGATCCTCGTAACCGACGGTATAGTTATCAACGTAATCTTTATCGACGAGTCCCTGCTCGATGATGCTGTTGATGATGGCCATGGCCAGCGCGCCATCGGTCGCGGGTTTCGGTGCAATGTGCCAGTCCGCCTGTTTTGCCGTACGTGATTTATAGGCATCGATCACAATCACCTTGGCCCCTTTCTTTTGTGCATCCTTGACGATAGCCCAGTGATGCAGATTGGTGCTCATGCTGTTGCATGCCCAGATAACGATATATCTGGAATGGATGTAGCTTTCCGGATCGAGGCCGGCCGTCGGGCCAACGGTCAACAACCAGGCAGTGCAGGAGCCTTCGCCGCAATAGGTACGTTCACAAACGGTCGCGCCCATGCGGTTGAAAAAGGCATCACCGCCGTTCAGGCCATGCACCAGGCCCTGGTGGCCGAGATAACTGACCGGCAGGATAGCCTGTGGGCCATATTGCTTGATGATGGCCTTCCATTTGGCGGTGATCTCATCCAGTGCCTCATTCCAGGTAATCCGTTCAAACTGTTTGGAACCTTTGGGGCCCTTGCGGCGCATCGGATAAAGCAGACGGTCCGGATGATAATGACGTTTTTCATAGTCTTTCAACTTGACGCAGAGACCGCCACGCGTCATGGGGTGATCTTTATTTCCTCTGACGCCGACGAGCTTCCCGTCTTCGACTTCGAACACCATGGAACAGGTATCCGGACAATCGTGCGGGCAACCGCCGTGGAATTCCTGACGTACAGGTTTAAGTTGTGCAGACATGCAATTTACCTCCGGACAGATATGTGTTATGGCAAAAAAGCCACATTTCGTTAGTTATAATAGGTTTAAATACTATATTGTTATGCCGTGATGTGCCAGTTTGGTGCACTGCAATTATTTTAACTTTTTAAAAATTTCAAGGGGATAAAAAATGACGGAATCTGCATACAAGAGCCCTATTTCGGTTGATGTCAATGCAGGGCAAGATTACTGGTGGTGTGCCTGCGGCAAAAGCAAGAACCAACCCTTCTGTGATGGCTCCCACAAGGGATCGAACATGAGTCCACTGAAATACACTGCAACGGAAACCGCACAAGTCTGGTTCTGTGCCTGTAAAAAGACAGCCAATCAACCCTTATGTGATGGCAGTCATTCCAATATCTGAAGACAGCCACCGTACACACCAGGGTTGGGTTGTTAATGGTCGGTCAGTTTTTTTGATATTTCATTTATTTTTTGATTGATTACGCATTTTTTGAATAATTTTTTGCACAGGCATTGTGCATAGGACGATAACCCGGCACATATCCACTGGTCGTCTTCAAGCCTCTCGAAATTCCCTTCCCCCGGTAAACACATGAATCCACTGTGATTGGTGCGCAGCAACACCACAAAAGGGTGATTTATGCGCATATTATCCACAGTAAACTCAGCCGATAATAACAGGGCAATCCACATCATATTGTGGTTTAATTAGCACTTGACCACATTTTATAGTGGTGCTATAGATCACACTTACACTAAAAATATCAACATGTTTCCAAGCATTCTTGATGAATTTTGGAACGATAAAAAACAGAACATGGGTTGGAGGGGTTAATGGAGGCTGAAAAACTGGCTATTGAATCTGTCACCGGGGCTAAAAAAAGTGTTACGCCACCTCCGGCCGGGCAGGTTCGTGATAAAAATTCATCGGTCGAGATCAACGCCAACCAGCCTGGTGAATACCGGGTCATCCGCCGTAACGGCAAAGTAACCCGCTTTGATTCCAGCAAGATCAGTGTGGCCGTAACCAAGGCCTTTCTTGGTGTCGAAGGCAGCACTGCCGCAGCATCAAGACGCATCCATGAAACCATACAGGATCTGACCGGACAGGTTGTCAATGCCCTCACCCGCCGTATGCCGGGTGGCGGCACGGTGCATATTGAGGATATTCAGGATCAGGTTGAACTGGCGCTGATGCGCGCCGGCGAACAGAAAATCGCCCGCGCTTACGTGATTTATCGTGAAGAACGTGCCCGTGAACGCGCTGCCAGTGTTGCCGCAGAGCCTGCTGTGGCCCAGGAAAAATCCTCTGTCCCGATCCGGGTCACCCTGGCCGATGGCAACAAGACCCCGCTGAATATCAATCGCCTGCGCGCAGTGGTAGCTGAAGCCTGCCAGGACCTGGATGAAGTTGACGGAGCCCTGATTATTGATGACACCTTGCGTAATCTTTTCGACGGCATCAATGAATCTGATGTAAATCCGGCGCTGGTCATGAGTGCGCGCACCCTGATCGAAAAGGAACCGAATTATACCTATGCTGCTGCCCGCTTGTTACTGGACAACATGCGGCATGAAGCTCTGAGTTTCCTGCGCGGAGTACCGGTTGAAGCGACCCATAAGGAGATGATCAAAGGCTACCGGGACTACTTCAAACAATTTATCCAGCGGGGTGCCGAACTCGGACTGCTCGACCACGAACTGACCAAATATGATCTCAAGCGCCTGGGCCAGGCATTAAAGGCAGAGCGTGATAACCAGTTCACCTATCTCGGCCTGCAGACCCTGTATGACCGTTACTTTATTCATTCACACGGCCAGCATTTTGAGTTACCACAGGCCTTTTTCATGCGCGTCGCCATGGGCCTTGCCATCAATGAACTGGATCGTGAAAGCCGTGCTATTGAATTCTATGAATTACTCTCGTCATTTGATTTTATGAGTTCAACACCGACGCTGTTCAATTCCGGTACCTGCCGCCCGCAATTGTCGAGTTGTTATCTTTCAACTGTGCCTGATGATCTGGATGGCATCTTCAGTGCTATCAAGGACGATGCGCTGTTATCAAAATTTGCCGGTGGCCTGGGCAATGACTGGACGCCGGTACGTGCCATGGGTGCCCACATCAAAGGGACGAATGGCAAATCACAAGGGGTTGTGCCGTTCCTCAAGGTTGCCAATGATACGGCGGTTGCCGTTAATCAGGGCGGCAAGCGCAAGGGCGCAATGTGTGCCTACCTTGAAACCTGGCATCTTGATATCGAGGAATTTCTGGAACTCAGGAAGAACACCGGTGATGACCGCCGACGTACCCACGACATGAACACCGCCAACTGGATACCGGACCTGTTCATGAAGCGTGTGGTTGAAGAAGGCAACTGGACACTGTTCTCCCCCAACGAGACACCCGATTTGCATGATCTCTACGGCGAGGCGTTTGATAAACGTTACGCTGAGTATGAAGAAAAGGCCGCACGCGGTGAAATCAAGATTTACAAGACCATGCTGGCGCTGGACCTCTGGCGCAAGATGCTGTCCATGTTGTATGAGACCGGCCACCCGTGGTTTACCTTCAAGGACCCATGCAACCTGCGTTCACCACAGCGTCATGTCGGTGTCGTGCACTCATCCAACCTGTGCACCGAGATTACCCTGAATACTTCAGTGGATGAGATCGCCGTGTGCAATCTGGGTTCAGTGAATCTTGCCCAGCACGTCAATGAAGATGGCGGACTGGATACCGGGAAGCTGGAAAAGACCATTAACACAGCCATGCGCATGCTGGATAACGTGATTGATTACAACTATTACAGCGTACCGCAGGCGCGCCGTTCCAACCTGCGCCACCGCCCGGTCGGTCTTGGCATCATGGGTTTCCAGGATGCACTGTATAAACTGCGCATCCCTTATACCTCGGAGCAGGCCATCACGTTCGCGGATACCAGCATGGAGACCGTGAGCTACTATGCCATCCAGGCTTCCACCAAACTGGCGGAAGAGCGTGGTGTTTATCCTTCATTCCCCGGTTCACTCTGGAGCCAGGGAATCCTGCCGATCGATTCCATGAATATTCTCTTGAAAGAACGCAAGGAATATTTGCAGGCAGATTTCAGCCAGACCCTGGACTGGGACAGCCTGAGGGAACGCGTCAAGAAGATCGGCATGCGCAATTCCAACACCATGGCTATCGCACCGACCGCCACTATCTCCAACATTTGCGGGGTCGCCCAGTCGATCGAACCGACCTACCAGAACCTGTTCGTCAAATCGAACCTGTCCGGTGAATTTACCGTAATCAATCCCTATCTCGTGCGCGATCTGAAATCCCGCGGTCTGTGGGATGAAGTCATGGTCAATGATCTCAAGTATTTTGATGGCAGCGTGCAACCGATAGATCGCATACCGGATGATCTGAAAGACATCTATGCCACAGCGTTCGAGATTGATGCGCGCTGGCTGGTAGAGGCCGGGGCCCGCCGCCAGAAATGGATCGATCAGGCCCAGTCATTGAACCTGTACATGGCTAACCCGGACGGCAAGAAGCTCGACAATCTTTACAAGCTCGCGTGGATACGTGGTTTGAAGACCACCTATTACCTGCGCAGCATGGGTGCGACCCATGTGGAGAAGAGCACCCTCTCCGGTGGCCGTGAAAACAAACTGGCGGCCGTACAGCGTGATCTTGATTCGATAGATGCCAGTGCGCCACGGGCTTGCGCCATTAATGATCCGGATTGTGAGGCATGCCAGTAAACCTGCTACAGGTGAACTATTGATCGGGAGGGCCGTGCTATGACTCGTAAGACACATCACGTGGTTCCAGATTCGAATGGTGGATGGAAGGTTAAAAGAGGTGGCGGGCAACGTGCCTGCAGACATTACGATATCAAGACATATGCCGTCATGATGGCCCGCGAAATCAGCCGTCACCAGCACAGTGAACTGGTAATACACAACAGGAACGGGCGCATTGCGCAATCAGACAGTCATGCGTAATGGTCCATTTTCACCAGGAAGTTAATACATGACACAAGACAAAATAATTTGAAGGGGGTAGTTAACAATGTTGAATTGGGATGATCCGATAGTCGCTGCGAAATCAGCCAGAGTTCAATCGAACCTGCCACCTGTCGCGCATGCAGACAATGACGATGATGAAGACATCACAGTAAAGAAGGTGCGTTTACCCAGGGAAAAATCTGCATCCTCAACTGCAACAAAAACAGAAGACAGCAATGACGCCCGGCACGGCGTGACCGGGCTGGAAGAAGTTGAGTTTGGTGCCGGCCGTATCACGGTCGATGACAAAAAAATGATCAACTGCCGTGCGGACCTGAACCAGCTGGTCCCCTTTAAATACAAATGGGCCTGGCAGAAATACCTGGACGGCTGTGCCAATCACTGGATGCCGCAGGAAATCAACATGAATGCCGACATCGCGCTGTGGAAGAACCCACAGGGTCTGAGCGAAGATGAACGTACCATCATCAAGCGCAACCTCGGTTTCTTTGCCTCGGCTGATTCACTCGTGGCCAATAACCTGGTACTGGCCGTGTATCGCCATATCACCAACCCGGAATGCCGGCAGTATTTGCTGCGCCAGGCGTTTGAAGAAGCCCTGCATACACATGCCTATCAGTATTGTGTGGAATCCCTCGGCCTCAATGAAGCGGAAGTGTTCAACATGTACCGTGAAATACCGTCCATTCATGACAAGGCCACCTGGGCCATGAAATTTACCCAGAGTCTGGGCGATCCGAATTTCCACACCGGCACAACCAAGGATGAC
>Ga0214472_10005037_pt1 | contig 13898 bp, 12 predicted proteins | sample RVTome_6_FD_207662 | JGI IMG/M metagenome (GOLD analysis project Ga0214472, IMG submission 207662) | Soil microbial communities from uranium-contaminated site in the Upper Colorado River Basin, Wyoming, United States - RVT140D175 | ecosystem: Environmental > Terrestrial > Soil > Contaminated >... | reverse complement strand
GAAAATGCTGACGAAGTTCCGCTAAGTTGTCCCGAATGAATTGATTACGCAGCTCGCTCCGTGGTCGCCTCGCCAGCTCAAGCTCGTGATCGAGTCGCATGGTCACCTTTGTGACCATAACGTCCGCGCTAGATTTGAGTATGAAATTCCCAACACCATGGCGATCGATCTCAGCCGGGACGTCCGCGAGGGTGAGGGTCGCTTGGGCCAGCCTGGTGAAGCGAATTCGTATCGTCACCCCTGACGAGGCCGGCTCGACCCTCGCCGCGCTCGTGCGGCGACATCACGAGAGCCTCTCCTGGTCCCGGGCACAGCGGCTCTGCGAGAACGGTCAGGTGCTCGTCGACGGTGCGCCGCTCACCGATCCTGCCTTCCGCCTCTCCGAAGGGCAGGAAATTCGGATCGAGCCCTCGCGGCCGCGAGATCGGGAACCCGCGGCGGTCATCGAGTTCGAGGATACCCACGTGGTCGTCGTCGACAAGCCCGTGGGCGTCTCGAGTGTTCCCTACGAGAGACGGGAGCGCGGCACCGAGATGGATCGCATTCGCGAGGCCTGGCGGCGCCGCGGCCTTCGGGCTGCGGCACGCGCTCCCCTCTTCGTCGTCCATCGGATCGACAAAGAAACCTCGGGACTCACCATTTTCGCGCGGACGAAGACGGCTGAGCGCTCCCTGGCACGTCAGTTCCGGGAGCACACCATCGAGCGGACGTACCTCACCGTGACGCATGGCGGCCTTCGATCACAACGTCTCGAAAGCCGTCTCGTTTCGAACCGCGGGGACGGGCTCCGCGGCTCCACCCGGCGCCCAGGGGAAGGAAAGCGGGCGGTGACGCACGTCGAGGTCGTGGAGAGGTTGGTTGGCGCCACGCTCTCCCGAGTCTCGCTCGAGACGGGCAGAACGCACCAGATCCGGATCCACCTCGCCGAGGCGGGCCACCCGATCGTGGGCGATCGGGTCTACATCCGGGACTTCGTCGCGCGCGGCGGGACGCCGATTGCGAGCTCCCGCCTTCTTCTTCACGCGGCCACGCTTGCCTTCGAGCACCCCGTGAGCGGAAGACCCGTCGCCCTCGCGGCACCTCTGCCACAAGACTTCCTTATCGAGCTCGACCGGCTGCGTTCAGTGACTCGCCCGGGTTGAATGGAGCTCGTCGAAGGTGTCGATGTCCGGCAGCTCTATGTGTCCGCGATTGTGCCCTTCTAACGCTGATTCGTGAGATTCCGTCCATCGACACCGAAGCGACGCCTCAATACGCTGCGTCCGGCCCCCGCTTCGACTCTCCCTAGGATGTTATACTTTACTTTATAAGGAAAATGGAATGCCAACATCGACGGTCACTTCCAAGGGGCAGGTCACCATTCCCAAGGCAATCCGCGAGCGGTTGGGTCTGAGCGAGGGCGACACTCTCGAGTTCGCCATTGACGACGCGGGCCGTATCGTGGCCCGGCCGGCGGAACGCCGACGCGGCGTATGCGGCGTGCTTCGCGACTTTGCCCCCCAACGGCCGGTGACTGTGGAGGCGATGAAAGAGGCGGTCCGGCGGCGGACAAGGTGCCCCCTCGAGGACGATGATCGGATTCGACACCAATGTTGTCGTCCGTCTCATGGTGGAGGACGATGAGCCGCAGGTCCGGCGAGCACGAAGGCTCTTAGAGGAAGTCCTTTACCCACGCCTCGAGGAGACTCGTCAATCCAAAACCAAACTCAGCGAGTTCAGGGGTTATCAGGCTGAACGCAGCACTGCACGACATAGCCAAACTCCTCGGCTGTACTGCACCCCTCGCGCACCCATGGACCAACGGTTCCCGGACCGCCCTCACTGAGACAGTCGTGGTTGTACGCACTGACTTGTCCGCGAGTATTGGTGCGACACTCTGCGATGTCGCGAAAGACCGGACCGCAGCCGCCCGTTTCGTTCCAGATGGTGAAGGTTTCACCGGGCGGCACGGAGACCGTCCCCGACAGATCGCCGAACGAGTAGTAGTAGGAGATCTCCAGTGCTCGCTCAAACGTAGCATAGGCTCTCCTATTTCGGTTCATGAACACAGTGGCCGGGTTGTCTAGGGGATTGGAGCTCACCCCAAACCAACGCCTGAAGCTGTGGCCCGGATTCGGTTCTGCGGTCAGCGTTACCCGCGTTTCCTCGGAGTAGTTGCCGTCCGGGCAATTCGGTCCCGGGCCCGTTGCGACAGAACCTGCCCCCGATGGCACGGCACGAGTGGTGAGGGAATAGGTAAACGGTCGGTACGGCAACCGATGATGTTGCAGGATTAGCGAGCCATAGCACGCATCCACGGGCCGACCTTCGAGCCACCCCTGCTCCCAGAACGCCCCGATCGTCTGGGGAGGGCGGGATTGTCCGGGGAGATCGGCGGTGCTGAAGTGCCAGACACCATTGCTGCTGGGACCGTTGAACCCATCGGAGAAATGGTCGAAAGCCTCGTTCGCTCCGTCAAAGAAGTCCCACAGGCTTGCGGCGATGATAAATTCATAGCTCTCAGCTTCACCCCTACCTGCGACGTCCTCGAGGTCGGTTCCCACATAGTTCCCGTCGTTTTGAACAGCCATCTGGAAGAAGTCAGCCCACCCCTCACTCCAGGCGCACCGAGGGCTCGTTTTCTTGAAGAGCTCATGGGAGAAGTACAGTTTTCTTTTGACATCAAAGCAGGCGGTGACCACTTCGGCTAGGCCAAGATAACGGCTCAGCACGAAATGCCCGTACTCGTGAATGATGACGTCCGGGCGTTTGCCCTCATTCTCCGGCAAATAGATCTCTCCGGGGAGGCCGAGAGCAGGCGGCCGGAAGCACGCATTTTCAACAGGGATGAGACAATTCCGTGGCCAGTTGATCTCCACGAGGTCGTCGTTCCCCCACGCGACGACGTCCTGCAAGTAGTTGTAGGCCGTGTTGGCTGTCTTGTCGAAGATGTAGAAAGCCTGACGCCACTCATACGTGTTCGGCACAATCGCCGCCCAGTCGAGCACACCATCGGCTTGATCGTCTGGCCGATGGTGCTTGTAGCGGTAAACCAGATCGAGATCATCCACCACCCTCACTCGCCCACGACCAGGGGCCGTGCTGTCCGTAGCGTAGATTTCGATGTAGGGATCGATGCCGGATCCATCCCGGTCCCGGTTCGAGACGGGAGGGAATTCGTACTTTCCAGCCGGTCCGGCCTGTGTCTCCGCCAACAGCCGACCACGACCGCTTTCCCGATCCCATAACTTTAGAACGGCGCGCTCCAGCGTGTTCGCCACCGGCGCCGTACCACCTGGTCCGTCATACTCTTCCGCGCCGTAAATGACCGTTCCGCGGACCAGTATCTGCCCTTCTTCCAGTGCCGCCTCTGGTGCGCCCGCCCTCACATCAGGCAACGAGAACTCCGGCTCGTGGCCCGCTTCCACGGATTGGCGCACCACGAAGTCGCTTTCGCGAACCAAGGTCACGCCTTGTGACGTAGCTCGAAGACGAACGGTTTCCGTGTCCGAATAGCGAAACCCTCGCGAAGACCAGGCTTCCGTGTGGAGGGTCACCGGCCAGATTCCTCCGGTCGACACCATCAACGACAGACCGTGAGAGTGCGGTGTGTTCGCCGCTAGTGAGCCCTGCCAGAAAGTGTCCCCGTAAACCACGTTCACGTCGTCCGGCAGCTCGACCCACAGACGAACGTCTGCTTCGTCGCGGGTCGAGGTAATCTCGACTTCCAGAAACACGATGCGCCCATCGGTCGTGTCGGCAGACACCGAGACGTCGGTAATCGCCAACGGGAACCTGGACCTCGAGGAGGCCCGCCGCGCGAGTTCCTGAGCTTCGGGAGCGGTGGAACTTTGGCGCGGGCCCATGCACAAGATGGCGAGCACACCCATGATCGCTAATCTCCTGAACTTGTTACCCATCATCGGTGACGTCCTCCTTCCGGTCGGAAGTTGGGACAATCGGTGGGCCACAAGATTTTCTCCCGACCGCTCGAACTCTCGTCGCTCTGGGGGAGAGCGTGAATCCGCTCGACCGATGCGGTTGGGGGCCAGCGAGCAGTTTCTTCGTGGATAAGACTATAAGGAACCTGAAGTCTCGTCAAGCGAGTGGGTGGAAGCAAGAACGTGGCCTTGACCGGCACTACAAAGGCAACGAGTCGGGGCTTGGTATGTGAAGCGCAACTCCTTGGCGGGCCACGAGTTCAAGGACATCCACGAAGCGAATGTCTAGCTGCGCTCAAGAATCAGGAAGTACTGATAGGGAAGAAAGTCGCGCTCCGCCTTCAGCCGGAAACCCGCGGCCACGAGCTCCGCAATCAGATCCTGCTTGGCGATCTTCATCTCCATCGGCGGTCCCACCGGCACGTCCTCTTTCTTGAGGAAATCGACGATCACTATCCGCCCTCCCGGAGCGAGATCCCGCTTCAAGACCTGGTAGTAGCTCGGGCGGTTTTCGATGTGGTGGATGGTGTCACAGATGAAGATCACGTCCACCGAGCCTGGGGCGAGCATGGGATTGTCCGGCCGGGCGAGGACCGGGACGATGTTGGACTGCTCGTCCTCGGTCGCCCGCTGGGCGATGTGCCGGAGCATATTGGGCTCGATGTCGACGGCGTAGACGACGCCGGTCTCGCCGACCGCGCGGGCGAATCTTCGCGTGAAGTAGCCCGAGCCCGCTCCGACGTCGGCAACCCGATCGCCCTTTTCGAGCGCCATAGCACCGACGACCTCATCGGGCTTCTGCCAGGCGTCCCGCGATGGATCCTCGAACTCCTGAACCCATCGCCCTGCATCCTCGAACGTGTGCTGCGGGCCCTGGTGGTGCTGCAACAAGAGAAAGAAAACAAGTGCCAGGGAATTCATACGAACCTACCTTCCGCGGGAGGAAGCATTCGGCTCAAGCGTACTGCGGGCAGCGTCCTGCGCCAAGTGTTTCGGAGCGGTGAGGGTCGTGACGGCATTCACAGCAGCTTCAGCGGGCCAAGACCCCTCCGAAAAGACCGAGAAGGCTCAAGGCCACGACCACAAGACCCGTCCGGCGAGCGCGAACATCCAGACCTCCCCTGCTAGCTCACCGAGGAGGGCCGCTACGCTCTTCGAAGCCGAAGTAGCAACGGAACAATCAAGACGGTATAGAGCTCGAGCCGACCCAGGATCATCTCCAAGCTCAGGACGAGCTTCGCCGCGGTGGGTAATTCAAGGAAGGTCCGCGCCGGACCGACTTCGCCGAGACCCGGCCCGATCGTGCCGAGACAGGTTGCCGAGGCGGAAAAGGCGCTTTCGCCGTCGACTCCCAGGAACAACAACAAAAGGCCGCCCGCGGCGAAGGTGATGATGTAGAGCGCGATGAATGAAATCACCGCGTTGACGATCGTGTCCGGGACGGGTTGCCCACCGAGCCGGATCGGCAACACGGCGTTTGGGGCGAGCAGTCTCTTGATGGCTCGGAGTTGCACCTTTGCCGCCAGCACGATCCGCACGACCTTGATCGAGCCGGTGGTCGAACCCGCGCAGCCTCCGACGAACATCAGCGCAAGAAGCAAGGCCCGGGAGAAGCCAGGCCACGCGTCGAAGTCGGCGCTGGCGAAGCCCGTGCACGTCATGATCGAGACCACCTGGAAAGCGCCGAGGCGAATCGCCTCTACGAAATCACCCGAAACGCCGGACGAGAGAAGGTTCAAGCCAATGAGCAACGCCGCTCCGGTGAGAATCGCGATGTAGGCGCGAAACTCGGTGTCTCGAAAGAGTTGACCGGGTTTGCCTCTCAAGAGCCGATAGTGCAACGCGAAGTTGGTCGCGCCGAGTACCATGAAGACCGTGACGACCCACTGAATCCCGCCCCCGTATGCGCCGAGGCTGGCATTGCGGGTGGAGAAACCTCCGGTGGCCAAGGTGGTGAACGAGTGCGCTAACGCGTCGAACAGGGGCATGCCGAGGAGTGTCAGGATCGCGGTTTCGGAAGCCGTGAGGAGCACATAAATCCCCCAGAGGAGCTTGGCGGTCTGCGCGATCCGAGGCGTCAACTTTTCCTGCGTGGGCCCCGGCATTTCCGCGCTTAGAAGCTCCATCCCCCCAACCGCAAGATTCGGCAGGATCGCCAGGGCCAGCACAATGATTCCCATACCTCCCAGCCATTGAGTAAGCGCCCGCCACAACAACAGACTCTGAGCCTCGCTTTCGACGTCCGGCAGGACGGAGGCACCGGTCGCCGTGAACCCTGAGGCCGCTTCGAAAAGACCGTTCACGGCGAAATCGCCGCCCTTGGTGAGGACGTAGGGCAGGGCCCCGGCGAACGACGCAACGAACCATGCGCCGGTGACCAGCACGAAGCCGTCGAGGCGCGAAAGCGAAATCCCTTGCCGAGGGCGGAACCAGAAGCTTACGAGCGCTCCGGCGGCGGCGGCAAGACCGGCCGAAGAGGCGAAGGCGCTGAGCTCCCCTTCCCCCAGGTACCAGGCCGTGCCCGCGGGAACGAGCATGGCCGCGGCGAGGCCCAGGAGCAGGTTTCCCAGAAAGAAAGCCACGCACCTGAGGTTCAACATGACGTCGGCTTCACGCTGTCACGGGAGGCGAACAGTCTCTTCTCACTCGTTTGCCGCGAAGGAGCACAGACCGTGCCAACGCGGGAAGCCTGAAGAGACGCCGGGAGACGAGCGAGCGTCATCGAGAGGCGGACCTCGATACGGGATCGTTGTTGCAACATGCAAGGCGGCTTGCAGAAGGCAAGGCGCACGTCCACGCTCGGTGCCCGTTCTTTCCGCAACAAAAGGAGAACGTTTCGCGCCTCGAACAGATCGCAATCGGCATGCGCGTTGCTTAGGAAGGCGGATCTCCGGAGGCATCGATCGAAAGGAGGACCGCGGTCGTGAACCGAACGAGCACCGTTCTCATCGTCGACCACGAGAAAAACATCCGCACGACACTTGCCCGCGCGCTGGAGTCCATCGGACTGGTTGCGGAGACGGCGGCCACGGCCGAGGAGGCTCTCGATAAACTGAGCGCCTCGCCCTTCGAGCTGATGCTCCTGGATCTGTGGCTTCCCGAGGTGGATGGACTCGAGCTCTTGCGCCGCGCACGAGAGATGAGACCCGAGATGCGGGTCGTGGTGGTGACGGCGCACGGAACGGTGGAGGCGGCGGTGCGGGCCATGAAACTGGGCGCCATGGACTTCGTCCAAAAACCATTCTCGCCCGAAGAAATCCGGGACGTCGTGCGGGCCGCTCTCGACGCGGGGCCTCCTGCCGCCGCTGGCGGCGACTATGATGAATTGGTCGCGGAGGCCCGGCACAAGATGGAAAGCCGGCATCTTGAAGCCGCCATGCCGTGCATTCGAAAGGCCATCGGCGTGGACCCGGGACGGCCCGAGGCGTTCAACCTCCTCGGAGTCGCGACCGCGCGCCGCGGTAAGACTTACCGGGCGCAAGACTACTTCCGCGCCTCCCTGGCGCTCGATCCGACCTACGCGCCTGCGCTCATGAACCTGGAGCGCTGCGGCACCATCCCATCCAAAGGCGAGCTCGTTCTCGGTAACGAAGAGGAGTCCCGATGAGCGAGCCGCTTGGTCGCCGATTTTCCGAATGGGGAACAGTTCTCCGCGAGATAGGAACGGTTCTCCTGGTCGGCGCGGCTCTGATGCTAACGTGCGCGGGCTGTGGCGCTCTTTACCAAGAGTGGCACGCAGCAGGAGCCTTCGTCGTGTCTGCGGTTGCGACGGCTGCGATTGGAGGGTGGTTTTCTTGGAAGTTTCGTAACGCTCCGGAGCCTCAGACCGTTCAGGCAATGACGATCGCCGGAGCATCCTGGATTGCGGTTTCGGTTCTCGGCTCGTTGCCTTTCTTCCTGGCGGCCCACGTAACGCCGGAGGGAGTGATGGAGAGTTACGTGCCTTCCGGGGCAGACTACTCATCGAGCCTGCTCTACTTTCGCAACCCCCTCCACGCCATCTTCGAATCAGTGAGTGGATGGACGACCACCGGGCTAACCATGGCCGTGCACGAGCCTTCCCTGCCCCACGCACACCTTCTCTACCGCTCGATGCAGCAGTGGCTCGGCGGCGCGGGGGTGATCGTTCTTGCCCTGGCGCTGCTGCACAGACCGGGGACCGTCGGTGGCTATCTACTCTATCGCGCGGAGGGCCGCGAGGAGCGTCTTCGACCCACCCTGATCGGAACGGCTCGCGTGATCTGGAGAGTCTATGTTGCGGTCACGGCAGCCACCGCCTTCTATCTCTTCGTCTGCACGCTGATCTTCCTGCCCGATTACCCGGTCGCACACGCTCTCTTTGACGCCGTGAACCATGCGATGGCTGGCCAATCCACCGGCGGATTCAGCGTTCTGGACGATAGTATCGCCAGCTACTCATCTTTGGCGATGGACATCGTGCACATTCCTCCGATGGTGAGCGGCGCCATCGCCATCCCAGTTCACTACGCGGCGCTCACGCGAAAAAGCCTCATGGAGTTTCTCCGCGATGGTCAGACTCGCGTCATGCTTGCGATCATGATGCTTGGATGCGTCTGCCTCTCCGTCCTTCTGGTGGGGTCTTCTGGAGTTTCGGCGCCCTATCGGGAAGGCGTCTTTCAGTTCATTAGCGCGGTGTCCACCACGGGCTGGCAGACTTCGGCTATCGGGGACTGGACGCCGACTCCCGTCCTCTTCATCGTGTTCGCGGCGATGATCGCGGGAGGTTGTGCGGGAGCCACGGTAGGTGGGATCAAGATCCTTCGTGTCATGATCATGGTAAGGGGCTTTTTCTGGCAAGTCAGGCGCTTGTTTCTGCCCCCGTCGGCGGTCGCGGTCTTCCGTCTCGGAAATGAGGTTCTCGATCGGACGGAGATGGAAGAGGAGATCGGTCGAGCGGCTATATTCACGGTGTGCTATCTCTTCCTGCTGGCGGTCGGCGTCTTCGTTCTCGCGCTCACGATGGGGCCCGGGTTCACGCTGGCCGACATGACCTTCGAGTCGGTGACTGCCCAGAGTACGGTCGGCCTTTCTTCCGGCATCACCTCCCCGGATATGCCGGTGGCGGCCGAGGTCATGTTTATCGTCCAGATGTTGGCTGGCCGCCTCGAGATCATCCCGCTGGTCGTTCTCGCTCGGAGCGTTTTCCGAGGCTTCGGACGGCAATAATCAAAGGCCGTACCTCTTCCTCTTCCTCCACAAAGTCGAGGGATCGATACCGAGCCGCCTCGCCGTGTCCTCCTGCGAGAGACCAAGGGAAAGCGCCTTCCGCAGGTGCAGCTCTTCGAGCTCGGCCAGAGGGACGATGTCCTCGCTCACGCCTTGCGGGGATCGTTCCTCCCGCAGCCTGCGAGGAAGGTGCTCGAGCCGCAGCGTCCGGCCGGGAGCCATCAGCACGGCTCGCTCGATGGCGTTCGCAAGCTCGCGCACGTTTCCGGGCCAGGCGTAACGCACGAGAGCTCGCTCGACCTCGTCGTCCCATTCGGATACTTTCCTTTGGTGCGTGCGAGCAAAGCTCGTTAGGAACTCCCCGGCCAGAAGCAGGATGTCCTCGGGACGATGGCGAAGCGCCGGAATGAGGAGATCGACCACGCTGAGACGGAAGAAGAGATCCTGCCGGAAGGACTTCTCACGGACCATTTCCTCCAGTTCACGGTTCGTCGCCGCAACGATGCGGGCGTCGATGGTAAGAGGCGTTGGGTCCCCCAACCGTTCATAGGTGCGCTCTTCCACGAGTCGCAACAGCTTCGCCTGCGGCGACAGGGCGAGCTCTCCGATCTCGTCGAGAAACAGGGTACCGCCCGCAGCGGTCTCGACCTTGCCCACTTTGTCGGCCACCGCCCCGGTGAAGGCGCCGCGCTTGTGGCCGAAGAGCTCCGACTCGAGAAGCGATTCGTGAAACGACGTGCAATCGACGGTCACGAAGGGGCCTTGGCGACGAGGGCTCGAGTCGTGAATGAGTCGGGCCAGGAGCCTTTTCCCGGTGCCACTCTCTCCGGCAATCAAGACGGTTGCTTCAGAACGGGCGACGTCGCGAGCCACCTCGAGGAGGTGGAGCGTCTCCGGGCTCTGAGTGATGAAATGCCTGCCATAGGGCAGATCCCCAACCCGCCTCTGGAGACCCGCCACCTCCCGCTCCAGGTGCTTCAGCCGGTGGATTTGACCGAGCCGATGGCGCACCTGATCCGGAGAGAAGGGCTTGGTCAGGTAGTCGAACGCTCCCTCCTTCATCGCCTCGACGGCGGTCTCGATCGATCCATGCGCGGTGATGATGACCGTCTCCGTGTCACGGTGGGTGTCACGGATCCGGCGCAGCACGTCGGTGCCGCTCATACCAGGAAGCTGGAGGTCCACGAGGGCGATATCGACCGCTTCGCTCGCCAATCGCTCGAGAGCCTGTTCCCCGCTCGAGGCGGTGAGGACTTCGTGGCCGTCGTCACGGAGCATGATCTCTAGCGTGCGGACGATCTGTGGATCGTCGTCGAGAATCAGTATCCTGCTCATCGTTCTGTGCCGGCTGACCCGGCGGACCCGGGATCGGCCAGCAGCCGAATTCGAAACGTCGTTCCCTTCGCCGGCTCGCTTTCCGCTTCGATACTACCGTGATGCGCCTCGACGATCTCCTTGGCAACCGCGAGGCCGAGCCCGTGCGTTTCGGACGACGTCCCACTGTCCAGTGAGACGTAGGGGCGGAAGATACGTGTGAGGTCCTCCGGTGCGATCCCGGCCCCGGTGTCGGTCACACTGACCTGAACCGCCTCTCCCATCCGTTCCACCTGGACTTCGACACGTCCACCGTGTCCCGTGTGGCGAAGGGCGTTTCCCGTGATGTTGGTCACGACCCAGGGGAACTTGACCGGGTCCACCACGGCCGAGAGCGGTCCTTTGGAACCCGGAAGAACGAGGTCGATGCCCTGTTCCTGCGCTTGGGGTACCAAGGGATGAAGAGCGGATCGCAGGAGACGCACGATATCGACCCGACGAGGATGCAGAGTCAGACCCGGAGCGACGTCACGCGCCGCGTCGATGAGCTCCGAGATTAGGCCGGAGAGCGCCTTGCAACTCTCCGTTGCGATGGAGATGAGCTCGGCTTCCGCGGGCTCGAGCTCACGGAGTCGTTCGCCGAGCAGATTAACCGACATGGACAGGGAGGTCATAGGAGTCTTGAGCTGGTGAGAAAGCATGGCGATGAACCGGCGCTGCGACTCTTCCAGCCGTCTCTGCTCCGTCACGTCCCAGAACAACAGTAGATACCCTTCCACGTTTCCTTCGCCAGAGGTGAGGGTTACGACTCTCGGTCGGTACACGCGCTCCACGCTCCCGACCTCGTGGCGTAGCTCCCCGAGGTCCCGCTCCTCTTGGAAAGGGTCCGCCATCATCGGCTCGAGGACTTTTCGAACGTCCCTTCCTGGTTCGATTGCGGACAGCTTCAATCCCTCGCCGTTGTCCAGTTGAAGGATCGTCTTGGCGACCCGGTTGAGCGCAACGATGCGCCGCTCCTCATCCAGGAGAACGAGGCCTTCGAGAACCTTGTTCATCACGAGCGCCAGGCGCTCTTGAAGGTGACCGAGCTTCCGGGTCTGCTCCGCCTCGTAGTGGGCGAGCCGCTGCAACAGAGCATTCACCTCGGAGCGAAGCCGTTCGATCTCGTCGAGTCCCTTGCTCTGGCCGGCTTCGTTGACCTCGGGATTGAGCGCGCGGTGCAACCGATCCGCCACCTCGATGACGGGCGTCGAAATCCGGCGGGCGGACACGACGGCGAATCCGCCGAGGGCAACGAGGGCGAGGAGCCCCACACCGGTGACGCCACCGACCATCAGGCGTCCAACCCGAACCGTATCGCGCTCGTAGGAAACCATGGCTTCCTCGTTGAGGGCCACCAGCTCCTCGAGCTTGCCGTACAGAAATTCGCTCTCGCGGCGCACCAACGTGCCGGCCTCGGCTCCAAGGGCCGTCCCGGGGAGAAAAGCCGGCTCGAGACGTCCCCACCCATCGCGGATCTCTCTCAGCACACGAGGCTCGCCCTCTTCGGTAATATTGCTCTCGCATAGCGCCAGGGCTTCCTCGAAGCTCTCACGCAGCGATTCCGGCTCGGCCTCGGTGCCCGCTTCGGTAGCTCCGTGGACGCTCAACGCGAGAAGCTCGAGGCGACGCAGGCTGCGTTCCATCGTCCGAGCCTCCTGGATGCTCTGGTAGTTGTTGGAAAGGATTCGCCCGGCGGCCTGCTCCAGGTGGCGGAGCGAGGATATGCCGACCACCGCGACCAAGACCAGCAGCAAGGCGGGAATCGTCATCGACAAGAGCAGCTTGTTTCTCAGGGGCATAGGAGAGCTCTCCGCAAGGCACGCCGGGTCTGGCAACCGTGAGAGTCCATCGTGTCCACGATCCCAACCTCCCGTTCGTCGGAGAAAAACGTCGGCTCAGGGTACTCCGGGAAACTCTTTAGGCCAAATATCGGCAGAACCGGCCACCTTGTAGCGGATGAAGAGATAGGAGACATCAGCGCACCGCGCCAACGATTGGCGCGACACGGCCACGACGCCTTGCCTCGGGAACCTTTCTGGCAATCGTGTCTCTCAAGTAATAGGAGGCCGAGAAGGGAGGCAACCCATGAAACCGCTCACACGCCATCCAGCCATTCCCCTGTTGCGGGTGGGCCTTTTGGGGCTCTGGAGCTGCTCAACGACGTCGAGACCGTTTTCCAGAACAATCGGCGAGCTTCGCTCCAGAACCACCTCCCGGCATTCCAGGCGTGTTGACCCACCCCTCCCAAACCTAACCCCGTCGCACCTTAAGACTCCCGACGCGCCTTGACAGGGCTCGGTAATTGCGAGACCTTCACGCAGGAGGTATCCGACCATGCCTACGCGGACGCTCGGTACGCCTCAAGTCTTCGGGTTCTCCCTCCTTTTGGTTCTCGCGGCCTCGAGTCTCCATGCCGCGCCGCAGTCCACGGAAATTGCCAGCCCCGAGAGAACCTTAGCCGGCCCGGATGGAAATCCTCTGCCCTTCAAGAACGATGCCGAGGTGCTCGAGTTCCTGAGCAACGCCCCGGTCGTCGACGAGACTCCGATTGGCACCGGCATCAATCGTTCTCGGAAGGTTCTGTTGGAGAAAGATGGGGTTCAGGCTAACGCGATCTTCCGAGAAGCGGACGAGACGGAACGTGATGCACGGGTCGGTGACGTATCGTACCGGCTCTTCCGCGACAGCTATCTCTTCGAGCCCGCCGCCTACCAACTTGGTCTCCGAATCGGCATCACCAACATCCCTCCCGCGGTGCTCCGCCGAATGGGTAGCCGGGACGGCAGCATGCAGATTTGGATCGAGGACGTCCTGGACGAAGAAACGGAGGGCTTCAAGCCCCCTAACATCGCGGCCTGGATACGACAACTCCGCGACATGATCCTCCTGGACCATTTCATCTATAACGTGGATCGCAATAGCGGCAACATTTTAGTGACACCCGACTACGCGCTCGTGATGATCGATCACACGCGGAGCTTTCAGGAGAAGAACGACATCTTGAATCCCGATCGTCTGATTCTCGTGAACGAGGATACGTGGGAGAGGTTCCAGAACCTCTCCGAAGACGCAATCCGGGACGCCGTCCGGCCGTACTTGTCGCCCCAGGAGATGAATCAGCTCCTTCGGCGACACGGAGTCATCATCAAGTACGTCCAAGGGCTCATCGAGGAGCGCGGAAGGGCGGCCGTCGTCATCCCTTAGCGTTAGGGAGCGATTCCGGCCGCCTCGATCTAGCGTCATCTCGCGGTATCGTGAGCTTCCATGGTAAACTATTGCAGAAGAGGAAGATCGTGACAACGAAATCGACGCTCGAGAATCTCGCTAACAACCTGGGAGACTTCTTCCGCAAATCGGCCGAGCCGGGATGCGTGTCGGCCTATCTCTTCGGCAGTGCGGCTAGCGATCGGACCCACCGAGAAAGCGACATTGACG
>Ga0214472_10005035_pt1 | contig 13900 bp, 10 predicted proteins | sample RVTome_6_FD_207662 | JGI IMG/M metagenome (GOLD analysis project Ga0214472, IMG submission 207662) | Soil microbial communities from uranium-contaminated site in the Upper Colorado River Basin, Wyoming, United States - RVT140D175 | ecosystem: Environmental > Terrestrial > Soil > Contaminated >... | reverse complement strand
TGTTCAGAAGGTTCCAAGTGACAGGCGGGCACTCAAGCGGTTGATGGATGCCTACCTGGAGGCAGGAAAAGATATCGAGGCCTACGGTCTTATTAAGCGGTTTCAGCCCTTTTTCGCAACCATTCGCGAGGGGTTGGGGAACCAGGAACTTCTCTCTGCAAAAGCAGAAGAGAAGCGCAACTTCCTGTTGGGGCGATTAGCCAATTTTAAACAAGACCCAACGGCAAAGTTGATGATTACCTCACCATTGAATGAGGATTTAGTAACGGGTACTACCAATTTGGAGTTCAGTTTAGTCAGCAGCCAGGCGGATTTACTGCTAATAGACGCCTTTTTGGGCGATCAGAGAATTGGACGTCTGGCTGGCCCGCCCTTCAAAGTGCCATTCAGCGTGGAAGATTTGCAGGAAAACGAAACCACTTTGCGGGTCGTAGCCTATTTCCAGAATGAAACCTTCCTAGAGGATCAGATTCGGGTGAAGGTTCTCAATGTAGACGAGTTGGAACGCGTCAATCTGGTCCCCATCCGCGCATCAATTCTAAGTGCCAAAGATAACCAAGGGGAGGTTGTAAAAGAGGCTTTTAAGATCACTGAAAATGGCGCCGTGATGGATATTGAGCACTTTCGAAAAAGCGAGGCACCCCTGCGAATTGCCTTTGTTCTGGATACTTCAGGGTCCATGTGGGGTGACAATATCATTTCAACCCAATATGCTGTGAAGTCATTTCTGGAGAAGCTTCAACCCGACGACAGTGCTTCCGTGTACACATTTGACGATCGTGTTTTAAAGGTTTCAGAGTTCTCTGGTGATTTCAGCGGAATATCCCATAAATTGATGAGTCTGGTAGCAAATGGGGGTACGTCACTTTACGATGCAATGCTTATTGCCCACGATGCATTACTGGGTGAAAACGGTACCAAAGTGCTCATAGTCATGTCTGATGGCGATGACACCACATCCGCCACAACCGATATTCATGTGGTAGATACGCTGCGGCATTCGCCCGTGATGGTCTATTCGGTCATTTTAACCGGAGGTGAGTTGTCCAATGCCGTGAAAGCCAAACAATTCTTAAAAGAAATTTCACGCATGACAGGTTCCATTCATACCCAGGTTCGCAATCCCAAAAATCTGCCCGAAATTTTCAGCAATATTTATGACGATTTGCGCTCGTTTTACTATTTGGACTACTACTCCGTAGTCGATAATCCCGATCAGCGCGATATTGAAGTGCGGTTCAAAGGCTCTGGCAAGCTGAGATACAGGGTTCTGCGTTAAGTCTCTTTGAGATCGTCGTGGGGAAGCACTTCAATATGCTCCCCCCGGCGACACATTCCATTGAGAATCACCTCTAAAACAGGTGTAGCCATGATATCCAGCGATTGGTTTTTATCGCTTAAAACCCAATTGGTCGCCATTTCATCTAAAGCGCCGAATAGAATTTTGGCAGTGATCCAAGGCTGAATCTCTGGACGAATGAGGCCTTGGGATTGAGCGCGACGAATAATTCCTTCGATGATGCTGAAGTAATCTCTTAGTTTGGAACCTGAAAGGCGACGCATCAGGCCTATATCGTGACGAAATTCAATCTGAAAAATCCTGGCCAAATGCGGATCTGTGCCAATTTTGCTCAGGTGCAGTGAAACTATGGCCTTTAATTGGTCAATCGGATTTCTTACCCGTTTGAGCAGTTCAAGGCCTTCTCGAATAAACCGGTCCATAATGTCTTCAAAAATGCCGATGAGAAGTTCATCTTTGTTCTGGAAATACAGGTACAGCGTTCCATCGGCCACACCTGCTTCCTTTGCAATCAGCGAGACCGTTGTATTGTAATAGCCCATATTGGCGAGAACTTTTATGGCAGCGTCTTGGATCCGCTGTCGTTTCTTCAGCTTTTTCGATTCCCGGATGGATTCAGTTTTTGAAGTCATTGATGAACCTGAAATCTATAAAAATCCTGGGATGCAATTCCATCGTGATCTAACGGTGCATGCCGGTAAAATGCGATCATCATAGCACTCAAATAGACTCCTGATTCAAGCCCAAATCTTAGATAGTGTAGTCACGAGACGCTTGCCCATATAGCGATGCATCTGATATGCACGGCAGCAAGGAACGAATCGGTATTTTTTGCATATCGAGTTGCCAATCCTCTCCATCGTTTCAAGTGCAAAAATGCGTTCTCTACCAAGTGCCTCGCTTTGTATAGTTCCTTATCGTAAATGCGTTGATTTTTACGATTCTTTCTTGGGGGAATCACAGGAATCATTCCCTTATTTATCGCGTCTTCCACGATTGAATCGCTGTCATAGCCACGATCCGCCAAAAGGTAGCCAGCATTAAATCCTTCAATTAAGTGGCTTGCTTGCTTACAATCTGCCTCTGTACCTTTTGTAATAATAGCCCTGAGCGGCATACCATGCGCGTCCACGGCCAAATGCAGTTTTGTGTTGAGCCCCCTTTTGTTCGGCTCATTGTTTGGTTTCCACCTCTGGCACCTGTTGCATGTGGATGCACTTTGCAATGACTCGCGTCAATCATCAGCCACTCATAATCTGGTTCATCAATCAAAATTTCAAGAAGCCTTTCCCATACGCCCTTGTCCCGCCACCGGATAAAGCGCCGATGGGTATTGCTCCAGCCCCCCAGATCTGGGGGCAAATCTCGCCAGGGTGCTCCTGTGCGCATGATCCAGAAAACAGCATTTATAAACAAACGGTTGTCTTTTGCTTCGCCGCCCCAGCTTCCTTTTCGCCCAGGCAAGTGGGGCCCTAGAAGATCCCATACTTTGTCTGAAATGTCGTGTCTGCGGTGTGATTGTGTCATATGAGAACCTCCTTGTATTCAGAGTCTCTCACATATTACATCTCGTGACTACAGTATCTAAGCCAAAGAACAAACTTCCTTTGCTTGAAAATCCCAATAAAATCAGCGATAGTTGGCACGGAACTCCACCAATTCCCCGCCCCATCCAAGACTCATATTGGGATGCTTCATGAAATCACCGTTTCCCAGATCCAATCGAACCTTGCTTTTGTCCATTAGCCTGTTGGCCCTTTTCCAATACGGGTGCGTTTCCGCATCCAAACGGTTCACCCATTCAATATTGCCGACAAATCTTGAAAGTTCTGCCATTTCAATCGACACCCGGCATGCTATCGCTATTGATCAGGAACGCGTGAGTTTGACCAAAGCTTATCTAAAAGCCCATAACCATGAATTTTGGAGCCGTTTACCGGCAGAGGACACCCCTGAATCCATTGAATTCGAGCCTCAAGTGATTGTCGTCCACTACACAGCTATCACCTCCTTGCAGAAAACCGTCGATTATTTCGCCCCCAATCGCATTGATTCATCCAGAGGCATTGTGGCCGACAGCGGTGCACTCAACGTTGGGATTCAATTTATTGTAAACACCGATGGCCAAATCTATAGCCAGTACCCCGAGACAGTGATAGCAAGACACACCATTGGTTTAAACCATGTTGCGATTGGCATTGAGAACATTGGCAACGCAGATTATGGGACACCTGCTTTTGAAGGAAAGTCACCGCTCACAGAGGCCCAGCTGAAAGCTAATGTTCAACTGGTTCGGTATTTGAACCAAAAATACCCATCAATCACGTTTTTAATTGCACATTACGAATATCAGGATTTGGAGAATCCATTACATCCAGCGCATCTTCTTTTTTCTGAGGATGATCCAAAGTATCGAACAGAGAAGCAAGACCCTGGAAAACGCTTCATGAAAAAATTAAGAAAGCGCTTGCGCGAGCAATCAGGAGGTTAATTTTTGACTTCGGCAATTACATTTCGCAAAGCTAGCAGAGACGATATTCCATTAATTTTATCCTTTATTAAAGATCTGGCAGAGTATGAAAAGCTCTCTCACGAGGTAGAAGCAACAGAAGAAAAACTCGAAGCCACCCTATTCGAACAACCCCTCGCTGGTGAGGTGATTTTTGGATCTGTGATGGGTGAGGAAGTGGTTATGGCACTTTTTTTTCACAATTTCTCAACCTTCCTCGCCAAACCCGGACTTTACTTAGAAGACCTTTATGTTCGCGAGAATCAACGAGGTAAAGGCTATGGAAAAGCGATGCTGATAGAGCTGGCAAGAATAGCAAAAAGCCGTGGCTGCGGACGTTTCGAGTGGTCGGTTTTAGACTGGAACTCGCCGGCCATCCATTTCTACGAGAGTTTGGGCGCAAAACCTATGGACGGATGGACAACCTACCGTCTCACAGGTAACGCCCTTGATGCTTTAGCTGCAATGGAATAGGCGTTTTAGGGAATGATAAGTTCCTGATTAGGAAAAATAGGATCCCGCGTCGAGAGCTGATTAGCATTCAGCAGGGCATTTAGCGTAACTCCGTGGCGCTTGGCTATTTGTGCCAGGGTATCGCCATTGCGAACTTTATAGGTTTTACTCGCAACACTTTGGGTATGACCTTGAAGAACGCGCAATTTTTGATTCAAGGCCAAACGATTCGATTTCAGATTGTTCCAAAAGCGAATATTTTCGACACTGGTGCGGTATTGATTTGCAATTCGCCAAAGACTATCACCGCGGCGCACTCGGTGCGTAACCCATGTCCCTGACCCTATCTGAGAAGGAAGTGCAGAGGATTCAGCATTTCCTCGTCCGGGAACCTTAAGTTTCTGACCAGGAAAAATAGTCGAACGGCGCAAACCGTTAGTTGCCATGAGCGACCTCACTGACGAACGATAGCGACTCGCAATGGACGAAAGCGTCTCCCCTCTTCTCACTGTATGAGTACTAGCCATTTGCACAGGAGGTCTTGCCAGGGGCATTGCAGCAATGCCCTCATCGAATAAAGCGTCTTTTCCCAGGGGGATACGCAGTGGGTAGACAACATCAGGGGTCATTCGATGGCGCAATTCTGGATTCAACCCTCTCAAAGTACCTTCTGGTAAATCCAGGAAGGCATCCACATCTTTAAGCTGCACCGATTTGCCTACTTCCACTACAGTGAAATCTTGGCGATCATCTAATTCAGGAAATTCAAACCCATATTTTTCAGGATCTTGCAAAATAGCCAGCGTGGCCATAAAGCGTGGGACATACCGGGCAGTTTCTCGCGGCAACTGGTTATACAAATCCCAGAAATTATCTAAATAATTCAGTCTTTGCTGGTTGATGACCCGTAAAACTCGACCCTCTCCGCAGTTATAACCAGCTAAAACGGTCATCCAATCACCAAAGAGACTGTGTAAATCCTCAAGGTAAGCAATGGCACCCAAGGTTGATTTATGTGGGTCCATGCGTTCATCAACCCATTCATTCCTTTCAAGTCCATAGCGATAGCCGGTAGAGGGAATAAATTGCCATAAACCCAAAGCCCGAGCCCTGGAAAGCGCATTGGGTTTAAATCCGCTTTCAATGAGGGGTAACCAACTTAATTGCTCCGGCAGACCTGCTTTTCTCAATTCAGCGAGAATCATGGGCCGATATTTACCCGATCGGCGGTAAGAATCCAGAAAAAAGTTTCGCTCCCGTCCCTGAAAGCTGGCTATCTCCTTCTCTACTTCTGAATTCATTACCAAGGGAATGGATTTCTTTAACTCGCCAACCGCAGTGCGTTGTGAAGCATAAATCTCAACGATGCGCTTTGAAATGAGGAATCGCAGATCCTCCTTTTCTTGCAATATCAGGGGATCTTGATTTTCCTCACCAATCTCAAGAATGATTCGGAATGCATCATCGAGCTTTGTAAGGGCCTCAACCATGTTGCCCTCTTTCCAGTCCGTCTGTGCCTGTTGGTAAGCCTGAAGGGCAGCCTCTAAACGCTCCTGAGCTCCTGCGCCGGGTGCGGAACTGTCAGCGATATCAACCTGGTCTTCATCGAACTCCTGGAAAGTCTCTTCTTCAGGCGGGTTTTCAAGGTTGTCCCGTGCTTCCGTAACCACCTGGCTGACAGGCTCTTCCGTTTGGCTGTCTGATGAAACGACAGGCTGAAGTTCCGGTTTTGGTAATTTCAGCTCTGCGCTTTTTTTGGGGGACTGGCATCCGACAAGGAATACGGACGCTATAAAAAAGAGGGCAATGAGGGGTTGAAATCGAGATACCAATACTTTCAAAAAAAATCTCCTAGGTGTGCTTCACAAAACTTTTAGCCAATCATAATTGCCGAAGGGATTCAAATCCAGCTCTCACGAAGGCAGATTTACACATTCAACTGGGGTTGCAGGAAATACCTTCTGCATTAGACGAGACCTAATCCAAAAAAGATTAAACTACCTTTCTCTGGGACACGTCTGAATGAGTGGAATGAGAGTGAGTTGCTTACCCAATGCATCGAAGTCAAACAACAGTGTAAGTTTTTGGGAGTTTTGTCGATGAGCAGGAACATATTTCTACTTCCTATTTTTCTCTTTAGCGTCTCGGTTCTCCGCGGCCAAGATATCAAGATAGAAGGTCCAGCCCTTGAGCCCCATGTTGAGATTGCTCTTTCTGCCCTTGCTAAAGCTGCAGGAGCAAAACACCTATTAGTCAGGGAAATTGAAAGGACCGCAGTTGACGAAGCCCGAGAGATGTACAAAGCCCTGGTTCGTTACAACAGCATGGGCCAGGACGGGCGACGGATCATTCTTGGACAATTGGGCGAAGCCGCCATCCCTGCACTCGATGCTTTTGACGAGTACAAGGAGCAAGGTAAGGACCTTGCCATTGAATACATGGCCTTCCACATAGAAGAAACCGTGAATACCCTTCGACAATTGCCTCCTGAGGATCCAAGATCCCGTCATTTCATTTATGTTCTTCCCTTGCCTTACCATTTGGTTGAACTCGACATTGCAAGCTTTCCTTCACTTTCTGCATTAGAAAAAGCGTTAGCAGAATCACCTCACGTCTTAAATGAGCTCACCTTAAAAGGCCAAGAGGGGAAAGGACGTTCCTGCAAGAATTGCTATTTAATTGCCATTAAGCCGCAATAAGCTTTTTTAAACGTCTGCAACCTTTGTTCACCTTTCATGCTGCCAAGTCAGGGTCTGGCCCTCTTTTGGGGGAGGGCTATTCCCATCTTGGTGAAGGCCGCTTTAGTTGGTTGATTGACTTTGGAAAGGTCTACCCAAAAAGTGTTGGAACCAAAAAGCATTTTCTGCTGCCGCACGATGAGCCCTTTGGCGGATTCCATGGCGAGATCCTGGGTAGGCCATAAATTCAAAGGGAATATTTTCATCGGTAAGAATCCGAACCAATTGAAGACTGTTTTGGAAGTGAACATTGTCATCAATTGTGCCGTGAATCAGCCGTAGTGTTCCTTTGATCTGCTTGGCAAAATTTAAAACAGAGCCCTCGCGATACCCCTCGGGGTTATCTTGGGGACGATCCATGTAACGTTCAGTGTAAACGGTGTCGTAAAGGGCCCAGTCTGTTACTGGTGCGCCAGAGACGCCATGGGTGAACGAGTCATTGGCCTTTGCCAGTGCAAGCAGCGTCATATAGCCACCGTAGGAATGGCCTGTAATCCCAATTCTCGCAGGATCAATAAAGGGTTGGGCTTTAAGCCAGGTCACCGCCTGCTTTAAGTCATGAACCTCCCAATGCCCCAGCCTACGGTACATCTTCTCGACACCCGCTTTGCCAAAATGTCCAGATGCCCGATGATCCACACTAATGGTAATGACACCTTCCTGAGCAAAATAGTGATCGGTCAGCGTCCGGGCGAACGTATTTCGAACCGTTGGAGCATCTGGCCCAGAATAAATTCTGAAAATGACACCGTACTTTTTCTGCCCCGACTTGCGGTCCAAGTCATGAGGAATTACCCACCAGGCGGGCAATTCGTACCCATCCCCGCTTGGTATGGTGAAGTACTCCACTTCTGCGAGCTGGTATTCTTCAATTTCCGAATTCTTGCTATCAGCAATGGTTCTGATTAGTTTCCCGCTGGTGCGGTGAAGCCTAACCTGCGCTGGAGTTTTTGAATCTGAGTACTTGTCCAAAAAATACGTATATTTTGGTGAAAATTCCACCTGATGAGTACCACCTGGTGCTGTGTGGGATTGGAGATCAGAACCATCCAGACGGACAGACATATAATCCATACCTGCCATATCCGATTTTTTTGCTGAGAAGTAGACCCGCTTGCCTTTTAAATCTATCCCCTCAATATTCATAACTCGCCATGGTCCCGAAGTCAGTCGGGAAATGAGGTGCCCATCCATGCCATGGTAGTAAAGGTGCCGCCAGCCATCTTTGTCAGAGCGCAAGAGAAAGCCAGATCCATCTTCGAGGTAGGTTATGTCGTTGAAAAACTCAACCCACGCATTCTGTTTTTCCTCATAAACTGGCTTTTTCTGACCTGAACCAGCATCACACTCATAAATAATCAGGTGGTTTTGGTCCCGGTTCATCCACTGGACATGAACTTTCGTGCTATCCGGGGTCCAAAAAGGCCAGGCCAGATATTCATCTGCATCTGGATCAAAATCGAACCATTGGGTTTTCGCTTGATCCAGGTGGAGGACTCCCATTTTCACGCGAGGGTTTTGTTCGCCAGACTTGGGGTATCGCGTAATCTCCAGATGCCCATAATTGCCTTCCTCATGATAGATGGGAAAGGTTTTTACCGGACTGTCATCAAACTGCATGTAACAAAGCTTTTTGCTATCCGGACTCCACCAGAAGGCTCGATATCGCGAAGAGCGCCCCAAAATTTCTTCAAAGTACACCCAACTAGCATAACCATTGTAAAGCGTATCAGAGCCATCTTCGGTGAGCTGTTCCTCCAGACCCGTTTCAACATCGGTGACATAGAAGTTGCCAGCCCTTGTAAATGCAACCTTTTTCCCGTCAGGAGACAACTGGGGGTTTTGCTCTTGGGTTTTGGTCTTCGTCAGTCTGCGCGACTGTTCCATGGATTGGGCTTGAAAAAAAACATCATCCTCTTCCAGCCAAACCTCTGCCATACGGTTTTGAGTCCGATGGTATCCAGGTTTATCAGCATTTGGTCGGGCCTCGGTTCGATAGGCATCTCTTTGTCCTGTTTCAGCATTGACCTTCCACCGAACGGTTTGCTCGCCTTCACCTTCGCCTTTTTCTACCCAAATAAAATGTTTGTCATCCAACCAACCATCCGAATACCCTGTGGATTGGGTTAAACGTGGTTGGGCATTTTCAAACGCCATTTCAAAGCTAACGGGTTTCTTTTGAGCCAAGGCACCCAAAGTCACAAACACCATATTGCAAACCAGGATAAACCGATACATATGCCAAACCTTCCTGTCAAAAATTGGGTTTTTGCTTTTCGTGGCTGCCATTATAACCAAGAGCGCATTTCTGAAAGGGTTTCTTTGGCACCCAACCTTATTTTTCCAACACCAACTGCCACGGAAAAGCTAGTTTGAGCCGAGGTTCCAAATAATGCTTTGCTTGGCTTTTCTTCAGGCTTGTTCCTGCAACTGCCAAGGATTTTCAGGTGCTAAACAGGCAAGGTCCCATTTGATGGTTTTGCCCTTTAATGTGTTCTCCTATGCGATTCAACCAACCCATGTTTCCGTTTCACCAATCTCCCTGGACAGTTTGAGCGCTTGCTTTACCAGCTTGACATTGTGGACCCTATGACAAAAAACCCCTCCATTCTTCTGAAGTAGGGAACTGGCTATTGCGGTGAGAACATCGCGCTCCTCATTGCGCTCCAAAGGTTCTTCCATGAGTTGGCTTAGCCAGGATTTACGACTGATTCCCATCAGTAAAGGTCTATTCAACCGACGGGAAATGAGGGAGATCTGCTTCATTAAAGCGAGATTGTGCTCCAACCTTTTGCCAAAACCAATCCCAGGGTCGTAAAGAATATTATTTGATGGCAAACCCGCTTCCTCTGCCGCCATGGCAACCTTGGATAGTGCCAGAATAACCTCCTCAACCGCATCCTTGTATTCAGGTTTTTTTTGCATGGTTTTTGGTCGCGCCAGCATATGCATGGCGACATAGCCGGCATTATGGGACGCCACGGTTGCAAGCATGTTCGCGAAGTCCAAGCTCGAGGAAACATGGTTCACAATGCTCGCTCCAGCGTCTAAAGCTGCGCGGGCAACCATTTCCTTCTGGGTGTCTATCGAGACAGGAAGAGAAGATTCTTTTACCAAGATTCTTATCAGCGGCAATACCCGCGCACATTCCTCTTCAACCGGCACGGAACAGGAGCCAGGGCGGGTGCTTTCACCACCAATATCCAAAATGTCCGCACCATCTTTTTCAAGTTGATAGGCATGATCTAGTGCTTTTTTTAAGGTTGGGTTCTTATCTGAAAAACTATCCGGTGTCGCATTGACTATTCCCATGATCAGGGGTCCATTCGACGAACTCCAGCGGTAGGATCGGCAGTTCCAAACATTCATGGTGTTTTCCAGGCTTTTTCAAGATGCTCTCTCCGCAGAAATCCTACCACAACCGTCTCGTTCATTTATTTCAATAAATTCTGAAATGTCTTACAATGGCAGGTAATGGCGAGGGTCTGGCCCCGTTGTTTGTGAGATCAATTCGATCCCTGATTTTTGTTAAAGATTGGTACAATGCGCACGGATTATTTGAAGGTTTTTTTGGAGGCGATGTTTTGAAAAAGTTCGGTTTGATGAGTTTAATGGTTCAACTTCTCTTGGCCTCTGCAGTGTTTGCAGGTGGCGATGCTGCTAAGGGAAAAGTGCAATATGCCACTTGCACAGCATGCCATGGAGCAAATGGTGAGGGAAATCCGGCCCTTCATTCGCCAGCATTAGCTGGCCAGGAAGCTTGGTACCTGGAGTCACAGATAAAAAATTACCAGCAGGGTATCCGAGGCGCTGTACCTGGCGATACGTGGGGATCTACGATGGCACCCATGTCGAAAGTACTGGTAAACGATCAGGCGATCGCAGATGTGGTGGCCTACATTCAAACCTTTAAAGTCGTCAATGCGCCACAGACCTTGAAGGGTGGTGACGCGACCAAAGGCAAAACTCTTTATGCGATTTGTGCAACCTGCCACGGTCCAAAAGCTGAGGGCATGCAAGCACTCCATTCCCCGAGGTTAAACATTCAGCAGGATTGGTACATGCTGGAGCAACTGCAAAAGTTTCAGAACGGTATGCGAGGGGCACATCCCAAAGACATGTGGGGAGCCACAATGGCACCCATGGCGAAAACGCTGGTCGATGAACAAGCGATGAAGGATGTCATTGCTTACATCAAATCCCTTCAGTAACTATCAGCCTAGGTGGTGATCTGGGCCCAGTGGATCTCTTCCTGGTCGAGTTTTCAAAATTAATTTTCGCCAAGATGATGAAGTGCCCTGCGGTCGTCATGGTCTTGGCGATCGGAAGAAGAGGCACTTTTGCTCCTTGAGTGTGTCCCAAACTTTTCCGAGGGATGCGATCAACAGAAACTGAACCAAATCGCCACCTCAATTAGATCGGTACCGGGAATTTCATTTCTGGGAATGGACTCCAGTCGGGCAGCCAACCGCACCGTGATGACCTTCGCGGGTCCGCCAGAATCGGTCCTTGAAGCAGCTTTCCGCGCAATCCGAACGGCCGCTGAAACGATAGATATGCGGCAGCAGAAAGGCGTGCATCCACGGATCGGCGCAACCGATGTCTGCCCACTCATTCCACTTCGGGGCTTGACGACCCAAGATGCGGTTCTTTATGCACGTGAGCTTGCACAGCGTGTTGGCAAAGAGCTGGGGATTCCCGTGTATCTTTATGCTCATTCTGCAGAGGATTTACATAGAATTCGCCTATCAGATATCCGCCGCGGTGGATATGAGGCCCTTGCTGAACGAATGCAGCTTGCTGAACATTTTCCGGATTTTGGCCCCCGATCCTTCCAGCCAAAAGTCGGTGCAACTGTTATCGGCGCAAGAGACCTGATGATTGCCTACAACATGAATCTCGAAAATGGCAGTCTGGCGCTTGCAAAAAAAATTGCAGCTCACATCCGCGAACAGCAAAAACCATGTTCCGACAGGAAAAAGTCCCAGGGCTTTAAGGGATTGAGAGCGATTGGGTGGTATCTTGAAGCTCAGAATCTCACCCAAGTCTCAACAAACATCATGGATCTTTCCGCTACAGCCATTCACGAAGTATTTGAAAGGGTTCAGTTCCTGGCCGGAATTGCTGGAGCTCGCGTCTCCGGCTCGGAAATTATCGGCCTCATACCAAGGCAACCTTTGCAGGATGCCGGGAGCTTTTTTTTGGACAAATGGAACCAAAGCAAGTTGGATCCCGTTGAAGCCGCAATAGAGGGCCTGGCCCTGAACAGCAATAAACCCTTTAACCCCGCCACCCATGTACTTGAGAATGCACTCCATTTAGGTCAGAATCTCCCTATTACTGCCTCTTCCAGATCCCAATTCCAATCCTGAGAGCATCGCACCCCATCATGAGATCTTACTTTGACCAGAATCCAAAGGCGTTTCGCCTCGTTTTTCTGGTGTTGATTGTCCCCCCTCTACTCACAGCATTGCTGAACTTCTATTATTTCCTGAATAGAGGGAGTGACGAAAGCATTCTTGCCACAACTCAGAGCAATCTCTATGTTTACAAAAGCCTCCCAGCGGTAATCATCAACAGTCCCAAGCGTTTTCTCCAGGATGACCTTTACTATGGGATTCAAGTTGGCGATCTGCTACTCGAGATTGATGGACAAAAAGTATCTTCTCCCCAGGAAGTTTCTGATATTCTTCTTAACACCCCCTCCAAAAAAACGATTCGTATTGCGGTTCAGCGACCAACCGAAAAAGATCTCTTCTTAGAATTCCAGGCCACAAGGCAGTTCCTTTCGGTTGACTTCGTACGACAAATCCCCAAGACAGCCCATATATTCCGAATTCCCTCAGGAGGCGTTGCTGATCGAGCAGGATTGCAGGTTGGCGATTTGGTTTTTCGAATTAACGGTCGCCAATTTGAAGGGGCCAAAGCTGCCGACCTATTAACGAAGCGCAGTTTGGCTGGACAAACACTACGCTACGAGCTAATTCGCAACAATCAAGAATTAGAAATTGAAGTGACGGTTGCACGAGTCCAAATCAGCTTGTTGGTTTTGTTTTTTCAGCTCTGTGGATTCCTTTGGGTAATTGCGGGGCTTTTTATTGGTTTTTCCCGCCCACAGTTGGCAACTGGGCGGCTGTTGGCGCTGGGACTTTTTCTCAGTGGAATATCGTTCACGTTGATGGTCAATCGAGGCTCGCTAGAAAGTGATTGGCAACGCACCCTGCTGGTTTTATTCACCTTCCCATCGCATTTTTTCGGTTTGGCGACCTTGTTTTACTGCAGCTTCCACTTCCCTTTTGAAATCCCAAGAATTTTAAAAATTCGCTGGTTACCTTACGGCTACTATGCAATCGCCTTAGCCGGAACCTTTTTTTCCATTTACTATTCTCTCAAACTCTACTTTCTCTGGATTCTTCTTTTCCTGGCTTTCCATTACGGAATTGAATTTAAGTTCCGAAAATTCTTTACCGCAAAAATCCGCAGTCAAGGCCGTATCCACTCGATCGCAACCTTAGTCGGCCTGTCTATCATCATCATTTGGGCCTTGTTGCGCGAGGTTTTGCCGCCTATTTGGCAAATCTTTCTACCCTGCCTAACTGTTGCCATCATTCTCGCCGGCTACATCATTACCATCGCGCGTTATCGCCTGCTCGGGTTCAAGGTCCGGCGCAGTTTTCAATATGCACTGGTAGCGGGAGCTTGGGTTTTCAGCCTGGGTTCCAGTTTTATTATGATGCTGTGGCTACTCAGCCAGGCCGATATACAACTGCCGCGCCTCAATTTCACATCCTCCACCCTGGAAATAGTTGCCAACCAACAAAACGACAGCCAAACCCAAAGTTTTAACCGCATGGCAGGAATGCTGTTATGTCTGCTTGTGGCAGCATTTTTTTTCCTGGT
>Ga0214472_10005033_pt1 | contig 13902 bp, 11 predicted proteins | sample RVTome_6_FD_207662 | JGI IMG/M metagenome (GOLD analysis project Ga0214472, IMG submission 207662) | Soil microbial communities from uranium-contaminated site in the Upper Colorado River Basin, Wyoming, United States - RVT140D175 | ecosystem: Environmental > Terrestrial > Soil > Contaminated >... | reverse complement strand
GCGGCGTATGCCGTGCGCTACCCTGCATCGCATGTCGCGCCGGCTGCTCACCGCCGAGATCCTGTCCGTGGGCTCGGAGCTGACCGTCGGCGAGACGCGCGACACGAACGCCTCGGAGCTCGCGTCCACCCTCACCGCGGCGGGCGTTCGCGTCAATCGGATCACCGCCCTGCCGGATGAGCTCGGCACGGTGCGCGAGGCCTTCATCGCCGGCATCGCCCAGAGCGACCTCATCGTCTCGACCGGCGGCCTGGGCCCCACGCCGGATGACCTGACCCGCGAGGCGATCGCCGCCGCCGTCGGTGAGACCCCGGTCGTCGACCCGGCGCTGGAACGATGGCTGCGCGACCTGTGGAAGCGGCGTGGCGTGGCGTTTCCCGAACTCAATCTCAAGCAGGCCTGGCTGATCCCGAGCGCGATCGCCCTGCCGAACCCGAACGGGACGGCCCCGGGCTGGTGGGTCGACGAGGCCGGCGGCGGGGTCGTCGTGGCGCTGCCGGGACCGCCCCGCGAAATGCGCCCGATGTGGCAGGACGAGGTGCTGCCCCGACTGCGCCGGCGCGGCATCGGGCGACCCGTCGTCATCCGCACCCTGCGCCTGACGGGCATCGGCGAGTCCCAGGTCGCGGACCGGCTCGGCGAACCGCTCCTCCGGGCCGCGAATCCCGTCGTCGCGACGTACGCGCGTGCCGACGCCGTCGATGTCCGGATCTCGGCGATGCCGCCGAACGGGGACGGCGATGCGACCGATCCGGGGGCCGACAACGGGGCCGATCGAGATGCCGACGGCCTCCTCGCCGCGGCGGCCCTCGCCGACGCCGCGGAGCAGCGCGTCCTGCGCGCCGTCGGCCAGCACGTCTGGGCTCGCGGAGCCATCGCCTGGTCGGACGCGATCGGAACGACCCTCGACGCGGCGGGTTGGACGATGTCCGTCGCCGAGCACGGCACCGGGGGCTCCCTTGCCGCCCTCCTCGGCGACGTCGCCTGGCTCCGCATCGCGGAACGGCGCAGCGATCCACTCGGCCGAACGGCCGACCTCGAGCGGGCGGCTGCGAGCATCCGCGGGCGTGGCGGGGCCGATGTCGGAGTGGCCGTGTCCGCCCGGCCGCGCGGCCGGGACACGGCGGTGTCGGTCGTGATCGTCACGCCGGCCACGACCCACCGGGAGCGGCGGGTCGCGTTCCTCGGCGGCAGCCTGGGCCGTCAGCGCGCGGCGCTCGCGGCAGCCGATGTCATCCTCACCACCCTTCGTGGCGGAAATCGGTGGCCTGGCGGAGCCGGTGCGCTACCATCGGACGGAAGCCGATGACCGCTCGATCCGTGTCAAGCGACGAACTCGCGTCCATGCCGCTTTTCCGCGACCTGCCGGCCGACGAACTCGCGTCGTTGGCGGCACTGGCCACCCGCCGGCAACTCGCCGACGGCGAGACGCTGTTCGAGGAGGGCGAACCGGCGACCACGCTGTTCCACGTCATCCACGGCGGCCTCGTCCTGCGTGCCGGCGGGGCGGAGGGCGACGTCATCGTCGACACGCTCGCCCCCGGGGAGCTCCTCGGCTGGTCGGCCATCGGCGAAGGCGCGATGACCCTGTCGGCCGCCCGTGCGACCGGCGACACGGAGCTCATCGCCCTGCCGGTCGAGCCGATCGTCGAGCTCGCGGCCGGCGGCTCCCGCCGCTCGGCGCTCCTCGTTCGGCGCCTCCTCGGCATCGCCGCGAGTCACCTCCAGGCGAGTCGCCAGCAGCTTCTCCAGGTGGGACGCGAGGGCGTGATCAGCGGCGGCTGACCGGTCCGGTTCAGCGTCTCGAAGCGCGCTGGAGCCCGTCGAGGTCGACGATGACGATCGCGTCGCGCTCGAGTCGGATGAGTCCGTCGTCGACGAACAGCCCGAGCAGCTTGTTCACGCTCTGCCGGGTACAGCCGACCATCGAGGCGAGGTCGCTCTGGGTGAGCGGCGCCGCCAGCCGGATCGACCCGCCATCGAGTTGGCGGCCCTGCTCGTCGGCCAGCCGGGCGAGGACGGCGGCCAGCCGCCCCGCGATGTCGAGGAAGTGCAGCTCCTCGACGTGGATCGTCAGCCGGCGCAGCTCGCGAGCGAGTGCCGCGAACAGCGCGTCACGGATCGCCGGTTCGGCCGAGATGAGGTCGCGAAACCGATCGCGCGGCAGCACGAACGTCTCGGTCGGCTCGAGGGCGATCGCGGTCGCCGAGCGCGGTGCGCCGTCGAGCAGGGCGAGCTCGCCGAAGAAGTCGCCGGGCCGCAGCGTGGCCAGGATCGCCTCGTCCCCTGTCTCCGATGGCAGGGTGATCTTGACCAGCCCGGTCGTCACGATGAACAGCGCGTCTCCCGGGTCACCGAGGTGGAAGATCGTCTCCCCGCGGCGAAAGCGACGCGACTTGAGACCGTGCGCCACGCGTTCGAGGGCGTCGGCGTCGAGGCCGCCGAAGAGGGGCACGGCGGCGAGGGCGTCGGTGACTGCTCGCGCGTCGATCATCGGTGTCATCCTACCGCCGTTGCGCGAACGCAGACCCACCGCCGTCGCCGGGTCTGTCGGGTGTACGACAGTCGGATCGTCGGGCGTGCGCTTCCGGGCGCGGCGCCCGGGGCGGACGATCCGGCGGCCCCACGGCAGACGGAGGTACACGTGCGCCTGACGGTCCTGGGCTCCGGCACCGCCCAACCGCAACCCGACTCGCCCGCCTCGGGGCTCCTCCTGCGGGACGGCGACGTGTCGCTCCTGCTCGACTGCGGCAGCGGCGCAGTGAGTCGCCTGCAGGCGCACCTCGATCCGCGAGACCTCAATGCCGTGGTCATCGGTCACTTCCACGGCGACCACTTCCTCGACCTCGTCCCGTTGCGCTATCTCTTCCCGTGGGCCGGACCAGTTCCGCGACACCTGCCGATTCACATCCCGCCCGGCGGGCGCTCGCGAATCGACGCGCTCGCCGCGGCGATCAGTGAGCGGGCAGGCTTCTTCGACGACGCGTTCGACGTGGATGAGTACGACCCGGACGGGGAGCTCCGCATCGGGGACCTTCGCCTCGCCTTCCGCAGAGCGCGTCACTACGTGCCGGCCTGGAGCCTGTCCGTGACCGACCGGGTCGGGCACCGCCTCGTCTACCTCGGCGACACGGGACCGTCCGACGCGCTCGTCGACTTTGCCGCCGGGGCGGACCTCGTGATCCTCGAATCGACGCTTGCCACGGCCGACGAGGACGACGTCGAGCGCGGTCATCTGACTCCGTCGGAGGCGATCGCGATGGCGCGCGCGGCCCGGGCGGCCCGAGCCTGGCTCGTCCACTACCCCAGCGCCCGCCGCGCCGAGATCGCCGACGCCTGTGCGGCCGATGGCGATCTGGTCAGGCCGGCCGTGCCGGGCGACGAGATCGAGATCGGCGACTGACCCGGCGGATCAGTCCGTCGGCACGGCCTCCGGCGAGACGGATGCCACCGCATCGGCCGCCAGGCTGCGATAGCGATCGGCGTCCGAGCCGCCACCGAGCAGCTCCGCAGCCGACCGCCAGAACCCGGCCGCCTCGGCGGTCGCTCCGAGCGCGAGCGCCTGCGCCGCCGCCTCCTCGAGCAACGGGATGGCCCGCTCGACGTCGGCGGCCAGGGCCCGATGCTGGGCGATCCGCCCGATCGCTCCGCCCGGACGTCCCTCGAGCCGGTCGGCCAGTCTGCCGTGGAGTTCCCGACGCCGGCTCGCGAGCAGCCCCGCGTACGCGACGTCGCGGACGAGCGGGTGCCCGAAGCGCCACGTGCCGCCCTGATCCACCGGCACGACGAGCGTGCTGTCTCCGATCCGCCCCACGAGTGCGGCATCGAGCGCGCCGCCGGCCAGCTCGGCCACGAGCGCGGGCTGGAACGTCATGCCGACGACGGACGCGACCTGGAGGAACTCCCGGGCATCTTCGTGCAGCGCGTCGATCCGGGCCCCGAGCAGCGACCGGAGGGTGAGCGGCACGCGCCCGCCGCCAACCCCGTCGTCGAGAGACAGCCGACCGCCGGACGCAAAGCCGCCGTCCTCGAGGGTCGCCCGCAGCATCTCGCCGATGAACAGCGGGTTGCCCTCGGTCCGCTCGTGAAGCCGTGCGCTGTCGCGCGGGTGCAGTGGCGTTCCGGCCAGCTCGCCGGCCAGCTGGTCCGTCTCGTCGGGGTCCAGCCCCGACAGCTCGAGCCAGGTGACGTGGGGATACCCGGACCAGGCCGGTCGCCGGCCCGGTCGCGTGCCGATCAGGACGAGGAAACGCAGGTTGGGAGCCTCGCGCACGAGCTGGTCGATCATCGGCCGGCTCGACTGGTCCGCCCAGTGCACGTCGTCGACGACGACGACCCGCGGTCCCAGCTCGGCCGACAGCCGGCGGCTGTACTGGAGCGAGACGTCGAGCACCGCCGAGACGACCTCGGCCGGGTCGGTCGGGGCGAGGGCGGCCTCCGCCTCCCAGCCCGAGAAGGCCGCATCGCGCGCCACGGCCGCGATCGCTCCGGCGAACCGTCGTGCCTGGTCCGGGGTGAGCTCCTCGGTGAACAGGAGCCGCCGGGCAAAGGCGCCGGAGTCGGTCGCCTGCTCGTCCGCGATGACTTGGGCGAAGTGACGGATGAACCGATACGGTTCGCCCGTCCCGTACGACACGTTCTCCGTCCACGTCCAGGCGAACCCGGCAGATCGCGCGTCGAGCTCGAGATCGGCGAGCAGGCGGGACTTGCCCATGCCTGCCTCGCCGGCCACCACCACGACGTTCCCGCGACCGGTCCGCGCGGCATCCGTGAGCGCATCGCGCAGAGCCCGGCGTTCCGTGGCCCGACCGACGATCCGGCCGCGTGGCGGTCCCCACGGCCGGAGCACCGACGCGTCGCCCCGCAGGCTGTACAGGCGAACCGGGCGCGACTGCCCGCGGAGCAGCTCGTAGCCGCGATCCTCGACGTCGAGGCGATCCCGCGCGGCGCGGACGGTCGCCTCGTCGAGGAGGATGTCGCCGGGCCGCGCCAGGTCCTGGATCCGCGCGGCATTGACGATCGCCGGACCGGTCAGGGATACATCGGAGCCGGCCGCGCCGGATCGCTCGGCCGCGACGACCTCGCCGGTGGCGATCCCGATCCGGACCTGCAGCTCCTCCCCGCCGCGTGACAGCTCCGCCAGGCCGGCCCGGATGGCCGCCGCGCAGAGCGCCGCCCGAAGCGCGTCATCGTCGTGGGCCCGTGGGAAGCCGAATACCGCGAACACGGCGTCGCCGATGAACTTCTCGACCGTGCCCTCGTAGCGGTGAACCGCCTCTGCCATCGCCGCGAGTGCGGCGTCGACGCGCTGACGCACCTCCTCCGGATCGTGCTCGGCGATCATGCGGACGTAGTCGACGAGGTCCGCGAAGAGCGCGCTGACGACCCGGCGGTCCGCTCCGGGTGTTGCCCGGCCGCGCGACCGCAGTCGAGTTCCGCACTGATTGCAGAAGCGGGCGCCGTGGCCATTCGGCACGCCGCAGGCAGGACAGCGCACGCTCCCTCCTCTCGGGGAGGGAGTTTACGTCACGAGATGGTCAGAACCGGCTGTTGATCGCCCGCCGCGGCACGGACGCTCATCCGCGCCGCGACGATGCTCGCGAGGTGGGACAGGGCACGGGCCGCAGGTCCCGGCTCGCGCTGCGCGACCGCCGGAACCCCGACGTCGCCGCCCTGCCGAACGGTCACGTCGAGCGGGACCGCGCCGAGGAACTCGAGGTCGTGCTCCGCCGCGAAGCGCTCACCACCGCCGCGCCCGAAGATCTCGGTCAGCTCGCCGCAGTGCGGGCAGACGAACGCGGACATGTTTTCGACGATGCCGATGACCGGCACGCTCATCCGCCGGAGCATCGCGAGCGCCTTCGACACGTCCTGGAGGGCGACCTCCTGGGGGGTCGTGACGAGCACGGTTCCGCTGATCGGAACCGCCTGCGCAAGCGTCAGCTGTGCATCCGAGGTGCCGGGCGGCAGGTCGATGACCAGGTAGTCGAGCTCGCCCCAGTCGACGTCGCGGAGGAACTGCTGGATCGCACCGCCGATGAGCGGGCCGCGCCACACGATCGGCTGTCCCTCCGGGACGAAGAACTGGATCGAGATGACCTTCACGCCGTAGCGCTCGAGCGGCAGGATCTTGTTGTCCTGGCTGGCCGTGGGCTGGCCGTTGACCCCGAGCATGAGCGGGATGTTCGGCCCGGTGATGTCCGCGTCGAGCAGCCCGACTGACGCGCCGGACTGGGCGAGCGCGACGGCCAGGTTCACGCTGACCGTGCTCTTGCCGACGCCGCCCTTGCCGGAGGCCACGGCGATGATGTTCTTGACGCCCGGGACGAGCTGCTGGGGCTGTGCGGGGGCCGCTCGCCGAACCGTCGCGCCCCACGTGATGTCGATGCCGGTCACGCCGATCGGGCTCAGCTTGGAGCGAACGTCTGCCTCGATCTCGTCCTTGAGCGGGCAGGCCGGCGTGGTGAGCTCGATCGTGAACGCCACGGCGGTGCCGTCGATCCGAAGATCGCGAACCATGTTCCGGCTGATCAGGTCGCCGCCCAGCTCCGGCTCCTGCACCTGGCTGAGAGCATCGAGCACGGCGGTTTCGGGGATCGACGTCATCGGCCGGGGTACCTCTTCGTTCCCTGCTTTCTCGCCGCCGTCCGGTGGGACGCGCGGCCCCGACCTTCTGACAGTCGGTGCGTCGATATCGTAGCGTGCCCCTCTCGAAGCCGCCGCAGCTGGATCGGCAGGCCGTGCCAGCGCGCGGGACCGGGCTGTCCCGCGTGCGAGTCACGTCGCGGAGAACCACCAGGCGCACGAGATTCGTCGTCCCGCGATGATCTTCGTGCGGTTCGCCGCAAGTTGACACTCCGGGAGCCCCATCCTATTCTCGTCCCGCCGCGGCTGTCTCGCGGCCGACCGGCGCCGTCACCGCGCCGCGGATCCCCGATGGGGGCCCTCAGGACGCAGGGAGTGCGAACGAACGTGCCCGCGGTCGACGTCCGGCTCGTCCAGGTTGTCAAACGCTTCGGGGATGTCGTGGCCGTCGACCACATCGACCTCGAGGTTCGCGACGGCGAGTTCTTCAGCCTGCTCGGACCGTCCGGCTGCGGCAAGACGACGACCCTCCGCATGATCGGCGGCTTCGAGGAGCCGACGTCCGGCCTGATCGAACTCCAGGGCGAGGACGTGACCTGGCTCCCGCCGTACCGGCGGAACGTCAACACGGTCTTCCAGAACTACGCCCTGTTCCCGCACCTGACGATCTTCGAGAACATCGCCTTCGGGCTCCGCCGCAAGGGCGCCGCGGACGCCGACGTGCGCACCCGCGTCGGCGAGATGCTCGAGCTCGTCGAGCTGCCGGGCTTCGAGCGTCGCCGGCCCACCCAGATCTCCGGCGGTCAGGCCCAGCGTGTCGCCCTCGCGCGCGCGCTCATCAACCGCCCGGCGGTCCTGCTCCTCGACGAGCCACTTGGAGCGCTCGACCTCAAGTTGCGCAAGCAGATGCAGGTCGAGCTCAAGCGGATCCAGCAGGAAGTGGGGATCACGTTCGTCTACGTGACCCACGACCAGGAGGAGGCGATGACGATGTCGGATCGCATCGCCGTGATGAATCGTGGTCGGTACGAGCAGCTCGGCGACCCGGAGAGCCTGTACGAACGCCCGGCGACACGGTTCGTGGCGGGCTTCCTCGGCGTGAGCAATCTGCTCCCGGGTCGGGTCGACGGGTCGGCCGATGACTACGCCATCTGCCGGCTGGACGACGGCTCCCCGATCCGGGTTCCGCGCGCCCAGACCAACGGGGCGGCGAGCATCGAGATCGGGGTCCGGCCGGAAAAGATCCGGATGCACGGACCGGGCGCCGTCCCGCCGCCCGGGTCCAACGAGCTGCGTGGCGTCGTCAGGGACGCCTCCTATATGGGGGTATCGACCCAATACATCGTCGAAACGCGCCACGGAGACCGCGTCGCGGTCTACGAGCAGAACGTCGAGCGAACCGTCCACGGGTCGCTCCATCGGCCGGGTGAGGAGGTCCGCCTCAGCTGGTCGCCGGATCATACGTTTGCGGTGCCGGCCGAGGGCCCGGCGGCACCGGACGAGGTTGCCTGACGGGCCGCGTCCGTCGGGTGGAGAGGAGTTCATGAGCGAGCACGCGACTTCCCGCATCCAGGCCGCCCTGAGCCGGCGCCGCTTCCTCCAGGGAACGACCCTTGCCGGCTTCGGCGCCTTCCTCGCCGCATGCAGCGGCGGTTCGTCTCCATCGCCCACCGGCGCGGCGTCTCCGGCACCCGGCGACACGACCCCGCCGTCGTCGGGCCCGCAGCAACCGACCGGTCCGCTCAACTTCGCCAACTGGGACGCGTACGTCGACGTCGAGGACGACGGCGTGACCTCGCCGACGCTCGTCGAGTTCACCGAGACCTATGGCGTCGAGGTGAACTATGCGAACGCTCAGATCGAGGACAATGCGGGCTTCGTGGCCACGATCCGGCCGCAGCTCCAGGCCGGCGTCGACACGGGCTGGGATCTCATCGTCCTGACCGACTGGATGGCCGCCAAGATCGTCGAGGCCGGCTGGGCGGAGAAGATCGACGAAGCCAATATCCCCGACGCGGTCGCCAACCTGCGCGACGAGCTGAAGGGCCTGCCGTGGGATCCCAACCAGGAGTACCACTACCCGTGGCAGTCCGGTGCCACCGGCATCGGCTACAACAGCGTGTCGACCGGGCGCGAGCTGACCAAGGTGGCTGACCTGTTCGATCCGGCGTTCGCCACGAAGGTGACCCTGCTCAACGAGGTTCGCGACACCCTGTCGCTCATCCACCGCATGCTCCAGGCGCAGGGCCTCGCGTCGGATAACCCCTCGGAGGAATTGACCGTCGAGGACGTCCAGGCCGTCGTCGACTACGTCCAGCCGTTCGTCGACAGCGGGCACATCCGCGCGTTCACCGGAAACGAGTACCTGGCCGACTTCGGCACCGGCACGACGTGGGCGGCCATCGTGTGGTCCGGCGACCTTGCCTCATCGGCCGGACCGGACGACGTGTTCGTGTACCCCGAAGAGGGGTCGAACATCTGGACCGACAACATGCTCATCCCCAAGGGCGCCAAGAACAAGTACACCGCCGAGCTGATGGTCAACTGGGTCTACGACGTCGAGCGCGCCGCGCGACTGGCGAACTGGATCTACTACATCAGCCCGGTCAACGGCGTGGCCGATGCGATCACCGAACTCGACCCCGAGGCTGGCGACAACCCGTTGCTCTTCCCGCCTGCCGACGTCGTGGCGAAGCAGCACCCGCTGCCGAACTGGAGCGAGGCGGACGAGTCCGCGATCCTCGACCTGTTCTCGACATTGACCGGCGAGTGACCGCCGGCGACTGAGCCAAGGGCTGGGCGAGGAGCGCGATGCGCCGGCCGCGCTGGCTGATCCCGTGGCTGCTCATGGCCCCGGGCCTGCTGTGGCTGCTCGCGTTCTTCGTCCTGCCCAACCTCCAGATGGTCGCGATGTCCCTCTCGTCGGGGACGATCGGGACCGGCTTCCAGCTGACCTGGGAGTTCAACAACTACCTCGGCGCATTCGGGCGGTTTCCGGACAACTTCCGGAACTCGCTCGTGTACGGCGGGCTGGCGACGTTGCTGACCTTCCTGATCGGCTATCCGCTCGCCTACGGGATCGCCTTTCGTGGCGGGCGCTACAAGAACCTGCTCCTCTTTCTCGTCATCGCCCCGTTCTTCACGAGCTTCCTCATCCGGGTCATCTCGTGGCGGATCATCCTCGGCGACAACGGCCCGATCATCGCCATCGCCCGCGACGTGCTGTCGCTCGTGCCGGCGAACTTCTCGATCATCAACACGCCGCTCGCCGTCGTCTCCGGCCTGACCTACCAGTTCCTGCCGTTCATGGTTCTCCCGCTCTACGTGTCGCTCGAGAAGATCGATCACCGCCTCATCGAGGCAGCCCGCGACCTGTACGCCGGGCCATGGCGGCGCGGCGGACTCGTGTGGGGCGCCGCCGGCGGAGCCCTGCTGGTCGGGGTGCTCCTGTTCGCGCTGGGGTACGCGGATCCATCCCTCGACGGACTCCTCGGCTCACTGCCGGTCATGGTCGTCGGTGGGTTCGCCGGAGCGGGGATTGGCTCGCTCCTCGTCTCCGAATCGTTCGTGCGGGTGACCTTCCCGCTCAGTCTGCCCGGGGTCTTCGCGGGCTCGATCCTCGTCTTCATCCCGGCCATCGGTGACTTCGTCAACGCAGAACTGCTCGGCAACCCCAAGACGCAGATGGTCGGCAACGTGATCCAGGGTCGCTTCCTGCAGCAGAACGACTACCCCACCGCAGCGGCCCTGTCGTTCATCCTCATGGCGGCGATTCTCGTAGCGATCGCGATCTACGCCCGCGTCCTCGGGACCGAAGAGCTGACCGGGGGTCGCGCGTGAGCACCGCCCGGCGGATGCGTGCCCTCGTCGACCGGTGGGCCGTCCCGGCCTTCACGGCCCTCGTAATCGGCTACCTGCTCCTGCCGGTCGCGATCATGATCGCGTTCTCGTTCAACGACCCGCCCGGCCGGTTCAACTTCGTGTGGGGCGAGTTCTCGCTCGCCGCGTGGGGCAACCCGCTGGGCCGGCCGCGGCTCGACGATGCGATCACCACGAGTCTCGGTGTCGCGGTCGTCTCGACCGTCGCCGCGACGTCGCTCGGGACGCTCATCGCGCTCGCCCTGTCGCGCTACCAGTTCCGCGGCCAGGGGGCCACGAACCTGTTCATCTTCGTGCCGATGGCGACTCCCGAGATCGTGCTCGGCGCAAGCCTGCTCACCCTGTTCGTCGCGACGGCCCAGGAACCGCTCCGAACGCTGACCGGTGGGGCGCTCTTCCCGCTCGGGTTCCAGACCATCCTCGTCGCCCACATCATGTTCAACATCAGCTACGTGGTCGTCACCGTCCGGGCCCGCCTCCAGGGGTTCGACCGCCGGCTCGAGGAGGCGGCGATGGATCTCGGGGCCAACGAGTGGTCGACGTTCTGGCGGGTCACGTTCCCGCTCATCTTCCCGGGCATCATGGCCGCTGCCCTGCTCGCCTTCTCGCTGTCGATCGACGACTTCATCATCACGACGTTCACGGCCGGTACGTCGAACACGTTCCCGATCTGGGTCTGGGCGAGCATCCGGAACAACCTGCCACCGCAGATCCACGTGATCGGGACGATCATCTTCGTCGTCGCCGTGGGGCTCGTCGTGATCTCGACGATCGTCGGCAATCGCAACAACCGCGCCGCCGCCGCCGTACTCGCGCCTCGCTGAGCTGGGGCTCGGAAAGGATCGTTCCGATGGTCGACACCGCCGAACCGTCCGCGGGCGCCGCGGCCCTCCCCGACCGGTCCGTCGTGCCGGCGGTCTGGAGCCGGATCACGAACCTCGTCGTCGAGCGCGGCGAGGGGTCGTGGCTCGTGACCGCCGACGGGGGGCGCTACCTCGACTACTCGTCCGGGATCGGCGTGACGAACACGGGCCACGCTCACCCGCGGGTCGCCGCGGCGATCGCCGCCCAGGCGACGCGGCTCATCCACGGTCAGCAGAACATCGTCTTCCACGAACCAGGGCTTCGACTGCACGAGCGCCTCGCCGGCCTGCTGCCCGGCGGCCCGTGGCAGGCGTTCCTGTCGAACTCCGGGGCGGAGGCGGTCGAGGCGGCGGTCAAGCTCGCCCGGGTCGCCACCGGGCGGCCGTCGATCGTCGCGTTCCGCGGTGGCTTCCACGGCCGGACGGCCCAGGCGATGGCGCTCACGAGCGCCAAGGACGTCTACCGGGTCGCCTTCGAGCCGCTGCCGGGGTCGGTCTATCACACGCCGTTCCCGTACTGCTATCGAGCACCCGGCGGGGCGCACGATCCGGCCGCCTGCACGTGCTCGTGGGAGGCGGACCTCGAGCTGCTGTTCCACCAGCTCGTCGACCCGGCCCGGGTGGCAGCGATCATCGTCGAGCCGGTCCTCGGCGAAGGCGGCTACGTCGTCCCGCCGCCGACCTTCCTGCCCCGGCTGCGCGAGATCACGCGGCAGCACGGCATCCTCCTCGTGGCCGACGAGATCCAGACCGGCTACGGGCGAACCGGTCGCCTGTTCGCGGTCGAGCACGTTGGCGTCGAGCCGGACATCCTCGTCATGGCCAAGGGCATCGCGTCCGGGCTGCCGCTATCCGGCATCCTCGCCCGGCGCGAGCTCATCGAGCGCTGGACGCCAGGCTCGCACGGCGGGACGTACGGCGGCAACGTCGTGGCCTGCGCCGCCGCCCTCGCGACGCTCGACGTGATCCACGACGAGGAGCTCATCGACAACGCTGCGGCGCGCGGGGCCCAGTTCCTGGCCGGCCTGCGCCGGCTTGCGGCCGGCCACGAGGCGATCGGCGACGTCCGTGGCCTCGGGCTCATGCTCGCCCTCGAGTTCGTACGACCGGGCGACGGCGACGGCCGGGTGGCGGACGCGGCGCTGACCAAGCGAGTCATCGCCGGGGCGCTCGAGCGCCGCCTCATTGTCCTGTCTGCGGGCACGTTCGCCAACGTCGTGCGGATCATCCCACCGCTCGTGACGACCGCCGACGAGGTCGACCTCGCGCTCGGCATCCTCGAAGAGAGCCTGGCCGCGGCGGGCGCGTGAGCCCGGTCGGTCAGCCGTTGACGAAGCCGGCCGTGTCGACCACCTCGAAGTCCGCGCCGACGATCGCGTGGAGGTCGTGCAGCTCGTCGTCGTCCCAGCCGGAGCTCGGGGCACCGGTGATGTACCAGGCGGAGCCGTTGTCGGCGAGGATCGCCCCGTAGCGCTGGAGCGCGACGAGGACGACCCGGGCCTGGGGTCCGAAACCGGACAGGTCGACGTCCGCCCGCAGGCGCACCCGCAGACCCATCGGCGGGTACGTCGAGCATGACCCGGAGCCGGCCTCGTGGCGGGCGGGGTAGAGATAGCCGTCACACGTCCGCGGAGCGGTGAACCGGATGGCGTGGCGGATCTCGCCGGCGGCGACCTCGTCGTGGCGGACGAGGCCGGGCAGGATCGGCAGGCCGGCCGCGTCGGCGCTCGTCCAGGTCTCCGGTCGGAGCGCGTTCGATCGGAGCTCCCACGTTGCCCCGGAGCCGGCCGACCAGGCGCCCCCTGACGCGGACGCCGCGTAGAGCTCGTACAGGCGGCATTCGTTCGTCTCGACCATGAGCAGGTGCCGGTCCGATCCGCCCTCGATCCGCGGGTTCGCCGGGATCGGAAACCCGACGTGGTCGGACTCGTCGTCGTACTCGAACGACACGGTCGTGCGCGGCGTCGAGGTGCCGACGATGTTGTACGGGATCCCGTAACCCCCGCTGTTGCTGAAGTCCGGATGGAGCGACCGATCGAGCCCGATCGCCGCGACCATCGTCGCCGAGTTCGCCGCGACCGGGAGCGTGTCGACCGGCCGGTTCCAGACGTTCGAGGCGGGGAAGATCGGGCAGGCCGACAGCGGCGGCGGGGCGGCGGGTGCCGGCGTGACGGGCGGCGGCGTGGGCACCGCCGGCGGCGTCGATGACGCGGGGTTCGTCGCGGCGGCGGTCGACGGGGCGGTCGACTGCGACGGGGCGGTCGATGGCGACGGGGCGGTCGATGGCGACGGGGTGGCCGATGGCGACGGGGTGGCCGATGGCGACGGGGTGGCCGATGGCGACGGGGTGGCCGATGGCGACGGGGTGGCCGATGGCGACACGGATGGCCGCGGCTCCCTCGACGCGGCCGGCAGCGCGGCCGTCGGGGCCGGCAACGCCAGCGCCGCCGCGGGGTCGCGAAGCGGACCGGGCGCACCCGCCACCGCGTCGGACGCGAGCGTCACGAGGATGACCAGTGCCGCGAGATCGACGAGCCGCAGCCTTCTCACCCGGCCAATCTAGGTCCGCTGCGGC
>Ga0214472_10005032_pt1 | contig 13904 bp, 11 predicted proteins | sample RVTome_6_FD_207662 | JGI IMG/M metagenome (GOLD analysis project Ga0214472, IMG submission 207662) | Soil microbial communities from uranium-contaminated site in the Upper Colorado River Basin, Wyoming, United States - RVT140D175 | ecosystem: Environmental > Terrestrial > Soil > Contaminated >... | reverse complement strand
GTCGTACCAGGCGCCCTCCATCTGGCGCATCTCGCGCCGCACCACCTCGTCACGCGTCTTGGTGTTGCCGCCGACGTTGATCCGCCGCACATATACGCGCCGGCCCGGATCGACGAAGATGGTGAATGCCACCTCGCGCTTTTCGCGATCGACTTCGGGCGCCGCATTGACGTTGGCGAACGCGTAGCCTTCGTTGCCCAGCCGGTCGCTCACCGCCTTGGTCGTTTCGGTCAGTTGCTCGCGCGAGAACGTGTCGCCCGGCTTGATCGTCACCAGTTTGCGGTATTCATCCTCGGGCAATATCAGGTCGCCGGCGAAGCGCACCGCCGACACGGCATACTTCACGCCCTCGGTAATACTGAGCGTGATGTAGATGTCCTTCTTGTCGGGGGTGATCGACACCTGGGTGGAATCGATATTGAAATCGAGGTAACCGCGATTCAGGTAATAGGAACGCAGATTCTCCAGGTCGGCCGAGAGTTTTTGCCGCGAATACTGATCGTTCTTCGTGTACCACGTCAGCCAGCCCGGGGTGGTGAGCTGAAACAGACCGAGCAGGGTCGATTCCTTGAACGTCTGGTTGCCGATGATCTTGATCTGGCGGATCTTGGCAACGTCACCCTCATTCACGCTGAAGTTGATGCCGACCCGATTGCGCTCGAGCGGGGTGACCGTCGTCGTAATGACTGCAGCATACTTGCCGCGACTGAGGTATTGCCGCTTGAGTTCCTGCTCGGCGCGATCGAGCAGTGCGCGGTCGAAGATCCGCGATTCGGCCAGGCCGACTTCGCGCAGTCCTTTCTTGAGCGCTTCCTGGTCGAATTCCTTGACCCCGGTGAAGTCGATCTGGGCAATCGCCGGCCGCTCATCGACCAGCACCACCAGCACGTCGCCTTCGACCTCGATGCGCACGTCACGGAAGAATCCGGTGGCGAACAGGCCGCGGATCGCGTCGGCCGCCTGTGCCTCGGTGAACGTTTCGCCGACCCGCACCGGCAGGTAATTGAAGACGGTTCCCGCCTCGGTTCGCTGGATGCCCTCTACCCGAATATCCTTGACCACGAACGGCTCGAAGGCAAACACGGGCGCAGCGACGAACAGGGCTGTCACCAGCCCGGAAAGGAGCTTCAGTTTCATCAGGGAGTCAGCCGGAAATGAGACGATTTATATCGTTGTAAAAGGCGAATGCCATCAGCATGGCTAGCGCGACCAGGCCAATTTGCTGGCCGATCTCCATGACGCGCTCCGGGATGGGACCGCCCTTAATAATTTCGATCGTATAATACAGTAAATGCCCGCCATCCAGCACCGGGATGGGGAGCAGGTTCAGGACCCCGAGACTTATGCTGATCAGGGCCAGAAACTTGAGATAGTGGGTCAGGCCGAGCTTGGCGGTCTGGCCGGCATAATCGGCAATGGTGACCGGCCCCGACAGGTTCTTCCACGACACGTCGCCGGTGATCATGCGTCCGATCATCTTCAGACTCAGTGCGCTGGTCTCCCAGGTCTGACGCAGGGCTTTCACCAGGCCGTCGATGGGCCCGTAGCGGACCACCGTGAACAACGCCTCGTGCCCCTCGGCGGGCTCCGCCACGGCTACCCCGATGCGTCCGATGCGGGCGCCATTCTCCTCAGCCGGTTCGGGCGTGAGGGTCGCGTCGACGCCGCGATCGCCGCGCACCACCCGTGCGGCCAGCGCCTGCCCCGGGCGCTCGCGCACGCGCTCGACCACCTCGAGCCACGAGTCCACCGGCTGATCGGCCAGCGCGACGAAGCGGTCGCCCGGCTGCAAGCCCGCCCTTTCCGCCGCACCGCCAGCCACGATCTTGCCGATGACCGGCGGAATGCGCGGACGCCATGGACGCAAGCCGATGGTGGCGATGAGGTCGCTTTCGCCCTCCTCGATCCTGACTCCCGACAGATCCATCCGGCGCAGCGTCTGCACCGCATCCCCGGTCTGCACCTGCAGCGTCACCTGGCGGGCGTCCAGCGCATGGCGCAACAGCACCCAGCGCAGTTCCTGCCAACTTCGCACCGGTTCGTCATCGACCGCGGTCACCAGGTCGCCGTCCTGCACCCCTGCCTCCATGGCGATGCTGGTGCCGGGGACGAGCGCCACGCGCGCCCGCAGTTCCTCGCTTCCGGTGGCGAACAGCCCCCAGTACAGGACGATCGCGAGCGCGAAATTCGCGAGCGGGCCGGCGGCCACAACGGCAAAGCGACGCCCCACCGACTGGCGATTGAACGCGCGGTGCCGTTCGGCCGGAGCGACCTCACCCTCGCGTTCGTCGAGCATCTTGACGTAGCCGCCCAGCGGAAAGGCCGCCAGCGCCCACTCGGTGCGGTCCTTCCCGGCGCGCCAGCTCACCAGCGGACGGCCGAAACCGATCGAGAAACGCAACACCTTCACGCCGCACCAGCGCGCCACCAGATAGTGGCCCAGCTCGTGCACGAGGATCAGCAAGCCGAGGCCCAGCACAAACGGGATCAGGTATTCGAAGAGATTCATCGTGAGCCTTGGCGGGCGCGGATTTCGCCGCGGGCAATGTCCCGCGCGCAGGCGTCCGCGTCCAGGATCGCCTCGATGGAGTCGACCGACAGACCCGGTGCCCGTTCCAGGGAGGCCGCAATCACCTCGGCGATGCGGTGGAACCCGAGGCGTCCGTCGAGAAAGGCCGCCACGGCCTCTTCGTTGGCCGCGTTGAGCACCGCGGCGGCGGCACCTCCCGCGCGCAAGGCCCGATACGCCAGGTCGAGGCAGGGAAAACGCGCCAGATCGGGCCGCTCGAAGGTCAGCCGGCCGATCTCGAACAGGTCGAGCGCGCGCACGCCCGCCTCGATGCGCTCGGGGTAAGCCAGCGCATGCGCGATGGGCGTGCGCATGTCCGGATTGCCCAGCTGCGCCAGCACCGATCCGTCCGTGTAGTCGACCAGCGAGTGGATGACACTCTGCGGATGGATGACGACCTCGATGCACTCGGCCGGCACGCCGAACAGCCAGTGCGCCTCGATCACCTCGAGGCCCTTGTTCATCATGGTGGCCGAATCGACCGAGATCTTGCGCCCCATCACCCAGTTCGGATGGGCGCAGGCCTCGTCCGGCGTCACGCTGGCGAGCGTCTCCACGGGGCGCTCGCGGAACGGGCCGCCCGAGGCGGTGAGCAGGATGCGGCGCACCCCGCACGCCCGCGGATCGCGCGCGTAGCCCTGCGGCAGCGCCTGGAACACCGCGTTGTGCTCGCTGTCGATCGGCAGCAATTGCGCGCCGCTGGCCGCCACCGCCTCCATGAACAGGTGCCCGGACAGCACCAGCGCTTCCTTGTTGGCGAGCAGCACGCGCTTGCCGGCACGCGCCGCGGCGAGCGCCGGCGCGAGCCCGACCGCCCCCACGATCGCGGCCATGACCGCGTCCGCGTCCGGATGCGCCGCCACTTCGAGGAGCGCAGCGCCACCCGACAAGACCTCGGTGCGCGACCCCTCGGCCGCGAGCCGGCGTCTCAGCTCACTGGCCGCGGCCGCGTCGGTGAGCACCGCGTAGCGGGGCGCAAAGCGCAGCGACAGCTCGAACAGGCGCTCGACCTGGACATGCGCGGTCAGCGCGAAGGCTTCGAAGCGCGCGGGATGGCGGCCAATCACATCGAGCGTGCTGGCCCCGATGGAACCGGTGGCACCCAGCAGGGTGATGCGTTGGGGACGGTTATTCGGCATGAATCAGTGAGCGAACCAGAGTGTCACCAGCCCGACCAGCGGCAGTGTCGATGTGAGGCTGTCGATCCGGTCGAGGATGCCGCCGTGGCCCGGCAGCAGCGTCCCGCTGTCCTTGACGCCGGCCTGGCGTTTGAGCAGCGACTCGAACAGGTCGCCCTGAATGGACAGCGCGGTCAGGGCAATCAGCAAGGGGGCGGCAATGGCAAGCGAGGTGCCGTTCAACATTGCCGGCGCAAGGGTGGCCATGAGGATCAGACCGAACACCAGGACGCCGACCACTGCCCCGCCCGCCCCCTCCCAGGTCTTGCCCGGGCTGATGGCCGGGGCAAGCTTGTGGCGGCCGAACGCCCGTCCGGCGAAATACGCGGCGATGTCCGCCACCCATACGGCCGCCATCGCCGCAAGCAGCACCCACGGACTCACGAGGCGCAGATGGGCGAGCGCCAGGGCGGGCGGCAACAGCACCACCAGACCGACCGCCACCACGCTCGCCAGTCCCTGGATGCGCCACTTGCGCGCCAGCCAGACCGGCACCACGGCGAGCCAGAACAGACCCCCGAGCGCATACAGCGCGGCGAGTCCGCCGGGCGGTACGGCGCGCTCCTGCGCGAGTCCGCTCATCGTACCGACGAGGAGGCAGGCAGCGCCCATCAGGGCCGCGAAGATGCCGCGCTGGCGCGCGGAAAACCCGCCCAGCCCGCCCCACTCCCAAGCCGCGCCGGCGCACACCAGCGCCGCCAGGGCGAGCCATCCGGCCGCCGGCAACAAGAACATTGCCGCCAGCAGCCCGGTAACCAACACCAGCGCCGTGATCACCCGCGTTCTAAGCATGACCACCGGAGCGCCGCGCGAACGCAACGGTCCGTCCGGCGGGGCCGCCCGGATCCGCGGACTCCTGCAACTGCTCGCTGGTGCGGCCGAAGCGGCGTTCGCGCGACTGGTACGAGCGGATCGCCTGGTCGAGCGCAGCGTCGTCGAAATCGGGCCACAGGGTGTCGGTGAAATAGAGTTCGGTATAGGCCAGTTGCCACAGCAGGAAGTTGCTGATGCGCTGTTCGCCGCCGGTGCGGATGAACAGATCGGGCTCGGGGCCGTAGTTGAGGGAAAGTTCGGCGGCCAGTTCGTCTTCCGAGAAGTCCTCGCGCCGCCCCGGATGCTTCTTCAGCATGCGGTTGACCGCCTGCATGATGTCCCATCGCCCGCCGTAATTGGCGGCGACCGTGAGCGTCAGCCGGTCGTTGTCGGCGGTCACCGCTTCGGCCTGGCGGATCATATCGACCAGTGGCGCATCGAAGCGCGACAGGTCGCCGATCACGCGGAAGCGGATGCCGTTCTGGTGCAGCCGATCGACCTCCTTCTGCAGCGAGCGCACAAAGAGCTGCATCAGGAACGACACCTCGTCGGCAGGCCGGCGCCAGTTCTCGGAACTGAAGGCGAACAGGGTCAGATGGGTGACGCCGCGCTCCATGCAGGCGCGGATCACCGCGCGCACCGCTTCGACGCCCCGTCCGTGGCCGGCCACCCGCGGCAGGAAGCGCTTGCGCGCCCAGCGGCCGTTGCCGTCCATGATGATCGCGATATGCCGCGGAACGGACGACACCGCCGGGATCTCACGCGTCGAACTGGTGAAGGATGGGTTCGCCATGTTGCGCCTCGCGTAGGTCGCCCGAGTTTGCAGAGCGATCCGGGCGGATCAGATCTGCATCAGTTCCTGCTCTTTCTGGGCGAGCAGCTTGTCGATTTCGGCGATGTACCGGTCGGTGAGTTTCTGGATGTCGTCCACGGCGCGACGTTCCTCGTCCTCGGAGATGGTCTTGTCCTTGACGCCGTCCTTGAGGTGCTGGTTGGCATCGCGCCGCAGATTGCGCACGGCCACCTTGGCATTTTCACTCTCGTGGCGCACCACCTTGGTCAGATCACGGCGCCGCTCCTCGGTGAGCGCGGGCATCGGCACGCGGATGACCTCCCCCATGTTGGCGGGATTGAGTCCCAGATCAGCGTCGCGAATGGCCTTCTCGACCTTCTGCACCATGTTCTTTTCCCACGGCTGAACGCCGATCGTGCGCGCATCGAGCAGCGTCACGTTGGCAACCTGGGTGATGGGAACGGGGCTGCCGTAATAGTCGACCTGCACGTGATCGAGCAGGCCGGTATGGGCGCGGCCGGTGCGTACCTTGGCGAGATCCGCCTTGAGCATTTCGAGCGACTTCTGCATCTTCTGCTCGGTCGTCTTCTTGAGTTCGGGAATCATCAGCGAGTCCTCAGGAATGGACCAGCGTGCCTTCGTCCTCGCCGAGCACCACGCGCTTGAGCGCGCCCGGCTTGAAGATCGAAAACACGTTGATCGGCAGTTTCTGGTCGCGACACAGGGCGAACGCGGTGGCATCGAGCACCGCCAGATTGCGGCCGATGGCCTCATCGAAGCTGATGCGGTGATAGCGCTTGGCGTTCGGATCCTTGTTCGGGTCGGCGGTGTACACGCCGTCGACCTTGGTCGCCTTCAGCACGATCTGCGCCGCCATTTCCGAACCGCGCAGCGCGGCCGCAGTATCGGTGGTGAAGAACGGGTTGCCGGTGCCGGCGGCGAAGATCACCACCCGCCCTTCCTCCATGTGGCGGATGGCCCGCCCGCGGATGTAGGGCTCGACCACCTGGTCGATGCGCAGCGCCGACTGCACGCGCGCTTCGAGATTGGCACGCCGCATCGCGTCGGCCAGCGCCATCGCGTTCATCACCGTGGCGAGCATGCCCATGTAGTCGGCGGTGGCGCGATCCATGCCGGAAGCCGCCCCCTTCATGCCGCGGAAGATATTGCCGCCGCCTATCACCACCCCGACCTGGACGCCGAGGTGAACCACCTCGGCGATCTCGGCCACGATGCGGCTGACCACCTCTTCATTGATGCCGTACTGGTCGTCGCCCATGAGGGCTTCGCCGGACAGCTTCAACATGATACGCTTATAGGCGGCGACGCTCATGCGAGCTCCTTACTTCTGCGCAGCCGCGGCCTGGGCCGCCACTTCCGCGGCGAAATCGGTCACCTTCTTCTCGATGCCCTCGCCCACCACGTACAGCACGAAGCTCGCCACCGAGGCGCCGCGCGACTTGAGCAGCGCTTCCACGGTGAGCTTGTCGTCCTTCACGAAGGGCTGGCCAAGCAGGGTGACTTCCTTCAGGTACTTCTGCACCGTACCCTCGGCGATCTTGTCCAGCATCGCTTCCGGCTTGCCCGCCTCGCGCGCCTTCTCGATGGCGATGCGGCGTTCGGTGTCGATGAGGTCGGTGGAAATCTCGGCCGCGGCGAGCGCCTTCGGCTTGGAGGCGGCGATGTGCATCGCCAGATCCTTGCCAAGCGCCTCGTCGCCGCCCACCAGATCCACCAGCACGCCGATCTTGGCGCCGGCATGCACGTAGCTCGCCACCGCGCCCTGCGCCTCGATGCGTGCAAAGCGGCGGATGCTCAGGTTCTCGCCGATCTTGCCGACCAGTGCGGTGCGCACTTGCTCGACGGTCTGCCCGTTCAACTCCAGCGCCGACAGCGCGGCCACGTCGGCCGGGTTGCCGGTGGCCACCAGTTCGGCGAGCGACGCGGTGAGCGCCAGGAAGTCGTCGTTCTTGGCGACGAAGTCGGTCTCGCAGTTGACCTCGATCATCGCGGCCCGCTTGCCGTCGGCCGCCAGGTAAGTACCCACGACGCCTTCCGCGGTCACGCGCGAGGCCGCCTTGCTCGCCTTGCTGCCGAGCTTCACGCGCAGGATCTCTTCGGCCTTGGCCATGTCGCCGGCCGCTTCGGTCAGCGCTTTCTTGCATTCCATCATGGGCGCGTCGGTCTTCTCGCGCAGTTCCTTGACCATGCTCGCGGTAATTTCCGCCATGCTAACTCCTGAAATTCGGATTCAAATCGATGCGCTCGAAGGGACGCTCTCAGGCCTGGTCGCCGGAGCCTTCTTCTTCGACTTCGACAAATTCGTCGGAACCGGCCGCGACGATTTCCTGCAGCACCTGGCTACGGCCTTCCAGCACCGCATCGGCCATGCCGCGGGCGTAGAGGCGGATCGCACGCGAGGAGTCGTCGTTGCCGGGGATCACGTAGTCGATCCCGTCGGGCGAGTGGTTCGTATCGACCACGGCGATGATCGGGATACCGAGCTTGTTCGCTTCGGTAATGGCGATCTTGTGGTAGCCGACGTCGATCACGAACAGCGCATCGGGCAGGCCGCCCATGTCCTTGATGCCGCCGATACTCTTTTTCAGCTTGTCCATCTCGCGCGTCGCCATCAGCGCTTCCTTCTTGGACAGCCGCTCCATGGAGCCGTCTTCGATCATGCCTTCCATTTCCTTCAGGCGCTTGATCGACTGCTTCACCGTCTTGAAGTTGGTGAGCATGCCGCCCAGCCAGCGCTCATCGACGAAGGGCATGCCGGCGCGGCGGGCTTCCTCGGCGACGATTTCGCGCGCCTGGCGCTTGGTGCCCACCAGCAGAATCGTGCCGCGATTGGCGGAGAGCTTGCGTACATAGGTCATGGCCTCGGTGTACTTGGCCATGGTCTTTTCAAGATTGACGATGTGAATCTTGTTGCGCTGGCCGAAAATGTACTGAGCCATTTTCGGGTTCCAGAATCGGGTCTGGTGGCCAAAGTGGACGCCCGCTTCGAGCATCTGACGCATCGTGACAGTCATGGGTAAAACTCCGAATCTAAAGGGTTGAACCTCCGCCCGACATGACTGCTTGCGCAGTCCAAACCGTCGCGGGGCGCGCTGCCCCGTTTCCGACGGACCCTTTCGGTGCTCTGCCGGGCGTGTGGATTTTGCCTGCCATCCGGGCAAGCAAGCGCAAGATGATAGCAGCTATGCCCTTGTCCGCTCAAGGCGACGTGATGCCCGTCGCGTGGGCGGGGCCGACCCGCCCCCCAATTTGCCCAACAAAGTTGCATGCGCTAGCCTTCCATCTTTGAATCACACCCCGACATGATGAGCATCACGATAAAAAACCCCGAACAAGTCGAACAGATGCGGGTGGCCGGCCGTCTCGCCTCCGAAGTACTCGACTACATCACGCCCTTCGTCAAACCGGGCGTCACCACCGGCGAACTCGACCGCCTGTGCCACGACTACATGGTCGACGTGCAGCACACCGTACCGGCTCCGCTACACTATGCGCCGCCGGGCTACACGCCGTATCCGAAGTCGATCTGCACCTCGGTGAACCACCAGGTCTGCCACGGCGTGCCCGGCACCAAGGCGCTCAAGCGCGGCGACATCGTCAATCTCGACATCACCGTGATCAAGGACGGGTTTCACGGCGACACCAGCCGCATGTTCGTGGTCGGCGGCGAAGCGAGCATCCTTGCCAAGCGCCTGTGCCAGGTGACGCTGGAGTGCCTGTGGCTGGGCATCGCGGCGGTGCGCCCCGGTGCGCGCCTGGGCGACATCGGCCACACCATCCAGAAGCACGCCGAAGGCAACGGCTTCTCGGTGGTGCGCGAGTTCTGCGGCCACGGCATCGGACTCAAATTCCACGAAGAGCCGCAAGTGCTGCACTACGGCACGCCCGGTACCGGGGTCGAACTGCACCCGGGGATGACCTTCACCATCGAGCCGATGATCAATGCCGGCAAGGCGGCCATCTCGGAGCTGCCCGACGGATGGACCATCGTCACCAAGGACCGCAGCCTGTCGGCGCAGTGGGAACACACCGTGCTGGTGACCGAGGGCGGGGTGGAAGTGCTCACGGTTTCCGCCCAGTGCCCGCCGCCACCGCCGCTCGTGGCCGAGCTCTTCGCGTGAAGCGCGCCCGCGCATGAGCACGGCGGCGATCTCGACCGATACGATCCAGACGGCGATCTACCGCGCACGCGACAACCTCGTCAGTGGCGGTGCGGCCATCCGCGCCGCCTACGAAGCGCGTCCGGGCACCGCGACGATGCTCAGGGGCCGCGCGCGGCTGGTCGATCAGGCCATTGTCGAGCTGTGGAGCGTGTGCGGCATGCCGTGCGAGGCCGCCTTGGTGGCGGTCGGTGGCTACGGACGCGGCGAGCTGTTCCCGTGCTCGGATGTGGACCTGCTGGTGTTGCTGCCCGCGCCCGCCGGCGGCGACCTGGAGGCCCGCCTGGCCACCCTGGTCGGGGCGCTGTGGGACGTCGGACTGGAGATCGGACACAGCGTACGCACCACCGAGGAGTGCCTGGAGGCGGCTGCGCAGGACATCACGGTGCAGACCAATCTGCTCGAATCGCGCCTGCTGTGCGGCAACGCGGCGCTCTTCGAGGCGTTCGACGAGCGCTACCGCGCCATGCTCGACGTGCGCGCCTTCTTCAAGGCCAAGCAGCTCGAGCAGGAGCAGCGCTATGCGCGCTACAACGACACGCCCTTCGCACTCGAACCGAACTGCAAGGAAAGCCCCGGCGGCCTGCGCGACCTGCAGATGCTCGGCTGGATCGCACGCGCGGCCGGGCTCGGGAACAACTGGCGCGATCTGGCGCGGCGGCGGCTGATCACCGGCGCCGAGGCGAGCGACTTGCGCAGCATCGAACGCTTTCTCCAGCACCTGCGCATCCGCCTGCACTTCCTCACCGGGCGTGCCGAGGACCGGCTGTTATTCGATCACCAGGAAAAGCTCGCCCACGCGCTGGGCATCGAGGGCACGGCCGCCAAGCGCGCCTCCGAAGTGCTCATGCAGCGCTACTACGTGACGGCGAAGAAGGTCACCCAGACCAATACCATCCTGTTGCAGAACTACGGCACCGAGATCTTTCCCGATCGCGGCGGCACGGCCATCGTGATGAACGAGCGCTTCCAGGCGGTGCGCGAACTGCTCGACATCCGCAGCGAGGATACCTTCCGGCGCTATCCGTCGGCCCTGCTCGAGTGCTTCCTGATCCTGCAGCAGCGCTCCGAGCTGAAGGGCATGACCGCACGCACGCTGCGCGCGCTGTGGCTCAACCGCACGCGGGTCAATGCCGCATTTCGCGCCGATCCCGCCAACCGCGCGCTGTTCCTGCAGATCCTCCAGCAAAAGCGCGGCATCGTGCATGAATTCCGGCGCATGAACCAGTACGGCATCCTCAGCCGCTACCTGCCGCCGTGGCGCCGCATCGTCGGCCAGATGCAGCACGACCTGTTCCACGTCTACACGGTGGACCAGCACATCCTGATGGTGCTGCGGAACATGCGCCGGTTCACGATGGGCGAACACGCCCACGAGTACCCGCTGATGACCCGCCTCATCCTGGGCCTGGAACGGCACTGGCTGCTGTACGTGGCGGCCCTCTTCCACGACATCGCCAAGGGGCGCGGGGGTGACCATTCGAAGCTCGGCATGGCGGACGCGCGCGAATTCTGCGAGCACCATGCGTTCCCCCCCGAGGACACGCAACTGGTGGTGTGGCTGGTCGAGCATCACCTCATCATGTCGCACGTCGCCCAGAAGGAAGACACCGCCGACCCCGAGGTGATCCGGCGCTTCGCCGACACTGTGGGGACCGAACGGCGTCTGACGGCGCTCTACCTGCTTACCCATGCCGACATCCGGGGCACCAGCCCCAAGGTATGGAACGGCTGGAAGGGCAAGTTGCTGGAGGATCTCTTCTTCGCCACCCAGCGCCTGCTGCGCGGGGCCACGCCGCAACAGGCGCTCGGGCTCGACGACCGCCAGGAAGACGCGCAGCACCTGCTGCGCTATCACGGCCTGCGCCCGGGCGTCGAAGAAGCGCTATGGGCCGAGCTCGACGCGGTGTACTTCATGCGCCATTCGCCCGAGGAGATCGCGTGGCACAGCCGCGTGCTGTATTACCGCCCCGAGGTGGACGAGCCGGTGGTCAAGGCGCGCGTCTCCGAGGAAGACCAGGGTGTGCAGGTGATGGTATACACGCGCGACCAGAAGGATCTCTTCGTGCGCCTCACCGGCTTTTTCGGGCGCATGGGCTTCACCATCCTCGACGCCAAGGTGCACACCACCCGTCACGGCTATGCGCTCGACAGCTTCATGCTGCAGGACCAGGGCAACGGCGCCCACTACCGTGATGTGATCATCCTGATCGAGCACGAGCTCACCGAGCGCCTGCGCCACCCGGGTCCGCCCGACCGCCCCGCCAGCGGCCGCCTGTCGCGCCAGGTGAAGCACTTCCCGATCACGCCGCAGGTGAGCATCCTGCCCGACGACTCGGGCAAGCACTTCATCCTCTCGCTCACCGCCGCCGACCGGCCCGGTCTGCTGTTCTCGGTGGCCGAAGTGCTGGCGCGCAACGAGATCAGCCTGCATACCGCCAAGATCGCCACCCTGGGCGAACGGGTGGAGGACACTTTCCTGCTGAGCGGGCGCGGCTTGGGGCAGGAAGCGCGGGTGGTGAAGATCGAGCGCGAACTGCTCGAACGCCTTCAGGTGTGACCCGGCCCGTGGCAGCGCGCAATGCGGCGTTGGCGCGTTGCGCGCCCGGCCGCGACACGCCTGTGCCGGGTGGCTTGCCGGGGCGGGCGTTGCGTGGCGGCGCTCAGGCGTGCGCCACCGAAACCGCGAGCCCCGCCAGATAGCTGTCGATGATGCCCGGGGCCATCTCGGCCAGCGGGAAACCGGTCGGGTCCAGGGTCCAGTTGATCGCGAGGCCGTCGACGAGGGCGCGCAGGCCCACCGCGGCCTGGTGCGGATCGATGTCGGCGCGCACGCGCCCCTTCGCCTGCGCGTCGCGGAGCGCCGTCTCCAGCACGCCCAGGTAGCGGCTGCCGACCTCCAGGTGCTTGTCGCGGATGGCGGCCATCTCGTCCACGTACTCGCATTTGTGCCAGGCGATCTCGAACACCTGGCGGTAGCGCCGGTCGCTTGCCATGCGCCGCAGGAACTGCACCGACATGTCGCGCACGAAGGCGAGCGGGTCTTCCTTGCCGATCAGGATCTCGGGCCCCGCGCACAGATTTTCGAACGGCTCGACCGCACGCAGGATCATGGCGTCGAACAGTTCCGCCTTGTTCTCGAAATGCCAGTAGATCGCCCCGCGCGTCACGCCGGCCGCGGCGGCCACTTCGTTGAGCGACGTGCGCGACACGCCTTTCTGCTGAAACACCCGTTCTGCCGCGTCGAGAATCCGTTCGCGCGTCTCCAGCGCCTCATCCTTCGTTCTTCTGACCATGTCGTTCGCTCCGCCGCAAACTCGCGGAAACCTCTCCCTGATGGGTTGGCGGCCAGCCGCCGAAAAAGACCATTTTACATACATGCTTGATTGTATGTAGATCCCTCGGTAGGATTTCGCTTCCCCAGCGCAAACCGGAACGGGTATGCGCCGCGCCCACGAGGCGCCGCGCACTCGTTTCGGAAATCGAGGAAAAACAATGACAAGATGCATGCAACGCCCGCAACCCGGGCCTCTCCGCGGCCATCTGCTCGCCGCTACGCTGCTGGTACTCGCGCTGCTCGCCGGTTGCGGCGCCGATTCGGGCGCGGAAAATGAGGCCGCCGGCATGTTTGGCGGGCCGGTCCCGGTCAAGGCGGTGACGGTCCAGCCGCAGACGATTCCGGTGAGCTACGAATACACCGGTCAGACACAGGGTTCGCGCGAGGCGCAAATTCGCGCGCGCGTCACGGGCATCCTCGAGAAACGCAATTACCAGGAAGGCGAGCCGGTCAAGGCCGGCCAGTCCCTGTTCACCATCGACCCGGCCCCCTACCGGGCGGCGCTGGCACGCGCCCAAGCCGATGTTGCGGCGGCGCAGGCTCGCCACACCCAGGCGCAGCGCGAGGCCGCGCGCCTCGAGCCGCTGCACGTGACGCGCGCGGTGAGCCAGCGCGAATACGACGACGCGGTGTCCGCGCAGGCGATCGCGGCGGCCGACGTGCAGGCGGCACGCGCGCGCGCCGACGAGGCCCGCCTCAATCTCGACTGGACGCGCGTCACCTCGCCGATCAGCGGCATCGCGAGCCGCGCGCGCGCCTCGGAAGGCTCGCTGGTGTCCGGTCCCGACATGCTGCTCACCACCGTCACGCAGCTCGATCCGATGCACGTCCTCTTCGGCATTCCCGACAGCGAGCGCCTCAAGCTGCGCCGCGAAATGGCCGACGGCACCCTGCACCTGCCCGCGGACGGCCGCTTCCGGGTCACCCTCACCCTTTCCGACGGCAGCGACGCGCCAGTGGAAGGCGTGGTCGATTTTTCCGACGTGCGCATCAGCGGCGAGACCGGCACCGCCGAGGCGCGCGCCGATGTACC
>Ga0214472_10005031_pt1 | contig 13909 bp, 13 predicted proteins | sample RVTome_6_FD_207662 | JGI IMG/M metagenome (GOLD analysis project Ga0214472, IMG submission 207662) | Soil microbial communities from uranium-contaminated site in the Upper Colorado River Basin, Wyoming, United States - RVT140D175 | ecosystem: Environmental > Terrestrial > Soil > Contaminated >... | reverse complement strand
GCTGTGGCTAGTATTATATTGTCATTGATATCAAGATCTAGACTTCCGAGATTTCTTAAAGCCTCGGTGCGCACTGCTCCTCCGATATCTTTATTGAAAGCTGATATAAATAGCTCTCCACCATTGGGTAGCTTAACACCCTTAGATAGAGAACCCTGTTTTCTAAGTTCATCTACAGTACGAGAAAATTCACGAGCGTTTCGTGCCTTCTCATCTTGGCCACTTTTGAACTTATCTATCTCTTCCACCACTACCAGTGGAATATGAACTATATTGTCGTCGAATTTAAATATTGCTTTAGGATCTATTAGAATTACATTTGTATCTAGTATGAAAATTTTACGCACTTGCTCTCCGTGGTTATACTCTAAATATTTCAAATAAGGACTTTCTCAATCTGTGCTTTGGTGTGATACCAATGGGGGTTAATAGCTTTTCATATTCAGTGATGACATCCATAGCCTCTTCTTCAGACTCCCACTGATAGTCCTCTTTAGCCTCTATCTCAATAAATCGCCTAAGTTCATTGAGGTTTTTGTCATACACTATGTAATATGGAATAGTAACTTTATCCAAGATAGCTATTTTATGAGTTTTATATATAGAGAAATTAGGTTTAAAGCCCAACATGTCACAGAACGCTGTAACTGTGTGTTCGTCGTTGCCCGCTGCCTTTAAATTAACCTCAACTCTGTGATTGTTGTTGGAATCTTGAGTTTTCTTCTTCATAGTAAGTTCACCGACATGCTCGTTGTGCCTGTAGCGTATGAAGTCATCACTATTGTCTTTGACATAGTAATCATCGTAGGAACTCACTGTTAACCACGTTGGATCTAGTGTGTTAACCATGTCAATGAATTTGTTGACGTTAATTTCATCAGCTGAGTATTTAAACTCAATTTCTTTGAAGTTCATAACTTCCCCTTTAAACGACATCTCCCAAATTTACTTGAAAAGAATGGTAGTAGGACGTGTCTCTATCGCTTTCTACGTAAAAGTTTAACATCTGGCTAGGGTACGATACATAACCTAATAAATCGCCATAGTGATCATCCGATACTGGAGATCCATTAACTATATGTCTACCAAGACCTGAAATGAGAGGAGAGTGATAGTGACCTATTCTAATACCCTTTAAGATCTTCCCTGCTTGATTTGAACGCTTAAGAAGTTGCTTCTCTAGACTTACTTCCGTAGGTTTAAGTCCAGGTGCATGTCCATGCTCAACAGCAAACCAATGCCCAAACATCTCATACACAGCAAACTCCTTGATAGGGATCTCCCATGATACGTTTGTTAACTTGGCTTCTGTGCACATCATCTGCATAGAAGTGTACATTGTATATGTGAGGTATTCTTCTCCAGGTTCTACTGTAGATCTATCTTTACCTTGTCGATCGTGATTGCCACACATACCTAGGATGTCTAGTTTGATTCCTGTTTTTGCTAGTGGCACGATGGCCTTATAGTACATAACTCTTATAACCTCTGCAACTTGTCTTGCATCAGAAAATTCACAAGACTTAGCGCTGTCATAGCCATGAAGGTGGTTGCCCTGCATGAGATCACCATTTAGGATCATGTGTACCTTTACTACGTTGTAGTTCTTCTTGAGACGCTCTATCTCTTCTAAGGTTACTTCTACGAATTTTTCAACACGTCTCTCGAGCACATCTAGATTAGTAGATTTGGTTTTAATACCGATATGTATGTCCGATATTAACATCTCTACAGCAAGGTCTGTTTTGTTCTTGCTGGGTTTAGTTGGCTTTGGGATTTTAACCGCACTAACATTGCCACTCTTGATAACCTTCTCTATTGCCTTAACTACATCTTCTTGTTGATTGAGATGATCTATAATTACGTTATTTTCTTTTTTTACCTTGCGATTAGAGTTGCTGGCGCGACGAGCGGATTTAATGTTGCCTATCATCTCATCTTCAGTAAAAACACAGTTCTTGTAGTTCTGATAAGCCCACTGAAGTGCTGCCTGTGTTTTGGCTTTTTTAAAGCTAAACTTTGAGTTGAACTCTTTTGCAATGTGATTCCATGAGGAACCTTTTGCTAGTTCATCACCAATGAAACGAATCATGTCATCGGAATAAGTTCTAGCTTTAACTTTGTCGTCTTTACTCATTATTTTCTCCACTTTCTCTATCAATGAATCGTTTGATATACCAAATTGCTTTTTGTAGGTCTTCTTCTATTTTATCAGAATTCTTGTGACCTGCTCTTGCGATATATTTTACCGCGTTTCCTAAACAGAAGTCCAAATCCCAGTCTTCAATGACGTCTATGGCCTCAATTTTGCCAGCATTATAGTGTTTAGGGTGATCTACGGTGCTGGGACTCTGATGCTCATTGCAATGAGGGCATCTCCAATTATTTAGGACAGTATTTATATGCTCAACTTGTTTCCCACACTTTGTGCAGTTTGTGCTTATGTTGTTAAAGGTAGGACTACTGTCTATATAGTTAGTATCTATTGACTTTATATTTTCCATATTTTCTCTCCACATCTTGCGACAAGAGTTGCAACGTTCTGTTCTATTGTGTGTAGATTTATTGCAACCTTTACATTTTAAATCTTTCATACAGATATATTATACCTATATGTTCTTGAGATATTGTAGGACTTGATACGAATCGCCGGTAAACTCAGCATACTGTTCAGCACGTTTTTTCATGACTTTCCAACGGGTGTATGTGCCTTTGGTTATCTTTCCACCTCTATCTTTGAGCTGCTGTTTAACCCTAAGGAAGTCACCTAGTATTGTTACGAAACGTATATTGAACTCGTGACAGTTCCTACGTATGAAGGTGGAGGTCTTTATATTTAGATCATAAAGGACTATGTTGCCGTCTGGGGCATTTCGTATTAGATCAAGATGGTTTTTTTTTCTATTGTCATCGTAGGATACATAAGTGATGCCTTTATTGTGCTGCAGCTGCTTACACACCCAAGACTTTCCTGAGCCTGCTATACCAGAGACTACGTAAACAGTTTTTTGATTTGGGTCTGGATTAGTAAGCTTGTCTTGGAATGCTTGATATAAATGTTTATTACGCTCAATATGGCTTATTCTCATCTTCTCTTTGACTTCTGGTCTTTGATGAGCAGCCCTTACCCCTTCACTTACCTTCTTGATGTACTCAGGATCTGAAGCCATTTTCTCACCGCGCTTCTTAGCTTGCTGTCTATTGTCAGAGTTAGACCAGTACTTTTTACGAGCCTTAGATATCTTCTTGCGGTATGTTGGGTCAGACCATGCTTGTTTAACTATCTCACTTCTTTGCTTAAAGAGTGTACCATCGTCGTTAACCCATCTTTTCTTGTGGGCTTTACTCATTTTTTCTTTAGTTGAATTTGGAACAGTTGAACCTAACTTAGCATCAGACATCTTTCTTCTAGATTCTTGTGAATAGACAGCTCCATTAGAACCACCTGTTTTGAGGTTGTAGCCATTAGGGTGTAAGGAGTCATTTGAGTTTATGTAGAGGTCTTCTAGAAGATCTAGCTGTTCTTTGGAATCTGCTTTTGCTAATTCTTCTATCTCAAAGGCATCTTCACCGTGCTTGTTGATAGCATTGTGAAATAAATTGTTGTTGTCAAGCCGTGATGAAGAGCGGTGACCTCTCCACCGTTCCTTTATAGATCTTGTAGTTTGACCTATATAAATCTTTCCGTTTTGTTTTTGATTTTATATATGTACATAATTAACACCTACCATGATCTATTATACTTTTTTATCACAATACCGGAGTTAATTGCCTAATGATTTTAACTGCTTAAAAATAAAAAGGGCTAGTAAAAACTAGCCCTTTTAATAAGAATCTTAATGATTTCAACTACTTGTTTATTTTCCCACGTTCTTGAAGAAAGCAACGAACCGCGGACAATAAACAAACAAAGCTCCGTACATAACTATTGCAAATTCAAGTGCAGTACTTACAATCGCAAAATTTATTTTGCTTAACGGCGAAAGTTGGCGGAACCGCATAGTTTCAGCTCTCATGTCAAGCAAAAATGCCTCACCAAGACCAGGCTGTTTAGTACCAACGTCTCTAAAAGATGCAACGGCATTACCGATGAATCGCTCAGTTCCTGCAGCACCACCGGCTGCTGTTCTATAGATCTTGAAGTATTTACCACCAGCTGAAAGAGCAGGAAGAGTGATATCGATAGATGATTCACCACTGCCGACAGCTTGCGAAATCTCAGCAGAAGGAGCACCTTCACCATAATCATTCACTTCAGTAATTCTATACTTATAAGTAGCACCATCTACCAATGATCCATCATTGGCACCAGATTCACCACCAGAAGCACCAGAAACAGCAGAAGGAGCATTAGCATTAACCCCTTGAGATCTAACACCAGCTCTAGGACGTAAGAATAGGTTTGGCTTAAGATCTACTGAACCAGCAGATGTAACCACCTTAGATACGTCATAACCTACAGTCTGGTTAGAAAGACCAGGTGCAGATCTGAACTGTGGATAGAACTGTTGGATGAATGCAGACAAAGCTCTAGGCTCGATGTGTAGCTCAGTAGGATTACCGAAGTTTTCCAATGCAATAACAGATAGAGCTTCTACATCATCTTGAGTTAGAATTCCGCCGTCAAGATCTTTTCCGATAGAATCAGAATCTCCATATCCTTCAAAGTCTCTAGAGATTTGCTGACGATCAGTATCACCAACTGTAAGTTGCTTAAGAAGACCGTTCATAGCAATAGAGTTTCTAGGGATGTCGTCGTTTGATCCAGTCATAAGACCAGCTGAGTTCATGAAGTGTGCATGACCCCAATAAAGTTCACGTTCAACGTTCTTAAGAAGATGCATTGTACCTTCTTTAGCTTGTTGCGCGACTATGTCTCCAACCGTAGTTCGAACAAGAGTCATTTGGTGGGTTACCTTTCTTCTTGTTCCGAAGAATACGATCTTTTGACCGTCACGTACGTAAGTAGAATCTTCTTCTTGTGGCGCACCACCCTCACCAATATATGGCTGAGAATCAGATCCAAAACCTACCAAACGATTGTATTGCTCGAATAGATTATAAGCTTTGTCAACTGAAACAGCTGGCCAAAACTTTAAATTACCCATATCAAAGGTGATACTCTTAAGAGTGCTTTCCAATGATTCGGCTTGTAGTACACCACCGTATACTAAATCCGTGGGTTTACCTGCGCCACCGTAACCGGCGCTAATAGCTTTGTTCAATCTTTCGATCTCTTCTTGAGAGACCAGACCTTGCTCAAAGCCGTCCATGATGTTGTTTACACTCTCACCGTAATGCATGATTATCTCCCCTTATTTGAGACCATATTTGGCTGCAATAGTTTGTACTTCGTAATCAGAACCAGTTTCTACGCGAAAAATATCCGCAGAATCTACTTCTGTATTTCCAGATTTCTTAAGTTCAAAAAGCTTAGTAGCAACATCAGATTTGTTCAAAGGCTCTACTTCGTCAGCTGATTTTGCAAGAGGCACGACTCCAGCAGGAACTCCCGCTCTTTCTACAGGTTGATCAGCAATCTTAGCAACCATGTCAGCAATACCAGTTAGCTTATCTTCTAGAGAGCATATCTTAGCATCTACATAGGACTTCATAAGTTCTTCGGTGTCATCCAAAGACTTCTTCATGTATTTCATGTCGTCTTTGTCTTCGTCCTCATCCTTATCTTTGTCCTTGTCTTTATTATCGTGTTCTTTTTTCTCAACAGCGTCAGCTTTAGCTTTTTCTGCTTTTTTGTCTTCATCTTCGTCGTCGTCTTCTGCTTTTTCAACTTCGCCTTCAGATTTATTAGCTTCAAGTTCACCATTTGCAGGTTTTCCAGCTATTCCATCTTCACCAGGTCCACCGAGGTTAATCTCAGCAGCAGAAAATCTAGACTTTCTCAGTTCATCGATTTCACCAATAGTTTCCTCAATAAGCTCAGCAAGTGTCTTTTCGTGATTTGCCATTGTTATCTCCTTTTTAACTACCGGTTATTGTCCAAGACCAGCTAGTTTCTCATCGCCTCTCGTTACAATAGCGAATTCGTCACCTGCACCACCATTTTCTTTAACAAGCTTTACATCATTAGCAAAATGATTGCATATTCTAAGAACTTTCAAAACATCCACACTAATATCACCTTGAAGATCTGCGATAACTTCATCATTCTCATCATCGTCATCAGCCCCTATAGCAATTCTAATAGTTCCGGGAATCTGAACTCCAACTCCAAGAAATGGATTTGAAGAATCATCGATACCTACCATTGGGCTAGATCCGACTGTGTGTGATTGTTCGTAGGAAACGCGGATATTTGTGGACTCATCACTGTCATCAATGATTAGTGTAACACCATCATTACTAACAACAGTCATGCCTCTCATTTCAGCATTTCTCTCAATTTTTTCAAGAATTTGTTTTTCCATGGCCATTATTGTTTCTCCTCTTTTGGATTCTTATGCATATAAAGAATACAATATATAACTTATATTACCATATGTCATTGGTTAAACATATGCTATTGTTTGCTTATCATAGCAAGAACTTTTGTTAAGCTAAAATTTTTACCACAAGATCTGCATTTGACTTGGTGTTTTGCTTGTATTTGCTCTTTTCCACACTTATCACAGGTGATGTACTTGAAACCGTTATTTGAACTGGGTTTTTCAAGAGATTCAGCTTGAAAAATATTTCCGCCGTGCACGTTAGTTGGAGCTCCAGCTCCACCGTAACCAGCAGATAAGGCTTTTCCTAAATCATCTAAGTTACTGGAATTATTTGACTTTTCAACGCCCTTAAGTTTGCGAACTATGGCTTCAATTTGAGCTCCAGTAGCTCCCTCTTCTTTTAGTTGAGTGGTTATTCTATCTAGGTGAGCAGGATCTTGTGTTGCCATAGCTGAATGCTTAGCATAAACTTCAGCTGGAGTAAGTTTACTTCTATCCATTACTTCTTTAGCGCTCTTAATGGGTATGGAACCTGTTCCTTCGGCTGTTATCCTATTAGGATCTTGCGGAGCTTTTGGCACATCGGGCTGAGTTTTTAGTCTACCTATCTGCTGTTGAAACTTGTCTCTAGCAGTGACAGACTCAGCAACATTTGGTTCTACTGGCTCTGATTTGACTTCCCCCAACTTTGAATTATACTTTTTAGGTTTATCTATATCCTTTATAGCCTTGTTGATTTCTTCTATATTGCTTCTAATCTTGTCTTTAACGGCTTTTTCAACTAGTTGCTCAGCAGTTGATCTCTTTATAACTAAATCGATACCTGCGTCTTTAGCTAATCGTTCTATCTTATCTAAGTTATTGATTATTTTATTGGCTGTAGCTGTACGGGTAATGTGTCTAAAAGACGGTACGTTGCTTTTAGCTAGGTGCATTACAGATTTGATAAGCTCATAATCTGCTTTTTCATTGTATTCAGTCTTATCTAGATTTAGTGGTTCAACTAGGGTGGCGTTGTTGGCTGGTGTGAAAGTAAGAGCAACTGAGTGGATCTTAGTGTTAGCTAGGAGATTTGCATCCTTGATACCTCGTGCTAATACACCACCTTCCACTGATGCTTTCATCTTTAAGGGAGAGTCTGTTTTGTGGATGTTTCTTAGGATAGCTGCGGCAGCTTTAGCGTTCTGATGATCTTCGTCATTGTATAACACTCCACGACAATAAATATAGGGAGCTTTTATCTTGTCCCAGTAGTATTTATGACGCTCGTCTTCACAATCTTGCTCGGTAAAGATCTTTTTGGCCTCAGTTATTCGACCAAGTGAATTCCAAAAACCTTTTCCGTGATCGGCATTTATACGTCCTCTGCCACATTGCAACTCAGAAATATCTGCGCCTTCTACATTAAGAATTTCACCTTGAGTGTCTTTAAGCTGAGAACCAGCCACACAATCGATCCATAGTCTCTTATCTTTAGCCATAGGTACTTCTCCTATGACTATTATACTAGACTTTTAGGTTATAATCATTTCTAATATAAGATGTGATGCTCTTGGTCATCGTCGTCAGTCCAATCTATGACAGACTCTCCCTCATCGTAGTTATCTTCGATGTCTTTGATCATGCGGGACTCTTTGACCTTACATAGTGCTTCTTTCTCTATCTTTTTGACAGTATCTACAGAAATGCTGTTCATGTGAGCTATTTCCATATCTGAGGGGGGAGTATCTAGGTATTCGGCAGCATACTTAAAAAAGCAGTAGTTAGACATCTGATGGTTGATAGAGTATGGACACCCCGGACACCTCGACTCTTCTTCTTCTGAAAGCTCTCTACCTGCTTGTCTCAGTGCTTTTAAGCGCAATACAGCAAGCTCACACCATGTCTCAGGGTGAGAATCTAGTTTACGTGGACATCTGGGATCCATAGGAGTTTTAGTTCTATTATCGTCTTCCTGCATCTATATTTGTCCGTACAGCGCTACAACACGATATATAATAAAACTATCTGCTATTAGACCAAATATTGCACTAAGAATGGGGTGTTTGTAACCCCATTCCGTTAACATTACTAGAGTTACCATTACTCTGCCTTATTAAGAGCCTCAGCTTCTTGTAGGGTCTTCTCTAGCTCAGTAGGTTCTACTTCATTAGGTTCTTCTCTAATGGCTAGTAGTTCTACCTCGTGAGCAGCATTGTTTATAGTTATGCTGACTTTGTCCCCAATATTCTTACCCTCAATGGCCTCAATAAGATCGGGTACACCACATGCACCAAGCTTAATCTTGGATCTAAAGATACCTTGATCTTCCTTATTCTCTGTAGTAGAGGTTAGGATAACGATGTCGTCTTTGGTAGCAGGTCTACCCTCAATAACTGTATAGCCTCTTTCTACGTCTTCAGCATCAGATGCTTTATTGAAGTCATTTAGCTTGAATTCTTCTGCTATCTTATTTAGACTCTCAGTGTCGAACTTATTGAGCTCAATCATGGCCAGAGTTCTGTACTGAAGATCGTTAGCGATATTCATAGTACTACCTACATCTGAATTCATAGCCTCAAAAGATTGCATCATTTGCTGCACAGACATCTGCAGGATACGGACAGCCATGTTGCTGTTTTCAAGTAGCTGCTCTAGTTGCTTTACTCTAGATTTAAGGCTTGGTTCTTTGTCTTGTTTAAATCCCTGCATTATCTTCTCCTCTGCTGTTTCTGTTTAATCACATTACAGTATTCTTTTAAAATAGTCATGTCTTCTTTTGTAAAGTCTTCTTTTTTACTCTCACCAAATAGATCAGATAGTTTGTTGTTTAGGAAATCTCTGATGTCATTCTCGAGCTCCTGATACATCTCTCCATTCTTCTTAATGATTCTCTTGGATAGAACGTCGTTTATAATATTGGCTTTCCTAAGCTTAAGCTGCTCAAATGATTCTCGAACTCCTGCCACTCTTTCTTTTGAGCCTTTATCCATTGACTTCTTGTCAGATATATCCTCATGTTCAAGGCTCGATTTGGATCCAGTGGATTCCTGTATCTGCTGATATTCCGATAGTTGTTTTTTTGTAAAGTCATACTTAATTGCAAGTTCTCCATAAAGATTATGTGCCTTTGTAAACTGATACTTAGTCAGTGGTTCATTGTTATCTTGACAACGCTTCCAGTGTGCCTCTAGATCTTCGTCAACCATTAGGATGTATTCTGTGTTATTGTCTAATTCTATTTCTCTGAGCTCATCTATCTCATTTTCAGTCAACATGGGTTTACGATTGTAAACTTTAGCCCAAATTTGTTCTCCATATTGGCTTCGATCCCAAAAAACCTTCTTACCTAAATACTTCATATATAGATCCACCATATCTTCAAAATACGTTGGACCTGCATATGTAGAGCTAGTATATTTTTTATCAGGGGCTGACATGTGGATTACTTCGTAGCCTTGCTTTTTATAGTATTCAGCAACAGTCGATTTTCCAGTAGCATCCAAACCTTCGCAGCAAATCCAACTCACTATATCTCCGTAATGTTATTTTTGATTAGTAAATCCCCTCAATAAAATCTTATAAGGGGATTATACTTGTGAATGATAAGAACTAGTATAGAAAGTCTAACTCTCAACGTTTATTGGATTCTTTGTAGGTTTACCATCGATGTAGTTGGCGGATGTTGCTCCAGTTTCTTTAGCTTGCTCTTTAAGAGATTTTTTAGTAACAGCACCAGCGGCTTGAGCTCTAGCATCGGCCATAGCGTGATCATGCTGCTCTTGCTCTCTCTGTTCTTGACTGCTAGTTCTCTCAGATTCTTCCTGCTGAGCTTGAGCTTGGGCTTCCATCTGCTCTTTCATCTGCTTATCTTGTATTTTTTGTCTATCCATGGTAAGCAGTAACTGTTGCCAGCCCATGTATGCGGGGTCACCAGGAATGTATTGAAGTTCTCTTTTCTTTGATGCGTCTTTGTCCCCAAAGAAGATTTCACGTATCTCTCCCTTGGTATAGTTCTTTTCTATAACAGCCCAGAAAGCTTGATTTAGAGGTAGATCAGCTCCAGCTACATCTAACTTCTCTTTTTTAGCTTGTCTCAACAGGTCATTCATAGAAGAATGAACAGTCATTTCAGCCTGCTGTAGGGCAATAGCTGTTTGAGGTGTTTCAGATGTATAACCAAGAAATTTAAACTCATACTTGTCAGTAAAAGTAGGGTCTATGGCTGGGATAATATTATGGTTGATGAAATCCTCAAAGAACATCAGAAGAGGTCTTAGTCCTCTTTCTCTCGACAGCTCTATCTTAGTTTCATTGTCGGCTCCAGCTGCTGGTTTGCCTGAAGCACTAACTAGATAATCAAGTCCAAGCTCCATAGGATCGATTTGGAATTGAGAGCATATTGATCTCATGACATGAGAGTTGAAGTTAATATACTCCATCTCTTTGGCTGTTCCAGACATAGGCACCCATTCAACCCCTTCTAGTCCAGAGATGATCGGAGTACGCCAAGCATGCTGAGCTCCAGAAATAGTTGAATAGAACTGTCTTCTGAAGGCAGTTAGCTGAGATTGAGTAACTGTTCCCTGAAGGTGTAAAATACCTCTAGCAGCATAGCCGTGAGTAAAAAAGTTCGAATTGTAATTCTCAACGTTCAAATGGGTTGTAATATTGATAATAGCTAGTTCAAGAGGAGAGTAACAGTTATGTGTAGCACTTTGATTGACCAAATAAGAATGAGTATTTTCTACCTCTATATTGTGAACCTTACCTTTATAGTGCTTCTTTTCTATCTTGGAGATGCTTACATAAAAAGCTTTATCGTCTTCTCTATAATGCTTCTTAAAAGTAGTCCCTGATATATTTCTGCTTTTTTCACTAGTTAACAGATCACGAATGAAGTGTCTGGGGTATTGGATGCGATATGTGGTTTCATATCCTTCCTTGCTGTCAAATCCATTTTTGTGGTTGTAATGCTTAATTTTAGCCAAAGTACCCACACTATTGGTCATCAAAGATAGTGCATTAACTAGATTAAGGCTTTTTGAGTTAGCACAGCCATCACCATTAGAATATATGGTGCCATCTGAATCTATGTGGCCAGCTATTACCCCTATGCGGGTACCGTGAGATGAATACAGCACTTTTTCGTTTACGCTCTTAGTATAACTGTTACCAGGGCATAAGTCCTTGATCATAGCGCTAAACACCTTTGAATTGACGTATATCCCAGTATATCCACGCTTAGACTCAGATCTGATTTTGCATTTTATGTTGAACTTTTTCATCAGGATGTCTGACAGACGATCTTGTATGTCAGTTTCATGAATACCTAGATCAAATCTAACGGTATTGCCATCACTATAGGTACAACCGTCTCCTAGGTATAAACCAAGTAGCCAACCGAAGTCACTATCTACCTCTATATACCTATTTATCTTGTGTTGAGGGCAGTTTTGTTTAGGATTTGCTACTACAAAACCATGCTTATCTAGATGGCCGTAATTACTCATGTCTAAAGTTTTAAAATTAACTTCATATTTTACTTTAGGGATAGCTACGTAATCACGTTCCCTTATATCTTTAGCTGATACCCAACTAGGTTCAAGATTAGTTTTAATACCCTTCTTGTTCTTGTGCTCCCAACTTCTTCTAGCTGATCTACGAACTATATAGAGAGGGTGTTCGCCTGTTACATGATGAGAACCTAATCCATTTGGAGATATTTTATACACCTCTTCGTCTACAAATCTACTTTTCTTTTCTAACACTTTATTCGTAGAGCCATCGTGTGACAACACCTCGTCTCCAACTTCCAAATTCTCAACTAGCTTAACTGAACCGTCAGCTAAAGTAACATGAGCTGTTTTTGGTAAATAGCAATACCCCATAGAATCAGCGAAGTTCTGTGGATTGAACAGCTTAAACACCATATCTTCATCACCAAATACAGCCAAGGTCCTGTTGTCATATGACATCTGAATATACTTGTAGTATTCAATAGGCATGTTATTGACTTTTTGATCTTTGCGTGGGTCGTTGTTGGTGGGTTTTAAAGCCTTATTTGCGGCAATAATTTGCTTATTAATAAGCTCCTTAGATGCTTTTTTATCTACTAGATACACTTGTTCTGCAGGAAGAGGTCTGAATCTATGTAGTGCTTTACCTCTAGTTTTAACTTTTTCCACAGCTACGTGACCAAAAGTAAGTACGTCTCTGGTGGCCAGCTTTAAAAAATCTCCAAACAGCATCCTATCGTCTTTAGGGGTGTTGTCTGTTCGACCGCAGTTGTAGATGAAGTCTTCTAGCATCTTCATCTCAACCAACTCGTCCTTATTTACGTCTTCGTCTGGATTTTTCTTACACACATGAAAAGAAGTCTCAAAACGCTTCTTCTGTGGGCGAGAGAAATTAGCCATGGTATCGCATCTATTTTGAATAATGCCCGATACTAGCCAGTCTCTCAGAGAGACATCTTTAAGAGTCTTGTTAGACAACTTAGATGCCTTGTGTTTGAAAATGACTTGTTGACCAGTTTGCTGAAAAAATGGATCCTCAATAATGGCCTTACGACCAATATCTTGATCAGCACTTACATCTTCAGGCATCTCCGGTAAAAGATCTGCATCTGACTTAGTAAGATCTTCTATCTGCCCCTTTAAATAATTTTTAAACCAACCCATATATCCTCACTATCTGTCTATTATACCATTGTACTAACTACAGCTCCAGAGAAAACCTCCGTCCCCACCCAGTTCGTCATCATCGTCGTCATCTAAGTCACTGAGCTTTCCAACCTTGCCTACTTTTGATGTGTCCACTCCGTCGTCAAAGTGCAGGTTGTTTATGGCAGCAAACTCTGCTGCACTAGGAGCATGCAGATAGTTGCCGTTTTTGTCGACTATCTTGTCTCTGTCAACACCTGGCATCTCTGATATAATCAGGCCACCTTTACCTAAAATTTGAGATACAGCATATCGAAGGCTGTCGATCCAGTGATCGTTTTCTCTCTCAGGATCTTCTGTCACGTCTCCGGATGCATTCTTCTTGAAGTGATACATATGAAATTCTTCGATAAGGGGTTGAGCTGTTTCAGCAGTCATGAATATCTTTGGCTCTTGTCCACCGGGTACTCTTAGACACTTCTTAATGATTTGGATACCTGTATTAATGTTTCTGTCTTTGTTGTCACCAGAAACTGGAAGACCAGACTTTCTCATTTCATGTACAGCACCTTGATCAGCGGTATCAGGAAAGTAGAGCTGGCATCTATACATGGAATGATACGTGTTCTTCATGTAGTGGATCCACTCTGGTTGAGATACATAGGTTCTGCCATCTGCACGAACTACATAGACATTGTCTAGCTTATCAAGGAAGTAGTAAACTACAGTACATGGGTTGCTCCAACCCCAATCGACGCCGCCATAACACGGCATCTTCATCTGATGGCACTTCTTTACAAAGATGTCGTGATTACA
>Ga0214472_10005029_pt1 | contig 13913 bp, 17 predicted proteins | sample RVTome_6_FD_207662 | JGI IMG/M metagenome (GOLD analysis project Ga0214472, IMG submission 207662) | Soil microbial communities from uranium-contaminated site in the Upper Colorado River Basin, Wyoming, United States - RVT140D175 | ecosystem: Environmental > Terrestrial > Soil > Contaminated >... | reverse complement strand
CGGTGACGTCGAACTACACCTACGCCGATATCGACGGCAACATTCTGTATGCGTGGAACGCGAGGCTGCCGCGCCGACCCGCCTACGCCAAAGGCTTCGGCGCGGCAGGTGCTGCTGTGGTCGATTACACCCTCGACGTGCCCGGCGAGACGAAGACCCTCCTCTGGACGGGGATCCACCGTGCGCGTGATCTGCCGTCGCTGCTCAACCCGTCGGGCGGGTACATCCAGAACGCGAACAATCCTCCCTGGTGGACGTCGCTGCGCGACCCGCTCGATCCAGCACGGTATCCGCCGTACATCGAACGCGGCGAACTCTCCCTGCGGGCGCAGGCGATGCTCGCCGCCCTCGAGGCGACTCCCCGCTTTTCACCGGACGGCGTCCGCGAACTGAAGTTCTCGACGCGCATGCTCGCCGCGGACCGGATGCTGCCGGACCTGATCGGCGCCGCCCGGGCCGTCTCCGAGCCGTCCGAACCGCTGCGCGCGGGCCTCGAGGCGCTGGTGGCCTGGGATCGCTTCGCGGGCGCCGGCAGCCGTGGGGCCGTGCTCTTCGACCGGTTCAGATCGATGCTCGAGGATCATCAGGAGGAGGCGTTTGCCGTGCCGTGGGATCCGCGTGAACCGGTGACCACGCCGCGCGGCCTGGGCGACCCGGTGGCGGCGCTCGAGGTGCTGGAGCGCGCCGTGCTCGACCTCCGGCAGCAGTACGGCAGTGAGCGTGTGGCCTGGGGCGACGTCAACCGCTTCCGGTTCGGGAATATCGATCTACCGGGCGATGGGTCGAGTGGCAGACACGGACTGGTTCGAGTCGTCGGGTTCGACGCCGCCGCCGACGGAACGCGTGTTGCGGGCCACGTGGGCCCCGACCAGCCGCTGGCCGGCTCCGGCGACGGCTGGATCCTGTTGGTGCACTTCACGCGTCCCGTCATGGCATGGTCGGTGCTGGCGTACGGCCAGACCACCGACCTGAACTCGCCGCACAGCCGCGACCAGATTCGGCTCTTCGCCAATCATGACTTGCGGCCCGTGTGGTTTACGGAAGAGCAGATCGCAGCGAACCTGGAGCGGCGCTACGAACCGTAGCCTGGCACATTCATGACCGAGCTTGCTGTCCTGCTGGCGATAGCCTTCTCCAGCCAGTTCGACGCGTCGGACGCCGGCATCGGCGCCCGCGTCGGGTGGCATGCGACGCCGCTCGTCGCACTCGAGGCCGAAGTCGTGCACTATCCCAGTCACTTCCCCGGCGATCCCGCGTTCAGCCGTTCGCGCCTGGAAGGACTATTTGGCGCGACGGTCGGACCACGCCTGGGCCGCGTTCGGCCGTTCGGGCGCGTGCGCCCCGGCTTCCTGCGCGTACAGGCCGCACCCGAGCCGCTGGCGTGCATCGCGATTTTTCCGCCGCCGCTCGCATGCGAGCTGGCCTCGGGGCGTACATTGACCGCCCTCGATCTGGGCGGCGGCGTTGACGTGTCAGTGAGCGAGCGAACGTTCGTCCGGATCGACGGCGGCGATCGCCTCGTGAAGTATCCGGGTCCCGTGTTCGACGCCGACCGCAACGTCCACGACGAGGCGTTCTTCAGCCATGACGTCCGTGTGGCGGTGGCCGGCGGCATTCGCTTCTAGTTTCTGCCGCGGCGGCCGATTTCGGCGTTACTATGTCACCGACTCATTTCGTCACGTCTCGAAAGGACACCGACACCGATGGCCAAAAAAGCTGCCCGCAAGCCGAACGCCGCCTTCATGAAACCGGTCACGCCGAGCGCCGCCCTCGCGGAAGTTGTCGGCTCCAAGCCGATCCCGCGGACCGAAGTCACGAAGAAGCTGTGGGCCTACATCAAGAAGAACAAGCTGCAGGACGCCAAGAACAAGCGCATGATCAAAGCCGACCCGACGTTGAAGGCGATCTTCGCCGGTAAGTCGGCGGTCAATATGTTCGAGATGACGAAGCTCGTCAGCAAGCACCTCAAATAGTTCATTTCGAGATGGGAGGCCGGCTGCAGGCGCGGCCGCCTCCTTTCGCCGTCCCGTCTCTCGGGCGGCAATTGTCGTCAGGGACGCGGCCGGGCGCGTCGTCCTCTCCGCGTCGGGCTCGATCTCGAACGGCAACCACCAGGCTCACTGATCCCGGCCGCCCGCTTTAGGGCCGTCCCTCTCGCCACACGGGCACGCGGATTGAATCCGCGTGCCTGTTGCGTGTCAGGAGGAATCATGGCGAAGTACGGACGCAAGGCAAGCAAGAAGGTCGAACGCGCGATGCACGAACGCAAGCGCGGCACGCTTCGAAGCGGCCGGTCGGGCAGGAAGGTCACCAGCCGCAAGCAGGCCATTGCCATAGGGTTGTCCGAGGCGCGGCGCGCGGGCGCGACGGTCCCGCGGAAGCGGAAGGCGGCCTCAAAGAAGAGGTAACATCCGCGTCCTGATGGTCCGGGTCGCGCTGGCCGTGGCCGCCGCGGCGGCCGTCATCCTGTCGGCGCCGTTCGTCCAGCAGGGATTCACTGCGGCATACACCATCTTTCCCGCGATTGGAGTGACCGCGACCGCCCTGCCGATCGCGGTCGCGATTCTTGTCGCGGCGGCGCGCATCCGCGACCAGCGCCGGTTGAGGTTTACGGCGCTGGTGCTCAGCGTCGCGATTGGCGCTGCGTACGTCCGCCTCAATGCACTGACGCCGACGGAGAGCTTCCATTTCGTCGAGTACGGGCTGCTCGGATGCTTGTTCTACCTCGCCCTGCTTCCGGCGGGCGATTGGTCCATCCTCGTGCTGCCGCTCGTCGCGGGCATCGCCACGGGCATCCTGGACGAGTGGTTCCAGTGGTTTATTCCGATACGCGCGGGTGAAGTGCGCGATATCGTGCTGGACGCGGTGGCGAGCCTCTGCGGGGTCGTGTTCGCCGTAAGCCTGCGTCCGCCGCCGCGGCTGACGCTGCGGCTTGCCCGAAGGTCGGCGGCGCGGATCGCCCTGAGCGCGACCGCGGCACTGGCGCTCCTGGCGTTCTTTGTTTTCACTGTTCACGTCGGATACGAGGTGCGCGACGCCGAGATCGGGATGTTCGTGTCGCGCTTCACCCCGGCTCGGCTGGCGGCGCTGGCGAAAGACCGCGACGTGGAATGGCGGGCGAGCCCCCCGGTAATGATTCACCGGCTCTCGCGCGAGGACCAGTACCTCAGCGAAGGCCTGTGGCACGTGCAGCGCCGCAACGAAGCATGGAACAACGGCGACATTCGCACCGCGTGGCGCGAGAACCTGATCCTGGAGAAGTTCTTCGCGCCCGTGCTGGACGCGCAGACGTACGCGAGCGCCACGTCACACCGGTGGCCTGCCGATCAGCGCGCGGCGGCGGCTTCCCGGCCGGACGTCGATCGCCGCCCGTCGTCGCGCACTGACTACCGCTGGCCGCTCTACGTGTTCCGGTGATCAAATGATCGAATTCCAATCCTCAAATCATCAATCCTCACATCATCGATGTTGTGGCTGAAGCTTCTGCTGGTTCCCGGCCTGGTGGCCGTCGTCACGCTCGCGGTGCGCCGGTGGGGCCCGGTCGTCGGAGGCTGGCTGGCGGGGCTGCCAATTGTCGCGGGCCCGGTCCTGGTGTTCTACGCGCTGGAGCAGGGCAACGTATTCGCGGCGCGGGCGGCGCACGCGACGCTGGCGGGGCTCATCGCCACGGTGGCGTTTACGGTCGCGTATGAGCGGGCGTCGAGGCGATTGCCGTGGTACCTCTGTCTGTTGCTCGGCTGGGGGGTGTTCGCGGCCGCGATCATCGCGCTGTATTTCACACAACCCGGCCTCGTCGCCAGTCTGGTGGCACTCGTCGCGGCCACGGTGCTGGGCCGTCGCGCATTCAGCCGGGTCCGCTTCGCGGAACCCGGCCTACGTACCCGGGGCTACGTAGGGCGGGTTCCGCCGAAGGCGGACCCGCCGGGAGATCTACTCATTCGTCTTGTGGCCACGGCCACGCTGGTTCTCGTGCTCACGGGCCTCGCGTCCCGGCTGGGACCCGCCTGGAGCGGGTTGCTGGCCGCGTTTCCCGTGCTGACCACGATCGTCGCCGTCTTCTCGCACGCCCAGCGCGGAGCGGCCGCCTCACTCGCGTTTTTCAACGGATACCTCCAGGCCATCGTGGGCTTCGGGCTGTTCTGCGTCGTGATGGCCCTGGGCCTCGAATCGCTCGGGCTCGGGTGGGCGCTGGCAGCGGCGCTCGCCGCGCAGCTCGCCTGGCACGCGATCCTGGTATCCAGAACTGCGCATTCGGCCCCTGTTTCCGGCTCCTAGTGTCTGCCGGAACGCCTTAACGGCGTTCCTAAAATTCCTCTTGCGCCGCGCGCGGGTGGCGGGCGAGACTGTGCCCCACGAACAGGCGGCGGTCCCCCGGGTCACTCGTTTTCGAGAGGGAGGGCGGCGGCGTGAACGCAAACGGCAGCTTCAAGGGTCAGCAGGCGCCCTGCGGGCAGCTTGTTGACGGCGAGTCCTACGAAGATCACGACGACGAGGTCGTGGTCACCCAGGAAACCTTCTATTCGTGCGGGTGCCAGAGCATCCAGCACGAGTACCACGACGGAAGTATAAGCAGGAAAGTGGTCCGCCACGACGGGAAACTGCTCGTGGACGAAATGCTGTCGGCGGAATGAATTCATTTGTGATGTTTGATTCGTGAGTTGCGATTCGCGATTTGCGGGACTCGCGATTTGAAATCACAAGCCACAAACCACAAATCGCAAATCGCAAATCGATCCCGGGCGCATAGGAGACCTCAGGCGTGACCCCTTCTCATGACGTGGTGCTGGTCGGCGGCGGCGGTGCGGGGCTGCGGGCGGCGATCGCCATCGCGGAAACCAATCCCAGACTCAACATAGCGGTTGTCTCGAAGGTGTACCCGATGCGGAGCCACACCGTCTCCGCGGAGGGAGGCGCCGCGGGCGCGATCGCGCCCGACGACAGCCTCGACGAGCACTGCTACGACACGATCTCGGGCGGCGACTGGCTCTGCGACCAGGATGCGGTCGAGGCGTTCGTGAAGGAAGCGCCCGAGGAACTGCTGCGGCTGGAGCACTGGGGCTGTCCGTGGAGCCGCGAGGCCGACGGCCGGATTGCCGTTCGCCCCTTCGGGGGCATGAAAAAGATGCGCACGTGGTTTGCCGCCGACAAGACCGGCTTCCACATGCTCCACACCCTCTTTCAGACCTCCCTCAAATACGCCAGCGTCGTCCGTTATGACGAGTGGTTCGTCACCAGGCTCCTCGTCGACGACGGCCGCGTCCAGGGAGTCATCGCGATCGATCTGAAGTCGGGAAAGATCGAGGCGATCACCGCGCGCGCCGTCATCCTGTGCACCGGCGGCTGCGGCAAGGTGTTTCCCTTCACGACCAACGCCGCAATCAAGAGCGGCGACGGCATGGCGCTGGCCTACCGGGCGGGCGCGCCGCTCAAAGACATGGAGTTCATGCAGTACCACCCGACCGGCCTCCCGTTCACCGGGATCCTCATCACCGAGGCGGCGCGGTCGGAGGGCGGCTACCTGATCAACAAGGATGGATACAGGTACCTGCAGGACTACAACCTCGGCACGCCGCAGCCGCAGCCGGTCTTTCGCTCGATGGAGCTGGGCCCGCGGGATCGCCTGTCGCAGGCGTTCATGAAAGAGCTCGAGAAGGGGCGGACGATCGAGACGCCGTACGGCCACGTCGTGCACCTCGACCTGCGTCATCTTGGCGAGCGGAAGATCAACGCCAAGATTCCGTTCGTGCGCGAACTGTGCATGAAGTATCAGAACCTCGATCCCGTGAAGGATCTGATTCCCGTGCGCCCGGTCGTGCACTACATGATGGGTGGCATCCACACCGACATCAACGGCGCCACGCCGCTGCCCGGCCTGTACGCGGCAGGCGAGGCGGCATGCGTGAGCATCAACGGCGCGAACCGGCTCGGGTCGAACTCGCTGCCCGAGCTCCTGGTGTTCGGGGCGCGGGCCGGCAAGGCGGCGGCGGAGTACGCGTCGCTCGGGCTCGAGATCAATCCGCGCATCATCGCGCAGAAGACCGACGAGCACCGGCGGCTCGAGCACGACCTGCTGAACACGAAGGGGAAGGCACGCATCGCCACGATCCGCGACGAGATGCAGAAGTCGATGGAGGCGAGCGCGGGCATCTACCGGACCGGCGCATCGCTGCGGAAGGGCATGGAGGAGATCCGGCGGCTGCAGGAGCGCTCCGCCGACCTCGCCATCGAAGACCACAGCAAGACGTTCAACACCGAGCGAGTGTCCGCGCTCGAACTCTCCTGCATGCTCGACGTGGCCGAGTCGATCGTCACGGCGGCGACGCGCCGGGAAGAGTCGCGCGGCGCGCACCAGCGCACTGATTTTCCCAAGCGCGACGACCAGCGCTACCTCGCGCATTCACTGATCTACCGCAACGCCGACGGTTCGGCGCGCGTGGATTATCTGCCCGTCACGATTACCCGCTGGCCGCCGGCCGAGCGGGTCTATGGAGAGGCCAAGCCGCATGGCGGACCGAATAAAGCTACAGGTAGCGCGTTATCGTCCGGAGCAGGAGTCTGAGGTCACCTACGACGAGTTCGAGGTCCCGTGTCCCAAGGACTGGGTGGTCCTGGACGGGCTGAACCACGTCAAGGATCAGCTGGACGGCACGCTCGCGTACCGCTGGTCGTGCCGCATGGGCATCTGCGGGAGCTGCGGCATGATGGTGAACGGCGAGCCGAAGCTGACCTGCGCCACCTTCCTGTCCGAGTACGCGCCGGGGCCGATCCGCGTGGAGCCGCTCCGCAATTTCCCCGTCATCCGCGACCTGATCGTCGACATCGGCGACTTCATGCGGAAGCTGGTCACCGTGAAGCCATGGATCGTGCGCGACGAGGAGCGCCCGCTGTCGGCCGGGGAATATCGGCAGACCCCGCAGGAGATGGACGAGTACAAGCAGTACAGCATGTGCATCAACTGCATGCTCTGCTACTCGGCGTGCCCGATCTACGGGCTCGATCCGAAGTTCCTCGGGCCCGCGGCCATCGCCCTGGCGCAGCGCTACAACCTCGACAACCGCGACCAGGGGGCCGGGGCGCGCATGGACGTGCTGTCGGCACACGAAGGCATCTGGGGCTGCACGTTCGTCGGCGAGTGCACGAAGGTATGCCCCAAGCACGTGGACCCGGCCGGCTCCATCCAGCGCTACAAGCTGACCGCGGCGCTCGAGTCGATGAAGTCGTTCTTCCTGCCGAGGGGGACGTAATGCGAGCGGACACACAGTCGAACCAGGCCCACGTCTACACGGATTACCACCCGCGCTGGCTGCGCCAGCGCGTGTCCACCTACTGGTGGCTCGAGAAGCCGGCGTACTTCGCGTTCATCCTGCGCGAGAGCACGTGCCTGTTCGTCGCCTGGTTTGCGATCTACCTGCTGCTGCTGATCAATGCCGTCGCCGACGGCCCGGCCGCGTACCAGGCGTTCATGGCGTGGTCGGCCACGCCGTGGATGATCCTCCTGAATGCGGTCAGCTTTGCCCTGCTCGTGTTCCACGCCATCACGTTCTTCGATGCCGCGCCGCAGGCGCTGGTCGTCCACCTCGGTCGCACGAGGGTGCCGGGACCGCTCGTGCTCCTCGGTCATTACGCAGCCTGGATCGCGGCGTCCGCCGCCGTCGTCTGGCTGCTGGTGAGGGGATCATGAGAGGTTGTTCGAAGGCATCGTGGGCCGCTCCGCCAGCACCCCACCGCGCAGGCCTGCGCGGCGGGGCCCCCGCGTTGTCGCGGCCCACTTCCTAGCGTCCACGCCCGGATGGATGCGGTACTCACTCAGTTGATACAGGCCAGAAGATGATCAAGCGACATCCGGAACCGCTGCTGTGGATGCTCTTCAGCGCCGGCGGCATGCTGTCAGGCATGCTCATGCCGGTGCTCCTCCTGATGTTCGGCATCGCGTTCCCGCTCGGGTGGGTGGCGGCGCCGACCTACGGCCAGATCGCCGGGCTCATGAGCAACCCGCTGACGCGGCTCGTCATGTTCTCGCTCCTCGTGCTGTCGCTGTTTCACTGGGCGCACCGGTTCAGGCACACGCTCTACGACGGCCTGCAGATCAAGCACCTCAACGAGGTCATTGCCGTGGTGTCGTATGGCGCCGCCGTTGTCGGGTCGGGGCTGGCGGCGTATCTTCTATGGCAGGTTGGCTGAAACGCGAGGCGGGCCTTCCGCCGTCGCTAAAGCTACGGCGGACCACCGTAGCCTTTGGCGGAGGTGGTTACGGCCCGCCGCTCCTGTCATTCTCCTGATCGCGGCTCTGGCAGGCATCGTCGTCTTCTCCCGCGGTCTCCGCCTCGTCGACACCGTCGGCATGCTCGTATGCGGTGTCGTCGCCGGTGGTTCTCTGGCGGCCATAGCCGCGAATCGTCGCCGCGGACCGTAATGGGCCGCGCCGCACTCGAATGAGTACCTCTAAAACAGCCCATGAGTACCTCTAAACATGCGGGGCGGACCTTTACGGTCCGCCAAAGTCCATGAATCACATTTCACTGATCATCGCTGTCGCGCTTACGCTGACTGGGTGTTCGTCACCGGCCACTCCTGAACCTGCCGGCTTTCCTGGAGGCGAGCTCGTCGATCTGTCGCACGCCTACGACGAGACGACGGTGTTCTGGCCGACCTCGGACACGTTCCGCCTGGAGAAGACGTTCGACGGGATCACGCCGGGCGGGTACTACTACGCCTCGAACAACTTCTTCACCGCCGAGCATGGCGGCACGCACCTCGATGCGCCGCTGCACTTCGCCCGCGGTGCACAGGCCGTCGATCAGATTCCGATCGAGCGCTTCTTCGGCGCCGCGGTGGTCGTCGACGTCGCCGCGCAGTCCGAGCGCGACCCCGACTACCAGATCAGTGCGGAGGATCTGATGGCGGCCGAACGCGGGCAGGGGGCGATCCCCGCGGACGCGATTGTCCTGCTCAGGACCGGCTTCTCGCGGCGCTGGCCCGACGCGGCGCGCTATCTCGGGACCGCCGCGCGCGGAGCGGACGCGGTGCGCGATCTTCACTTTCCGGGGCTTCACCCGGATGCCGCAGCGTGGCTGATCGCGAACCGGTCGATCCGCGCGATCGGCATCGACACGGCGAGCATCGACTACGGCCAGTCGACCCTGTACGAGACGCACCGGGCGCTCTTCGAGCGCAACATCCCCGCGTTCGAGAACCTCACTGGACTCGAACGGCTGCCCCTCAGGGGCGCCTCTATCGTGGCGCTGCCGATGAAGATCGGAGGGGGAAGCGGGGCTCCGCTGCGGGCTGTGGCAATCCTCCCCCGGACGTAAAGGGAATCACATCCCGCGCGAGCGCGAACCAGGGCTGGGCGGACGGCGCGCCGGCGATCGGGCCCCCCTTGCTGCAGACTGCTCGCCTTGGCTATAGTCTGGCCAATTGCGCGAAATACCGGGCCGCGCCGGTGGTCCTCCTGGTGGCGAGCCGTTGTGGCGGCTTGGGGAACGCCTGCTCCGGAGTGAGGGGTCTTGAATGCGTGACAGGAAGAGGACCTGGGCCTCGATGTCGGTGGCCGCGTGCCTCGGATTGCTCCCTCTCCCGATGCTCGCCCACCACGGAACGAATATCTCCTACGACCGGACCACCACGGTGACGATCAAGGGCGTCGTGACGGAATTCTGGTACCGGAACCCGCATCCCGCCCTGTTCATCAACGTGCCGGACGCGGAGGGCAAGGCGACGCGCTGGACGATTGAAATCGCGCCCACGCCCTACACCCTGGCGCTCAGGGGCTGGAGCAAAAGGCGTTCGGACGAGGCGCTCAAACCAGGAACGGCGGTGAGCGTGAAGATCTATGCGGCGCGCGCCGGTACGCCCGTTGGCCTGCTGCAGGGCATCACCAACGAGGCAGGCGTGGCCATCTTCGGCGAAGACCCCGGGGGTCCGACGCCGTGAGCGAGGTTTGCCGGGCGAGGGAGCGTGTCATGCGACATCGTCGGCTGTGTCAGTCAATCGTTGGCGTGGCGTCGCTGCTGGCGTTCGCGTCGGTGACCGTCGCCCAGGGGACCCGGCCACCCGGGATGATCTCGAACTGGGGGTATCAGGCGGAGGGGCCCGAGCCCGAGCTGCCTCCGCCCAGCCCGAGGGAACCGTTCGACGCCCGCGACTTTTCGGGCGTGTGGCTGACCGACCATGCGGGCACGAACGGATTCCGGAGCATGACCGAGGAGAAGGCGATTCCTCCCAGGACGGCCCGGGCGCAGGAGGCGTACCTCGGCAGGAAGACCGCCCGTCCGCATGACGGCAAGAAGGCCGTCGAGCCCGCCTTCGGCAACGATCCGATCATGATGTGCAACCCGAAGGGGCTACTGCGCCTGTTCATGTATACGAACCCGGTCGAGTTCATCCACACCGCGAGGGGCGATCGGATGCTCATGACGTTTCAGAGCCAGGGGAGTACGCGCAGCATCTGGATGGACGGGCGGGCGCTGCCGGTCAACCCAGAGCCCCGGTGGAACGGATACTCGGTCGGCCGATGGGAAGGTGACACGCTGGTCGTCGACACGGTCGGTTTCGACGACCGCGCGTGGCTCGATCAGTACGGGAATGTCTACAGCTCCGACATGCGACTGGAAGAGCGCTGGCGGCGGGTGGACCGGGATACCCTGGAAGCGGTGTACCGCATCGACGATCCCGCCTCGTATACGCGTCCGTGGGTCAGCACGACCAAGGTCTGGAAGCGGCAGGCTTACGAACTCCGGGAGGAGTTCTGCGCGCCCATGGACGAGCTCGAGTTCAACGAGCTCGTGAGAGACCCGGCAGCCGGCGTCGTGAGGCAATAGGGCCCGGCAATAGGGTCAGTCAACAGGCGACCCGGACCCGTCCGGACCACCGGACGCGCCCGTGCCCCGGGTCGGTCTTCGCGCACGATCACCGGTTCAAATATGTCCTCGAAAAATGACCTCCGACCCCATTTATTGCGTCGATCATGGACGGCCGCACGATGATGGCTGGCGCGGTGGCAGGCGTGAAGCACGTGAAGAACCCGATCCGGCTCGCCCGCCTGGTCACGGAACAGTCTCCCCACGTCCTGATGGCCGGCGAAGGTGCCGAGGCGTTCGGCAAAGCGCGGGGCGGCATCGAGTTCGTGCCGGAGAGCTACTTCCACACGGACTTCCGCTGGCAGCAGCTCCAGCAGGCGCTCGAGGGGGAGAAGGCGAAAGGCGGCGCGGCGCTGCGTCCGCGGAGCGACCCGGGACGAGGGTCTATCGGGCAGACGGGTGAGCCGTCGCTCAGTTTCATGGAAGATCGATGATCCGCGCGATTCAGGCCGACATTACGACGCTCGCGGTCGATGCGATCGTCAATGCCGCCAACACGTCTCTGCTCGGCGGTGGCGGCGTTGACGGCGCGATCCACCGCAAGGCCGGCCCGCAGCTGCTGGCCGAATGCCGCGGCCTGGGCGGGTGCGCAACCGGCGACGCGAAGATCACGGCCGGCTACCGGCTTCCCGCACAGCACGTCATTCACGCGGTGGGGCCGGTCTGGCGCGACGGAACCCACGGCGAGCCTGATCTGCTGGCGTCGTGCTACCGGCGCGCGCTGGAGCTGGCCGCCGCGCATCGGCTCCAGTCGATCGCGTTTCCCTCGATCAGCACCGGCGTCTACGGCTATCCGATCGCACAAGCGGCTCCGCTCGCCGTATCGACGGTCCGCGCCCACCTCGAGAGCACGCCGATCTGCGAGGTCACCTTCTGCTGCTTTTCGGCGTCAGACCTGGCCGTCTACGAGCGGGCGCTGAGATAAGATTGCGGCGCGGACCTTTACCGGTCCGCGAGGGTTGGCTCAGGGCAGGGCCATGGCGTCCGCGTTACGGCACCGCCATCGCCACCACCTCCGCGTGCCCGTCGACCTTGACGTTGTCCCACCGCTCGATGACTTTGCCGTCCGGGCCGATCAGGTAGGTGGTGCGGGCGATGCCCATGTAGGCCCTGCCGTAGTTCTTCTTCTCCTGCCAGACCCCGTACTTTTCGGCGACCTCGTGGTCGGGGTCTGCCAGCAGCGGAAAGGTCAGGCCGTGCTTGTCGGCGAACTTCGCCTTGCTCTTTTCGTCCAGAATGCTGACACCGAGCACCGCCGCGTTCCGAGGCGTGAGCCGCGGCAAGGTCGACTGGAAGTCGCACGATTCCTTTGTGCAGCCGGGCGTGTCGTCCTTCGGATAGAAATAGAGAATCAGGGAGCGCCCCGCGTAGTCTGCGAGGCGGTGGGTCTTGCCGTGCTGGTCCTTCAGCGTGAAGGCGGGCGCTTTCTTGCCGGGCTCGATGAGAGGCATGTGTGAATGATATGCGCGTTGCGGTCGTCGCGGGCGGCCGCGCGTACAGCTACGAGGAGCTCGATTGCGCCTCGAGGCGCGTGGCCGGCGGGCTCCTCGGCGCGCAGGCCGATCTCGACCAGGCGAGGGTCGCGTTTTTCGTCGCGCCCGGCTTCGAGTACGTCGCGGTGCAGCGGGGCATCTGGCGGGCCGGCGGCGTCGCGGTCCCGCTCGCCGTCTCGTATCCACCGCCCGAACTCGAATACGTCATCCGTGACGCCGGTGCCCTGGTTGTTGTCGGAGACCCGGCGGCGGCAGCCGTGCTCGCGCCACTCGCGGATGCCGCGGGCGCGCGATTCATGACGACAGGCGCGGCGATGGAAGGAGAGGAGGCCCTCGTCCTTCCCCATCTTGGCGCCACGCGCCGGGCCATGATCATCTATACAAGCGGCACCACGGCGCGGCCGAAAGGGGTCGTCACCACCCATGCGAATATCGGCGCGCAGATCGCGTCGCTGGTGGAAGCCTGGGAGTGGACGCCCGGCGATCGCCTCCTGCTCGCCCTCCCGCTCCACCACGTCCACGGCATCGTCAACGGCCTCGGATCGGCGCTGGCCGTCTCGGCCACCTGCGAAATCCTGCCGGCCTTCGACGCCTCGGCGATCTGGGAGCGGTTCGCCTCGGGAGCGATCACGGTCTTCACGGCGGTGCCGACGATGTACCACCGCCTGAGTGCGGCGTGGGACAGCGCCCCGGAGGAGACGAAGCGCGCGTGGTCCGCCGGCGCGCGCCGCGTGAGGCTGATGATGTCGGGTTCAGCGGCGCTGCCCGTGCAGACGCTGGCGCGCTGGCGCGGGATTACCGGCCACACGCTGCTCGAGCGCTACGGCATGACGGAGATCGGCATGGCGCTGTCGAACCCGCTGCACGGCGAGCGGCGGCCGGGTGCGGTGGGTGCGCCGCTTCCGGGAGTGGACGTCCGGCTGGTCGACGAGTCGGGCGGGGCGGTCCCGGAAGGAACCGCGGGCGAGATCGAAGTGCGCGGCCCGGGCGTGTTCTCCGAGTACTGGCAGCGCCCCGAGGAAACGCGAACCGCGTTTCGCGACGGCTGGTTCCGCACCGGCGACATGGCGGTCGTCGAACGCGGCGCCTACCGGCTGCTCGGCCGCACCGCGGTCGACATCATCAAGACCGGCGGCTTCAAGGTGTCGGCGCTCGAAATCGAGGAAGTGCTGCGCACGCATCCGGCCATCGCCGAATGCGCGGTCGTCGGTCTCGCGGACCCGGAATGGGGGGAGCGCGTGGCAGCCGCGGTTGAGCTCGGCGCAACCGGCGCGTTATCGCTCGCGGAGCTGCAGCAGTGGGCGAAGGAGCACCTGGCGCCCTACAAGGTGCCGCGCGCGCTGCACGTGGTGACGGCGCTGCCGCGCAACGCGATGGGAAAGGTCGTGAAGCCGGAAGTGGCGGCGCTGTTCCGCGGGCCGTAAAGGCCCGCGCCGCAGCCGGACCTTAACGAGCCGCCCCGAGGGAGTCACCTATTCGGTGTGCGGGGCGGACCTTGACGGTCCGCCTCAATGTGTCATCGCATACAGGACCACGTTGATCCCGAACGCATAGCCGTCCG
>Ga0214472_10005028_pt1 | contig 13914 bp, 10 predicted proteins | sample RVTome_6_FD_207662 | JGI IMG/M metagenome (GOLD analysis project Ga0214472, IMG submission 207662) | Soil microbial communities from uranium-contaminated site in the Upper Colorado River Basin, Wyoming, United States - RVT140D175 | ecosystem: Environmental > Terrestrial > Soil > Contaminated >... | reverse complement strand
GCGGATCCGCACGTGGTGGAGGGGTTCGTCGAGCAGAACGAGATCCTGCGGAACGTTCCGCAGTTCGACTGCGATCTCCATGGCGGTTTCGGCCGTCTTTTCTCCGGCGATCACGAACCACAGCAGACCGGCAAGGCCTAGGCTGGTGAGCTTGAGAAGGAGATTGTCCATCATGGCTCGGGCACCTGCAGGCCAGCGGAATCATCCTCCTCGACGTCCACATCGAGGGCGCTGAGGAGCGCTTGTTTGAGCGTCCTCGAGTCGAGGTCGCGACGGATACGGCCTTCAGCGACGAGAGAGATGACGCCGGTCTCCTCGGAGACCACGACCGCGAGTGCGTCGGTGTCTTCCGTGACTCCGATCGCCGCCCGGTGTCGGCTTCCAAGCGTGCGGGAGAGCGCCGGATTGACAGTCAAAGGAAGAAAGCATGCGACGGCCGCAACGCGCTGCCCCTGGATGATCACCGCTCCATCGTGCAACGGAGTGCCCGGTGTGAAGATGTTCACGAGCAGGTCGTAGGTGAGTACCGCATCGAGCGTGATGCCCGTCTCGATGTAGCTGCGCAGCCCCATTTCGCGCTCCAAAACGAGGATAGCCCCCGTCTTCTGAGCGGCGAGTGTCGTCACGGCCAGCACGACCTCGTCCACGAGTTCCTCGGTCTTGTGACTGCCGGAAAACATGCCGAGCAGGGGGGCCTTGCCGATGTGAGCGAGCACTTTTCTGATCTCAGCCTGGAATACGACAATCACGCCGAACACGATGTAGGGCAGGAAGTTCCGCAACATCCAGTTGACGGTCTGCAGGTCGGCCCAGCGTGACATCCAGTACAGCAGCACGAGGACGAGCGCCCCGAGCGCCATTTGCACCGCGTGGGTTCCGCGGATGAAGAGTAGGAGCTGATAGATGATGAACGCGACGATCAGGATATCGAGCGCATCGAACCAGGAGAACTCTGTGACCGCAAGAAAGCTCGTCAGCCGTTCCACGGTCAGGCGGCCTCAGCGCCTGCGAGAATGGCATCGCACATGCGCGCCACGTCCCCCATCTCGGCTACATCGTGCACGCGCACGATGTGAGCGCCTGCGAGGATGGATGCCGCGACGGCCGCTGCAGTACCCATCAGCCGCTCCTCCACGGGGCGGTTCAAGACCGCACCGATGAAGCTCTTCCGCGAGGGCCCGACCAGAATCGGCCGATCGAGCGCAGCGAGCGCCCCGACATCGCGCAGAGTGGTCAGGCTCTGATCGGCGCGTTTCGAAAAGCCGATGCCCGGATCGAGGATCAGTTGCTCACGGCGAACGGCGAACCGCTCACTTCGCGCGATCGCGTCCTGGAGTTCCGCGCCGATCTCGCTTGCAACATCCGCATAAGTACTCTCGGCGTGCATCGTTTCGTGGGTGCCGCGCAAGTGCATGATCACGGCGGGTACGCCACGCGCCGCAACGAGCGCCGGCAATTCCGGGTCGAAGCGAAAGCCGCTGATGTCGTTGACCATGTCCGCGCCCGCATCGAGTGCGGCCCGAGCCACCGCTGCTCGTGACGTGTCGATACTCAAGGGGCCGGCTCCGCGGGCACGAAGTGCCTCGAGTACGGGCGCGATCCGTCGGCATTCCTCGGCGACCTCGATACGAGGCCCGCCCCCCGGCCGTGTGGATTCCCCGCCGACGTCGACGATCTGAGCGCCACACTCGAACAGGGCCATCCCCTGCCTCACGGCGGCATCCGCCGTCGCGTAGCGGCCGCCATCCGCGAAAGAGTCGGGCGTGACGTTCAGGATTCCCATCACACAGGTTCGGCCTCCGAGCAGGAGATCTTCACCCCGCAAGCGGATCCGGTAGCGCTTGCGCCTCGAGAAACCGCGGGGCCCGTCTGGGGTCCGCGATCCCGTCGCCCTGTGCGCGTTCATGGCCGGGTGTCCGGCGCTACGATGTCGGCTTTGGGGCGATCATCGGCGAGGGCAGGATGCCGCCGCTGTGCTCACCCTCATCGCCCTCGCGCGGTTCCTCGGGCATTCTCCGCGCCGCCACCGGAGGCGGGGGCACTTCGACCGGCTTGCCCGCGAGTACCTGGCGCACCTGGCGGAGATCCAGGACCTCGTGCTCGAGTAGCGCCTCGGCCAAGGCGACCAGTTCAGTCCGTTTGTCGGTCAGAACCTGCTTCGTGCGATCGTACTGCGCCGTGACGATGCTTCGAACCTCTGAATCGATCGTACGGGCGGTCGCATCGCTGTAGTCCTGATGGCGGTTGAACTCTTTGCCCAGGAAGATCGCCTCTTCCTTGCGCCCGTAAGTCAAGGGTCCGAGAGCCTCGCTCATGCCCCACTCACACACCATCTTGTGGGCCATCTCAGTGGCCTGCTCGATGTCGTTCTGGGCACCGGTCGTGACCTGGTCGAACGTGAGCTCCTCGGCGACGCGCCCTCCCATCGTGACAGCGATGCGGTCGAGCAATTGATCCTTGTTGTAGTTGTGCTTCTCTTCCGTGGGGAGCTGTTGCGTGAGACCCAGGGCCATCCCACGCGGGATGATCGTGACCTTGTGCAACGGATCCGCGTGAGGTAGCAGCGCAGCGATCAATGCGTGTCCGGCCTCGTGGTAAGCCGTGATCTTCTTCTCCTCGTCGGTGATGATCATGCTGCGTCGCTCGGCACCCATCATGACCTTGTCCTTCGAGTTCTCGAAGTCAGCCATCGTCACGAAGCGCTGGTCGTTGCGTGCGGCCAGCAGAGCCGCTTCATTGACGAGATTCGCGAGGTCCGCGCCAGAGAAACCCGGCGTCGCGCGTGCCAAGGTCATGATGTCCACGTCTTCTGCTACAGGAATCTTGCGGGTGTGGACCCGCAGGATACCGTCTCGGCCGCGCACATCAGGCCGCGAGACGACGACGCGGCGATCGAAACGACCGGGCCGGAGCAACGCCGGATCGAGCACGTCGGGGCGGTTCGTCGCGGCGATCAGGATCACGCCATCGTTCGACTCGAACCCATCCATCTCCACGAGCAACTGGTTCAGCGTTTGCTCGCGCTCGTCGTGCCCTCCGCCGAGGCCGGCGCCGCGATGGCGCCCGACAGCGTCGATCTCATCAATGAAGATGATGCAAGGCGCGTTCTTCTTTCCTTGTTCGAATAGGTCGCGCACGCGCGACGCACCCACGCCGACGAACATCTCGACGAAGTCGGAACCGGAGATGGAGAAGAAAGGCACATTCGCCTCCCCCGAGATCGCCCGCGCCATCAGCGTCTTGCCCGTACCGGGGGCGCCCATGAGCAAGACCCCTTTCGGGATACGGCCCCCCAGCTTCTGGAACTTCTGGGGTTCCTTGAGGAACTCGATGATCTCCTGAAGCTCGTCCTTGGCCTCGTCGACACCCGCGACATCCTTGAAAGTGACCTTCTTCTGCTGGTTCGCGAGCAACTTGGCCTTGGACTTCCCGAACGACAGCGCCTTGTTCCCCCCACTCTGCATCTGGCGCATGAAGAAGACCCAGAATCCCACGAGGACGATCAGGGGTGCCCACGAGATGAGGACGGTCGCCCAGGTGGGCGTCTGATCGGGTTGGTAGTTGACGTTCACGTTCTTCGCGAGCAGCGTGTCGAGCAGCTTGTCGTAACCCGTGGGCGCGAGGGTGTGGAATGCTTCCCGCGCCACCGTGCGGCCCTTGATCTCGTTTCCCGTGATCGTGACTTCGAGAATCTGACCCGTTTCGACCTGGGCCATGAACTCGCTGAACTGGAGTGGTTCTTCCGTGCGCCGTGCTTGAGAGACATACCATGCGAGGAAGACCACGGTCGCCAGCGTCATCCACAGCATCACGGTCTTGAACGGTGTATTCACTTCGATCCTCCGGCGTTCGCGGCCGCGCTGTCAGTCATCACTCTCCTCGCCCCCCCGTTGGTATCACGAGGGATCGTGCCCAGGTACGGCAAGCCCATGTAGCGTTCTGCGCTGTCGAGCCCGTACCCCACGATGAAACGATCGTCGAGCGGGTCCGAGAGCGTGAACAGCGTCCAATCAGGCTCGAGATCCACCTTGCGTTCCTGGGGCTTGTCGATCAACGAGCAGATCTTGAGCTGCTTCGGTTCATGGTCTTTCACGTGATCCACGAGGAAGCGTAGCGTGATCCCGGTGTCGATGACATCGTCGAGGAGTAGCACATTCTTGCCTTTGAACGGCACTTCCGTTGCGTACACGATTTCGACCCGAGACGATGCTTCGTCTTCACCCGTTTGCACCACGCGCAACGTATGGCACGTGAGCTCGAGAGGCACCGCGCGGATCAGATCAGCCATGAAGACGAGACAACTCTTCATCAGGCCGACCACGCACAACTCTTCGTCCGAAAAGGCTTCCGCGATTTCTGACCCGACCACGCGAACTCTCTCGCGTATCTGTTCCTCACTGAAGAGGACCGTGGCTGCTTCGCGCATCCGCTTACCCATTCCGGTCGTCCTTGACGGCGGCGTGCGACGACGTATCGCCCGACGCGAGCCGTAGTTCCAATGGCACGAGCCGGGCGCCGCCCGAAGGGCGAGGCGGATCGAGCGGTTGTCCGGCGACCCACAGCACGTGTCGTCCGAGTGCCACGAGGGGGAGCCGGCCGCGCACATCCGCGGGCACTCGTCGTTCAAGAAGGAATCGCTTCAAGCTCACGTCGCGGCCCTTGCGCCGGACGCGATCGCCCGGGCGGCGCGTGCGAACCGTCAAGCCGGTCCCCGGCCAGGGTACGAGAGCGTCGGGTGTCGCTTCCGTTCCGGGGGACCAGTGACGCGCCACGACTGAGTCTCCGCCGGGAAGTTCAACGCGGCCAGGTACGCTCAGATCCAGTGCGAAGGCCTCGCCCGTGGGACGACGACCGAGCCACACGTCGTCGAAGCGGAAGCATGCGGAACGACCGCCTGGCAGGGCCAACAGCCGTCCCGAACGCCTTGGGTTGTGCCCCATGTCGAGGATAGCTTCGATGTGAGTCTGCCGGATCGCGCGTAGGCCGCCCGACGAAGAGAGGGCGCGCCGAAGCGCGCGTCGCGCCAGCGCCCGTGGAGCCTGACGCAGCGGACCGAGTCCGACTCGGATTCCGGGACCTTCGCGCTCCGCGCAAGCTCTCAGGAGTGCGTCTGCTCGCGTGTCGAGGACATCCGCCTCGTCCGCGAGCAAAGCGGCGGTCTTGGCGAGCCCCTCGCGGGCACGCGGGTTGAAGTGGGACTCGAGATACGGCATCAGTTCGGCCCGAATCCTGTTGCGCGTGAATCTCAGATCCGCGTTCGACGGATCCATACGCCATGGGCAGCCCGTCTGTGTGAGGTGGGCCAGCACATCGTCCCGAGAAACCGCGAGTAGCGGCCGAATCAGGTCGCCTCGTTGCGCTCTCATCGAAGCCAATCCGTCGCTTCCCGAGCCGCGGAGCAACCGGATCAACAGCGTCTCGGCCTGATCATCCCGCGTGTGAGCGACCGCGATCGCGTGGGCTTCGTGGCGTTGCTTCACGGCGCGCAAGAACGCGTAGCGCTCGTCTCGCGCCGCCTGCTCGATTCCTCCGCCTGTCTCCCTCGCAACCTGGGCCACATCAACGCGAGCCGTCTCCAGCTTCACGTTCCAGTCCTGGCAGAGTCGGGCGCAGAACGCGCGGTCGTCGTCAGAGCCGTCGCGTAGGGCATGATCCAGGTGCGCGGCAATGATGCTCCAGTCGCGCTCTCGAGAGATCTGGCGCATGGCATCGAGCAGCGCGACAGAATCCGGCCCGCCAGACAGGGCGACCACGACCCGTGCGCCGCGAGCAGGCATACCGGGACCGTCGAGCGCATCGCGTACTGCGAGAACAAGCGGCAAGCCCGTCATCTTTTTCCCGATCAGTGTCCTTCGGCCCCCGGACCAGAGCATGGTGGCGGTGCTGGGATTCGAACCCCGGACGCCGCGTATATGAGCCGCGTGCTCTAACCAACTGAGCTACACCGCCAAAAACCGACAAAACGCCCCTGCGACGGCGACACGCCGCTGCGGGGGACGTTCCCCATATATCCTACTACGGAAAGGGTTTTTCTTTTGCGAGGCCCCCGGCTTGCCGTTCCTGTACCGCGCGCCGTCGATCCTTGCGGTTGCGACGCTGCGAGATCGGATCAGCCGTGGGATAGTTTGCCAATAGCGCGAGTTCAGAGGGGCGTGCGCCGTCGATCAAGCCTTGAAGCGTCAGCGTTCGCGCGGGCAGGTACGTGTACCGGCCCACGAAACGGACGGCCTTGATCTTCATCAAGTCATCGCGCCGCTCCTCGTGCATCAGCAACAGCGTTGGGGCTCCTGTGGCTGGGTTCCAGAGGTCACAGCGTTCGCGTGCCGCCAGGCGATCGTAGAAGAGGACATCCCGACTGACGAGCAGTGGGTCATCGCAATACGTCAATGCGGCATGGGGCGCCCAGCGGCGTTCCCGAGCGACGTCTGCCACGATCGCGTCGTTCGGCTGCGCCGACTGCAGGGCCGGTATGAAGATCCCAGAAACGGCGCTGAACGCGCCCGCGGAGGTGAGCGCCAGGGCGACGAACGTACGGTCTGGTGAGGGACGACGGGCGATTGCGATCAGCAGCAGCGCGATGAGCACCGCAACCAGGCTGATCGAGGCTCTGAGGGTGGAGGATGGAAGCCATGGGTCGGGTATGCGCGTGGGAACCAGCGTCGCGACGGCGATCGCGACCGACGTGAGCGTCAGCACTATACTCGCCCAGATGCGGTCGAGCTTGCTCCACGCGGATCCGAAGAAACCTCCGAGTACGAGCGAGATCGCGGGATACAGCGGGAGCAGGTAGTAGTCGAGCTTGCCCCGAGAAAGCGTCAAGGGCACGACCATCAGCCCAAACCACCCCAGTAGAAGTGCGACTCCCGGGTCCACCGTCTGCCTGCTCTTGCGCCAGAAACTCCACAGTGCCACCGGAAGGAACAAAGACCATGGGGCAGCCTCGGCCAGGTAGGTGGGGCCGTAGTACCAGATCGGCTGTCCGGCGTGGTACTTCGCGCTCGCGAAACGTTGCAGGTTCTCACTGAGGAAGAAGTACTCGAGAGGTTCCCAGCCCAGCCGAAGCCCAATCGACACGAACCAGCTGAGCCCGCACACGGCGAACGCAACGACCCCGACGGCAATTCCGCCTGCCAACTGCGGCAACTGCCGGCGTTGACGCCAGGCTACAAGCAACACTCCGAGCCCCGGAAGAAGCAGGGCGATGGGTCCCTTCGTGAGGAAGCCCAGGCCGAGCACGCCGCCCAGCGCGGCGAGCCACCCGTAGCTGTGTTCTCCTCGCAGCGCTCTGACGGCGAGGCCCATGGAGAGTGTCGAGAACAGTGCCAGTAACATGTCGGACATCGCGAGTCGGCCGAAGGATGTGAACGCAAACGTCGTCCCGAGGATGTACCCGCCAACAAGCGCCGCTTGCCGGTTGAGCAGGAGTGAACCGAGCCAGACCGTCGTCAATACCGTCGCGACCGCTGCGCCCGCCGAAACCCAGCGCGCGACTTCCGGCGTGAAGCCGGCGACGCGGAACGCGAGCGCGATCAGCCAATACGTCAGCGGTGGCTTGTCGAAGAAGGGCTCACCCTGGAAGTACGGGACGAGGTAGTCGGAGCGCTCGACCATCGCGCGGGCCCCGTCCATGAAGTAGATCTCCGCGCGCATGATCGGCACAGCGTCCAATCCGACGAGGAGCTGCACGGCCGTGAGCGCGACGAGGGTCGCGAGACCCAGTCGCTTGTTTGCGAGTGCGGTCACGCGAGAGGTGGAGCCGGCCGACTACTCGGGTGCGGGACCACGCGCGCGTGTTTCACGTGGAGCTGGCCGCACGCTGCCAGTACATCACTTCCGCGGGATCTTCGAACAGAGACGGGGAGTCCCGCTTCGACGAGCGTGCTGCAGAAGATGTCGATCGCTTCGGCAGTGGGTGGATCGAAAGGGATCTGCGGCGCCGGATTGAGGGGAATCAGATTGACCTTTGCGGGAGTGCCGCGCAGCAGCTCACCGAGCGCCCGCGCGTCTGCCCTGGAGTCATTGACTCCGCCGAGGAGGACGTACTCGAAAGTCACGAGCCCGCCGGAAGGATTCGCGTATCTGCGTACCGTCGCGACGACTTCGTCGAGCGGATACCTCTCCTCGATCGGCATCAGATCTCTTCGCAGTTGTGCCGTTGGGGCGTGGAGACTGATCGCGAGACTGGGTCGCACCGGCTCCAGCATCAGCCTCTCCAGGGCGGGAATGATGCCCACCGTCGATAGGGTCAGCTTGCGGGGAGGGACCGCGAAGCCCTTGGGGTCCATCAGGACCCGGAGCGCGGGGAACATCGCGGCTTCATTGAGCAGTGGTTCTCCCATGCCCATCACGACGACGTTCCAGTGTCTGGGTTCCTCGGGAGTCTCCAGCGGTGGGGCCTCGTCGATGACTGCGGCGACTTGACCGAGGATTTCGGAGACCTGGAGGTTGCGCGTGAAGCCGGCAATGCCCGTCAGGCAAAAAGCGCACTTCAACGGGCAACCGGCCTGCGTCGAGATGCAGATCGTCCGCCGTGAGCGCGCGGGGATGTAGACCGACTCTACTGTCGCGCCATCCTCCAACCGGAACAGGTATTTTCGCGTCCCGTCGTACGACAATGACTGTTCGGCGATGTCGGGCCGATGAATGCGCCATTTGGTGCCCAGCTTCTCGCGCAGCGCCCTCGGGAGGTTCGACATGTCCTCCAATGTCTTGGCGCGTTGCCGATACAGCCAATCGAAGAGCTGGTCAGCCCTGTAGCTCCGCTCGCCGAGTTCGTGGACTACGCCTACGAGTTCGGCACGTTCCATGCCGAACAGATTGAGCAGCGGCTCCGACGTCCCCATGCGGGGATCTTAACCTGCCCGCGTCGCTGATGCCGGCGTCCTGATCCGCGAGCCGCCCAGGGCGCCCGGGAGCTCACGCGTCGAAGCGCCACTTTGGCAGGTCCGCGAGGGTCAGCTCTCCCAGCTCCGCTTCGGCGACACGGTCCCTCCAACTCGCGATCTCGGTCCGGTGGGCGGCGAGGTCGAAGCCGCCGTAGACATCGGGATACGCCTCGAAGCGACGCAGGGCACGCGCGAGGAGGCTCTGCGCGCCCGTGCGGTTGCCATTGCCGAGGTGATAGAACGCGACTGCGACCTGGATCAGGCCTTGGAGGAAGTCGCGCGCCGTTCCGCTGATACCCGACCACAGGTCCTCGAGCGTGTCGTGGCACTCGAAGAAGTAGCCCGTGTTGAACTGGTCGACTCCCCGCGCGAGTTGCGCCTCCTCCTCGGCGGACAGCGCGAGATCCATCGGGCCCATCGTGCAGCTACTCCGAGCCGGGCGAGCTGAGCGGCTCGAAACTCGTGCCGGCGGCCGCCCGCGCTCGCTCGAAGGCTCGACTGGCATCCGCGTGCAGATGCTGTTGCGCGCGGAAGGGTTCCGCCCCTGGCTCGACCACGCCACGCGTGTAGCGCCCATCCGCGCCGAGATGTCGAGCCTTCACATCGTCCCTGAACAATGCGTCGAGCGCGGCGAACAACTTGACACGTCCCGACTGGGACTCGACCGGAAACAACAGCTCGATGCGCCGGTTCAGGTTGCGCGGCATCCAGTCCGCACTCGCGAGAAACACTTCGTCCGCGCCGCTATTGCGGAAGTGAAAGATCCTTGCATGCTCCAGGAAACGGTCGACGATCGATACGACACGTATCGTTTCGCTCAGGCCCGGTATTCCGGGCCGCAGGCAGCAGATGCCGCGAATGTTGAGATCGATACGGACGCCCGCACGGGAGGCTGTGTAGAGCGCCCGGATGATCTCGCCATCCGTCAGGGAGTTCATCTTCGCGCGGATGTGGGCCGCCTGACCCTCCTCCGCGTGGCGGGTCTCGCGCTCGATCAACTTCACGATACGCTCGCGCATGCCGGTCGGAGCCATCACCAGCTTCCGAAGACGGGGCGCATCGGAGTAGCCCGTGAGGGCGTTGAAGAAGCGAGAGACATCCTCGCCGATCGTGAAGTCTGAAGTCAGCAGACCAAAGTCCGTGTACTGCGTCGCGGTGCGTTCGTTGTAGTTGCCCGTGCCGAGATGCACATAACGCCTGATGCCGCGGCTACTGCGACACACGACGAGGCAAACTTTGGCGTGGGTCTTGTAGCCTCGCACCCCGTAGATCACGTGAGCTCCGGATTCTTCCAGGCTTCGTGCCCAACGGATGTTCGACTGCTCGTCGAAGCGAGCCATCAGCTCCACGAGCACCGTGACCTGCTTGCCGGATTCGGCGGCGCGGCCCAGAGCGCGTACGAGAGGAGAGTCGGCGCCGCTCGTGCGGTACAGCGTCTGCTTTATGGCGAGGACATTCGGGTCCTCCGCGGCCCGAGTGACGAGAGCCGCGACGGGATCGAACGCATCGTAGGGGTGGTGCAGCAACACGTCTCGTTCGTCGAGCAGGCCGAACAGGTCTTCCGCTTCGCGGGCGTCGATCGCGGGTACGGGACGCAGCGGACCCTCCCGCAGGTCCTCGACCGTTTCGTCGTCCTGGAGACGCCGGAGCACCCGAATGTCGAGGGGGCCGGGAATGAAGTAGATGTCGGGTTCCCGCAGATCCAGTCGCGATGTGAGGAGGGCGAGCAGCTCTCTCCCCACTCCGGCTTCCACCTCGAGCCGTACGACCTGGCTGCGGCGGCGCTTCCGTAGCTCCACTTGGACGGCTTCGAGCCAATCCTCTTCGCCGCCTTCATCGTCCAGTTCGAGTTCGGAGTCCCGAGAGATGCGGAAGACTGCAGCATCGAGGATCTCCTGACCGGGAAACAGCGCGGGGAGCTCCGAACGGATCAACTGATCGAGGAGCACGTAGTCGTGGTTCTTCCCTGGTGGCTGCATCAGCCGGTGCAGTCCAGCGGGAACCTGCACGACACCCAGCCGCGGTGATCCACCCTCCTCGCTCGCCGCGAGCATCACCGCGACGTTCAAGGACAGGTTCGCGAGCATGGGAAACGGGCGTGACGCGTCGATGGCGAGCGGCGTGAGTGCGGGGAGGACCTCCTCGCGGAAGCGCTGGTGTAGCCAGAAACGCTGTTCGCTTTCGAGGTCCTCGATCTGCTGAACGCGTATGCCGCGCTCCGCGAGCGAGGCGAGCACGCGTTCGGACAGCGTCTCGTAGAGTTGGTCCACGTGTTCGTGGGCGCGAAGTGAGATCTGCGTGAGTTGCTGCGACGGGGTCTGGCCAGACAAATCCGGCGCGGTGTCCCCCTGCCGAACCGCATTCTTGAGCTTCGCGACACGCACCATGAAAAATTCATCGAGGTTCGAAGACACGATGACCGCGAACTTGAGTCGTTCCAGGACGGGGTTGCTCATGTCCCCGGCCTCTTCGAGCACCCGGGCGTTGAATTCGAGCCAAGACAACTCGCGGTTGATGAAGTGTTCCTCGCTGGGTTCACTGGTTGCAGGCTTCACGATTTGCACGTCACGAACTCCCTCCGACTTCTCGAAATACGACGCGCCGGCCGAAGACCTCGCGCAGCAGGGTGCAGCGGTGGAGTACCGCAGCCCGCTCCATCGTGAGGTCTCCGGTGCCGCGTACCGCGAGCACCATCGCGTCCGACTCGGTGACGACGTCGACATCGGTGATTCGCCGGGCATGGTCCGCGTCCAGCGCGTTGGCGACCCGCAGCAGAGCTGCGAGCTTGTTCACGACCACACGCGCAGCCGAGTCCAGCGCCGCGTAGCCGGGGTGGGACTTCTGCGGCACGCCCCGGCGGTGGTACCGCGCCACGTTTCCGACCACAGCCATCTCGTCTCGCGAAAGACCGAAAATCTGAGACACGGACAGAATGTATTGCGCGTGTTTGTGATGTCCGCGTAGAGAGATGTACAGGCCGATGTCGTGAAGCAGCGACGCCACCTCGAGCAACAATCGCTCGCGTTCTCCCAGCCCGTGTTCTGACTGGAGAGCGTCGTAGAGCTGCGTCGCGAGGTGAGCGACGTGCCTGGCGTGCTCCGCGTGGTAGCGGTATTTCTCACCCAGACCGGCCGCGCTCGCCAGCACTTGCTTGCGAAACGCGTCGAAGGCGGGTCTTTCGGCCCCCCCGGCGAGGTCGAGGAGCAATCCGCCGCGAAGCGAGGCCTCCGGGACGGTTACGTGTGGCGCCTCGGTCTCGAGCAACAACTCGCGGTAGGCGAGCAGAGCGGGAACGAGCGTCTCCGCATCGGCTTGGCTCAACTGGAAGCGCTCAATGATGTCCTCGACGTCGTCACCCGTCACCGCTTCGCAGAAGTCGAGGAAGGCTCCGCGCGGGATCACACGCACGGCACCCCGCGACTCCGGCTCGCCGAGAATCTGAAACGCTGCGAGCCGAACATCTCCTCCGAGCGCCACGAAGCTGTCGGCCCTCTTCAGCGGCATCTCGCTGCGGATGTCCTCCACGACATTGTGGATGTGGCGCTTCATCAGGCGTGTTTGTTGGGACTGGCTGCCGCTCCAGGCCGCCAGGGTCTGGCGCAGCCGTATTGCTCCGAGGGCATACGTCCCCGAGTGGGTGGGTTCGCCGTCGCGCAACAGCGAGATGTCCGCGTTTCCCCCACCGACCTCAGCGAGCACGGTATACCCCGAAGTCAACGCTGGGTCGTCGCGCATTCGGTCCCAGACGGCCACATACGTCAGACGGTTCTCTTCCGAACCGTCGATCACGTCGACATCGAGTCCGGTCCGGAGCCGCACGCGGTCGAGGAACGTCTCGCGGTTCTGTGCTTCGCGCACCGCACTCGTGGCGACGGCGCGATAGCGGTCGACGCCGTACGTGTCCATGATCCGCCGAAAACCCTCGAGGGCCTTGAGCGTGGCCTCCACGGTCGCGAGGCCGAGCCGGCCGTTCGTGAAAGTATCCTTGCCGAGCAGAACGCCCCGTTCCACCTCCTCGATGACCCGGATCGGCTCGCCGGGGAGCGCCTCGGCCACGACGAGCCGGATTGCTGAAGCACCGATATCGATGACGGCCAGCGGTTTTTGCTCAGATCCCGAAGAAACGAGAGCGGCGCGGGAGAGTGTTCGTGGGCGAGTATTCGTCATCAGGGCTGGGCTCGTCCAAGCGCGTGTGACCCGAAGCGGCGACACGGGATCGGAACTTTTTAGTCTAGCGCCGATCGGCGTTTGCTTCTACCGAGACGAATCACGCGGGCTCCGCCGCCCTGCCGTTTCGTCGAACCATCGTCACACCGGCGTGTTAACCTGATCGGCCCAGGTTGCGATGAGCCGCAAGACAACTCTCGGTCACGAAGTCACACCTTTCCTCGCGGCGCGGATAAGGGCTGTCTTCAAACGCCTGCCGAAGGGAATCGCCGGCTACGAAGAGGACCTGCACGAGCTACGCGTCGGGGCTCGCCGGCTCCAGGTAGCGCTGCCGCTGCTCGCGCTCGAGCCGAACGGGCGTCGTGTGCGCCGCGCCCGTCGCGTGTTGCGCGACCTGATCAAAGCCGGCGGGGCGGGCCGCGATCTGGACGTGATCCTGCTGTTGTTCGAGGAGCGGCTCCAAGCTCAGTCCCCCGATTGCCGCGAGCTTCGTCGCATCCGCAGCGCGCTGCGCTCGGCCCACACGCGAAGCCGCAGCCAGACCGCGGATGCGATGATGGATGTCGAGATCGCACGTCTCCGCAAGGACCTGCGCCGAATCGTCGAGCGTCCCGGCGAGACTATGAGCGGCGCTGGGATCCGGTTGCGCGAAGAGCTCGAGCGGGAAGGAGCGGCCATCCTCGAGGCATTCGAGACGCTGGGAGACGGCTACGATCCTCCGCGGCTGCACCGCGTGAGACGCCGTGTGCGGCGTCTGCGCTACATCGCGGAAATCCAAGGCGACGTGCAAGAGCGGGCCCTCCAGGCCCCGGCGGTGCTGAGGAGATTGCAGTCGAAGCTCGGAAAGATCAACGATACCCAC
>Ga0214472_10005026_pt1 | contig 13915 bp, 12 predicted proteins | sample RVTome_6_FD_207662 | JGI IMG/M metagenome (GOLD analysis project Ga0214472, IMG submission 207662) | Soil microbial communities from uranium-contaminated site in the Upper Colorado River Basin, Wyoming, United States - RVT140D175 | ecosystem: Environmental > Terrestrial > Soil > Contaminated >... | reverse complement strand
CGGAGGGGTGGAGTCCTGGACAGGTTCTGACCGCTGCCGTACGCTCGAAGCCCGGAGGAAAGGGCTTCCTCTTCATCCCCGACGACAAGAAATCCCACATTCGCCGATTCCCAACAACCCCGATCTACACAATTCAGTCGTCCAAGGTACAAAAGGTGTTGGCGATAGCTCGTACAGCAAAGAAGAAAGAACGAATCGGTCAAGCATCCGCTCGGGTCTCCGAAAGGGATACCGTGGTGCGTGCGACCAGCCGCGATGACCGGGTACTCCCCGACATAGTCGCCGATTTGGGAACAGTGCGGAATCGCAATGCCGCCCGGCAAGGCTGTTGATTGCTGTTTTTCGCGGTCGACGACCGCCATGAGAAGCCCACGTGTGTCGATGATCTGCCCGCTTCGCTCGGCAAGGGTCACAAGCTCGCCCAGGACGGACCACCGTGTCGACGCGGAAAGTCGGACAGCGACAGTGTTCGACTGCATGGCCGGTTGAACCAGGAGGTCGGCACCGGGCGATGGTCTCCATCTGAGTACGCCTCCCGGGAAGGAACCCAGGTGCCGCCCGGCCCAATCCGCGACTTCGGCGGACCGGAATCTCCAGACGCCGTCGACCTTTCGTCCCGGCAGGTCGCCAGCCTCCGCGAGTCGCTCCACCGCGCGTAGATCGAGCCCGAGCGCCGAGGCGACATCAGCCATCTTGAGGACGGTTCGGGGAATGGCTTGTGCAACCCAGTCAACACAGGGGACACTTTCGCGCGGTCTCAGCCGCCGAGCATCCCGTCGGCTTCGAGGATCAATCTCCAGATTCCGGTCGAGTCCCTGGCCTGCAAGGCAAAACGCCGAAAGTCCCCCTCGCGAACAAACCGGAATACGCGTTCCAACGCGGCCAGATGTTCCTCATGACGATCGGGCGAACTCAGAAGAAGAACGATCAAATGCACCGGCTCACGATCGAGCGCCGAAAATTGATACACCGACGGGAGCGAGCAAGCGTGCCCACCACCCCCTGGATCGCCGGATGCTTCGCATGGGGCACGGCCACGCCCTTGCCGAACGCCGTGCCTCCCCCTTGCTCTCGTTCAATGACGGCGTCGGCGACCGAGAGTACAGCGTCGTTCCCAAACTTCAGCGAGGGCGCAAATGCCGCGACCATCTCCCGGATGACGCCGTCACGATCACTCGCACGAAGGTCGGGAATAATCGCCTCAGGTAGAATTACGTCAGCCAGATCCATTCCTTCCTTGTCCGATGACTTCTCCGGGGCGCCTCCGGCAACAGTCTTCTCCGTGCGTTCGACGAGCCGTCTTATTCATAGCCGTACCGTGTTTCGTCCACGCCTTCCGCGGGAGGCGTGAGTTCCTTCCATTCGAGACCGAGTGAGCGAAGTTCCCGCTTGGCGCGCAACGTACCCCAATATCGCCATTCGCGCAGGTTGCGTTTCTCGTATTCCGGCAACGCACGCGCGAAAGCCCGCCAGACTCGACGAATGGCTTCAAAGACCGTGATAGCTCGGTGCTTCATCTTCGTCTTCTCCGGACAGTGGGGCGTGGTCCTTTCCCAAGGACCCCGACTGCTTTCCAGCAGGGCGCCGATCTCCCCGCGCCGTCGCCACCACGCAATCGAGCCAGCATTCCGCGCCGGTTGGAAATGCGCACGCGAAATGTCTTGTCGGCTTGCATCAGCTTTCCACTTGCCGCACGTCCGTCGCGCCAGGCATCCGTCCGATAAATCGTAGCAATCCGTCGAGGATCGTCAGTGGGTGCGGCGGGCAGCCTGGAATATAGAGATCGACAGGCAGAATCCCATCGACTCCGTTGTTGACTTCTGGACTGCCGGCGAATGGTCCGCCGCTGATTGCGCAAGCCCCCACGGCAATGACGACTCGCGGTTTCGGCACGGCTTCGTAAGTACTCAGCAGGGCGGCGCGCATGTTGCGGGAAATCGCACCCGTCACGACCAGCCCGTCCGCGTGGCGAGGCGAAGCGACGAACTGGATTCCAAAGCGGGACAGGTCCCAGCCTACCGTGTTCAACACGTTTGTGTCGAGATCGCAGGCGTTGCAGCTTCCCGCGCAGACCTCGCGCAAACGCAGGGCGCGGCCGAGAATTCGATGTAGTTCGTCGGCCATGCGCTGCGCCAGCTTCAATTCGCCGTCGCTCAGCACGAGGTCGGCACGGCGTGAGGCGGCCATTCGATAATCCTGGGTGTAGCGCACGGCGCCCTCGGGACAGGCGTCAACGCACTCCGTGCAGAAGAGGCATTTTCCCAGGTCAAGTGTCAGCGCGCCGTCGACACTTATAGCCTGGGAGGGACACGCATCGACACAGGCGCGGCAACCGTCCGGGCACTTCGACGCATCGATCTCCGGCCGGCCGCGGTACGGTTCCGGGAGCGTGGGGAGCGCAAAAGGGAACTTTGTGGTCCGGTGCCCCTGATGCCATCGGGTTTTCAGGATTTGCAGCATGTTCTTTCCACCGTACAACGTTCAGAGCGAAGATTTTCATCACCGCATCACAGGTCGTGTCCTGCATAACTCAGGTTGAAGCTCTTGTTACATACAGGGAAATCCGAGATGGCCACGCCGCGGAGCGCCAGCGCCAGGCCAAACCAGTTGTGAACCGAGGGGTCCTTCACCTTGACGAACGCAAGCTTGCCCGTCTCATCCGTAAACGCGACGTGCATCGCCTCGCCGCGCCACGTCTCCGAAACGCCGAATGCCAATGCACTTGCCTTCATAGTGCCCACCCGCTCAAAGGGCTTACCGGCGGGGATATTTCCGAGCAATTCCAGAAGAAAGTCGAGTGAGCGCTGTACTTCAAGCCAGCGGACGACGGCGCGGGCGTATACGTCTCCGGTAGTCTCGACGGCGATTGGTACGTGGCTGAACTGAAACACCCCGTGAGGATGATCGCAGCGAACGTCCCGCCGACACCCACACGCGCGAGCGGCCGGACCCACCATGCCAATCTCGTCCGCCTGGTCTTCTGTCAGTGCGCCCACGCCCTCGAAACGCGCCAGCACCGATGATTGGGAAAACATCAGGTTCAGTACTTCAAGGGTTTCGTGTTGCAGGGCCTCCAATCGCGCCCGCATTCGCTCCGAGGCGTCGGGCGAAATATCGAATCGGACGCCGCCGGGACGCAGCAGATTGCGGCCGAAGCGATTGCCGCAGATTTCGAGCGTCAGGTTCAGGTACTCGCCCCGAAGGCGACCGAGGTAGGCCGATCCGGGCAGGAACGCAACGTCCGTACACAGCGCTCCGAGGTCGCCGACGTGATTGGCCAGACGTTCGAGTTCCAGCGCGATACCGCGAATGGCCGCCGCCCGCAAACTGACTTTGGCGCCGGCGAGGGCTTCTAGTGGCGTGCAATACGCCGTCGCATGCCCGATCGACGCATCGCCGGCGATGGTTTCGGCGACGATCGCCGACCGCGTCGCGTTCGGATGAAGCAGAAGTGGTTCGACTCCGCGATGTTGATATCCCAGCATGATTTCCAGGTGGAACACATCCTCTCCGTGGCATTGGAAGCGGAAGTGTCCCGGTTCGATGATCCCCGCATGGACGGGCCCCACTGCGACCTCGTGCACTTCTTCTCCTTCCATGCGATAAAATGGATAGTCGCCGGGAATGGGCTTGGCAGGGTCGAAGGCGCCCCACGGCGCCGGCGTCCCGTCATCGGTAGAGTGATAGCGTTGCGGCTTGAGCCACGGGTGTCCGACCGGATGTACGCCGTACTGCTCGGCGATTTCGCGCTCGAACGCCTGTGCGGCAGGCCATCGGTCGGTAATCGATGGGTAGGTCGGCGCAAGATCGCCGCGGCGGCGCAGCTCTGCCGAACAGACCTGAAAGCGACTCGCCGGATCAAACGCCAGAAACGCGTACAGGTGGACCGTGTCCGCCGACAAGCGGCGGCCGAAGAGATTGGCCAGGCGCCCGCCGCGTGCCCAGGCGGCAACAACGTGGTCTGCGAACGCCTCCGATGGAACCATCGGGACGGCAGCGATGTCCACCGCCTTTCCCGGACGAATCGGCAACCATCCGTCGTTTCCGTTCACGGATGCACCTCCGTCGCCAGCGTTATCGCGACGTCTCCACCGCGTGGCTGGTACACCGAGTCCGCCGCTCGCACGAGGGCATCGCGCACGGGCTTCGGTTGATAGGTGCCGAGCCCGAACCCGAACGCCAGGAGTACAGTCGCAGCGCTCAGCATGGTGATTCGTCGCCAGCGCGGGGAGGAGACTTGTACGGAATTAACGGCCACGGTATCGGGCGGATCGCCAAAGACCATCGGCAACATGGCCGTCATGACCCCCACGAAGACCACCGCCAGGGTCAGCACAAAAAGCGCCAGTACCCACCAGCGACCAACCTGAGCCGCCGCAAGAACCATCCCCAGCTCGCTGAAGAACATCCCGAACGGCGGCAGGCCGCATGTCGCACAAAGCGCGGCCAGCAATAGGATGCCGGTCAGCGGACTGCGGATCAGAGTGCCCCGAACGTCTCGAATCTGGTTGCTTTCGTAAGACCGCCAGATCAAACCGGCCAGGAAGAACAGCGCGCCCTTGTTCAGCATGTTGTGCATCGCGTGGAGCATGGTGGCGTAGCTTCCGGAGGTTCCCAGGCCGATGCCGATCACCAGCACACCCATGTGCTCGACGCTCGTGTATGCCAGGATGCGGCGATAGTCGTTGTTGCCTACGATGAATACCGCCGCCGTCGCAATCGAGAGCAGGCCGAAAACAATCAACCAGGAACCGGCAAATGTGCCCAGTCCGGCCGCAACGCAGACTTGGAACATTCTCAAGAGTCCAGCGAACGCACCAAGGGTCATACCGCCGGCCATTAATGCCGCCACTGGGGGCGGCGCCTCGCCATACGCATCCGGCTTCCAACTATGCAGCGGAGCCAACCCCATCTTGGTGCCGAAGCCCACCAACCCCAGTAGAAACCCGACTCGCAGCCAAGTGGGATCGAGATGGGTCGCGTTGCGTACGAGATCCGCAATGGTGAGAACGACCGTGTCGTCGAGCTTGGTCGTGGCAATCGCCACACAGAAGATTCCAAGCAGGGCCAACGCGACGCCGACCGAATTCATGAGCAGGAACTTCCAGGTTGCCTCCAAGGCTTTCGGCCCAAGCCGGAAGTAAATGAGCGGTGTTGCCGTCAATGACGCTGATTCCAACGCAACCCATATCACGCCGAGATGTTGACTGATGCACAGGAGGCTAAGTGCCGCTAACAACCCCAGAATGCATGCCTGGAAGACTCGCTGCGAAATGAGCCGCTTTTGATGGTAGCCGACGAAGTAGACGGCGGTTGCCGCGAAAAGCACGCTGATAAGGGTCAAGAACAGATGACCGAGCGGATCAAGTCCCACGATGTCGCGTGCGGCCGGGAGTTCTGTTGCAGGCCAAGAGAGCACGACCACGGCGAGGTGTGAGCATACTCCCGCGACCAGCGCCGCCATGCGAAGCGGCGACGTGGGCAGCACCAGGCACATCCCAGCGAACAAGACCGGCACGGCGACGAGCAGCAGTAGCGTCACGTTACGATTCCTTCGGTGTATCCAGCAGATGCGCATCCATGTGATCGAACTCCCGCCGGATGTGGTAGACCACAATCGCCATGATGAACACGCCCACGAAAAGGTCAAGCAGGATTCCAAGCTCGACCAGCAGCGGCGTCTGCTTCAGCAAGAGCAAACCCAGAATGAAGACGCCGTTCTCGAGCACCAGGAAACCGAGCACCTGCGTGATGGCCTTCAGGCGGCTCACCAGGGTCAGCAATCCGAGTACCACCGTCGAAAGCGCGACCGGCACGATCAGCTTCGACACCGGAGGCGTCGGCAGCGGCAGGCGCGATGCCACGGCAAAACTACCGACGACGAGCAGTGCCCCGAAAAAAACGGATGCGGCAAACCCGATAAACGGCTCGACCTCACGATGAATCTCGCCTGTGCGAATGATTCTCAGCAGGACGTACGGGACCAGCACCACCTTGATCGCAATCGTGCCACCGCCGATAAGCAGAGCGTGCAGGCCAAGCGGTTCGCCTTCTAGCATCTCCTCAGCCACCGGAAGGAACGCCAGCAACAAGCTCTGCAGCGCGAAAAGCCTCACCCCGCTCGCCAGTCGGCTGACCGCGAGCATGCCGAGATTCAGCAGGATGACCAACACGAGAACCGCGTTCGTCGCCATTTGAGCGCTCATGTCATGCTCCCCGTCAGCGTCAGCACCGCGGCAAGCGCCGCGAGCACCGTCGCTGCAGCCAGCAGAAGCGGCACGCGGTTCAGCCTGAGTCGGGCCATCGAGGATTCGATCACTCCGACCAAGGCGGCCAATGCGGCCAGCTCAATGAAGCGAAGCGGGGCATCGACCCAGAGCGGCCACTCCGGATGTGGAAGGGCCGCGTGCAGCATGATCGAGCCCAGCAAGAGGAACTTGAGCGCCGCGCCGTATGTGATGTACGCCAAGTCCGGACCGCTATGGTCGAGAACCATAACTTCGTGAATCATCGTCAATTCGAGGTGGGTCGCGGGATCGTCCACGGGAACCCGGCAGCTTTCGGTCAAAAGCACGATCATCAGAGCCCCCACAACCAGCAGCATGGCCGGTCCCACCGTGTGCCATACCTCGTAAAGGTGCGGGCCCACCATCTGACTGAGTTGCAGGCTCGTCGTTGCAATCGCCAGGACGATCAACGAGAGGAAGAATGCCGGCTCGGACATCGTGCCAAACGTCACCTCGCGCGAGGCGCCCATGCCTTCGAAGCTGCTGCCGGTGTCCATCGCGGCCAGGACCGTGAACATGCGTCCGAGGGCGAAGAGGTAAGCGAGTAGAATCACGTCGCCCGGGAATCCGAGCAAGGAATCTGGCGACAAGACCGGCACGAGCGTTGCGGCGGTGAGCAGGGCCGCAAGGTTGACAATGGGTCCGGCCCGAAAGACCCAGGTCGTGGTCTTACTATACACGGCCCCCTTGTTGAGAAGTTTGTACAACTCGTAGTACGGCTGAAGCCACGGCGGTCCAACCCGTCCTGCGAACCACGCCTTGATCTTCACCGCGATATTCAGCAGCAACGGCGGTAGCGCCAAGATGAGCATGGCTTCAGGAATCGCTGCAACCACTCGAACAAGGTTCACTTCTGATCTCCCTCGATGCTGATGGCCGCGGTAGGCCCCGGCAGCGCGGCCGAGTGGTCTAAGGAGAGCGCTTCCACGAAAAAGACAGCGAGCAACGTCAACACAAGGAACGCAAGATAGACGTGGACCCGCCCCTGTCGTAACGCCGTCACCGCGCTCGAGACGATGGCCCGCGCGGGACCCACGCGGCCACCGGTTGCAACAGGTGTTGTTCTCCCAGTGGGCTCCCCACTCCACGAAACCGTGCGAATCATGCGAAAAGCCCGGCTCACTCCTTGCAGCAGCGGAGAAAAGACGTCGTGCTCCGCCATGTCAGGCGTATGGCATTCGAGTTCCGAGTGCATGGGGAACGGACCCGTGGGCGCGGCGACCTCGCGGTGCGTCCATAGCAGACTTTGGAAACACTGAACCAGCGACCACCCGAACGAAGACGCCGTGTATTCCATCCTGGCCGACGGTCTAGTGAATCCGCATCCCCAGGTCACCACCGAAGGCGCGGGGATCTCGCAATGCCGTCGCCGAAGAACATGCCTGATCAGCACCAGCAGGATGGCAAACGCGATCAACACGGTCACAAGGACGCTCAACTGCCCGACCGGCGACAAGATCGACTGAACCTGACTCGCAAACTCGCCCGCGTCGAGCCCAGATACGGCACTCACCCCACCCGCCGTAAGCGGGACAAAAACTCCGGGTAGAAAGCCGATGGCGGCACACAGGATAGCTGGAATAAGCATGGCTATTTGCATGAGCAATGGCGTCGAGTGGGCCTGGATCGTGTTGTCCCGCGGTTCGCCAAGGAACACAACGCCGAAAACCTTGGCGAAGCACGCCAGCGCCAAACCGCCCATTAAAGCGAGCGAAACCGCCCCCATTGCGGCGACGCCGGCCGCCAACCGCGACGAAACCCCGGCGCCCGTGAAGAGTGAACCGTAGAGGAGCCACTCGCTTACGAAGCCATTCAAAGGCGGCAACCCGCAAATCGCCACGGCCGCAAGGAGGAACAGCCCGGCATTGATCGGTGTTTTTCGCGCCAATCCGCCAAGCCGCTCGATGTCGCCCGTGCCGGTCGCGTGGATCACCGCCCCCGCTGAGAGAAACAGAAGCCCCTTGAACATCGCGTGATTCAAAACGTGCAGCAGCGCCCCGCCATATCCGAGGGCGACCAACGCCGGCTGCTCAAAGGTCTGGCCGAGCATCCCCATGCCGATGCCCAGGCCGATGATTCCGATGTTCTCAACGCTGTGATAGGCCAAAAGGCGCTTAATGTCGTGCTGGGCAAGCGCATAGAGAACGCCGAGTACGCCACTGACCATCCCAAACGCGAGCATCACGACGGCACAACTCGTCGGCAACGGCGGCAACCAACTCAAAAGTCGCAAGAGACCATAGATGCCCGCTTTAATCACAACGCCCGACAGGATTGCTGAGACGGGTGTTGGAGCTGCGGGATGCGCAACCGGCAGCCACATGTGCATCGGTACGAAGCCTGCTTTTGTGCCGAACCCGAAAAGACCCAGTAGGAAGAGCGTGGTAACCACCCCGCGATCGCTTCCGTGAAATGCGTGCGGGAACGCCTGGAACTCGATCGTCCCGACCTTCGCGGCGAGAATTCCGAAGAGCGGTACTACGAATAGTGCGGTGCCCACATGGTTGGCGACCAGGTACACCCACGCCGCTCGACGAACCTCGGCTTTGCGATGATGAAAAGAGACGAGGACGAAAGATGCCAGCATCAACAGTTCCCAACCGACCAAGAACAACGCGACATCAGCGGCGATGACGACAAGTATGAGCGCGGCGACAAGTATGCAGAGGAATGTTCCGAGCGTTGGGACCGATTCCCGGCCGATGTCGGCTTGCATGTACGCCAACGCATAAATCGCAACCGCACTGCTCAGGAGTGCAATGGCGACAAGGAACCACGCCGACAGCCCGTCGATCGCCAGCGTTGCTGTTCCAAGCGGCATGGGCCAGGACAGCGTCATCGATGGCACGCTAAGCCGCTGTGCAAGGCAGGGCAGTGCTGCAACCAGACATAAGACGGAAGCCCCCAGGATAGATAACATCGCGATCCATAACCCGGCGCGTTGGAATCGGGCCACCAGCGCTGTTGCCGCCGCGCCGCCGAAGAGTATCACCAGGCTTGTCAGAATCGCGCTCACGGCAGCCGGTCACCTCCGTGCGAAATCGCTCCTTCCAGAGAGCGACCCATGCTAACCGCTGGCGTCACGATGCTCGGCTCATCGACAGAAAACGGTGAGAACCATGCCTCGACCGCGAAGACGACCAAGAGGGTGGCGATGAGGTATGTGAGGTAGAGCTGAATACGCCCGTGCTGAAGCGGCCAAAGTCGCTCGCAGCCGCGCGCCACGGCGCGAAAAACAGGCTGATACCCCTTCTGAACGGCGATATCCAACGTTCGCGTGTCCAAGCTGCTTTCCTCGGCGAAGCAACCCGCCGGTCGCAATACGGATCGCTGTGGCCGAAGCACATTGCGAAAGCTGTGCATGAGCTTCCAGACGTACGACGATCCCGTGTATTGCATCCGCGCCGTCGGTGCCGCATAGCCGCACCCCCATGTGACCTGACGATCGGATGCGAACTCGGCCAAGCTCCTTCGGCGGCGAAATGCGATCAGTGCTCCGGCGACGCCGACCGCTACCAAGCAGAGGACGCCAACCCAGGCAAGCGGCGAGAAAATGGAATCCAGGGCGCCGCGCCCCTCAAGGCATTCGACGGCAACTGTACGCAGCGGCGCATCGAGGAGACTGCCAAAGAATGGCGCTCCGATCGCGATGGCCACACACCCCAACGCCAATATCGACATTCCAATGACCATAGACATTGGCGTAGCGTGTATGCGAATCTGTGCGTCGCGCGCCTCGCCCAGGAACATAACGCCAAAGAGCTTTGAGAAGCCTGCGAGCGCCAAACCACCAATCAGCGCCAGTGCCGCCGCGCCGACCAGGGCGAAAGCAGTGACCAGCGGCAAGCCCAATCCGGCCCCCCGTAGTAGGCCGCTGTAGATCAGAAACTCGCTCACGAATCCGTTCAGCGGAGGAAGGCCGCAGATCGCAACGCATCCGAACAGGAACAGTGCCGCATTCAACGGATCACGTCGGGCAACGCCGCCGAGACGCTCGATGTTGTCCACACCCGTCGCATGGAGCACGGCTCCAGCAGAAAGGAACAGTAACCCCTTGAAGAGGGCATGATTGAGAACGTGTAGTAGAGCGCCGCTGAACCCAAGCACCGCGACGATCGGTTGGTGCGTGGCGCGACCCAGCATCCCGAGCCCGATCCCCAGCGTGATAATGCCGATGTTCTCGACGCTCGAATAGGCCAGCATGGGCTTGTATTGGCGCTGCGCCATCGCGTAAAGTATCGCCGTCACGCCTGTCACAATGGCGATCGCGACAACCGCATAGCCGCACCCGCGGGACAATGGCGGAAGCCAGGAAATCAAACGCAACAGGGCATAGATGCCCATCATGATCACAGCGCCCGACATCAGTACCGATACGGGGCTGGGGGCAACGGGATGCGCTTCCGGCAGCCACACATGCATCGGCATGATCCCGGCCTTCGTACCGAATCCTACCAGTCCCAGGAAGAACAAGGCCACGCAGACAGCCGACTCTGATGAGTCAAAGGATCCCGCAAAGCCGGCGAACGACGTTGACCTTGCCGTGGCCGCGAACGCGCCGAACACCGGGAGCACTCCGACCGCGGTGCCGAGATGCGTCGCGACCAGGTACATCCATGCTCCGTGGCGAGCCTTCGAGTTACGATGGTCAAACCCCACCAACAGGAACGCGGACAGGCTCATCAACTCCCATCCGAACATGAACACAACGAGATCCCCGGCGCAGACGGTGATCACCATCGCAGCCACGAGTATATTGAGCAGTGCGGTTGCAGCCCAGACGGACCCGTGCCCAAGTCCCGACCGAAAATACCCCCACGAATAGACACCGACGCCCGTGCTCAGGGCGCCGATCGTCAACAGGAACCAGGCCGACAGTCCATCGAGCACGAACGTCGCCGACCCGATCGGCAACGGCCACTCGATATCCGGCGCGATGGGTGTGGGCATTCCAACGAGTACTTGCAACGCATTCCCACAGCAGGCGAGCCCAGCAACGACGATGCCTGCAAGCGAGACGAAGAGCGAGGCGCGCGGATGTCGGGCCAACGCAATCGAGCCAACGGCTCCACTCCCCACCATCGCGAGTGTGTGCGACGCCGCAATCACTGCGGGCCCCCCTTGGCAGGGTCGGCCTGAACGACGCGCCGCTCGACCTCTCCCGACCTTCCGATGATCGCTTCCTCATCCGCCCGCCGATCCAGGAGGCGGCGGAATTCGTCATCCTGCAACGCGAACATAAGGTGACTGAGCAGCGTCAGATGGACATGCACCGTCGTGCTGATGATCACGAACAGGATGCTCACCGGCTTCTTGTCCACTGCGTGGTAGTCGATCGGCTCTCGCAGAAACGCAAGTGTAACGTACGGCTCCGTGAGGCCGAGCACGATCGGGCCGCGCGGGTGCGGGATCGCGATTCCTTTTCCGATGCCCGTCGAACACAGGGCCTCGCGCGCCACAAGCACGCTATGCAGCTCATTCCGATCGATCTGCTCAGGCAATCTGAGGCGGGCGCAGACTTCCTTCAAGGCTGACGCCTTGTCCGTGCAAGCAAGTTCTTTGAGGACGCCGCCGCGCCCCAGTGCCTGGGTCAGTACAAGCTCGCCGTTGGTCTCCTGATCCTCGTGGAAGAATCCCGGCGCGACCTTGATATTCTGCGCAGCCGCCCATTCGAGCAGTTCCACACGGTTCAGGCGATACCGGTCCTTGACTCGGTAGCTCGGCAACGTGCCATTGCGAATCCATGCGTAGATGCGCTCCTCCGAAACGTCCAACATGCGCGCCGCATCCTTGGCCGTCAGGTCCATGAACATAGTCCCGTTGGACGACTCAACGCGAACCGTCCGTTTGCCACACCGTTGGTGTGGCGCACATCTGCCTCACTCAGCGTTACTCGTCCGGCCCGCTTATCCGCCGTCAGCCGCCGGCTGCGTCGCGCCCTACTGCCGGAACGAGGCTTCGACGCGCTTGGCCGCCTCGAGGATGTCCTCCCGTGATGACTGGCGAACGACTACTCGCTTGAACCCAGGATCGCGCAACGCGAACGCAAGGCGGGCCATCAGGTACAAGTGCGCACGCAGCGTCGGGCTGATCACCGTGAAAAACGCGCTCACCGGCTTGCCGTCGAGCGCCCCGAACTCAATCGCTTGTTCCAGGAAGCACAGGGTCACGCTGGGGCGCGGCACGTGCCGAACGATTGGATTGCGGACGTGCGGTATCGCAATACCGTCGCCGACTCCCGTGGAACCCAGTTCCTCACGGGCCAAAAGCGCGCGCAGCACGAAATCGCGATCCAACTCGTCCGGCATCCGCATGAGGCTCACAACGCTCCGCAACGCTGATTCACGGTCGTTGCCCTCGACTCGGTAAAAGATTCCGCCACACTCCAATGCCGCTGCCAGTCCCAAGCACGCTGCAACGCTGCTTTCTGGCTCCGCAAGGAGGTCCACAGAAACGCCGATCTGTCGCGAAGTAGCCCACTCAAGTAGTTCGACCCTGTAGAAGCGGTACTGACCGTTCATCATATAGGCAGGAACCGTGCGCTGGCTGATCCATCGATATATAGTCTTTTCAGAAACCCGTAGCAGCGTCGCGGCGTCGCGAACCGTGAGCGTCATTCGTAACCTGTACCTGTCAATTCGGGCCGGTATGCCCCATCGATGGACAAGCTACCCATCGTGTCCAAACATGTCAATGGATGGTGCGGGAAGGGCGCGACAGTGCTCTCGGGAGACCGCCGTTTTCGAGCGGTCCGACCCTTCGTTTTTCGCTGGGAACGCCGGTATTCGGGTTGGAGCCGACACTCTTCCCGATGGCCGTATCGCGCCAAATGGAGCACGTCCTCCAGCACCCGCTTCCTTCCAGAACCGTTCACGCGAGTTCTTGGCTTGACCCCCGCGAGCAAACTGGCCCCCGCGAATCAAACCACGTGGGTCAGGTTCTTCGGAGCGAAGCATACGCGAATTTCCTCTCTCTTCGTCAGGCCACTGGTTTTTGAGAACGGTCGGCTTCCCTCTACCGGATCAGACGCCGTTCGCGGTTGGCCTGAACCTCCAAGGGGCAGTATGCTGTGGCAGCCCGGCTGTGCTCGCCAAAGTGCGACGGAAGTCGGCGAAGCCGCCCTAGGCCCTGGTGTCTTGGTACGGGGTTCCAGTGGAATCGTTTGGGGCGTTTTTGTGTAGTGGAGGCTGCCATCGGGATTACGCCGCCATCATTCGGTCCAGTTTGGCCTTGGCCGCCGTGGCCCAGGCCTGCCACTTGGGAATCGTGACCTTCACGCCCCGGACGTAGACGTCCTCCGGCGTCACCGGATCGCCGCCTTCGGCCGGCGCCAGGGCCCAGTGCGGCCGACGCCGGTTGTAACGCTCGCGGAACTCCGCCAGGCACTCGCGGGCGTGACCCGGATGGTCGTACAGACGCCAGTAGACTTCCTCCTGCTTCAGCGTCCGATGGAACCGCTCCAACAGGCCCAACTGCGTCGGCGTGCGGTACTGAATCCGCACGTGAGCGTACGACTCCGCGACGTACGCCCCGAACCGCCGGGCCATGAACGACGGGCCGTTGTCGGTCACCAGGAAGGGACGCTTGCTCAGCGGCCCGCAGAGCCGCTCGGCCTCGGCCCGCGCCTC
>Ga0214472_10005024_pt1 | contig 13922 bp, 11 predicted proteins | sample RVTome_6_FD_207662 | JGI IMG/M metagenome (GOLD analysis project Ga0214472, IMG submission 207662) | Soil microbial communities from uranium-contaminated site in the Upper Colorado River Basin, Wyoming, United States - RVT140D175 | ecosystem: Environmental > Terrestrial > Soil > Contaminated >... | reverse complement strand
CTACCGTCATTGTCGCGCCAATGACAACCAAGGGCAAAAAATACCCCACACGGGTCCCCTGCACATTGCAGGGGAAAAAGGGCCAAGTCGTTCTGGACCAAATTCGGACTATCGACAAAGAAAGACTTGTAAAAAAACTCGGGACAATCAGCAGTAATGTACAAAAAAATATTCTCAATATATTGCAAGAAATGTTTGCCCCATGAAAAAATTCACACTCAAGAGCTTTTTTCAAAATGAACAGTATGTAAGGCGTGGCAAAGTTGCCTTATCGGTTTTTCCATTAGGCCGATCACGAAGTGGCTCTATTGGGGCGATCACGATCACCGGGGTGGCTCCATTAAGGCGATCATTAACATCAGGCATTCGGAAAAACTGATTTTTCAAGATCTGACCCCAAGGGCTTCGCTCGCCGCCACCCTCGAGAAATACTAATAATTATCTCCAGAGCAATATTTCTCACGTTCTGTTTCACAACTGTCTCAAAATCATTTTGAGACACTTTTAATACTCGACGATATTTGAATAACTATTTATAAATATTAAATTTTATATTCTGCTCTCCAATCAATGATTGAAAAATGTCTCTTTTTTTCCACCTTTAGAGGCTCAACGATTAAACATTTCTGCGAGTTTCATTTCATTGTAACATTTTGATATCTAAGTATTATTTTTGATTTCATCAATAGATAAAAATCTGGCATGATAATTGCCCTTTGATGAACTTTTATTATTACAATTATCAAGCTTGTTAAAATGAATAAGGAAAGGGGATATTCATGAAAATGTTTTTTAAGGCCTGTCTATTAGCATCAGCATTTGTGGCGGGGACGGCTTTTGCGGCAGATGTCGTGCCAACCGACATCATGCAGCCGGGCACCCAGCCAAAGGAAGTGCAGAATTTTGAGTCTCCTGACAAATGCGACAACTGTCACGGAGGCTACGACGAAGCCAGAGTCTATTCGAACGAACCGGCCTTTGGCTGGCGGGGGAGCGCTATGGGCAATGCCGGGCGTGACCCTATATTCTGGGCAACCTTGGCCATCGCCGAGCAGGATTTTGACGGCGCCGGCGACCTCTGCATCCGTTGCCACAGCGCCGCCGGATGGTATGGCGGAAGGTCAACTCCGACAGACGGCTCTGGACTTCAGGCTGGCGATGATGACGGAATTGACTGCGACACCTGCCACAAAGCAACCAACCCTGACAGCTCCGAGCATTTAGGGGTAATGAACACAGGTTTTGAAGCATATGATCCCAATACCGGAGAAGGATATTACGGAAGCGGTATTTTGTCGGTATTGGGCAGTGCCGACAAGCTTGGCCCTTATAATGATGCAAATGCCCGACATCAATGGATGCAATCGAAATTCCACCGCGGTGATATTTGCGGCTCTTGCCACGATGTTTCAAATCCGGCGGTAGGAGACCTCGCTCCCAACAATGGCGCGCAGGTACCGCTTCTTCCCGGCACCTTTAATGGCATACCGAATGCCTTGGACCCCAATCAGGATCCAGCCACCAAGGCAGCCTTCAATAATCCACCCTATGCATACGGCATTGTTGAGAGGACGTTCAGCGAATGGAAAGCCAGCGGACTTGACGATATGGACGTTCGCAATTATATCAATCTCCCTGCCGATCTGCAAGTCGAGAGCGGCGCTCTGAACATGGCGTATCAATCTTCCATGTTGGCGGGCGGCACCTATGAAGATGGTACTGTTCGCACTTTCAGCTGCCAGTCATGCCACATGCGGCCGGATGTGGGCGAAGGATGCAACAAGGCGGGAGTTCCGACCCGCGCCGATCTCCCCAAGCACGATCTTGCAGGCGGCAATTACTGGGTATGGCCGTTAATCAAGTACCAGGACCAGCAGGGTACACTTCGCTTGGGCGGCGGGCTCACCGCAACCCAGCTTGCGGCGATGGACGCCGGACAACTGAGGGGTGAGGATCAGCTTCGTATGGCTGCAAATCTGGAGGTTTCCGGAATTGATGTTAAGATCACCAACCTTACCGGCCATAAGTTAATTTCCGGTTATCCCGAAGGGCGACGGATGTGGTTGAATATCAAATGGTACGATGACGCTGGCGTACTTGTCAGGGAAGACGGCGGGTATGGACCTCTTCAAGGAGCGTCGGTCACCTATACTGCTTCAGATGGCTCGGTTACCACTTTTACTCCCGAGTCGATTCTTGATCTTAACGGGACCAACACCAGAATTTATGAAACCCATTATGCTATGACACAAGACTGGGCCACAAAGCTGATCGATGCTGCGAGCTATAGCCCGGATCTTCCCTTAAGTTTTGACCGCGAAAGAGGCGATGTTGACGCAACGCTCGGCCAACTCAAAGACGGGACTCTGCCGCATGTAAATTATCACGAAACCTTCCACTTTGTTCTAAACAACTATGTGGCAAAGGACAACCGCATTCCACCATACGGTATGGAATACGATATTGCGAGAACACGCAACGCACTGCCAGTTCCTGCCGCCCAATACGGCAATCCAGGTCCCGGTGGAACCTATGACTATTGGGATATTGTTAGCCTGAATCCTCCTGCGACAGCGACATATGCCGACATCACCCTATATTATCAGGGCACAAGCTGGGAATATGTCCAGTTTCTCTGGAAGGCAAACACCGGCGCCAATGCATTTCTCGGAGCCGAGGGAGTGAACATGCTTGACGCCTGGGTCAAAACCGGCATGGTGCCCCCGATTGTCATGACGACAGCAACCTGGGGAACTCCAACATGCACCTCGACGGAGCCTACAGAAGTGACTTGTAACGATGGTCTGGACAATGATTGCGACGGCCTGATTGACGGCGTTGATAGTGACTGCCTATGCACCCCGACCGAACCCACGGAAGCAAGTTGTGGTGACGGAGCTGACAACGACTGCGACGGTTTGATCGATTGCGCCGATACCGCGGACTGTGGTTCCGATCCGGTCTGCCGGGTCGATTGCTCGGTTTACACCACCAGGAACCTCTGCAACGCCCAGCCCACATGCACATGGGACAATAAGAATAAAATCTGTATAACCAATTAACCGATTTTTACAGATTGTGTTTTAAAGGTTCAGGCTTTCCTCTTTCTTCATATGGCAGTGAAAGCCGACAGTTTTGATGTGGAATGATGACCAGTGATTGCGGCGAGGGAAGAGGCGAAAACTAAGAGGTTGGGGATTTTTTCCTTACCCGCACCGCCTCTTCTCTTGCAGAAACCGGGATTATGGCTGTCGAAGGTCAAGCTTGACGATCTTGATCCGGCCGTCGATGTTGAGGGATAAGCGGACTTCGGCGGCGCCTTCCGCTTCCACTCCCGGGGTGCCCGGGAAGAAGAGGACCCCGTAGGCGATCTGGTTCGGCAAAATATCGTGGTTGCGCAGGGTCTTGGTGGCCAGATCCTCCCTGATTCTTTCTCCGGTCTTGGCATAGGCCTGACCGCCACCCAGAACCGCGCCCGAGGCGGCGCCGATAGTTGCGCCTTTCCCCATGGACTCGCCGATATTTTCTCCGGTGACGATGCCGACGGCCAGGCCGGCGACCGCGCCGGCTGCGCCGAGCAGCAGGGCGGGTTTGGCGGTGCCTTTGGCCGTTTCGCCGACATCAACCAGCCCTTTGGTCCGTTCGTAGGTTTTTTCCAGGGTGAGGATGGGCCAGGCATTGTTGTTCCGATCAATGAGAAAGGTCTGTTCCGGGTTGACGCTGACCGTTTCGGGGCTGTCATTGACGAAGGTCACCTGCACCGGCAGAACCCCGGCCTTGCGGGCATTAAACCCGAAGGCCTTCTGCGCCTCTTCCTCCTCGGTAAATGCCCGGGCGGAAATCTTCAGACCCTCTCCCAGGACAACTCCGGTACGCTCATCAGGCAGCGCCAGCGGGGCGACCCGGTCCTGATAGGTGCAGCCGGATGTGCTGAGCAGGGCGACAATGGAAAAAATTGTCACAACTCTTTTGCATTGCAGAACATCCCGGGAAAAAAATTTCATGATAATTTCTCCAGTTACTCAAACTTCAGGGCGACGAAGCGGGTATGCCCCTTGCTCTTGAGAAAGAAAGAAACGATACTGCCCTTTTCGATATTTTTGATGATTCCATTATAGGCATTCAGGTCCGGGACCGGTTCCTGATTGATTTCCAGGATCAGGTCGCCTGGACGCAGGCCGGCTTCGGCGGCAGGTGAATTCGGTTCTACATTGGTGACCAGTACGCCCTGCGTGTCCTCAAGCTTGAGGGATTTGGCCAGGTCAGGGGTAAGGGTCTGTACCGCAAGCCCCAGGGATCTGCCCAGCTGTTCCTCCGCCCCCCCCATGGCCACCTGGTCCTCGTCAAGTTTGGCGATTTCCACCGTGAAGTCCTTCTTTTTCCCCTTGCGGACCACGATGACCTTCACCTTGCTTCCCACCGGGGTCTGGGCTACCAGGGTCGGCAGCATGCTCATCTGGGAAAGCTCCCGGCCATTGTATTCGACGATGACGTCTCCCGCCTTTATTCCAGCCTTTTCTGCCGGGCTTCCCGGGGAGACTTCACCAACCAGGGCGCCGATGGGCCGATCGAGTTTAAACTGCTGGGCAAGCTCGGGAGTCATCTGCTGGATCATGACTCCGAGCCAGCCCCGGGTGACGGTGCCATGTTCCTTGAGCTGTTCGATGATATTCTTGGCCGTATTCACCGGGATGGCGAAGCCGATGCCGATGTTGCCGCCGCTGCGGCTGTAAATGGCGGTATTGATGCCCACCATTTCGCCATCCATATTGAAGAGGGGACCGCCGGAGTTGCCCGGGTTGATCGAGGCATCGGTCTGGATGAAATTTTCATAGGGCCCGTTCCCCAGGGAGCGCCCTTTGCCGCTGACGATGCCGGCAGTCACCGTCTGTTCGAAGCCGAAAGGATTGCCGATGGCGAGTACCCAGTCTCCGACCCTTAGCCCGTCCGAGTCGCCGAACCTGAGCGCCGGCAGATCTTTGGCTGCTTTGATCTTGATCAGGGCAAGGTCGGTTTTCGGATCCCGGCCGATGACCTCTGCTCGATATTCTTCGGAAGAACTGAGTTTGACATTGATCTCATCGGCATTTTCCACCACGTGGTTGTTGGTGATAATGTACCCGTCCTGGGAGGCGATGATGCCGGAGCCGAGGCTGGTCCGCTTCATTTCCCGCGGCTGCTCCCCGGGCGCCCCAAAGGGGGAAGGGACCCCGAAGAACCGTTTGAACATCTCCTGCGTCTGCGGGTCGTTAAAGAAGAATTCATGAGGAGTAGTGGGTGCTTTGACCATCTGGGTCGTGTAGACGTTCACCACCGAAGGGCCCAGTTTTTCGGCAAGGTCGGCAAAGGTGGACGGCGGAGCCGATCCGGCCAGGCTTATTTCCGGCACCACCCAGACAAAGGAGGTTGCCAGGAAAAAGAGGAAAAGTCGGTGGAAGGAAAACTTCTGCCGTAGTGATAAGATCATATAACTCATAATAGCTCCTTATCGATGTTGACTGAATGGGTATATTTTGCGGAAAGGTTCAGCGGGATAACGGCTCAATATTGTAACCATTACTCTAGGTGCCGCTTGCTGTTTGTCAAGTCCCCCGGTCGGGTAAATTTCCAGGGTGAACCGGAAATCACTATCTTTTTTTTGAAGCTATAGGCCTCAAGGAGAAGAGAGCGTTCCGTCCGCCTCCGGCAGGTTCGGTTCCAGGCCTGAGAAAATTATTTCAGGCGGACTGCCACGTTCAACATGCTGTTCTTGTGCAGAAGGTGATTCGAAGCAGAAACGGAGGGGGTCACGGACACCTGATGCCGGGCAAGAATTTGATAGAGATGAGGCAACTGCTGCGGGGAAAGGCGAACAAGCAGGAGCCCTTTCTGCAGCCGCTGGATCTGCCACTCTCCCTCGGTCAGCAGGTCGCGGAAGAGAATATTCTGTTGGTCGGGATGTTCGGAGCGGTCCGTCACAATCAGGTCGAGAGTCAGGAGAGAGGCGCCATGGGCGCTTGCCAGTTCTTCCGGAGTCAGGGTCTTATGCGGATAGCCTGCCTGCTGCAGGCCGCGATGAGCAGGAAGTATCGGCAGGCCTCCCGGGCCGGATCTCTGAGTCGTCGCCAACTGGGTCATGCTGCTCCGGGCGATGTTTTCCGCAGGTAGGGATTGAGACAGCCGGACAGGCCGGTCAACCATCGTGTTCTCCATAAGGGGGGAATTTTTGACCAGGAAGCCGGCCACCATGGCAATGGCGATGGTGGCCGCGGCCGCCGGGATCGAAAAGCTGAAGTCCAGATCGTGCCAGATGCCGAGCAGACGGTCAAGTATGCTGGTTTTGGCGAGCCTGGCATGGATGCCGGACAGAATATCCGGCGGCGGCTGGACAAATTCCAGGGCATTGAGTTCCTGTATCGTCTCCTGGAATTCCGTCAGCGAAGAGGAACATGTCGGGCAGGCGGTGAGATGGTTCTGGAATTCCTGCCGCGTTTGCCGGTCCAGGGTGTCGTCGCCGAACTCGGTGAACAATTCATGAATCTGAGTGCATCCCATAGTCTGTCCCATTTAAAGAAGATCCTTCAGCCGTTGTTTTAAGGCAAGACGTGAGCGGTTGAGCTTGGACTTCACCGTCCCAAGCGGTATTTTTAAAATAGCACTTATTTCGTCATACGGAAGTTCATGTATGTCCCGCAAAAGCAGAATTTCTTTTTCAGCGGCCGGCATCTCCGCGATGACTTGCCGCAGGGTGCTTTCCCGGTTCCGGCGTTCCAGAGTATTTTCCGGGGTCTCTTCGGTGCGCAGTTGAAGAGGCGATTCCGGATCATCAATGGATTGGCTGCTGAAAAACCCCCTTCTCTGAAGGCGCCTGTATCGGTTACGGCAATGGTTGATGGCAAGCTGGTAGAGCCAGGAGGTAAATTTGCTTTCTTCCCGCAGTTTGTCAAGGCGCCGGTAGACCGTGATGAAGATGTCCTGGGTCAGGTCTTTTGCCTCGTCTTCCTGCTTGACGTAACCAAGTGCCAGATTGTAAATCTTGGTTTGGTAAAGCATGACCAGCCTGTTGAATGCCTGCTTTTCACCCTGCCGCGCCCGGCGGACAAGTTCAGCGGTTTCCGTTTTCGACATGTTTTAAACGCAATCCGGACAACCGGCATGCACTGCTTGGTTGTTATAGTGACCTGCCCGGTTGACAGAAAGTTCCAAATTTTTTTTGTCTGTTTTTTAGCTGGATTTGAAGTGGCTGTTTCAGTTTCTGAGAGATGATGGGAATCACTTATCTTACACGGAAACCGCGGAAAAGGACAACCGCTAAAGTGAGAGTCGCAATCCGCCTATTGATAAAGAGGGATTTCCTGTGGTAGTGTTGAGTTCTTTCGGGCCGGAGGGTGAGCCGGGGCCTCAAGGGAACAGATTCCGGTTGGGAGGATTTCGATGGAAAAGATCGTCAGGGAGCTGGAAAAGATTTGTCATTTTAAGGAGATGACCTTTGAGGGCGATCTTGTCGTGGTTGCGGCGGAACAGATTATGTACGCCCTGGTGAAGGAGATCAGCCGGGACCAGACCAGAAAAGATGAATGGTGGCAGGTGACCATGCATCTTCTGACCGTTCCCCCTCAAAAGGTGACCTGGACGCTGCGGGAACCACAGTTTACCGGCAAGGAGATCTTCACCATGGGAGGAAAACCGCGGTTTATCAAGGCGCTGGATTTCAGTGAGCGAAAGTTGCCCGCCAGGAAGACTCCTGGGCCGAAAGGTCCCGGGAAGGCAAAAAAAACCGGGCCCTCGCTTCGGGTGGTCAAATGAACCAGCCTGGTAATAACAGCATGGAACCGCAGGCGGTGGTGAGGGAGCTGACCGTGGTGAATCAATGGGGGCTGCATGGGAGGGCCTCGGCAAAATTGGTTCAGACGGCCCGGAAGTTTTCCGCCGACATCTGGCTGGTCAGGGAGGGGGTGGAGGTTGACTGCAAAAGCATTCTGGATGTCATGACCATGGCCTGCACCCAGGGAACGCCGGTCAAAATCAAGGCGCGGGGCGATGACGCCGAAGCCGCTCTGAACGCCTTGACCGAACTGATCAACAGCAAATTCGGGGAGGAGTGACAGATGCCGGAACAGATGCAGGGAGAGGGTTTACCCCTGACGCTCTCGGGTATCGGGGCATCTCCGGGAATTGTCATTGGGCCGGTCCTGTTCCTTGGCCGCCGAAAGAAAAAAAGACACGAGCGCCGGAGCTTGCCGCCCGGGGAGGTTGAGGGCGAAATTTCCCGGTTCAGGAAGGCGGTGGATGACTGTGAGCGGCAGCTGCAGGAGGTGCGGCAGCAGTTTTCCAGGCAGTTTGAAGGCTATGCCTCATTGATCGATACCCATATGCTCATGCTCCGGGACCATATGTTGTATGACCGGAGTCTCGAGCTTATCGGTAAAGAGCGGATCGATGCGGAATGGGCCCTGGAAAAGGCGCTGAACGAAGCCCGCGAGGCCTTTAAAAGCATCGATGATCCGTATCTCCGCGAGCGGGTTCTTGATGTCGAGCAGGTATCGGAGCGGATTTTCGGCAAGCTTCGGGGGAAACAGGTCGACCGGTTCGCGGACCTTGAAGAGCAGGTCATTGTGGCCGCCTATGATCTCACCCCTGAAGACATTCTGCAGATGCGCAACGAAAAAGTGCTGGGATTTTTCACCGAAAAAGGCGGGGAAACCTCCCATATCGCCATCATTGCCAGGACCCTGGGTATCCCGTCCGTGGTGGGGGTTGAGGATATTTATCCCCGGGTCTCCTCCGGCGATGTCGCCATTCTTGACGGCAGCAGCGGCCGGGTTTTCCTGCGGCCGACCGGGGAACAGCTCACCCTCTATAGTGATCTTCGGCATCAGCTGGAGCGTTCCACTGAAGAGGTCCGGCTTTACCGCAAATTGTCCGCCGAAACCGTTGACGGCCTGCGGATCAAGGTGGAGGCCAATATAGAAATGGTTGAGGAGGCGGGCCAGTCCCTGGAATATGGCGCCGTGGGGATAGGGCTGTTCCGCAGTGAATTTTATTATATCAGCAGGAAGGAGTTGCCCACGGAGGAAGAGCTGCTGGAATTGTACCGCAGGCTGCTCATCAGCATTGCCCCGGCCTGCGTTTCCATCCGTACCCTTGACGTGGGCGGGGACAAGCTGGTCTCCTGCATGGCGGCAAATCATGAAACCAACCCGGCCCTGGGGTTGCGGGCCATCCGCTTTTCCCTGCGGGAGCCCGGGATTTTTTTTACCCAGCTCCGCGCCCTTTACCGGGCCAGCGTTTACGGCAATCTGCGGATCATGTTTCCGATGATCTCGTCGGTGTGCGAGGTTAAAAAAATCAAGGAAGTCATCCGGCAGGTTCAGAAAGAACTGCGCCGGGAAGGACATCCTTACCACGAAACGACCCCCATCGGCATCATGATCGAGGTCCCCAGCGCCGTGTCCACTGCCGATGTGCTGGCCCAGGAGGTTGATTTTTTCAGCATCGGCACCAATGATCTCATCCAGTATGCCCTGGCAATCGACCGGAGCAATGAGCATGTCGCCCATATGTATGAACCGCTCCATCCTGCGGTGATCCGCATGATCAAGCAGGTGGTTGACGCCGGCCACGAGGCCGGGATCGAGGTCGGCATCTGCGGCGAAATGGCAGGGGACATCTGCTATCTTCCCCTGCTCCTCGGCCTCGGCCTGGACCAGCTGAGCATGCATCCCCTGGCGATTCCCTATATCAAGCGGATGATCAGGGCCAGCACCGCCCAGGAGGCCGAAGAACTGGTGGAACAGATTCTTGAATGCTCTTCGGCCCAGGAGGCCCACGACTTTTTGAGCAGCTATCTTCCCCGGAAATACCCGGAGGAATTCGGCGCCGACGGAATTCATCAGGTGAGAAAATCGTGCTGCACGGTTACCATGAATCATAAGCTCATGAGAAATGGGGAAAAGTCCAGGAGACCGGCTGAGGGGTGAAAAAAATGAGTCTGCCAGGGGAAAGGGCGATCATTGCCCGCATTCGTGAACAGGCTGGTCTGCCGGGAAGAGGCCTGGTTGCCGGTATCGGCGATGATTGCGCGGTTTACCGGGAATCTCCCGGCAAACTTTCCCTGATCACCATGGATACCCTGGTTGAAGGGGTTCATTTTGATTTTTCCCTGCATCCCCCTGCCAAACTGGGACAGAAATCCGTTTCGGTCAATGTCAGCGATATCGCCGCCATGGGCGGGATTCCCCGTTTTGCCTTGCTTTCCCTGGCCCTCCGGCAGGGGGTATCGCCCGAATGGCTGGACAATTTCATGGCCGGTTTTCTGGGGCAACTGCAAGGATTCCAGGTACTGCTCATCGGCGGCGATACGGTGCGGAGCGGGCATGAGATCATGATCAGCGTCACCCTGATCGGGGAAGGCGCCGAGGGGAAGGTGGTTTACCGGTCCGGAGCCCGGAAAGGGGATCGGGTCCTGGTCAGCGGCTCTCTGGGAGAGGCGGCTGGCGGACTGGCGGTTTTAAGGAATAATTCCCCGGAAAATCAGCGACGCTGGCCGCAGCTCCTCGAAGCGCACCTTAATCCGCTGGTCCGGGCGGAGCTGGGACATCTGCTGGCGGAGACCGGCAGGATCCACGCGATGATGGATATTTCCGATGGGCTGGCCACGGATCTTGCCCATATTTGCGCGGAAAGCGGGGTCGGCGCGGAAATCTCAGCCGGTGCCGTCCCGATTAACGAGGCCCTGAGGAGCGCCGCGGCTTATTTCAGCAAGGACCCTCTAGAATGGGCCTTGCAGGGCGGCGAGGATTATCAGCTGCTTTTCACCTGCGCCCCGGAGGATGAAGCCTCGGTCCGTGACCTGGCCGCGGAAAAATGCGGCTGCGAACTTTTCTGCGTCGGCAGGATCATTGCCGGAAAAGGGGTTCACCTGGTAAGCGGCGACGGCAGCCGCAGGGAAATCAGCTATCAGGGATATGACCACTTCAGCTAACACCCAGAAATTTGAGCTGGTGAGTCCGTTTCAGCCGGCCGGCGATCAGCCCCGGGCCATTGAGCTTTTGAGCCGGGGCCTGGAAGAGGGCTTCCGTGATCAGGTGCTGCTCGGAGTGACCGGCTCGGGGAAAACCTTCACCATGGCACAGGTCATTGCCAGAGTCCAGCGCCCGGCACTGGTGCTCGCCCCCAACAAGACCCTGGCCGCCCAGCTTTTCTCGGAGTTGCGGGAAATATTCCCCCGGAACGCGGTGGAATATTTTGTCAGCTATTACGACTACTACCAGCCGGAAGCCTATATCCCCCAGAGCGATACCTATATCGAGAAAGACTCGGCCATCAACGACACCATCGACAAGATGCGCCATTCCGCCACCCGGGCGCTGCTCACCAGGCGGGACGTGATCATCGTCGCCTCGGTCTCCTGCATCTATGGCCTGGGATCGCCGGAGGAATACCGGAGCATGCACCTCCTGCTCAAAACCGGTGAGGAATATCCGCTGCCGGAGCTGACCCGCAGACTGGTTTACATGCTCTATGAACGAAACGACATCTCTTTCCACCGCGGCACCTTCCGGGTCCGCGGCGATGTCCTGGAAATTTTCCCCGCCTATGAGGAAGACCGGGCGGTGCGGGTGGAGCTCTTCGGCGACACCGTCGAGAGCATCAGTCTGGTAGACCCGCTGCGGGGCGTGGTGCTCGAACGGCTGGAAGAGTTGACCGTTTTTCCGGGGAGTCACTTTGTCACCTCCCGGGAGCGGCTGCAGGCCGCGATCCTGACCATCAAGGAGGAACTGAAGGAGCGGGTGCGTTTTTTCGAGGAGCACCGGCGCCTGGTGGAGGCGCAGCGCCTGGAGCAGCGGACCATGTTCGATCTGGAGATGTTGCAGGAACTGGGGTACTGCCATGGTATCGAGAATTACAGCCGCCACCTGACCGGCCGCAACCCCGGCGAGCCGCCCCCCACCCTGCTCGATTATTTCCCGCCGGACTTTATTCTGTTCGCGGATGAAAGCCATGTGAGCATCCCCCAGGTGAACGGCATGTACAAAGGTGACCGCTCCCGCAAGCAAACCTTGACGGAATTCGGTTTCCGCCTGCCCTCCGCCCTGGACAACCGGCCGCTGCGGTTTGAAGAGTTTGATGCGCGGCTGAACCAGGTGATTTATGTTTCCGCCACCCCGGGTGAATATGAATTCCAGCGATCCGGCGGGCGGATTGTCGAACAGATCATCCGGCCCACCGGCTTGATGGACCCGGAAATCGAAGTCCGGCCGGCGAAGAATCAGGTGGATGACCTGCTGGAAGAGATCCGGATCCGCGCCACAGCCCGGCAGGCGGTGCTGGTCACCACCCTGACCAAACGGATGGCCGAAGGTCTGACCGAGTATTACGAAAATCTCGGGGTTGCCGTCCGCTATCTGCATTCCGATATCAAGACCCTGGAACGCATGGAGCTGATCCGGGATCTGCGGAGAGGCGAGTATCAGGTGCTGGTCGGGATCAACCTGCTGCGGGAGGGACTGGATATTCCCGAGGTCACTCTGGTGGCGGTGTTGGATGCGGACAAGGAGGGTTTTCTCCGGAGTGAGCGCTCCCTGATCCAGACCTGCGGCCGGGCCGCCAGAAATGTGGAGGGAAAGGTAATCCTGTACGGTGATTCCATCACGGCCTCCATGCGCCGGACCATTGACGAGACCATAAGAAGGCGGATCATCCAGGCGGAGTATAACACGGTCCATGGCATCACCCCGGAGACGATAAAGTCCAGCATCAAGAACCTCATGGAGACCGTCTATGAACAGGATTATGTTACCGTGGAGCTGGAGGCGGCCGAGGCGGAATCGGCCTTTCACAGCCTCAAAGAGCTGCGACGCGAAATGAAGCGGGTCGAGGCGGCAATGCGGGCGGCGGCGAAAGAACTCGCCTTTGAGGAGGCGGCGGCGCTGCGGGACCGCCTGAAGGAGTTGAAGCAGCTGGAGCTTGGGTGGCTGGGATGAAGCGGGTACTGCTGAAATTGGGACACTGGCTGCTGCCCGCGGTTTACCTCGGAATCAGCCGGCTGTTGCTGCTAACCTGCAGGATCAGACAGCACGGAGAAGGGCATTTCACCGAAGGCTTCGCCTCGTCCCCGTTTATTGCCGCCAGCTGGCACTATGGGATTTTTTACAACCTCCACCTGATGCACCGGCTCCGAAGAGAAAACGGCCAGGAGTGGATTTTGATGTTGAGCGCCAGCAGCGATGCGGATTATGTGGCCATGATCCTGGAAAAGATGCGGCTGCAGACGGTCCGGGGTTCGCAGCGGAAGGGCGGCTTGGCGGCCCTGAAAAAAATGACCGCCCTCATGCGCCAGGGTATGAATGCCGGCATAATTGTCGACGGTTCCCAGGGGCCGGCCCGCAAGGTCCAGGCCGGGGTGATCCTCCTGGCTAGCATGACCGGCGCTCCCATTCTGCCCACGGCCTGGGCCGCCGACCGATATGTTGCCTTCCGAAGCTGGGACCGGACGGTCCTGCCCAAGCCGTTTGCCAGGCTGGCCCTGTGGTACGGCGAGCCGTTGCGCATCCCCGCCAGGCTGAGCTCGGGGGATTTGGAGAAGTACCGCCTGGAACTTGAGGAGAGGCTGAACCGCTTATATCAACAGGCCTGGGGGGAATTCGGCATCAGGGAACATTGAGGGCGCCGGCGGGTTTTTCTACAAGGTTGGGGTGAGTCTGCGAACCCCACCGAACGAGGAGGTGAAACCTACGTGGACAAAGGGCACTAAATGTTGGGTTTCGTTTCTCTCAACACCAACCTACGACTTTCACCTTTATCCTTATCCCTGTTTCTCCCGTCTGGCGTTCAGGCATTCAGAGAGCTCACCCCAACCTACCACCGGTACATTCGACTGCTGCCCGGGCGAACAAAAAAGTGGGTAGGTCGGGTTGAGGAATGAAACCCGACACTTGGTG